>WNGK01000469.1_pt1 | contig 40909 bp, 31 predicted proteins | sample 5400601 | NCBI WGS metagenome assembly WNGK01 (sample SAMN13153376, study PRJNA577476) | soil metagenome | isolation source: 60 cm soil or saprolite under Garry oak tree replicate 1 | place: USA:California | collected 2016-06-15 | reverse complement strand
GTACAGCCCAATGAGCGGCGAGAGCGACAGACCTTCCAGGAAGGTGAAAAGGTAGAGCAGGAACAAATTGAGCCCCGGCGTATTAATAGCAAACATGAGGGCGAATAGCACGATAAAGCCGCCAATGGCGACGATCCAGGAAGTGCTATAAGTTAGATGAATAGCTATTCCGACTAAGCCACCGATGAATGCAAACAGGAACGAAAAGGCCAGTAAGCCCATGACTTTACTCACCAGGCTGCCAGCCTGGGCATTTTCGGCTCCGTAGGGCATTGGCTGGTACTGATAACGCGAGGCAAAGGCTCCACGTCCAAAACCTCCACGGCCACCACCAAATGGGCTATTATTTCTTGGATTAAACATAATGAACCTCGATAATGAATTTGAACACTTCTCATCAGGTGACTGAACTGACGGGAACGTCCACTACTTGTCTGTACTAGTATTACGTATGAGATGGGTTTCAGGTTATATAATAGCGATCAATTCCAACGAATTATTTCTTACGACGACTGCCTTTCGGCGGTTCAGATTCGACAGGAGGTTCTGAATTGACCTTTGCCTGGGCAGTTTCAGTGGTATCAACGATATTGGTGATATCACAGCGCGGATGATTATTGTCCGCGTGCCAGTAGAGTGTGCTCCCGGCAGGTTTGAGCATGCGACCACCGCAGCGCGGACAACGGCGAGGTTCGAGTTCCCCCTGACTCTGTGTCATGGTGATTCCCCCCTCAAAAACAGGTAGAGTGGTAACAATGACTACATGACGCTCCAGACGCCGCAAATCTCACAAAATGCGATACCTACTTCACCAAGGGTTTTACTCCGTGTATTCCAGCGATCATAGGCGATGGCGATGGAGCCACAATTCCAGCAGCGAGCGCGGCCACCAGCTTTCGTCTCATCAGCCAGGCGACGCAGCAGCTGGTCGCGCGCCTCATCCGAGCCGGTATAGCCTGGATTATAGGCCAGGTGAAGCAGGTTGCCCAATGGCAAGAAGATTTCATGGGTTGGCGCTTGCACGGATGGCGACAGCGCAAAAGCAGCCGGAGGCGGAGCTGGCGGCTGCGGCGGACGGCGGAAAAGTTCACCGCGAGGGGTACGCCTGCCGCCTTCAATTGAGGGAGCAGGTGTATACTCCGGGCGTTCAGTGCGGTCGCCGTTTGTCATTGGCGGCGTTGTCGGAGTTGTCGGCGTCGCATTATCCACACGTTCTTGTGTTGGAGGAACCCCCTGGTCTCCCTCCATAGGCGTGGAAGCGGCTTGCTCCGCCGCAAGCGATGCCGCGGCCTGCTCGGTCTGATCCGCGAGATGGTTGTTATTTTCAGGCTGATCGGGTTGATTTGCGCGCCTGCGACGTGTAATTGGCATTGGAGGTTGCTCCCTAACAATGAGTGTGAGTACAGCGTACGCGTAAGATTATATCACATCAAACGCGCCAGCTTATTTAAAGAAATCAGCGTTGATCTTGATGTACTGTTTCCATTCTTCTGGAGTAGCCGACTCTTCAAAGATGGCGGTAACGGGGCAGGCAGGCTCGCATGCGCCGCAGTCGATGCACTCGTCCGGATTGATGTACAATTGCTCAGCCGTGTCAAACTCTGGTTCGGTCTGTGTGGGATGGATGCAATCGACAGGGCAGACATCTACGCAGGACGCATCTTTTACGCCGACACACGGCTGAGTAATAACATAGGTCATAGTTTCAATATCCTCCTCTTGGCCCGCTCAGTACAAGTTCAAGATAGAGCGGCTAAGTTCTTTTGTGTTGGCAGGGTTTGATTTCAGCCACGTTCAGTATAGTGGGTTATGCTGGCATTGTCAATTCTTTGGGGAGTTGAAAACAGGAGCATGAGCAGCTATGGTAATTTGCTGATTTTTAAACCTGAGAAAGCGACTTCCGCGTTCTTGTCTTCTACGATCAGGCCTACTCCACCAGACATGAGCGCAGAGGCGGATGTGTCAGTAACAGGTTGTCCAAGCTGTATGTCGTTGATAAAGAGGGTGAATGTATTGCCCCTGGCTTCGACGGTGATAGTATTACTTTGTCCCATAGCGGTTTTGAGCTTTGGTGCTGACCCATCCTGCAGAGGAAGCGAATATCTAATCCCATCTTTGCGTAAAAAATCGTATTGACCACCGCCGGATGCCGTGATCTCAAAGACGTAGTAGCGCGATTGATTCGGGGTGACGCGAAAGATAATCCCATAATAATCGGGGCCATCCTGTGGGCTTGTTATCTCGCTTGTGGTGACAGTGAGTCTGAAGTTGCTAAACTGATTGTCACTATTGCCGTATAAGGCTATTGCGACGGAGTTCGGCGATTTATTCTGAATATGGTAGCGGCAACTAGAAAAGAAATAGGTGCTACTTGTTGGCCATGCACCTGGATTGCCTGCCAGCAGGTCACCCTGGCAAGCAGGGATGTGACTGGGCGGTGTTGGTACAGGTGCAGGCGCCTTGGCAACGTCGCCCAGGACAAAGGCGATGGTGATGGAGCCCATCAGCGCTATGCTCAACATCAGGAAGAGCATAGCGGTGCGTGTGAGACGTAGTGGGCGTTTGAGCAACAGCTTAATCTGCACACGCGGTTTCAATGCTTCTTCGTCCCAATCATCATTGCCCCTCGCTTGCTTCTCAGCCCTGCGATTGGTGTAGACAACCTGGTCAATGTTGTCAGCGTCGGCAACAGCATCAGCGAAAGCGGAGCTGAAAGCGCCAGCGGACTGATAGCGGTCATCCGGCCATTTGGCAAGAGCTTTTCGAATCACCTCATCGATTTGCGGCGTCACATCGGCGCGCAGTAAGCCAAGCAGAGGTGGAGCTTCATGCACATGTAAAAGTGCCATCGCGATGGATGATTCGGCCTTAAACGGCGGACTGCCAGCCAGGAGAAAGAACAGTGTAACCGCCAGCGAATAGATATCCGAGCGCCCATCCAGGGGTTCTCCCAGCGCCTGTTCAGGGGAGATATAGTCGGGTGTGCCCATCAGGGTCTCTGGCGATTTCATGGATTGCTGGGCCCTTAAAGATACGCTGTCCATCAAACGCACGATGCCAAAATCTGAAAGGACGACCTGCCCATCGTGATCGATCAAGATATTGGCAGGTTTGACATCACAATGCACGCATCCGCGCTTGTGGGCGTAATCGAGCGCCTCGGCAATCTGTGAAATATACGACTGGGCCATGCGTAAGGACAACGGGCCATGCTTTCTTACGTAGTCGGAGAGTGTTCCGCCGGGTATATAGGGCATGACGATATAGGGTAAGCTCTCGTGCTCGCCGTAGGAATAGATAGAGAGAATGTGAGGATGATCTAATTCGCTGGCCGCCTGTGCCTCGCGCAGGAAACGCCGGTAGAAGTTTTTCTGCATCTGCACATCCATGGTGGAACGCGGCAAAAACACTTTCACAGCAACTTTCTGCTCTGAGGTACGCGGCTGCGCCAGGAATACCGCGCTTGTGCCGCCATACCCGATCAATTTTTCGAGCAGGCAGTCGCCAATCTCTTTCCCAATAAGGTGCTGTCCCCTGGTTGTAGACACGCAAAGCTCCTCTCATGCTCCCCCATTCGAGAGCAAGCAACTGGGATGCCTAGAAACGCGTTAGCACAGCAAAAGCTGCTTTGATTGTATCAAGAAGGCGGATGAGTGTCAATGTTTTTGGGATGATTGTTGGAGGATGGAATAATGAGCGATTCTTCTGGGTGTAGAGATGTGATAATGAAGATGAACAAATTAATGGAGGATCAAAATGTAGGGACGCGATTTATCGCGTCCACCCAGGCAAGCATTGGCCTGAGGCAGGGACGCGATAAATCGCGTCCCTACACCCACATTCGTGATTATATGGTGAATTCGCCGTCGCGCATGATGAGGCGGCCATCTACTTCGATAGTGCATTTGCTTGGAATGACATCGACATGGATTTTTGCATGCCAGTCAGCGCCTGTAAATTCGGGATAAGGGTTGCCGAAGGCGACGTGCAGTCCAGGCATCTTTTCATCCTGCAGGAGGTTGCCTACCAACCGCTTGAGGCTGGTGAGCGTGCCAATGGCAAATTCGCCCGCGCGGTTGCCGTTGGGTGTGGAGAAGAGGTAGTCGCGCACCTCTTTCGCCAGGTCCGCATTCTCGCTGGTGACATCGGTGACATAGCCATCTTTGACGGTAATGGTGATGGGTTGTGCGAGTACGCCGTATTTCGCCGAGAAGAAGTCGCCCAGCACATCACAGACCAGTACGCCGTCCACGCTGGCGGGCGCGGTGAAGACCTCGCCTTCGGGCAGGTTGCCCCATTTGCCGGACTCATGATAGCGCCCGTGGCAGGGAATCCATTTCCAATCCTTATTGAAGGTGGCGGTCACATCGCTGCCCTTGGCGGAGGTGACATGGATGGTTTTGGCATTGCGCACCAGATCGTAGACCTGGTTGGTAAGGCTAAACACCTCGTCATAATCGGCGCACATGCCTTCAGCCATGACTTCATCATCAATGCCGATCATATGGCCGTGGCGCACATGCAGTTCATTCACCAGGAACGGCAGCATAGGAAGGCGGAAGGTGATTTCTCCCGGCTTAGCAGTGGCGATATAAAAGCTGACCGTTGGTCGAGCGTTGATAATATCCTGGCGCAATTCCTCTGAAAAGACGGTCAATGGCCGCTCGCCGTAGTGTTCCAGGAAACGCACGGTTACATCGGCGTGCCGATCCAAAGCTGCCATAGCGACGCGGCGCGCGATGCCCTCGCGCTCGAAATCGGTGAGAATAAAGACCCGGTCGGAGGCACTGACGCCCATGCAGCGCACGGCATTTTCCGCGCCTGATTGCAAACGGTCTTCAAATGACATGCTGGACAGGTCCAGCTCCTTCCCGCTAGAAAGGATACTACTTGTTTTACCAGTCATAGACTTACTCCTCAATAGGACATTGTTTTTGATAATAGATGAGATTAGATCTCGCCAGTACCTGCCCTTGCTACATCGATATCAACAATAACGCATTTTCACGAGTAATCGTAACTGCTCAGGGCCGAGATTGCTATGAAGGAGGTCACTCACCTGAAGAGAACCAACAGACAGGTCGCTCTCTCTAATCGAGACGCGCCAGCGCTCTCTTTCTATAATAACGTTTTCGTGAAAATTTTTATTCTACCGACATGAGAAAGGTACTATCCTCTATAGAGATTCTACGAGCAAGGTTTCTGTGGGGTTTCGCAATAGTACCATTTCCTGAAGCAGGCTTGGATGAGCCTGATGTGGCGACTTGGCTCTACACATGGGCTACCAGATGGGTTACACTTGCCTGACAGGATAGCTATGATTGTAACAACAGAGGAGCGAGTTTTTATGTCAGAAACGAAGACTACCGGCTTATATCGTTCGATACACGCGCAGCCGGAGGCGGTACGCACCTTGCTGGCCGATTGGGATGGGCCGGCACAGGCGGCTGAGAAACTGGCGCGTGCGAATCGTATTTTCTTATCGGGCATTGGCACCAGCTTCCATGCAGCTACCGTGGGAGAATACCTTCTGCGCTATGCTGGTGCCGATGCCTGGGCGCTACGCTCATTCGAGTTTGTTCATTATCCCCGGCCCCTGCGAGCCGATGACGGGGTGATTGTGGTCAGCCACCGGGGAAGCAAGCTGCATGGAAATCTGGCCCTACAACGCGCCGTAGAGAGCGGCGTACGAACGGTGGGCATTACAGGCCAGAATACAAAAATGCAGGGAGCCGATATTCTCATCGAAACGGTTGAGCAGGACCCATCTTCGACGCACTCCATCAGCTACGTGGGCGCGCTGACACGCCTTGGCCAGGTTGCGGCGAGACTGGCCGCGCTCAACGGCCACTCACAGGAGGCACATAAGCTGGAGCAGGGATTGACGGCGTTACCGGCATTAATGGAAGATGTCCTCTCGCGCGAGCAGGAGGTCAGAGAGGTCGCGGCTGAGGCGGTTGCGCGCGCGCGGCGACTCTACTACATCGGTGCGGGACCAAACGCCGTGACGGCCCCGGAGGGCGCGCTCAAGGCGAAAGAGGCAGCGTATGTCACTGCCGAGGGTTTTGAACTGGAACAGGCTATTCATGGGCCGCAGGTAGCATTTGAAACGGAAGATGTATTGATCCCCATCAGTGTGCGCGGTGCGGCGCAGTCCCGCATGGCCGATTTTCTGCTTGCCACCAGCGAGATTGGTTCGCGCGTGTGGTTGATTGGTGAGGCTCCCACTGCGGAGACGGCGGAACTCTTCAAGCGTGAGGGGTGGAAACAGTTCTCTCTGGGCAATTACGCAGACCTGCCGGAGGAACTGACGCCTTTGTTGACCGTGCTGCCGGTGCAATTGCTGGCGGAATTTCTGGCGGCGGCGCGTGGCACAAATGCCGATAGTTTCCGCGCCGATCAGGAGGCATACAAGCGGGCCGGGGCGCGCTTCCGCATTTAAGGGTTGCCTGAGAGGAACGGCGAGGTTAGAGCAGGTTTTTACTCTCTGAATGGTGGCCATTTTGTTTCGCCCGCGTTTGGATGCCTGATTCGGCTTTCTCGTCGTCTTCCTCTTCTTCGTCAGCATCATCGTCAGGCAGGGGATCTTCAGCTTCGTCTGCTTTGTGTGTATCGAGGTTGACCCATGTATTGAGCGACCCTACGTCTATGTTCCTGCGCCCGAAATATCTCTTGTTCAACTCAATCACTCCCCAGCTGAGGATGAGGGCGGCTATAATAAATATCACATATTGCACAATATCAGGGTTCATCAATACCGTAGCCTTTCGTACGAGGAATACGCAAATCACGCCTCCATTCTAGCGGCCAAAAAGGGAAGCGTCAAGATGTATAATCTGTTAGTGGAGAAGGAAAGCGGAGAAGTGTGGCTTCTCCGCCAGAGCGGTCGGGAGGGGGAGAGAGGGGAGTATCACCCGACCGCCTCAAGAGGGTTTGCAGAGGATAGATAGGGGATGAGAGAGCATATTTAGTTTTGAACCTTTGTTCTAACAAGACCCATTGTACTATAGAACAGCTGGATTGTCAAGAGGTTTTTAGAACAAACATTCTAATCTTTCTAGAACATGATATAATGTTGGGGTATTAGCTGGTCAGCCGCCAGGAGCCAGAGAACGCCCAACTATAGCATAGAAAATGAGGATGTTAAGCAGCATGGTAGATGTTCAACCATTACAAGGGATACGCTATGTGAGCCAGGCTATCGGGGACCTGTCTCAGGTTGTCGCGCCGCCCTATGATGTAATTTCTGAAGAGGCGCAGGCGCGCTACTACGCGCGGAACCCCTACAATATCATTCGCCTGGAACTGGGGCGAGATGAGCCAGACGACACCGTACTCAATAATCGCTACACCCGCGCCGCTTCGATGCTGGCTGAATGGCGCGTACAGGACATTTTGCGAGAGGATGACGCGCCTCGCTATTACTGCTATCAACAGGCATTTACTTACAACGGTCAAAGCTACACGCGCACGAGTTTGCTGGCCCGCGTGCGCCTGGAACCCTGGAGCGCGCGGGTGGTGCTGCCACATGAGCATACCCTGGCGAAACCCAAAAGCGATCGTTTGAAGCTGATGGAGGCATGCGCGACGAATATAAGCCCCATTATGAGCCTGTATGATGACCCGCAGGGTCGAATGCGCAAGCTCCTCAGCAGCTATGCAGCCGACCCGGAGATAAAGATTATCGACGAGGCGCAGGAGGAGCATCACCTGCATGCGATCACAGATGAACAATCGATCGCGCTTATCCAGGACTTCTTCTCCGAGCGTCGATTATATATTGCCGATGGACACCATCGCTACGAAACAGCGCTGAACTATCGCGAAGAAGTGCTGGCTATGCGCAAAGACTTGCATAGCGACGACGCCGTTAATTTTGTCTTGATGGCCTTGATCGATCTGGATGATCCTGGCCTGCTGGTATTGCCGACGCATCGCCTGGTCTCTTCCCTGAGCCAGGATGCGCTTGCTGCATTGAGCAACCAGCGGCTGGGGCAGTACTTCATGGTGCGCGAACTTGCAATGGGGGACTATCCGCCGGAGGTGCCGCTACAGATGCTGGCACAGGCCGATGCAGATGTCCCTTCATGTGTAATTTGCACGGCTGAGCAAAGCTGGCTGGTGAGCCTGAATGAGCAGGGCAAGGCGCGTATGGAACAAAGCGGGCATTCGACGGCGTGGAATTCGCTGGATGTAGCTGTGGCCCATACCCTGATATTAGAGGCGCTGCTAGGGCTGACCACCGATGATCTCACTGCTGGCACACACGTGCGCTACACTCGCGACACCCAGCAGGCATTGCAGGCCATACAGAAGGGAGAGGCGCAGGTAGCGGTGCTGTTAAATCCGACGCGAGTCCGGCAAATCTGCGAAGTCGCGGAGGCAGACGACCGCATGCCGCAGAAGTCTACCTATTTTTATCCCAAGTTGATTACAGGACTGGTCATGAATCCTTTGTGGTAGAAAGCAATGCTTTGGGGCGCGATAAACCGGGTCCCTACGCACGTTTAGAACGGTAAATCATCTTCATTTGATAAAAAATCAAGCGGCAGGCCGCCAAAGGGACCGTTTTCAAAGGCCTCGGTCATCAGGCGCAGCAGGCCATTTTCGAGCGAGCGGTGCATCATCGCGCGCAGGAACGGCTGGTTTCGCGGTAGTACACCCGAATCGGGATGCAGTGTTGAGGCAACCGCGCTGACCAGCCTGGCATCATTGGTGCGCTCGACTAATTGGAAGAGCGCGCCCTGGCGACGCAGACGGGTTTCGTAAAGCACGCGCCATTTGGTATCAATCACCTTATCGAGGGCTTCACTGACAATCGCTTCCAGGTCGGCTTTGTGGGTATCAGCCTTCTGCAGCGTCCCTTTGCGTTTACGACTGCGCGAGGGAGACTGCATATTGCCGAGAATGGAGGTATAAGGGCCAACATAGGAGCGGATATTGGCGAAGGGGTCGTAAAACCATGACTCAAATTCCGACAAGGCGTACAATTCGTCGCCCCGCTGCGCCAATGTCGCGACTTCCGGCGTAAACGGACGCCGGTCAAGCAAGGTCATAACGGGGGGATTTTGTTTTTTATTCGCATCATCACCTTCAATGAAAGGCCGCCATACAGCATAGGCCACCGGGACTTTGTGGCGCGTGCGTTTATTGATTGCGCGCGCTTCGGTGATCAAGGCGTGGCAGTAGGCAAGGGGAACCTTGAAACTGCCGAAACCCTGTTCTTCCATGCTCTCGACCAGTTCAGTCCAGCGCTCCATCTCCATCTCATCCGTGCCATAGCAATCTTTAATGCCCCATTCATCCTGGTACAGGACGTTGACGCCTTTCAACAAGCCATCCGGGCGCTGCCAGGACAGGATGACCATCTGGGCACCGGAGCCATCAACAAAGCTGACACGCGCTTCGTGCAGGGGTTGTTGTTGAATTTGAAGCACCTCAGCCATAGCAGCATCCTCTGTGCCTGGACTGGATTGCATGGTGAGGCGGCCTAACGCGGCGCGCGCTTTTTGTTTGACCTGCCGATTAGCGCTGTTGGCAAGCAGGTAGTTGAGGGCCGGGATCGACTGGTGCGCGGCGACAGGTCCCAATTGTTCAAGCGACTCAATTGTCGCCAGGACCACCTTGGTCGATTGATTTTCGAGCAGCGGGATCAGTAATTTGGAAGCGCGCGGATCCTGGCTCATGCCCAGCCAGTTGATAAAGCCGAGACGGCGATCCATGGGCATGCTCAGCACATCTTCCAGGACTGATTCGACGCCCAGCTCGCTTTGCCCTACCAGTTCAAGCAGGCGAATCTGCATCTGGAGCATGGCCGCTTCGGGGTCATTGAGATATTCGATGATGCCATCATCGGCCATTTCCGAACCAAGTTCTTTGAGGACCGGCGCTAGCGTCAGTTTTGCCATATCGCTCACGGTTGGGTCGGCGACCACATCTTCTAATTCCTCCAGGTCAAAGTTCGTCGCCAGTTCGGAGAGAATAAGGACAGCAGCAGAATGGGCTGTGATATCATTAGTATGCAGTAAATGGAGTACCTTCTCTCTTGCTCCGTCGGTCCACTCTTCATCCAGGCGATCAAAATAGTGGGATAAAGTGGTCGGGTCAATATCATCTCGGCGGCTCATCGCAAGCAGGATACTATCGATACTTTCCTGTGGAGGCCCTTTTCGCCCTCTTGGCATAGTTACGCTGCCTTTCAAAACATTTTTTCGTGCTTTTTGCTCATTACGGTATATGGATGCGCTATATCAGGGTGTCCGCGTGTCTGATGCATGGCATTGTACCACGTGAGGGGCGACACGTCTACGTATAGAGGCCATCCACTTCCAGGGCGACCGCGCGGTCGCCCTGGAAGCAATTTCATCTTTATCAAGTGACGTTTCCTGCGAAACGCTCAGCCGTACAGCGGGTATTTTCGACTCACCGCTCTATTGGGATGTTGCCACAAACGATGTGATGGTGGCTATAGCCCCATTTTGAGCCAGGATGCGTAAGCCGCAGTAGCCAGTTGAGAAGCTGCTATCTGTGGCAGTCGCCATCCAACTGGTAGGCTCGGTAGTACCGGTTTTCCATACCTTCGCCGAAAGTGTCGAGCCAACAATGCTGAAGCGCAGGGTGTACGAGGTTCCCACGGTCGCAGCAAACGAGACTGTTTTCAAGCTGGTCGTTGAACCGTTGACCTTTTTCTGTAAGACAAGACTGCTTCCGTCAATATAGGCCTTATACCAGTTGTTTCCGTCGGTCCAGCGTAACACAGCCCCAAGGTTGGTATTGTTGAACGTGCTTATTGAGCCGCTGAAGAGGACCTGTGCGTTTGTCGCTACCGGCCCAAGCACAGCGCTATAACTCGTACTGCCATTGGACAACTGCCCGGCATTGTTCTTGATAGAGAATACGCTGGAAGTGTTGGCGTCGCCGCCCCAGGTCTGACCATCGGAGGCCTGCCCCCAGAAGCTCTGGTTGCCTCGTTGAAAGGTATCCTGGCCCAGGGTAGGCCCCGGCGACCCGGTTGGCGATGGTGTTACGGTTGGCGACGGCGTCTTCGTTGGCGTAGTCGTGGGCGAACTTCCAACCGATGGGGTAGGCGTGGGTACGTTATTCTGCACAGCCTCTGCCAGCTTATTGGCGAACTCCTCGCTGAACCAGACACGATTAAGCGCATCGACATGCAAACCATCATGCGCGTGACCCTTGTTCGTAGGTATCTGGTAGCTGGAGAAACTCCCACTACCGCTGTCGGGGAATGAGCCGAAGATGCCCTGCAATGAGTCATCGAACCAGACGAGGCCGTTACTATCTACGCTGATGCCGGAGTTATGCGACCCGCAGGTATTACACGAAGTGGGATAGGCATACTCGGTCACACCCTGATTTGTACCCGGTACCGCCTGGGAAACCTTTAACCTGCCAAGCATCGACACAAAACCCTCCGTCCACCAGATGTTCCCACTGGGGTCCTCAGTTATCAGGTGAGGGGTAAGTCCTCCGGGTGGACTGGCACGAATTTTATATTCATTCAATACGCCGCCCGTGGTATATTCGCCGATCAGCGCCACCGACGAGTTATTTTCGGTAAACCAGACATTATTGGAGGAATCTACCACGATGCCATAGGGCTGGCTGTTCGAGGCCGGTGTAGCAACTTCCTTAAAGTTTTGCGTGGCAGGATCAAATTCCCCAATTTTGTTCGTGTAATGTTCTGTGAACCACACCTTACCATTGTGGTCGATGGCGATATCCCAGGGGCCTGAACTGGCAGTTGGCACCAACCACTGCTGGAACGTCGATGTGTGCAGGTTCAACATGCCGATAGAGTTCGCCATCGGCATGGGAAACCAGAGGTTGCCCTGTGCATCGAACGCCAGGAAAAGCGGCTGGGCGAAACCAGATGGAAGCTGGTAGGTCGTGATCCAGCTTGAATTGGCAGGGTTATACTCAGCGATCTTACCGGGAGGCGTATTGCTGCTGCACGTCGGCGCAGGATCACAACCGGGAATCGCTACCCATACATTCCCACTGCTATCAAAGGCCGTACCCCAGGGGTCCTGACCGCTGGGAATATAAAAGTCCGTTACGGTAACTCCATTTGACTGGGCAAAGATAGAATGAACGCCTTTACCCAGCAGGCCCGATGCCAGCGCCAAACTGGCTAACATCACGCTCAAAGAAACAAGACTCAGCATAATTTTTTTCTTATTTATATACACGTATTTTTGCCCTTGCTTTAGTTTATCAGCTGCCCGTATAGCCTATAATATCCGAGCCGCCCTGGGTAGTGGAGGTGTTCCAGTACATGGGACGCTCAGCGACGAAGGGTCCACTGGCGGTCTGCACCGTCATGGAGACCTCGAAGCCCTTAAAACCATCCCCATTGCGGTAGAGATTGTGCAACACAACGTTGACGATATCCACCGTGCCACGCGAATGCGCCTTGACCGTCACTGAGAAGGCGTAGCTATTGCCGACCGCATTGAAGAGCGTCACATTGATCGTCTCCGAGCTGCCGGTCGGGTTTTGCAGCGTCAACCACTCGTCGTAGCCCATGTTGGTGTAGCCCTCCGCGAAGGTATAGGTGGTAAAGGCGGCAGGTCCAACCTGGCCAAGCACATCCGTCCCTCCCACCGCAGAGAGACTGCGCCCATTGGCATTGTGGTTATAATAGAAGAACATCTCGCGCTCAGCTACAATCTTGGCCCCCGATGAGGTGATCTCCGCCGAGACACTCTGGCCCCGCTCGAGGGGAGTGACGTTGGCGTTGACGTTCCAGTTGACCTGGCTCAGCGTGGGCACCGAGACGGTGGCCTGCTGGGTGGTGCCATCAGGATACTCCAGCGTGATGGTCACGGTAGCCTTCGCGTTGGCGGTCGTATCCAGGTTGGCAATGACGAAGTTCTCCTGGAACCTGCCGCCGGTATAGCCCTCGGCAAACAACCAGTCAGTGGAAAGCGTCTGCACCCCGATCACATCCGCTCCGCCGGAAACGGTTCCAGCATTGCCCCCATTGATGTTGCTGAAGTAGGTGGGTCGTTCCACATCCACCGGCTGGGTCGATGTTACCACCACCGACACATGCGTCGGCAAAGCGGGTGAGAAGTTGTCAGGGAAAATCGTGCCGCGTGTGCCTGCCGGGACGGCGGCTGTCTGCGCACCGACCCGCACGCCGTTGGCATAATAGGTGGCCGTGACGGTCGCGCTCTGCCCGCCCGGTGGGTTCAAGATGGGCAGGAACGAGGCGTAGCTGCCGCCGCCCGGCTGGCTTCCTACTGCCACATCAGCAATATAGAAACTGGTGCCCAGTTTGGTTACCCCCAGCACATCGCTGCCACTGTTTACACCAAGAGCATTAAAGTACATGGGACGCTCGGCGACGATTCCGGTGCAGTTGGGTGTGACTCCGTTATCCACGGTGACAATGGCCGAATCAGAGATGCCGATGCTCCTGGGGTTAGTACCCAGGTCGCCATCGACGCCCTCGGTATAGCGCGAGTTTGCGGCTACACTGACTGGAATGGTCTTTGTCTGCGAGCTGCCTCTATCAGGCGTGTAGAGATATTCGATATTCACCTGGCAGGTGGTGCTGGTCGGGTTCTCCAACGAGAGAAACTCGTTGAAGCCTGCTCCGACGCGCCCTTCCGCAAAGTACCATTGCTTATTCACCGCTACTGGCGGTGGCGGAGTACCTGTAGGTGTCGGAGTGAGTGTTGGACTGGGAGACGGCGATGGGCTGGAAACTGGCGATGAACATGGTGTCGGATTCGTAACCATACCTGGAAGCGCCTCGTCGAGATTATCGCCGAACTCTTCACTTATCCAGATATTATTGCCATCAACGGCCAGCCCATCATGTGGGTGAGAATTACCTGTGACGCATCCCCCTATGACATATATACTAAATGTATTCGTTCCTGGAGTGAACGAGCCATAACGTGAGCTGAGCGAATCATCGAACCAGACGGTGCCGGTACTATCTACGGCAATGCCAGATATGTGTGAGCCGCAAGATCCGGAGCAACCAGGAGCGGGCACATTATACTCTGTCACGCCCTGATTCGTGCCATTCGAGGCCTGGCTGATGACCAGTTGCCCAATTGTGCCAGCATATCCGTCGCTCCACCAGATATGGCCCTGGTGATCATAGGTGATCAGGTGAGGAGTGATACCCCCATGCGCCGTAGCCGTATTGGTCAGGTATTCATTAATGCTGCCGCTGATGGTGCCATCGGCCCTGGGTGTGATTTGCCCGATGCGATGAACAGTAGCATTATTTTCGGTAAACCAGATGGAATGCGTTGTGGGGTCTGGTCCGGTTATGCCATAGGGTTGGCTATTAGATGTCGGCGTCGCAAATTCATTGATCATTTTATCTGTTACCGGATCAAACTCCCCAATTTTATTGACGCTCAATTCGGTAAACCAGAGATGTCCGAACTGATCAAAGGTCAGATCAAGGGGACTGGCGCCTGCGGTAGTGACGCTCCACTGGTGCCAAATGCCCTTCGTATCGTATTCCCCGATGGCATTGGTGACAGGCTCGGTAAACCAGAGGTTCCCATTGCTATCAAAGGCAAGAAAAAATGGGCTGGAGTATCCAGCAGGCACCTGGAGCTTTTGCATAGGGGACGAGTTACTGTTAAAACCACTTGAGGAATATTCAAGAATACCGCTTTGAACAGCATGACCGCAAATGGGTACAGCACTGACATTTGGATCGCACTGCGGCTCAGCTACCCAGACATGGCCACCGCTATCAACTGCAATGCCCCAGGGGTCCTGGTTAAACGAAGAATTGAACTGTGGCACCCTCGCTTGAATAAGCGTTGGGTCCGCGTGCGCTGCTGAATGCGCATGAATCAATACAGCGAATGCGAATGCGACACTTGCTACAAGTGAACAGCAAACGAACACAATACGAAGAGCTTTAGCATAGGTTGATTTGATCGAAAATCCTTGTCTAAGAGGTCTAAAGGCAAAACTACTACGATTACGATGCATACAAAAACTTCAACTCCTGCCCTGGTGAGTTTGTTGATAAGGACCCCGGTTTATTGAAACGAGTACTTAATATCAACAATTATCGTCAATCTGATGAAATAGAACAAGACTCTAAGGTATCAACTTTTTGTGTCAATCGGTTATACCTGTAATGCGCGGTGTGTAAAAAGCTACTAGCTTGCTGTGTAGCAGCCTGAAAGGGCCATCTTCAGCCCATCTACCAGTAGTAAACGAAAGAGGTCTTCAACTTTGCTTTGCCTGAACCAAATTAGCTAGTACTTCGATCCAGGTGGCTCTTCAATTTGGTCAGCAAGGCATCGATCTGGAATGGTTTCGCGACGTAATCTATCGCTCCCTGAACGGAGCTTGCGCCGCGAATACGGCCATCTGCCGTCATGATGATGATGGGAAGATGCCGATAGCGTTCGCTTTGCGAAAATTTGTCGGCAATTTCGTAGCCGGATAGCACTGGCATCATCAAGTCCAGGAGGATAACCGAGGGGAACTGATCGGTATCTAGCTGCGATAAAAAGGGGAAAACATCGCGGCTATCCGTTATACCGATGCCGGAGAACCCTTCGCCCTCAAGCAGAAGCAAGAGGACGGAAACGATGGCTTCATCGTCGTCAACTACCAGGACATAGGGGGAACGGAGCAGCTGATCTGAAATAGTTGAGGTGCTTTTCTCATGAGTGAAAATAGAGGTCATGCTTACACCTGTATATTGCATTGCCAGGTCTCCTCTCTAAAACTACATCCCACGTACACAAATCACAAAGGAATTATATTATGCAGGGCCACAATGTCTAGTACGATTTTTTGTAATCGCAGCCCCTAATGTAATACGGGCAATGCTTCTCCAGGTTCATCATGCTATGCAGTTATTGCCGCCGTTTGTAGAGAACGCCGGCGACTCCTAACAGCGCCATGGAGAGGCTATAACACGCCACCATCACCCATACCAGTGGAGAAACAGTCGTCAGCCGCGCGCCAAAAGACGTACCTCCGCTCGCATTGAGGTCATTGCCCAGGTTGGAGCCACCTGTGGAGGGGCTGGCGGTTGGACTGTGCGCTGCCCCGGTAGGAGTCACAGTCGGAGTGGTTTTCATCGTTGGTGTTACTGTCGGAGTGGTTTTTACCGTCGGTGTCACGGTTGGCGTGTTAGTCGGCGCGTGCGTCGGTGATGGAGATGGCGAGGCGACGGGCGTGGTCGGTGTTGGTGACGTGGGCACAGGCGTTTTATTGACCGGAGAGCCTTGCACACCTGGCGTAGTAGTAGGTGTCGGGGTATGGGTTACGCCCTGCGTTGAAGTGCTCACGGGCGTAGCGATGGTCCCATTCGTGCTGGCGGCCAGCACAATGTTGGTGACTGCAAGCCGTCCGGTGGCGACGTCTCGCGCTATAATGATATGGCTTCCAGGAACCCATCCGTTTCCGCTGCCCAGCCAGAGCGTGGTATCAAAGGTTCCATGGTCATCAGTGCGCGTCGAGCCGGGGTTGCCATCTTGATCAGATAAAGGCAGCGACCCATCAAGAGAAAATGTGACCCGGCTCGAGTGACTGAAGCCACGCCCGCGCAGTTGAACAGGCTGGCCGGGAACTACAAGCCCTTTATCCACGCGTTCCATCCACAGGCCCGGTGATGAAGTTATGCTTGCGATATGACTCTGCGTCCCGCTATTGCTTGTACTTAGGGGAGCAGGAACGCCCGGAATGAACCACTGAAAGCTGAATGCTGAAACGAGCAATAACACACAGGTCACGCCGATCAAAAGCAGAGTGCCACCCAGCCACAGCATAAATTCGATGCGTCCCGGGCGCAAGAGCCACCAGCGCAAATGCTCCAGCGGATTAAGGGTGATGATCCGCTTCCTGCGTTTCGACGGGTTCACCAGCAGCCGTGCATAGGGCGAAACGCTCGCTCCGCCAGCCGTCCAGGATGAGCCCGACGATGCTTGTAGCGCGGTCGAGTGAGCTGGTACGAGGGCGCGCATGCTGCGCTGCTCGCTGAGTTGGGGAGCGGTATCGATTTCATCGACGTGCTGAGCAGGGATCATCGCCAGCGAAGGATGCGATGCCCCATCGAGGCGCAGAGAAATAGGCGCTGTTGGTGCGTTGTGCGGGTTGTATCCGTTCTGTGCAGTATAGGAAGTGGGGACCGACGACCCGGGTGAGCCAGGGGGAACGGTATCGATCTCGTCGATTTCGGGCAACCGGCGCGTTGCACGCGCGCGAACGGGCCGCTGCGGCTGTGTTGGCGCTTCCGGCACGAACATGGAAAGCGCCGGAAGGCTCCCGGCAGCTTCGTAATCTGACGATTCGTATTGCCAGACAGGCGACGCTGCTGGAACTGGTCCTTTGAGATTCCCCGTTGTTCTATGATGCTGCTCTCCTCCATTGGCAAAGTACCGGCTGGCCGGAAAGCGGCGAGTTGTACCGGGCTGAGCTGGATGCGCGGATGCGCGTGGAGGAATGGGCGTTGTTGGATCGGGTTGTCTCCTGGGTTGGGGGGCAGATGGTACGACGCGTTCCCTTCCGGGCTGACCACCAGATTGATGCGGCATAACGTATTGATAGCCATGCATAGTGGGATCAATCCAGACCGCCGATGTTGCTTGCGCCGCTGCCGTTGGAAATACAGGCGATGGATTGAGGGTAAAACCACAGGCGTAGCATATCCCTGCTCCGCGTCTCAACAGTTTACTACACATAGGACATTGATCGTAATTATTATCTGTCAGCCAATTATCCGTCTGCATACGTCTATTCTTTCGCTACGAGATACTGTTTCATCCACCTGTTCCCTATCCAACAAAAGCGTGAAATAAAGGTCACCCCAGACCTGTTCAAGAGTTTCGTCCCAGACACAATGAAATAAACGGCTTTTTCGGCCAATTTGGGTTGAAGTGCGTGGTTCGCCTCAAATGTGTTAGCACGGCTCAAAGGTGGGGGAAAATCCACAGCGAACGGAAAAAATTTCCAGGAAAGCGACCGGCATTGACGCTATTGAATGTAGCAGGGGCATGTAATGAAACTGCATGAAAAGGCGCTTCCTGCATAGATGCATTTGAAAAATCGGTTTATATGTAGATTGGCACATATCTTGCAAGAATAGGGAGCAGGGGGGAGAAAACTGGAAATATTTTCCGGTTGATTATCTATTCCCGAAATATTTGTGTTAAGTGGATTAGAGGTAAAGGAGTGGTTTAACATGGTAGCATTGGCAAAGAGAGCTTTGCAGGGTGTAGAGGACCAGCGACTGACGCGGCCTATGTTGCGCCTGGAGGATGATGTATTTGAGGATGAGGAGGAAGAGGACATCGAGGAGGTGGAAGAGGAGTGTGAGGATGAGGATGCGGAAGACGACCTGGGCGTTGATAACGCCATTCGACAGTATCTCGCGGAGATCGGGCGTTTTCCCCTTTTGACTGGCGAACAGGAACAGGCCCTGGCGTGGCGGGTGGTGGATGGAGATATGGAGGCGCAGCAGCGATTGGTAGAAGCGAATCTACGCCTGGTTGTGAGCATCGCCAAACGCTACAATAATCATGGGATTGGCCTGCTTGATCTTGTGCAGGAGGGCAACCTGGGACTCATTCGCGCCGCGCAGAAATTTGATCCCGCGCGCGGCTTCCGTTTCAGCACCTACGCGACCTGGTGGATCCGCCAGGCGATCAGCCGCGCCGTCGCGGAGCATACGCGCACAATTCACATTCCGGTACACGTGGTCGAATTGATCTATAAGATTAAACGCATCGCTCGTAATCTCTACCAGGAACTGGGACGTGATCCCGTCGCGGAGGAGATCGCCCAAGCCGCCAGGCTGACGAAGGAGCGCGTGGTTGAACTGCAAAGCATGGCCGAGACCCCTATTTCGCTGGATGCGCCCCTGATTGACGATGAGCAATACCACCTGGCCGATACGTTGGAGGATACGCGCGCAACGGCTCCGGCGGACGTCGTGACCCACCAGGCGCTACGTGACCAGATCACACACGCGCTGGAGACGCTGAACTCGCGCGAACGCCAGGTGATCGAACTCCGTTATGGACTGCACGATGGTCATTGCCATACTTTGGAGGAGCTGAGCGCCTTCTTTAAGTTGACCCGCGAACGCATTCGTCAGATCGAGGTCAAGGCGCTGCGCACGCTGCGGCACCCGATCCAGGTGCACCTGCTGCGCGATTTTGCGTAGCTGATTTCCTCTACATGTTCTAGAGGCACCCCTTGAGGAGTGCCTCTTACTCATCTTTAGCCTACCCGTTCTTTGCTAATTCTTGTTTGATATAGCAGGACAGTTCCTCGGCTGTAAGATGCTGCCTGCTCGTCCTTTCACAACTTCGATACTTTATACTGAGCGGGAAGCGTTCAAGTTGAAAATGCTTTCATCATTGCCAGAAGGGTTGCCATTCTGAAGGGTTTTTGTAGCACCCTCACCGTTGGCAATGCTCTTCTGGCAGCTTCAATCTCCCACGAACACGCTGCTGAAATGTGAGCAATATCTTCTCCAAGTTGGGAGTGCACACCCGCATCCAGGCGGCGACGCAAGCCCACGCCCTCGAACTGCTCTCTGAGAAATTATAGGCAGGCACCAGGGCGTTTTGCGGGGACGGCGGGCGACGCAAGCGTCCCCGCCCCACAGAGATTTATTTGGCCTCGGTCGCTAATTCGGGTGGAAGCGCTTCCACGAGTGGGCCTGACACACCGGCATTTCCCTGCTCGTCGAGCACCTGGAGAAATGCCTCTACCACCTGTGAGTCAAACTGGCTGCCTGAGCAGCGTAGTAACTCGGCCCTGGCCTGGAGCACAGACAACGGCCCGCGGTAGACGCGACGAGAAGTTATCGCATCGAATGCATCCACTACGGTGAGAATACGAGCATGCAGGGGTATGGCTTCGCCTGCCAGTTGATTAGGATAGCCCGTGCCATCCCAGCGTTCGTGATGGGCCACAACGATGGTAGCCAATTGCTGGAAGATGCCGCCTATCTCCTCGAGAATCTGGCGACCAATATCCGGGTGCGTGCGCATCACTACCCATTCCTCCCCAGTCAATGGCCCCGGCTTATAGAGGATGGCGTCGGGAATACCGATCTTACCGATATCATGCAGGATGGCCCCCAGACGCAGTAGGCGCAAATCTTCCTCAGATTGACCAAGTTTCCGGGCGGTGGCGACGGCAAATTCTACCAGTCGATGGGCGTGCACCCAGGTTCCGACATCACGTGCGGCGGCGGCAGCGGTAAGCGCCTGCATACCTACGATTTCACGCACATTTTGATCACCTGCTTCGCGCAGCTCATCAGGGAGGATTATTTCCCTTGAAGGAGCAGGCTCCACGTCAGCGATGCAGACGCGATTCCTGCCACCCTTTTTGGCCTGGTACATAGCCTGGTCCGCGCATTCAATCAGTTCTTCACGCGTAACCCCATGAAGTTGATAGATGGCTACACCGATACTGCCACTGACGGCAATCGGCGCCACTGCCTGCGTTTCTTCCATCTGCCAATTAAAGGGTTGTGAGTTGAGCGCGGTCAGTAAACGCTGCGCCGTTTGATTCGCGCCCAGCACATCTGTCTTTGTTAAGATGAAGGCAAATTCCTCGCCGCCATAGCGTCCCACAAAGTCTTCCAGGCGTATCGTTGCGCGCAGGCGACTGCCGACTTCGCGCAGGATAGCATCACCGGCGCGGTGGCCATAGGTATCATTGACGCGTTTGAAATGATCCAGGTCTACAAAGACGAAAGCGCACGAGCTGCCGGTACGCTGACAGCGCGACAGTTCTTCATCGAGCCTGCTCATGATGGCGCGGTGATTGGGCAGGCCGGTGACGGCATCGGTGATAGCGGCCCGGGCCTGTTCTCGATAGAGCTGATCCAGTTCCAATACCATCACTTGCTGTTGATCGTAGGCTTCCTGCAATTGCGAGCGCAGCATCACCTCGCGATCATTGAGAGACTTCTGTTCGCTCAACAAGGCGTGGGCTCGTGGGATTTCACTGGCGACCAGGCCAACCAGGAACGAAATTATCGTAATGCCCAGAACAAGTATAGCCCAGTTACTATTGGGAATTAAAGTAGGTAGCCAGGAACTGGAAACGGTCGCCCAGATGCCGATCAGAGAGGCCCCGGTACCTACCAGGGACATCACCAGTAGGGTTAAACGCTGCCTGCTCGGAAGTTCGATACGATTTTTCCGCTGGTAGAGGAGCCAGAGGACGAACCAGAAAAGCTGGACAATCGTACATACCCAGATAACGGTTGTTCCCGCTTGCAGCACGTTATAGATGGCTAAAGCCAGGTCATCTGGACGTATCACTGAGCCAAAGAGCACTGGTAAAAGGATCAGGGACAGGACGGCCACAATAGCGACAATGAACCCCTGTATAACGATGCTGAAGGCCGGTACTCCGTAGCGATTGACCTTTGCCAGTGATATGGGCAGGCGGCGGTCCTGAGCAACAACCACTAGCAAGCGCGAAAACATGAGGATATAGGCGATGGTAAGCGCAACCTGGCTTACAGCAAGTACGATCGCCGTCGCTGTACCAACTGTTGCACCAAAAACCATCTGGATGGCAAGGATATTTGCTCCCATGCCTTTCGATGCAGAAGACGGCACAATCACCATTATGCCAAAGGTTCCCATCATGTAGGCGAGAAACGCAATCGCTGACCCCCACCAGACAAACGCTGTGGCACGCCTGGTTCCCGGTGTTCCACCACGAAGCTCGCTACCCATGAACAGGGGAATATCCACACCAAGATATGCCAGGATGACTACTCCGTAGACGGCAAAGTTTCCCTGGGTGGGCAGCCACATTTGCGGGCTGGTCAACATTGTTGCTGCCGGGTGTCCCACCGAAAGCCACCATACGCCAGCGAACCCCAGCAGTAGAAAGACACTTACATAAAGAGTGGCCAGCACCAGCAGGATGCGTTTGACCCAGCGCAACGGCAAACAGGCGATGGCTGTTGGCACAATCAGGATGAACACGATGGCGATACCTTGCTGTAACGGGGTCGTAAACCACGTTGGAACAAGATACTGAATGAAGATCAGACCAGTTTGTATTGCTGAGACGACGGCAAGCACACCTGGCAACCAGGCGCAAAAGGCTGAAAAAAAACTCCACCTTTGACCGAGAATACGTGTCGCCCAGAGATAGGGAGCGCCTTGCCCCGGATAGCGCAGTGCCAGCCAGCGGGTGACAAACGCGCAGGGAACGAGAAAGGTGAGCAGACCCAGCACCCAGTAGACAAACGCCGCGGGACCGCCGAACTGTACACCATCATTATTTGCAACAAATAGAACAATCAGCAGCATTAATACCGTCAGGTCCCGCGTCCCCAACACTGCCGGCAGCTTGCGTTGCTCCGGCATATCAGAAGGTTGGAAAGCCAGTTCCGGGGAATACGATTGTTCAGGTGGCACAACTACCTGGGACGGTGAATCTATGACCATATACTTTTCCTGACCTGGGTGTTCTACTCAATCACAGTAGTGAAAGCTGTGCTTCACCGTTGTTTATCGGCATGGACAGGCAGATCATTAGCACCACCAGGTTGAGATTGAGCTGCTAGAAGCAAGGAAAGTAGTACAAATTGCCCTATTGCTTGACATATAAACTCTACCTCCTCTACACTCGCACCATAGGGGGAAGTCACACAGGTTTTACAGGTCACTCGCACCTATCTTGATGCTGGGTTATGAAGGATTATCGCTATGCAAAAGCAAACCAATCAAACGCAGTGGGGAGCGAGCGCTTTGCCGGTTGTCAGAGGTGCCAGGATTGTAGGGATCGTAATGCTGTGTCTGGCAGCATTGTTCTTTACAGCATTCCGTTCGCATGTTTTTGCAGTGAGCAATAGCGGAACAGGCAGTGCAACAAGCGGCCCAACTTCGGGGCCGGTAGGAACCACCATTACGGTCAACGGTACTGGCTGGTCTGAGGCTGATGGCACGCAGGCCACTTTCGGCTACATGAGTAACTCCAACTGTTCCACGGTGGCGGATTCACAAACTGGCATCTTGCAAGGCGGCAACTTCAATGGTTGGTTTCGCTGGCCGCAGGGTACCGCATTGGGTACTTATACAGTATGCGTAACCGTTGCCGGCACTATCGCTATTGCCGGGTCCTTTAACGAACTCTCAACCTCGCCACCACGGGTATCGGTCTCTCCTGGCACACTGGTGGAAAGACAGCAGGCAACCATTACCGCGTCAAACTATTACCCCCAGGGGACGGCGGTCAACTTCTACTGGGTATCCATGAGTAATCAAGTCGAATTTGGTATAAACGGTACTACTTCAGATAGCAACGGCGTGGCGAAGGTGAATTTTATTGTGCCGGTCACATCAATGGGAAGCGGACCTTATATGATAGAGGCGATTGTGGGCAGTGGACAACCGCCGACACTCTCTTCATCGGTGAATTTTATCTATAATGCGCCGACGGTGCGGCCATCACCTACACCCGGCAGAACACCGTCGCCTACGCCCTCACCGACCGCTACGCCGGCAGCCGACCCGACTCCCGCAAATACGCCGACGGTTCAGGCTAGCACAACAGCGGTAACAGGCGCAACGCCCACTCCAGTAATCACTCAAACTACGGGCGGAAATTCGACCCCAACAACCAACGCCACCTCTGGCAGCAAGGGAAGCACAACCAATCCACCCAACATGCTCCTCCTGGTCGGCGGTGTGGCAGGCACGCTCTTCCTGTTGATTACTATCCTTATCATTGTTCTGTTTGTGCGGCGTAGACGTTCAACACTTGCGGCCGCGCTGCCACAGGTGCAAGTGAGGCTAGCTTTCCCACCCGCTGGCGCAGCACCGAGTCCCTGGTCAAGGCAGCCGGGGACCTTCATGAACAATGGAGGACTACCTCCCAACGGGTTCAATGCTAATCCCGGCGGAAATGGATCATATCCTCCCAATTGGCCTACTGGTATCTTTACGCCGCCACCAGACAGCGTCCCTATTCAAACTAATTTGTCCACGCAGCTAGCTTCACCGGCCAATGGTTTCCAGCCCGGCGGGCCGCCTTCGTTTATCCCGTCGCAGAAGTCACCGGTGCCATCTTATGCCGGCATGACGCCTGGGCCAGGCGGTAACGGTGTGGAGCCCGTACCTCTCGATCCAACTCTAGAAGCTTTACGGCGGCAGGTCCAGACAGGTTTATTTGCCCCACCACGGCCACGCCTGGATGAAGTAAGCACAAAATAACTCCCTAAATGGTGCCAGGGAGCTGTCGAGGAAAAGTAAAATGAAAGATGGTCCGCCGTCAGAATTACACAAGCCTATGCGTTTGGGTAAACGCCTATTTGCCAGGCCCGCCTTGCTCCAGTACGGCATTGGTATTCTTTCGTTCATGCTCTTAGGCGTTTCTTGCTACAGCATTATTATCGTCGCTACATCGACACATGCAAATGTGTCTCTTCAGCAGATCAGTGGCAAGGTAATCGCTAAACGCGCAGCTGCCGGTACACCGATCATTACCGATACTTCATCACCGACAGTAACGACCACACCTTCACCATCTCCTACAACTACGCCAACCAATACACCATCTCCTACACCTACCAACACACCATCGCCTACAGTGACAAATACGCCTTCACCGACTTCCACAAGTACCGGCACACCCAATCCCTCACCCACAACTACACCTGCTGCCACTAAGCAGCCGTCACCAAAGGCAACTGTTGGACAAACCACAACTCCTGGCCCGACACCGGCAGGCAGTGCGACGGCGACAGCCGTTATCACGCCAGGAACAGGTCAGAATCAAACGCCAGGCATAACACCCACCCCATCAAACAATCAGGGCCCACCGGCGGACAATGGCTTCCCTTACATGTACATCGTGGTTGGCCTGTCAGGTATTGCGATCGTCGGATTCCTGTTTATCCCTGGATGGATTTTTTTGCGCAAACACCTGCTGCCAATGCCGGCGAAAAAATTGCCTCCCAGTGGGGCAGCTCCCTGGAAACGCACACGCACAGATGACCTGCAACAACAGGCGAATATGTTCAGCCCTCCCTTCACAGCAACCGGCAACAGTTCTTTTTATGCACCTACTATCACACCTTTTTCCAACATGCCGAGGGGTAATCCTGGCGCTCACAACAACCAGTACATTCCACAGCCCGGTGGTTTTGCCGCTCCTGGCAGCTTCGCGCCCATTCCCAATGCGTTTAATGCCATGCCCACCTTTCCCAATGCTTCCTCAGTCAATCAGCAGCCTGCCCCTCACGCGAACAATCCCACGCCCACCAATCGGCCCACGAGTAATTCCGCACCAGGCATCGATCCTTTTGCGGGCATCAGCCATTCAATCGATTCGTCGTCGCCCACGATTCAAAAAAGGCTCAGGCGCAATTCACTGCGCGCGACAGGCGATCAACCAGTTATAGGTGATCAAGAAATGGTTGGAGATTTTTCCGCGGATATGGCCATACTGAGCGACCCACACTTAAGGGCAATGATTCAGCAGTATAGCGATAAAGGGCGCTCTACTAAATTGCCTCCCCCAAAAACATGATCTACGTTTTTGTGCATATAATATAATGCTACAGATAACAGGCTTAAAGAACATAGTGCGCAATTTGACCCGTGAAATCAGAAATATTTTCTGGCGCAGAACGAACGAGGAGTTTATGGCCGTACAGCTGCATGGTTTTGATTGGGGAGTATATGCTGAACAAGTCATGCCAGCATTTGAGCAATGGCTGATCGAAGGCGATGAAATTGCAGCTCTGCAGCTCTTCGAGCAAACGCGCTGTGCCTATGAAGAGCGATTTTTGCCTGACCCTATGCAGCGATTGCGCGTCTGGACGCGCGCCCGCGCATTCGCGCAAACGCTGCCGCGCGGTCCCTATAGCCGCCGTGAATACCTGAAACTCTGCTCTGCCGAACAGTTCACCGCCCTCAGTGATCGCTATCTGTATAAGCACGCGCCGCAGCTCTATCAACGCTCGGACGCGCTGCGTTCCGTTTGGGGCGCCATCGTCGAAACATTCTGCTTACCCTGGCAGGGAAGTCAAGGTGGAGAAGAGGGAGCAACCGTCGATACCGGCGACGAAGAGCTATCACCGGAAGATAGAATTACCCACAGTGAACTGCTCTCACTACTCGAGGAAGCCGGTTTAAGCGAACTGGCGCAAGAGATCGAGGAACCATCAAAGAATGTCGAGCATTTTGCATGGGAGTTGAGTGAAAGGGATATGAGCGAGGCAAGAGAGGCAAGTGTAGCGAAGGAGGCGGCCGATGTGGCCGGTACCCGGACTGGCGCAGAGCTGGCAAATACGACTGCGCAGGTCGATCTGGACGTAGATGAGGAAGTGGAGACTATTGTCGCGGCACAGGGTATACACATCGGGCATCAACTCAACCTGTTACACCTGAGAGGTTGGCTGGCCAGCATCTCAGTGCGCGCCATGGCACTTTTTGAGTACCTGGCATGCGGACGCCGGGCAATGCCATTTGGCTATGAAGCTGGCGAGCCATTTGGGGCATTCGCAGGCTACCTCACTCCCGATGAAGTATGGCAACTGGCGATATCTCTTGACGGGACTATTCTCCCAGACCAGACAGAGGCAGAAGAAGATTACCTCAATTTCCGCTATCAACAGGTAGGCATCCCTGCCGCATTTCGCCTGGTCGACGAGGTGCTTCCCACGCACGCCGCCGCATTTCTACACGCCATAGAGAAAGCATCATCGCAAGGATTAGGCTTGATCACAAGCATTGAATAACCTGCATTGCAATAATTCACAGACCCTGCCCCCACGCCACTCCTCCTATTGACTTTTGCCTGCATGCCGATAGACCCAGTAAGACGATTTCTGGTTGCCGCTTTTCTCTGCATGTCACAGAGGTGGGATGTGAGTACATAGCATGCTCCTCCTGACTTCCAAACGAGAACAGGTACCTGTTCTCTTCATTACCCGGCATCCAAGGAGAGAAAGGCGTGCGAAGCTTGAAAAAGACCTATCTTATGAGCCGCTTGTGTTCTCTGGGCATAGCTCTGGTTCTTCTGGCACTGACAGGCTTTGCGATCTGGACAGCGGTGTCCACCGGCGAGATAAGTAGCCGTACCAGGGCAGCGATACAGTTAAGCGACTTATATAATGAGGCTCACCTTCTCGTTGGTTCTCAGGAAACGATCGATTGGCACTATCAGGCTGAGCCAGGTCCACAGCTACGAACGCAAGAGCGTGAGGTCAACGCTTCGCTCATTCAGCTTTTTCAGCTCTTGTCACACGACGGTGGAGCAGATGATCGTTCCCTTGTGCAGCAGGTAGGTGCACTTCAGCAGCGCTATTTTCTCGCCATCAACAAGTTGTTCAGTGCGATTGATGTAGGAGATCGTAGCCACGCGGAAACGATTGACGACACGGAAGTTGATCCACTGTACAGCCCCATAATACACCTGGTGGATACGGCTGCTGACACACACCATACGCAGGCGAATCAAAGCCTGGATGAACTCAACCAGAGACAACGCGCGATCCTCATCGGCACTCCTCTTGCGTTTATTCTTGGTCTCATCCTGCTGAGTATTTTCTGGGCCGCGCTGCGTTTCTCCCAGCGCAAACTCGAGCAAGCGACGAAAGATGAGATCACCCGACTCGCACAGGCGGCGCTCACTGACAACCTGACCGGATTGGGAAATCACCGTGCCTACATGCAGGATATGCAGCGTGAGTTGGATCGTCTCCGCAACCGGGGCAAGACGCTCGGACTGGCGCTCATCGATATCGACGAGTTGAAGGCGATCAACGATGAGTATGGGCACATCGAGGGAGATCGCGTCCTGACCGCACTTGGATCTATGCTGCGTGAGACCAAACTCTCGGCTTACACCTATCGCTTAAGTGGCGACGATTTCGCGGTGATCCTGCCGAATACGACCTTGTCAGATGCGGCCATAGCGATGGAACAACTGCGCCAGGACACTAAGTCCCATCTTTTGGGCGCAACAGTGAGTATCGGTATTGCAGTCTCAGAGTCAGGCGGGGGCGATGCAGAGATGCCACAAGAACAAGCCAATGCGGCTCTCTCTGAAGCCAGGCGACGGAGCCGCAATACCGTGGTAACATTTGAGGACATTCGAGATCGGGTCTCGATCATCTCCTCGGCCAGGGCTCACGCCTTGCGTCGTTTGCTCGCCGAGGGTAACGTCTCCGTAGCCTTCCAACCGATCTGGGACCTGGAAAGTGGCCGCCTGCTCTCCTTCGAGGCGCTCACACGACCGGGGACAGAATATGGTTTCGCCGGACCTCAAGAAGCGTTCGATATTGCTGAGAAGCTCGGACGGGCGCACAAACTCGATGTCGTATGTATTCGGGCCATCCTGGCTCGTGCGGCAGAGCTACCCGCTGATGCCCTTCTATTCCTGAACCTGACTCCCCAGACGCTCGTCCATGATCTGCTCACCGGGGCCACTCTTCTGGAAGCGACCATCTCGGCCGGTCTGTCACCGTCCCGCGTGGTGCTGGAGATTACCGAGCGCTCCATCGTCGAGCTTGACGAGATCGTGCAGAAAGTCAAGTTCTTGCGCTTGATGGGTTTCCAGGTCGCACTTGACGACGCAGGGGCAGGAAATGCAGGCCTGGAGATGCTCAGTCAGCTATCAGTTGATTTCGTGAAAATTGATCGCGCAGTGTTGAGCCGGGCGCTCACCGATCGGGCGGCATACAGTGTCCTTGTCGGTATCCTCGCCATCGCACGAGAATCAGGCATATCTGCGATTGCAGAAGGCATTGAAACCCCGGAGATGCTCGCCTTGGTACAACAACTCAAGGTGCAGTATGGGCAGGGCTACTTGCTTGGGCGTCCCGACGAAACGATACCAGAAGTCACTATCTTGCAGAACCTTATCCCGTTCTTGCCTGCGGGTTCGCATGAAACTTCAGCGTCCACTGACGAATTACTGATGCATCCATTGCATGATATATACGCCTGAGAGAAAAAGAAAACGGGCAGTGAGTTCTATAGCAGCCCATTCAGATTAACAAACGTAGGCCGCCGCTCCTACGAAGAGCGACGGCCTACACTCGTATCTCTAAAAGTACGCTGCTACAGTTAGAAGGCGGTTGCGGGAGAAGACAACCCCGGCTTACTCACATTAGACGGGGCCACATCATTCGAGACGCTTGAACCTCCGATGATCTTCAGCAGATCTTCAGGCGTCGTATACGTGGCCTGGTGACAGCCCTGGCCTGGAGCGCCCGACGGGCTGGAACAGTTTGGTGGCGGTGTTGGCGGGAAAGCCACCTGAAAGACAGGAGTGGCGTCATCATCACCGGGCACAATGGAAGTCGAGAGGTAATCAGCTACCATGTACCCCTGTGTGGTAAGCGGTAGCCACGTCAGTGTCATCGGTCCGGCCAGTTGCTCTGCCGCACTCCAACTCTTCCCCCCGTTGGTGGAGGAGATGAAGCCGACATTGAGCTGACAGGTGCTGGGAGTGCAATTTATGGTCGGGAAGTAGTAGTAGACAAGCCCAAGATGGGCGGAGCTGCCAGACGTACTCCTGTCAACGCCCAGGCCAGGAATGAGAAAATCGGTACCACTGCCGACCGGGGCGGCCGGGATGCGCTTTGGCAGCGTCCAGTTGACGCCATCGGCCGAGGAGATCAGCAGGAGATCATTGTTCCCGGCATTGCAGGCGGATTCAAACCGGCAGTCTGTCCAGACCACGTACACTCTGCCCGATTTGTCAATTTCAGCAGAGGGAAGGTCAGGAGAACGAATATTGCCGGGATGACCGTCATTGAGAAGTTGTGCAGCAAGGACCGGTCTGGACCAGGTCGCACCACCATCAGTGGACCTGATAGACAGGATCGCCGTCTCAAGACAATCGTCTATGGGGACGATGACGTTCCCATTGGGCTGCACGAGCGGTTGTCCACCGATGACGCAGGTATGGTCGGGAGTCGTCTTTGCCGCGCCCCACGTCAATCCACCATTGCTAGAGGTGCTCAACTGGACGCGGTTGAGTTTGGTAAAGTCGTCGAACTCGGTATAGCAGTGGCCATAGAAGGGGCTACTGGCTGTGTCATCGCAGACCGACCAGTTTTTGTCGTTAAAATCACCGGAAGCATTCACCACGACGGGTTTGCCAAATGTCAGTCCTCCATCAGTCGAACGACTCACGAGCACATCGACAGGTCCCGTGCTAGGATTCTTAATGCCCAGCCATGAAATCAGCCAGACCTTGTGTTTGGCATCGTAGGCAACCGAAGCGTCACTGGCACGGAGATATATCCCCGGTGGTGTCGCGTTGACGGTAGACGAGGGGATGAAACCGTGTGTCCAGGTTTCACCAGCATTGGTCGAAGTCGCAAAACCGATGTTGGATCCTCCACCATCGAAAAAGCGGCCAGACTGGAAGGCGGACACGATGGTGTTGCCAAAGGCAAAGGTGTCAGGCTCAACTTGCGTCTTGTGATTACTATCGGGGTTGGTGTACGGGTCACTACTTATCTGGGTGAGTTGCCCTGCCCCATGCACGGGTGATGCGCCAACGAAGGCGAGGGAAAAAAATAGAGCGCTAAGGGTAACAACCGAAAGTAGGGTGATGCGCCAACGCTGACGAGAAATGACTCCCATGTGCAGTTTCTCCTTGTCTTCTAATCTCCTATCTTCCAATGTTTACTCGAGGACGTATATCCCCTTTTGAACAGTAAGAGGAGCAGGTATAATTAAAGTGACGAAGTGAGCTAAGATGTGGTGATGAAAGTATCATTGAAGTTGCTATTTCAACACACATTAAATGAAACAAGCAACAAGACAAGCGATGATGGATACATAAACATTTGCGCTCATTGTAAACATATAAAAATGCACCCCCCATCTATCCAACGTTGTTACTAGCGCATATTTACCCCGTTGCATACAATGAAAAGAGAACACTTTCTACGTCCTATCGAGGAGATGGAATGGATACCCAGCAGTTAATCCCGCATACCGACCCCGAACAGGAAGAACTCCGTCAAGAGCGGCGCGCGGCGCGTATGCTGCGCCGCAAACAGCAGCACCGGGCGCGCATCCTGTTGTGGTCCGCCATCAGCGTGTGCGTTCTCCTGCTGGGCCTGACCGGTTTCATCTACCTGGAAATCCAGAACATCGTCGCCAAAAATAGCGCCAATCCGCCCATCAGCGGTCTCTCCTGCGATAGCGCGGAACAGTTCGGCTATCATATTCACGTCCATCTCACGATCTATATCCAGGGAAAAATGGTAACGATTCCGCAGGATATAGGCATCGCCTCCGATGGCAGTTGTTTCTACTGGATGCACACCCATACCGATGACGGTATCGTCCATATCGAGGCTCCCCAGAAGCTGCACAACCTGGCCTTAGACGATTTCTTGACGCTCTGGCAAGTGGGCTTTGCCAGTCTCAACTTCCCCCCGCAAATGACGCAATCAACTGGATGGCAAATCTTCGTGAATGGCAAACCGTTCAACGGCGTGGTCACTTCGCCACTCCATACCGAAGTGATCCTGAGCTCGCACGATGCTATCACCATGGAGTACGGCTCACCCAATCCACCGCCGGATAAGTTTTACGCGTTCCCCGCGAATCTGCCACAGTAATAGCAGCGATCCGCTGACTATCGAACCGATCCTGTAATTGACGAGAGCCCAAATTATACATGCTGGTCATGAATATACTCTTTCTGCTGAGATGCTATCTTTTCCACTTTCATTATATCTATTTTCTGAATTTAAGCGTGTATATCCCTACAGGGCTTGCTCCCTTGATATATTTGGGCTATCAAGCAGACAAATTCTTGTCAAAACGCGCCCGATAGTATAGGCTGTCCTTGCGACTGTTACTCTTTCTTTCAAGGTATTTGGGGAAATACTATGACATGGCGAAAACATGTAGCGGTGTGGCGAAGTCGTCTCTATCGCTATCCCGCTCCTGAACCAATGGCCCGCACACGCTTATTCTGGATTGCTCTTGGCCTGGTTGCTTTTGCGGCGGCTATCTTCTCGACCTATTTCATTTTTGTGCATCTTGGGCGCCAGGATGCGTACCTCACTTCCGCTGAAGACCTGGGTACATACGACCAGGCTGTCTGGAGCCTGACACACGGGCAACTCTTCCATCAAACCGTTTGCAATATTGTCAGCGATACGAACTGTTTTAGCCTCAATGGCATCCCGCGCTTCGCTATCCATTTCGAGCCGGTACTTTTCCTGCTGTCGCTGTTCTACCTGATTATCTCTGGCCCAAAAACATTGCTGGTCCTGCAAACACTGGTAGTGGCAAGCGGGGCATTTCCCGCCTTCTGGCTGGCGCGTCTGCGACTGAGGAATGAACTGGCTGCTGTAGGCATCGCCATCCTCTATTTGCTCTATCCCGCGCTGCAACAGGCCGAAATCTTCGATTTTCACGCGGTAACGATGACTGGTGCCCTGCTGCTCTTTACCCTGTATTTCATGTATACCCGGCGCACCCCCTGGCTGTTCGTCTTTGCCATTCTTTCGATGGCCTGTAAAGAAGAGATACCGGTCGTCATCGCCATGTTTGGCCTGTGGTCAATCATCTTTCAGCAGCGCTGGCGAAGTGGCCTGGCGTTGGTAGGGCTGAGTATTGCCTGGATTGGCACGGCACTGTTGATCTACCACTTCATCAGTCCGACCGGACACCCACTCCTGTCCTCACGCTACTCTTATCTAGGCAGTAGCCCGTCACAGATCATCTCTTACTTCTTGCGGCATCCACGAGCGGTGATATCCCAGCACCTGCTCGAGCCGACACATCGCCAGTACCTCAGGATACTCCTGGCTCCCGCCGGATATCTCCCCCTCCTGGCTCCCTGGATACTCGTATTGGCGTTCCCCTCCATCGCCTTGAATCTGCTGAGTTCAGACCGCAACCAGTACCTCGGTGTGTACCAGTACAACGCCGAGATTGTGCCCGTGCTCATCTTTGCCACCATCGAGGCGATAGTGCTGATAACCTGGGTAGCGCGGTGGCTCGTAAAGTACATGCGCGAGCGGCAAGTACAACAGGCCCAGTATGGGGAAGCTGATCAGGCGGAGCACATCCAACCTGCTCTCCCGGTTCGTCCTGCTATTCGTTGGGTGCAGCCTGCACTGCTGTTCTTGCTGGTAGGCTTTACGCTCTTTGCTGTCGTCCACCAGGACTTCACGTATGGTGCGCTTCCCTTTTCCAGGGCGTTTTCCTGGCCGAACGTTTCACCACATGACCAGGTCGCAGAACACATTATTCCGATGATTCGTCCATCGGCCTCGATCTCTGCGCAAACCGGCCTGGTACCTCATCTAAGTGAACGCAGTCATATTTACCTTTTTCCTTACGCTGACGATACCGCTGATTATATCTTTCTGGATATCACCGGCGATACCTATCCTTTCTATCCGCCTTCATATACCATCGAAGTGAAGAAGGTGTTGCTGAGTGGTCATTATGGAGTCGTAGTCGCTCAGGATGGCTATCTCCTGCTTAAACGCGGACTTCCTCCTCCGGGTGTCTCGTCCTTTTCTGGGGTGCAGTCAGACAATGACCTTGTGCCTGATCTGCCGGCTTCGTTTTGCTCATTCTCGCGCGTATCACCTCAAGAAGTGCCACAGGCGCTCCAGGTTGATTTTGACCCGCAGGATGGTCCCCAGAGCAGCATCAGCCTGATCGGATACAGTATCACGCCTCCCCAGTCATTCCAGATCATCATGCCGCTCATGCGAGTCACTGCTTACTGGAGAGTCAACGCTGCGAATATTCCCACGCTAAAGGTCTTGACGGTGCTGCTCGGTGAGGACGAGAAAGAGGAGCTTTCAAGCACTGATTTTCCTGCTATCTCCTGGTGCCCCAGCAGTTCCTGGAAACCCGGCACGATTGTACGTACAGAGAGCAGTCCATTATACGTCGGGAATGTGCCGCACGGGTTGGCTCATGTGGGCTTTGCCCTACTGCCCTATAATGTTCCACTTGGTACAAGCGAAGCCATGCTGAGTCGTGTTCCCTTGCACATTGTAAACGCGCCGGAGCATGTTTCTGTTATTCAAGGGAGAAATACCGTGCAAGTAGATTCGATTGATGTCTCGTGAGTCGGCTTCCCTCCCGGCTTCCTCCCCTCCTCGTGGGCGTGCCTTCTCACGCGGAGCGGGAGGAGCCTTTACGACTAGAACAGGGCCCCAGGTGAGTACACTGAACTCGTGCCTCTCTTTCAGCCCCGTTGCCACAATGCTCCAGGAAAGCATACCTTCTTTTTCTCAGCCCGCGCGCGGAAAACCCCCTCTAAAGCGCAGAAAATGCGTGGAAAATACCCCAAAATTCCTGATTGACACCACCCTCACAGTATGGTAATATCGTGGATGTAACGCAGCAGTTATCCCTTCAGAGCGTCACTCGTTTGCACGGGGATAGAAGCAACGTGAAAGCAAAGCATGGAGAGGTCGCATAGTGGCCTAGTGCGAGCGATTGCTAATCGCTTGGGGATTTATCCTCCCCCGTGGGTTCGACTCCCACCCTCTCCGCCCCTTAGAGATGTAGCTTAATGGGTAGAGCGATCGCTCTGCTATATTTCGTAGTCCTCTGCCCAATTGTACCTTACTCCGCTTGTAATTGCCTCCTCGTAAGAAACACGCCAGCTTTGTCTGCCATTACTTCGTAGCACACCTGCGCTCTTAAACCGCAAATTCATATTGCCCTCCGTTGCCTCATCGACTGCTACTATGTAGACTTTTCCTGTATCAGGGCTATAAATGGCAAAGTATTCAGCCTTCCCTTTATAACCAGACTTCTTGTTGTTCCCGCGTTTTCTCACCGAAACAGTGGAAGTGTTAAACTCCAGGTAGGTTCCATCCTTTGAGAGCCACGCTGTTTTGCATTGGATGCGAACAAGGCGACTGTCCCTATGAACAAAGAACCCAAAGTGCCGTTCCTCTGTCGTCACATAGTAGGCCAAATCGTATCCAAGATGATCCGCCCAGGGCAGCAGCACCTCAAACCCCAACTGCACCAAACGGTTCAATACAGCAGTTTGGGAAACTAAGCCTTGTTGTGACGTATCCCTCGCCATGTGTTTTACTCCTCTTTGTGTCCTTTGTACAAGAATGTGGAATAACGTTTCCCGGTCTAAACCAAGCCTGTGCAATTGGTGAGTATTCCCACAAGGATACTTACATCGCGACGTAAGAGGTCTTCAGATAACCAGCCCTCAATGACAATCTCTGTCAGATTGCGAACAATATCAACAATGACGTCTTCTTTCACCTGATTGCCGATATTGATAGCACGGTAAAACCCTCGTTTCCCTTGAGTAAACCCATCACGGAAGGTGGTACGAGTGATAACGGTTATTTGCTCGGCTGTTGTACTCATGGGTTTTCCCCTTTACTATGGCGACCTCCAAGAGGGAGATTAATCATGAGTTATTTGCGAATTAAGGCGCACGGAACGCCGGAACGCCTTGTGGCCTTGACAAATCCTTCTCGCTCTGCTATCATTATGGCACATTATCTAGGGGTGTAGCTCAGTTGGTAGAGCGTCCGTCTCCAAAACGGAATGTCGCGAGTTCGAGCCTTGCCACCCCTGCCAAAACTCCTGAACTTTCGAAGTTCAGGAGTTTTATTTTGTCCATATAGTATCATGTGTACTGTTTGATTGTTGATGAAAGCATTTCCAGGAGCAGGCAGTATGTCATTAAGCGATCTGGCGAGTATCGCGATTATTGTGCAAGGATTTCTTTTCGTCGTCTCCATTGCCCTGGTCTGGTATCAATTGCGCGAGAACACAAGACTGACCAGGACAACCAATACCCAAAAGCTCGTGGAGCTATCTTCTCCCTTCAATTTCCAACTTGCTCAAGATCGTGCGTTGACAGTGCTCTGGCGGCAAGCGACACAGCGCTTTGACGAGTTAGATGAGATTGACAAGGAGCGCTACTTCAACTTACTGACATGGTGGTTAATGCTGCACGAGAACATCTACCATCAATGGAGGAAAAAATTGATAGAGGAAGATACGTATATCTCCTGGACGCGTGATCTCGAGTATTATGCGAGAAGACAGCATCTCGGAAACCACTGGACCCAACTCAGCGGTTATTTTGAGTCGTCATTTCCGTTTTTCTCCTCTTCAGAAGTAGCTTCCAGGTAGTTTGCCAGCGCGTCAAATTGCGTTTCCCAAAACTGCCGGTATTGCTCAAGCCACGCCGCGGCCTCGCGCATTGACCTGGCGGCAAGGCGAAAACGATGAACCCGTCCATCCTTCCTGCGCAGGATGAGATCCGCGTTTTCGAGCACACGCAAATGTTTGGAGATCGCCGGGACCGATATCGAGAAAGGCCGGGCCAGTTCCGTCCCAGAAGCTTCTCCACGCACCAGGCGCTCTAATATGGCCCGCCGTGTGGGATCAGAGAGCGCCAGAAAAACCGTATCGAGCCGCTGTGATGAATCGTTAACCATGAAGTTAATTATAATAAGTTAAGGAACTTGTTGTCAAAGACATACCACCGATTTTCCAGGGCGACCGCCAGGGTCGCCCGTACAATACACATTGACGTGGAAAACAGGCAACCTGGTATTGTACGGGCGACCCTGGCGGTCGCCCTGGCTATATTTGTATTCATCGTGTGAGCACCCACACAGTTTTTCTGTGAAATATGCACTGTGAATCCCGCCCTCTCCCCGTGTATAGTTGGTAGGTTAAGTGCTGTAAGCAGTCAGTTTTGTGAGAGCATGCGTGTTGACCCACAAATGAGAAAAGCTTACACAGGGAGAAGATTATGTATTCACCTCGCACCTTTCGCTACACATTTATCCTCATAGGCCTCGTGTTCTTATTTGCATCCTGCTCAACGGGAGGCTCACCACCCCCGACAACAACTCCTACAAGCAGCAGTACGGCACGCGTCACCCCCACAGTTACTACCGTCGCCGTGCCACCCACACAAACCTCCTGCCCGGTGGCTGGCACAGCAAGAGCCTGGGTAACGGCTCCCCTGGCGCTGGGCAGCCATCAGAACATCGTCTACCTCGTCAGTGAGCATCAAGGCACCGGAACCACCAGCACCTTGAAACGCTACGATCTTACAAGTGGCAATAAAACCGAGATCGTCAAGTTACCCGGTGTATACATCTCTGAGGCACAGGTGTCAGCCGACGGACAATGGCTCATCTTTGTTTCGAAGGCGAACACGCAAAGCATATTACAGATGGTGCGCATGGATGGAAAGGGCCTGCAAACGCTCTACTGCATCGCCAATGGAGACATCACTAATGTTCTCTTGTCTGCCAACGAGCAATCTGTCCTCTTCAATCTTTCTGCCGCTCCCCAGGGTCCCGCGGGTATATACCTGCTGAATCTAAAAAGTGGAACGATACAGTTGGAAGTAAAGCCCAGCGATAGTGGAGTACCCTTGCACATACAGTTTGTTGGTTCACTGGTTACCTGGCTTGATAATACGCGAGCCTACGTGAGATTTGCGAATTTCGCCATCGCTCCTGACGACAGCCTCGGTCTTCTCGATACCAGTCGCGGCCCCAACCAGAAGATGAGTGATATCACCACCATCTTCCAGCAGAAGTTCAGCCCTCCTTTCAATTATCCCTGCTGGGATGCTGATAGCAGCTTTGATGGCAGCACACTCTTCGTCAATCAGTGCAGTGGTATCAGCGCGCCGAACTGCAGTGGGTCATGCATATTGGGGACACGAGAAGGGCCGAGCACTATCAATACAGAGCCAGCATCAGGCGGTTCGCCTAAGATCATCCTCACCAGTCAAACGCTGGGTATCGCGGCAGTACGAGCGATCTCAAGTGGCACGCTGTTACTGCTAGTCGAGAATTTCAGTGTTAACCACCCCATCGATCCCAGTCAGAACGGGATTTGGAAAGTCAATACGGATGGTACCAACCTGACACGCCTCACCACCGAAGCCAAAGGCACTACGACCTCTCTCTGCCAGTTTTCGCAGAATCCCTGGTCGAACGTCTCGCGCGATGGCACCAGGTACGCGTTTCAAACGCTCACCAGGGGGAGCTATCCCGAAACCTATACGCTCTACACGGCATCGCTCAATGGCGGCGCGCCTCAATCATTCGCATCCATCGCAGATGGAACGCAGTTGTCAATCGTTGGCTGGACAACCATGTAATAGTGCTGCATACCTATGACTTTGGTCATGTAAACTATGCTATAGGAGAGATACCAGGTATAATGGACGTAGGGAACAGTGAGCATTGCACTAAGAGGGAATGGCGCGTGAAGATTGCCCTACTGGAAGACAACCCATCTATCCTTGATTATCTCTCCAGAGCACTGGAAATGATGGGACATACGGTGCATAAATATCCCGACAGCACCTCGCTCCTGGACACGCTGTTTAATGGTGAGCGCGTTCGTACTCCTTTACCCTACGATCTCTTACTGGTTGATCTCCTCCTCCCAGGCAATATATCAGGCTTAGAGGCCATTCACACTATTCGCAGGGCCATTCCCCAGGAACTCCTACCCATCGTCATCATTTCAGCATGCAGCCAGAAAGAGCTGGAGGAGGTGCACAGGCAATTACCGTCGGTGCCTATCGTACGCAAGCCTTTCAGAATACAGGAGTTGCTACAGACCATTGATGAGGTGATGGTGTACTAGCCTGCTAGCGGAGAGGGAGTTCAATGGTAAAGATGGTGCCCTCGCCAGGCGTAGAATCGCACCAGATACGTCCACTATGTCGCTCCACTATATCCTTACAGATCGCCAGGCCAAGCCCCATGCCTCGCTTTGACGAAGTTTGCGCGTCAGGTGTGCGATAAAAAGGCTCAAAGATCTGCTTTTGCTGGTCTTCAGCGATGCCTTTTCCATAGTCCCGCACGGTAATCACAGCCATCGCATCATCGCGCTGGAGACGCACGCACACCGGCTGCTCTTCCGCCGAATATTTCAGCGCGTTGCTCACCAGGTTAACCACAACCTGGCCCAGTCGATTACAGTCACCTCGCAGCGTCACCGCCCCTCCAGGCTTTTGCAGCTCGATGACGCGATTGGTGAGCAGACGCTGGTCCTCAACCACTTCGCGACATACCTCCACCAGGTCACACTGCTGCAACTGCAAACCAACCTTGCCGGCGCGAATACTGCTGAGATCGAGCAGATCATCGACTAAACTATTCAATCGCTGCGTCTGCTCGTCAATTTTGCGTAGCGCCTCGCTCGTCGTGGCCTGTTCTTTTGAGAGATCACCTTGTTTAGACATACGACGTAGCGCAATCTGCGCCTGCCCGCGAATGGTGGTAATCGGCGTCTTTAACTCGTGGGACGCCATCGAGAGAAACTGATCTTTCAAGTGGTCCGCTTGCTCAAGCTGTTTATTGACTTTTTCAAGCTCATCGGCGCGCTCGATCGCTTCTTCTTCAGCGATGAGCGCGCGCATGCGCGCCGCTTCACGCTGTGCCGTAATAAACGCGATAATACAGCCAACCACCGCGAACGGCAGCACCTGCACTAACCCACGCGAGGTAGTGATATCAAACTGTTCAACTGGGGGTAAATAAAAATAATCGAGTGCAGCCGCGCCCAGTGCCACAGAAAAAAGCGCCGGACCAACCCCCCAAAAGAGCGAAACAACCAGAACAGAGAGCACCATCAGCATGCCCGGAAAGACGAAATCGTTCGAGAGGATCATCTTCGCAAATACCACTATCAGCAGCCCCAGCCCAACAGTGGGGATGCTGGCAAGATAGCCCGTCACAGGATGTCGCCACTTGGGCATTTGAGCTTTATAGAGTTTGCGTAGCTCTACCCTTTTTTGCAAGCTCATCTGTTTCAGCGGGTGGCCTCGCTTATCAGTCAGGGTCTGTCTCATGCGCTTTTTTCTCTCTTACAACACAACTGTTCGATTATAGTTGAGCAAGTATAACACGTTTGTTGAGTTGCCAGCAAACTCTACTGTTTCTGTTCCACGACGTTGCGGCGACTGTGTTCAGTCTGCATAAATTGCCGCTGTATGGCCCCATCATGCATGGCGATCAATGGAATCTCAGGATGCGCAAGCGCGAAGTGGTGTAACTGAATGAGCGTCTGGCGGCCGGTCGCGTCATCGCTGCTGACTGCGTTCCAGATGAGCGGATGCATGGTGGCCGGGCGCAGGTAGTTCGCCGCCACCCAGGCAGCATCGCCCAGGATAAACAGGCGCGGCCCATTGGCGCGATTGATAAACATGCCGGTATTCCCCGCCGTGTGGCCGGGCAAAGGAACGAGCACGATCGAGCCATCTCCAAACAGATCGTAACTGCTACGAAATCCTTCATAGACCGGGCCAGCGCAGTCAAATAATTCCAGGGGATTATCGCCCATCAAGTGGCGCGTCAGTCCATGATAGGCATCCAGCAGACCGAGGCGCGCCGCCTCGTACTCGACACGATTGACGCGCAGTGGTACGCCTGGAATATCCGGTATGCCGCTGACATGATCCCAGTGCAGATGAGAAAGCAAGGCGAAATCAATAGTACCCGGCCCTGGACCAGGCGATTTGAGATGACTACTCAGCGACTGCTCAAATACAAAGTTCGCCAGAGTCTTGCGAAAGAGGAAGGATTGATTGGCGAGGTACGCGTGAACGTCCGTGCAGAGACCCGTATCGTACAGGAATGTGGCCTTTGGATGGCGCACCAGCACGGCGCTGTGCGCGATATCCACCGGAGCGAACAACGCGCCGCGCACGGCAACCCACTCAGGCACGCTCGCAGTGCCGCAGCGCAAAAAAGCAACCTCCACATCCGGCAGATCCAACGCCTCCTGGCTCTCTCGCGCATTTTTTTCCGAGAGCTTCAGCGGTTCATCATCCCATGTATCCAACGCAAAACGCTGCGGTAAAAAACTCTTTGCCACTATCCCAACGCCCAGCGCACCCGCTGCGACACCTGCCA
>WNGK01000727.1_pt1 | contig 40925 bp, 31 predicted proteins | sample 5400601 | NCBI WGS metagenome assembly WNGK01 (sample SAMN13153376, study PRJNA577476) | soil metagenome | isolation source: 60 cm soil or saprolite under Garry oak tree replicate 1 | place: USA:California | collected 2016-06-15 | reverse complement strand
GTGGGGCAACGACTCGCGTTTTCAACGACGTCTATATATTGAGCCCAGGTTTGCACATGGTGAGGCTTCCTGGTATGACACCGTCTTAAGTTCCCGCCCATTCTCGTCGATCGTTACCTTGCCGTCTGTCAACACACCATCGATGTCTATCGCCAGAACTCTAAACATCATCGTTGGAACAGGAGGCGCTTCGTTTTTATCGCTGCGATAGGGTGGTGGAATGAGTAGATCTATCAACCGTATCTGGTTGGCGAACGCACGATAGTATTTCGTCGGTGATACCCTGAGCGAGACACAATTGGCGGAATCGATCTCGGCGAGATCTCCAAAGCTCGTCCCACCTGCCGGATTGAACTAATTTCCCGGAGTCGAGCACATGAATAATGTCTGCATGTCTAACGGTGGACAGCCGGTGTGTGATGATCACGATGGTCATTCGGTGGTGCAAACCTTCGAGAGCACGCTGAATGCGCAACTCGTTCTCGGAGTCTAGAGAGCTGGTTGCCTCGTCGAGCACCAAAATGCTCGGCTGCCGCAGCATCGCACGTGCGAGCGAAAGTCGCTGGCGCTCGCCGGCCGAGAGGAGGACGCCACGCTCGCCAATCATCGTGTCAAGGCCCTGAGGCAGCGCGCGGATAAAGTCGGCCGCAGCGGAAAGGCGCAACGATTGCCAGAGCTCCTCATCTGTTGCGGCGGGACAGGCCCACCTGAGATTAGCGCGGACCGTGTCGTGGAAGAGGAAGGTTTCCTGCGAAACATAGCTGATGTGCCGTCGCCATCCAGCCAGACGGTCCATGGTCAAAAGCTCGCCATCGACGAGAATACGGCCTGTTGCGGGAAACAGCAGGCCGGTGAGCAGATCGGCGAACGTACTCTTGCCGGCTCCTGACGGGCCCACAATCGCGGTCGTGAATCCTGCCGGGATTTCTAAATCCACTCCGCCCAACGCAGCTACGCCGGCCCGCCCTGAATAGATGTATGACACCCCCTCGAAGCGGATACGCCTGGCGAATGCGAGGTCTCCACCTATCATCGCCGGCTCAGCCGCTTCACGACACTCCCGCTCAAGCCGCCTGACGGCGTCGAAGACGGGAAGATTGCACCCCACTGTGTACACCTGACGGTAAATCGTCACCAAGCGTGGCATCAGACGGGCAAAAATGAAGAGGAGAAGGAGCAACTGTGCCGCCGGCGCTCGAAGTATCTCGAACGACACGTACACGAGCACAGCCAGCAGCACAGTCGAGCCAAACTCGAGAGTCTGTTGCAGGTTAGTCTCTCCGGCAGTCACCTTCAGGTTCACGTCGCGCAGGTCATCACAAAGGCGGATGAACAGTTCAGCATGGCGGTCGGCAACGCCGTAACTTTTGGCCGTCTTCATACCGGCAACGTGCTCGGCAATTGCCGCGTGTAGGTTGCGCCGCGCCGTCGCAGACCGGCTACCAGAGGCGCGCGCCGCAGCCATTGTGCTGCGCACGGCCCACGCCAGCACGCCGGAGCACGAAAGCACAACCGCCGATATGATCCACGAAAGGCGAAAAGCTAGGCACAAATACACGAACGATACGGTCGCCACTACAGTTAGATCGATGATTTGGTATGCCGCCGCACCAAGGCGTTCAATCTCGCCGGTGAGTGCGTGCACGAACTCCGACGGCCTCCGCGAGACCAAGAATTTCCACTCGGCACCTAACACCGCCCGATGGACGCGAATGCGCATCGCCGCAGCGAAATCTTCTCGCATGCCGGCGCTGATCCCGGCCTGCCACCGCTGGAGAATTGCCCGGAATCCGGCGATGGCCACGAAGAGTATCAATACGCCCCCGAGGGTCCGCTTCATGCCCACGGTAGCCAAACCTGCCTCGAACCATCGAAGCACGCTGGGCATGTTGTTGCCTTGACCGACTCCTACCAATCCAAGCAGGGGCATCAGTAGTACTAGGCTCACACCTTCAGTGAGGCTTAGGCCAGCCGTGAGCGCGATGCTCAGCATCACCTTCTGAGGCGAGGTCGCTACCATTTCTGCGGCGAATACTTGCAGCCTTCGAAGCATGCTCATTGCGCGTTCTGCCGTTGAGTCCGCTTTCCTTCCAGTAAATAAATCGAACTCGTCGCCGTAGCGTGTTCGCATTCGGGATTGACGACATTGAATCTCATGGGAGCGGACACGAGGACGGGTAGATTCTTGCTATCCAATCTGGAAATGATACCGACCGTGATGTCGTCACTCTGCCTTCGCTGGCTGAAGCCTGATCCAAAAAATTCTTCAGCCATTGTTCGATGCCACCGAAACCTTCCGCGCGGCCTATCTCGACGAGATAACTCCTCCCGGTTTCAAGAAATTCATCGTTTGACGGGAAGGAATTTGCATCATGCCGTCGCTTTTGCCACAGCGCGAAAGGCCAGAGAGGCGCACGCCTTGTGAAATCTAAACGGGCGGAAAACCATGACCCCGAACCGATAATTGTCCTTTCCGGATGGAATGAAAGAATGGCTTGTAACCCAGGGTTCTCTGAGGATGGCGGCTAAATTTGAGTAGCCGGAGCAAAAGTGCCAGAGCGTGGTCGCGGGACCGTTTTGGCCGCCGCATGATTCTCTCGAAGATGACATCCATGTCTCGCAAAAACTGCTCTCTCAGCCGGCCACTGCCGGTAATGGAGTCCGTATGCATTCGGAAAACTCCGAAGGACTCCTTTTCCTGATGAAATGTAGCGCCAGTGAGAGCCAAATCCACCCAAAGTCCAGCGTCCCAGCAGGCTAGATTCTTTTCATTGAAGCCCCTGGTTTGTAGGAATGCCTCTCTTTTGAAGAACGTCGCGGGTTGCACGATCACACAGGCCCCGTAAGCGAGCCGCCACAAACTCCAGGCATCGCTAAAGATCGGCTTACGCAGTCTGCCCGATACGTCGCTCATGTAACCGTCGCCATACACAACATCCACCGAACGGTCTGCGGAGAAAATATTTGCGATTCTGTAGAAGGCTCCAGGCAGATAAAAGTCGTCTGCATTGAGAAAGCTGAAAATCTCCCCCGTCGCTCGCCGAAATCCCTTGTTTAGTCCGGCGGCGGGACCGCCGTCTGGCTCGGACGACCAGTGCGCCAGTTCTTTCGAGTAGCGCTGGATGATTTCTATGCTGCCATCGGTAGAACCACCGTCGATGACGATGTATTCCAAATTGGGATAGCCCTGAAGTAGGACAGACCGGATGGCCTCTTCGATAAATCTTCCTTGATTGTAAGACAGAGTAACTATGCTGAGTCTCGGCCAGGATTGGCTTTTCGATACGGCCATGTTCAGACGTGAAGATTCATTGGTCCATGGCCAGCCGGCCTTACCAGGAGGTGCATCCAGCTCTTTATTCTTACTCAGAGTGAACATGGTTCCTGCGTTGCTGCGTTTGGCTCGCCGCCAGCTCCGATCGTTTCCAGGACGATCTCAACTGCTTCAGCTACCGCTCCATTTCCGCCAGCATGTTTCAGCACGCGATGAGCAGCTTTGTGAGCTGCTGAACTCGCGTCAGCGGGCACCAGAGCCAGTCCGGCAGCAGTCAGCGCGTCCACGTCACGGAGCGAGTCACCCACGTAACAGACTTGTTTTAGATCAACGCCAAGATCGGCGCAAAGTTCTTTCAAGGCCATGCGCTTGTCCTTAGCCCCTTCGTAGACGTGATTGATCTCTAACCGGCGAGCGACCATCGCCACCCAGTCCGACGATTCTCCGGTTACTAGCACCACTCTTACGCCTCGGCGCTGCGCCAGGAATAAGGCGTCGATGTCCCGGTATGACAATGTCTTCAGTTCGCGGCCATTCCCGTCGAGCGTTACTCTGCCGTCTGTCAGTACACCATCAATATCTAATGCCAGAACCTTAAGCAACCGTAGCCTTCCGTAGCTTCCGCCGCACGGGAATCTCGCTTTCGTAAACGTGTTTTACGCCATCCCCCATCGCGATCTCCACAGCGCGAGTGTCTTTTACCAGCCGGGCCAGGCCCTGTGGTTCGACCGAAGCGGCTTGATCGCTGCCCCACATCGCACGGTCCAGTGTTACATGCCGCTCCACCAGACAGGCGCCTAACACAACGGCGGCGACTGTCGTGTATAGACCGACCTCATGTCCGGAATACCCGACGGGCACATCATATCGTTTCATCAAGTTCGGGATGAACCTCAGATTCAGTTCTTCTATCTTGCAGGGATAGGAACTGGTGCAGTGGAGCAGCACAAGATTGTCTGCTCCTAGCACCTCTACGGCGCGATCAATCTCCGCCTGTGTGCTCATACCGGTCGATAGAAGGATGGGACGTCGCTTGCTTGCGTGGTACCGAAGCAAACACTCGTTCGTCAGGCAAGCGGAGGCGATCTTGTAGCAAGATGGATCGAACTGTTCTATGAAGTCAACAGACGCAAGATCCCAACAAGAAGCGAACCACATAATGCCTAGCGTCCGGCAATACTGATCGATCTCAGCATATTCACGATAGCCGAATTCCAGGCCTCTTTTAAGATCGCCATTGGTCCGGCCAAATGGACTTTCCCTTGGCTGGGCCAGTTCTTCGGGGGTGTAAACAACTTCAATGGTCCGCTTCTGGAATTTAACGGCATCACAGCCAGCAGCAGCAGCAGTGCTGATCAGCTCTTTAGCCTGCTCCAGATCCCCATTGTGATTAATTCCGACTTCCGCCACGATGAAAATCGGATTACTGGGGCCGACAACGCGATTCCTAATGCGAACTGGTTGCATTCAGCTTTTCCTCAGTATTAAATCCAGCGCTTTCCTTTAAAGAAACGTAGGTCACACTTCCACAACGGAACCTGTTCGTACGTAAGCAGCAACCTTCTGTCCCGCGGTCTCACGTATCGGCATGTTGTTACCCTCGAACCTGGAAATAACGCCGACTGTAATATCATCTGCTCCCTTGTACGACGACGCTTCATTCAGAAAACCTTCCAGCCGCTTTTCGACCCGATCGTATCCTTCCGCTCGGGCCGTCTCTAAATAATGCGAGCTGATGTTTAGAAACTCTTTGTTGTATTCACAAGACTTCGCATAACCATCCGTCGCGGCCAGTATCAGCGCAGGCAAATCTGCCACGCCGTGGTGAAGATGAATCCGCATTTCTGCAGCTGCGTTCTGCCACCACAATGAGGGCATGGATTTCACGACAACTCGATCATTTTCGGGTATGGCTCTGCGAGTGCGGCCTTGAGAGTCGAGGAATAGGATGTCGCCATCGCCCAACTGCATGCTCAGAACGTATGTTTCCGTCGCGAGAACGGCAAGAATGGTACTCCCGTATGCGAGCTCGGGATGTCGCTCGATAATGTCCCGGCCTTGCCATCCTTGGCGAGCTACGAGGTTACCCCATTCCGTTTTCGTGATGGGTTCGCTTCCGAGATCGCGATTGACGGCGGTGCGCCAGGACTGTGTCAATTTCTCCGCAAGCGCGGCGCCGTCTTGATACCTGATGTTGTAGCCGAATTCGCAGCGACCCGTGTTGGCGAACCCGGTGAGTACTTCGACAGCCGTTTCGACTGCAATGCGAGATCCGACATCGCTGCGGAAACATAGATCACTGCCGTGACCATCGGCCACTGCCAGGACAACTGTCGCCGCTTCGCGGGACACCAAGTATCGAATAGCATCTTGGTTTTTCAAGTCCGACTGCACATGAGACATTCCCCGCCGGGTTCCGCCGGTCACGTTCCACCGTATTGGCCCAAGCGTCTGCGTAATAGGGGTTGATGAACTCACTACATCCGAATCCGCGGAGCGCGCCTGATCCATCTCTTCAAAAAATACCAACTTGCGCGCGGCTAAAGGAAGGGCGACAGTCCTTTCCCAGCGCGGGATTCCTAATGGGACAGAGGCCAGCCATCCCTGAAGCTCCGGAAAAAGATGCGCAACAATGGCCAGGCCTCGGTGCACATGATCTTCCGCGCCGACGTCGCCAGCCCGATTCATAATCTGCTTGGCGGTGAGGGTATCCCGCCACCCTAGCAGGAGAACTGCAAGAAGGGGCCAGAGCGGCGGCGCAGGTGAGACGCGAGGGTCTCCAACACGGCCGGCGAGAGTGACTGCCAACTGTTCACCGTTCTGGAACACCGCGAATTCACGTGCTGTGGCGGTCAGGCCATAGCGGTCGGGCATTCCCGAGCGGTCGATGCAAAGGCAAGCATCCAAAAATGAATCGGCGCCAAATGGACGATCACAGACACTCTCGGCTCCCCGACGAATTGGGTTAATGTATTTTGAAATCTCGGCCGCGTTCCCCATATTCCAGTTATGTCCTCACTTTTCTGGTCTCGTTAAGGCCGCTGAAAAACTCGCGTCGGTGCTTTACCGAATGCGCCCGGACTTCCCGCCTGACGTCCAATTTCCGCATCAGGAAAACCACGATCACCTCGACAGTCACGAGAGCAACCCCGAGCATCTCGCTGCGGCTAATCGCCACGAGCAGAGCCATGGCGCAAAAACAGGCCGCAACAAAGTAGATGACAAGAACAACCTGCTTGCGCCCCGGTGCGGCACGCGCCATGAGGTGATGCACGTGATTTCGGTCCGCCTGGAACATTCTGCCAAAGCGCCGCAGCAGGGAACCGTGCGGCTCCCCGAGAAAGCGGACGGCCATCACCAGGAGCGTGTCGATCACCGGAAGCCCCAGTGCCAGAATGGGCACCAGAATCGCCACGGTCGCCGCACCCTTTATCGAAGCGTGCAAGCTCATGACGGCCAGGAGAAACCCGAGCGTGAGTGACCCTGAATCTCCCATGTAGATTTTGGCGGGCGCCCAGTTATGCCGTAAAAATCCCAGGCACGCTCCTACGATGGCGGACGTTAGAATGAACGTCAGAGCATTCCCCTGAATCCACGCAAACACAAGCAGGCTCGTGGCAATGATGGCGGCCACGCCGCCGGCTAGGCCGTCCAAACCATCCAAAAGGTTGATGGCGTTCGTGACTCCAACGATCCACACTACAGCGAACAAACCACGCCAGAGTCCTAATTCGACTTCTCCCCACAACGGAACGTACAGGTGTTCAAAGGACCATCCGGAGTACACAACCCCTACCGCCGCCGCTAGCTGAACCAGGAACCGCTGAATTGGGGATAGCCCAAAAACGTCATCAGTGGCACCAATGATGAAGACCGCGGCCGTTCCCAAGAAGAGAGCGTAAAATTGTGCAGGAGTGACTCCTCTATCTGTCCACTCTTGCCACAGCATTAGAGCGGGCAATACCACGCCGGCGCTGATGCCGGCGGCAATGGCAATTCCTCCCAGACGCGGTATCGCCTCTCTCTGCAACCGCCGCCCTCCCGGATAATCCACGGCCCTTATAGCCATCGCGATGCGTCTCACAAAAGGAAACGCGAGGATCGCCGTCAGTGCGGCCGTAAGCACTCCTAACAGCCCGACACGGAAAAGTGGATCCACACACACTGAGAGAAAGGCATTCATTGTCTTGAAAAGGAGTTCTTTCGGTGAAATCTCAAACTATGGCGCGCATCGCTGTACGATACTCGCGCGTAATTTGGTTATAGATCCAGCGGTATGTCGCCTCCATCCCTACGCGGAGCGGAGTACTTGGCTCCCACCCGAGGAGCTCACGAATCCTGGTGTTATCACTATTCCGCCCGTGGACACCTTTGGGCGCTGTCGGATCATAGTTGCGCTCCAGCTTTACGCCGGCGATCTCTTCAACAATTGTTACCAGGTCATTAATGCTTACAAGCTCGCTACTGCCGAGGTTGAGTGGTTTCCGGATATCGCTTTCCAGAATTGCCTGAGTGCCATATATGCAATCGTCGATGAAGGTAAAACTGCGCAGTTGGCTTCCATCTCCCCATATCTCGATTTGGCGCGAGCCAGATCGCTTTGCTGCTACCACTTTCCGGCAGATTGCGGCGGGGGCCTTCTCGCGGCCACCGTCATAAGTCCCATAGGGACCATAGACGTTGTGGTACCGTGCCACCCGTGTTTCGAGTCCGAAGTCTTCCATGAAGTGACGGCACATTCGCTCGCTGAAAAGTTTCTCCCAGCCGTAGCCGTCCTCCGGCATCGCGGGATACGCATCTGTCTCCTTCAACGGCACGACATTCGCTGACTTCTGTTTGTCGACGTTATACGCACAGGCCGACGAAGAAAAAAAGTACCGCCGCGCCCCCACCTCCATTGCAGCCATGAGCAGATGAGTATTGATGAGGACACTGAGCATGCAGGCCGCCTTGTTGAGCTCGATAAACCCCATTCCCCCCATGTCCGCTGCCAGGTTATAGATCCTGTCCGCCCCGTTAGCCGCTTGGACACAGTTCTCTTTCAGTTGCAGATCTAGCACTAGATTTTCGGCTTCCGGGAACACTTGGTACCACTGATCGATCGGTTTAATATCCACCGCCCGTACCGGCTGCTGCCCTACAAGAGCTTTCACAAGATGGCCGCCGATAAAGCCACCGGCTCCGCATACAACTACTAGCTTCCCTGCCATGAATCTTCTCCTTTCAAGATAGGCGCAGCACTTAAGATAGGTGCCACACCGCGTGCGAGTCCGTGATCACCTGTGACGACGCCAAGCAACTCCGGGAGCACAGCCTCTTTCGAGTACTCCCTCCCGAAGCTTTCTCTCTGTCGTGTGGAATCCCAGTTCTTAAATGAGTCGATGAGACAATTCACCACACCAGGCACATCTCCGTGGCCATGGGAACGGACAACCCCATGGGGCAGCCGCGATGTGATGTCTACCACGTGACTCTCTGGAGGACCGATGTAAAGAACTGGACTCGCCACACGTAGAATGTTGTAAATCTTGCAAGGGTGCACAATCCCAACGAAGGGATTGCCGAGAATCACGATGTGAAGGTCTGCCGCCGAAAGGCTGGCGCCGAGCCTCGATAGGGGTTGATACGGTAGCTGGATCACGTTGGCTAACTGATTGCTCTCGGCGAAGCGCCTTACCTTTTCGACGGCGCTTCCGCCCCCGACGAACACGAAGGCAATAGCCTCGTATTCCCGAAGTTCACGAGCGGCTTGCAGTAGCGTGTCCAAAGGATGGCAGGGACTGTGGTTCCCTGCGTACATCACGACGAACTTGTCGGCGAGGCCGTGCTCCGAACGGAAGCTCACACGCGCATCAAGATCAAACGTAACTTCATCGTCATGAGCCCAGGGCGGTATTGTCATGACCTTCATGGGGTCTATTCCTCGCCCGAGGACACGTGCTTTCATGAAACGATCCAGGACTACGATGTTCGACGCGCTGCACAGGCTGAATCTGAGCAGCCTTTCTAGCACGCGCGCCACGCTGGACCCAGACCTCAGCCAACCGGCAGCGATCGCCTCATCGGGATTGAGGTCCATCACCCAAAACACGAAGCGTCCGCCTTTAAGTCGGACGAGAAGAGCGGCGAGTACGGAGATTAGTGGCGGTGAGGTCAACGCCACAATCACGTCAAACGATTTCAACGTAAGCAGCCTAAGCGAACACAACGTAAGAAAGCTGCCGAAGTCGACAGCTCGACGCCAACGGCTGCCCTTGCCAAGGCGAATAGCCGGGATCCGTATCACCTTTATGCCTTTCCAGCTCTCCCGGTAACGGAAGCGGCGGGTAGGATCGTCGTAACCGCTCGAGGCTGCAACGGCGGTGACGTCATGGCCCGCTTTCGCAAGACTAACGGCCAGATCGGTCAGGTGCTGCGCAGTCGAAACGACGTCCGGATAGAACGCCTGATTCAGTAAAAGAATTCGCATTTTCGGGTGCAAAGATTTGCGGAGATTATATTTGTCAGACTGAACGGATAGGATGTCCGGCCGCCGCAGTTCGCGGTATAGCGTTACGCGTCTCCTGGAGAAGTCGCGAAGGATTTAGCAGGCGATCAAGAACGATGAACGCACCGCCTAAAAAAATCATTCGCGTCAGCATGTCACCCAGCATCTTGGACCAGGACACTTCAAACAAGTAAAGGCCGGACCATGCCAAGACTGTCACCAGAATGATGGCGGCCTCACGACAGCGGATCGCGAGTAAGAACCATTGCAAAGCGGCGCCGGTAAAAAACCCGAACAACAGAACGGGGATAAACATGAGTGGTACGCCAAAATCGACGTACGATTCAGCGGCGTACCCGAACGCGATGCTAGTGTCTTCTTTCTCGCCGGCAACCCGAACTCCCGAGTAGCGGCGGACCAGGGTACTATTCGATACCAGTGGATCCTTCTCCGCAAAGAAAAGCCGGGGCGTCAGGACGTGTTTGATCGTGCCCCAAAGTAGCGCGCCATCCTCGTGGGGAAGCATTACCGGCACGCGCTGCACAGCGAGAGCGGGGTAATATACTGCCCACAGCCGCATAACGAAAACGTCGAGATTATGAAGCCGAGCATCCAAGCCCTGGGCCGTCCAGTCAGTCGTGAGGGCGACAAGGCGCTCGGCGCGGGCGGCACGCGAGGCAGCGAATTCTTCGTGGACGAACTGTTTCCGATAGTCGGTGCGTATTCCCAGCCACAAGAAGCCGACAAAAGCCGCCATTCCAGCGATAGTGGAAATCGCTAGCCAGTGAGACGCTTTTCTACGATCGAAAATTTCGAGGAAGGCGATAATAGTGAGCAGCAAGGGCTCTTTGAAATTAGCGAAGAAGCCGGTGAAACCAAGCGCAACCTCACCAACAAGTACAATGCCGATCCAGCCAAAACGGGGAGTCGGATAGGCGAGGCGGCGAAGCAACAGGAACAAGATAACGAGCCGCACCATACTCACAGCGAGAATGATTTGCGTCAGACCACCAATGCGCCACGCCACTTCTTCCACGCTGCCGGTCAAGACAACCGACGCGATGTAGAGAACCGTGAGTTCCCGCCATCGGAAGGGTAGCGCCGAACGCTGCGTGAGATCCAGCAGCGGTGCCGGAAGAAGGCGAGCGCCCAACCGTAAACCGAATAGCAAGGCAAGGACGCAGCTTAGTCCTATGAGAACCATCGGACGATAGTCACTACGATCCAATTCCAAGGTATGCCGTCCAGTCAGGGCTAAATAGAAAACGCCAGTCACCACTTGTAGCCATTGGTATGTGAGAGCCATCGGCAATGCGGGCGGCCCTTCGATCTTGGGGACAAATCGCCATATCGCCCAGAGAACGAGGATTGCCCCAGAGGCGATCCAGTCCCCAGACTGCAGACCGGCGGCAATGGCGACCACGCCGGCAAGGACCTCCCAACCGAAAGAGTGGTCACCGTGGCTTTGTACGGGGTCGTGCGATGTAACGTTTCGACTTTTGATCGAAGTCGAAATCATTTAGTTCGCTTCCGCAGAGCCTTCAGCCAGCGCCGGTAGCCGGAACCAGTTCCGCATGTGGTGAGAGCCCGGAATGTAGTCGACAATCCGAGCCAGATCCTTCGCGAACAACGTGCGGTACGTCACAACAACGCTAAAACCGAATATCGTTCCCTCTGTCAGCAGCCGCACTGTAGGAAAGCAGAGTCCCAGCGCGCGGGCGCCAGTCAGCATGCAGAACAGAGCCACTGAACTGGCCACTAGTGGGGGGAGCAAAACGACACGGAACCAGCCTCTCTGAAGATATATGGAAGCGCATACGAGCGCGATGACAGAGGCGGTCAACTGCCCCGCCGCGGCGGCCCACGCATAAGCAGCAACGCTGCTGCTTTTCCACGCAACGAATAGCATTGGTAAAGAAAGGCACGCCGCGATGACATCCAGGCTGAAGCAGGCGCGTAGCCGGTTAGCCGCTAGCAAAATGGCGCTGCAAGTGCTGAACAGGAGTAGGCCAAATCCGATGAGTACTCCAGGCCAGAGCATCGGATCCGCAGCTATCCATCTCGAACCGTACAGAACCCGCGAGAGCACTGGGCCCGAAAATCCTAAAAACAGGGCCGCGGGCATTGCTATCCACAGCAATACTTGGAAGTAGAGCGTAGCTTGGCGAGGATAATGTTCAGAATCGGCGGCATATCGCGGGAGCACAGGATAGATACTTTCATTAACAACCGTGCCCAATCGCCCCACAGTGGTGGAGAACAAAGCTTGTGCGCGATTCCACAGACCGATATTTTGAAATCCAAGAGTAGGAGGAAGAATAGTCGCCTCGAATCCGCCACGGGCACTGAAAAGCACGGCAGAGGAGGCTTGCAGTAAGCCAAAACGGAGAGCCGACCGGTACTGAGCCCAATCGGGCCAGCGCCACCAGCCCGCTTGGGGTCGCCACCCACGCACAATCAAGAGGTCCACGCCAAAAGGAATTGCGCTGGCAACGTTCGATCCCGCCACGATCGCAAGTGCGCCTGCTCCGCCTACACCAAGAGCTATAATGATCGCGACCTTGACAGTCAGACTAATTGCAAACATCAGGCGCATTCGCCCGAAATCCATCGAACGCCGCATCATGGCAAGCCCCAGCTGACCAGGCCAATCAAGGATCAAACCCAGGGCCCCGAGGTGCAGAAGCGGAGCGATGGGTCGATAGTCCGGCAGCAGCCATGTTATGCCCGCGATGGCGTGACCGATTACGCTTAAGCTCGCTTGAATGTAAAGACCGCAGCCGTAATGTTGGGACCAATCCGGCTCGTTTTCATCTGGCAGTTGAAGCGCTTGCGCCATGAAGTTTCCACAATTGAACGCATTCAACATCGTAAGAATGCCAACAACAGCCGCCGCGCGTCCGTATTCGGCTGGCGGAATAATTCGAACCAGTACCAGCATTGAGACAAAGCTCACCCCTGTGCTGAAAATCTGGTATGAAGAGTTCCAGAAAATGCCCCTCAAGATCAGGCGAGGACGTTGATCGCGGGTTTGCGGCATAATTCGTGATTTAAAGAAGCGCCGTCTGTTCCATCCTCGCGTGTCGCAGGTGCGACGGCAGATCGCGGTGATAGCATTCATAGACGTACATCGCGGCGAGAGACTGCGTGGGCGCTGCAGACCGATCGAACCAGTCATTAAGAAGACTTCTGACACGATTGCGCCCAAAGATTTCGCAAGAGAGTGAATCGTTTCGGAGAATAGTTTGTTCGATCCGAGCACGAGCATCGGGCGCCTTCCAGAAAGTGTTATCTGGCTGATACCCGCGACGTCGAGGATTCAGATTGAAGCCCAGTCCCTTCAGCGCAGGCTGCGCCTTCCGGTAAGCAAATCGCTTGGCGCGTTCGACCTGAATCCTCCATGTCGGCGTCAATATTGGAAGCCCCGTTTTTTGCCAAGGGATGCGGCCGAACAGCGGTTTATATTTGGTGTGGAGCCAGTGTTCATACAGTCCCATTTTGCTGCGGACACAGGCTGGCAGGCCTTGGCAAAAATCGAAGAATGCATAATCGACAAATGGCTTTCGCACTCGAAACCAGGGGCGCCAGGACGCTGTCCATCGATTTGTCGATTGAGGCAGCTTGTGCTCGAAAAGCGCAAAGCGTGGGGCGGCACCAACAAGGCCTTCAATCATGCCAGCCGCTCTTTCGAATGCTTCCTGGTGCGTATATCCAATGGACAAGCCGTAGTAGGGCAGCTTCTCGAGAACGCCGTGAGCATCACTGACTTCATTGAAGGTCGGACCAATGACTGCATCACCAATGTAGCCGGATAAGTGCACATCGAGCAGTTTTTGTTGAACTTCGAGAGTCTCGAGATGACACAGGTCGACCAAATCGATCAGGCCATCCGTTTGTTGGATGTAACTCTCACGAAGGTCAAGCCAGTCCGGACAGCCGCCTTCTCGGAAGAAATAGGACACCCATGTGACACCCATCTCCTCCGCGGCCATCTGGGCATAATGAGTGTCGTCGCAGCCGGGCAGCCCGTACGTGATCGCTGTCCACTGAGGCGCTTGGGGTGCGGCCTCTGCAAGAATGAGACGGCTGTCGAGGCCGCCGCTAAGGGTTTGTCCCGGCCGGGCAGCATCGCTGACTCTGAGCCGGATCGCTTTTCTCCAGAGAGCATGAGCGTCTTCGATGAGATCCCGCAGAGGCTGCAGTTTCTGTGGCCGGATGCCGCTCCAATGCCAGTACCGACGAAATGTCGGCGCTCTTTCCTGAACGGTGACAATGCTTGCGCCGGGTAACATCTTGATGCCTTCGACATTGGTGCGGTCACCTAGCCGGAAGCCTCCGAAGGAAACGGCCTCCAGAATGGCTGCCGGATCGGGGTCCGTCGAAACACCTGGGGCCATCAACACACCGCGGACACCACCTGCAAACGCGAAACCCTGGAAGTTTACGGACCAGTAGGAGGGAAGTCCTCCGAACCGGTCATTGAGCAGCGTCAAGATCATTTCGTGCGCGTCCCAAATCGCGATCTGGTACTCCCCATCCAACTGAGCGACACTTTCGATACCCTGCTCAAGGAGTCCTTCAAGGAGCTGACACCGGAAGTCGAACGTCCGTGTAAAGGCCGCGTCAGCGACGTTCAACGACCCTCCCCCACTAAATGCCTCCCCGGCCATCCAGAGAGAATAACGGCCGCTGACGTCGGTAGCAGGAGCGTAGATGTGTTTGACCGGTTCCCTGCCGGCCAGCTCAAGAATGCCGAGCTGAAGCCCGGGCAGAGCCCAGGTTGCCGACTCCTGGCCCGGATGGACGCGTAACGCGCGTCCCATACTCTCGGCCACGTCAGCGGCATGGGGCCAGTTACTGCTTCCCACCCACCCAAAGAGTTGGCTCATGGATTATTTAATCGACAAGTGACCCGTTTTTTTGGACAGGCTACACCTTCAATCATGGTGATTGACGTCATGATAAATGTGCGGCTACAGGACTCGCGGTCGCGCTCGCTTCCTTGTCAGGCAATTCGGCCGTGTCAATTAGCGAAGCCCAATCGCGGTTGTCGACATACCACCTGACCAGTCTCTTGAAGCCTTCTTCGTAATTGACCTGCGGCTGCCATTCAAGGAGTTCCTTGGCGCGGGAAATGTCGGCCCAGGTTGCTCTGACATCGGCTGGGTGTGCTGCTTTGAGCGTTATGTGCGCGCGCTGACCCATATTCTTCTCGACCAGGCCAATCATTTCCCGCATAGAGATAGGTGAATCCGATCCAAGATTGATCGTAGCGTAGCCGAGCGGCTTCAATGCAGCGATGGTGCCACAGGCAATGTCGTCGACATAGGTGAAATCCCGCTGTTGAAGGCCATCTCCGTACAGGATGACCGGTCTGTCCTCGCTGATCCATTGAGTGAAGCGAAATGGACTCATATCGGGACGACTTGCTGGTCCGTAAACCGTAAAGTAGCGAAGAATGGAGATGTCCAGGCCGTGCAGATGGTGGTAGCTATAACAGACCGCCTCAGCGGCTTTCTTGGAAGCCGCATACGGCGAAAGGGGCCGATCGGTCACCGCTTCCTCATGAAATGGAACCGTATTGTTACTGCCGTAGAGGCTGGAACTGGAAGCGAAAACAAACTTGTTGATGCGGCGGTCCCGACAGTATTCAAGCATATTCAACGTGCCCGTCACATTCGCTGTCATGTAAGCCCAGGGGTCGTTGACGCTCTGACGAACACCGGCGCGTGCGGCCAAATGGATCACTGCGCGGGGAGATGCGTCGGTCGGCATTCCGAGCTGGAGTTCACTCCAATTGGCAACATCGAGTTTGCGAAACGTAAAACCGGGCTTCGCGAACAGCCGCGCGAGCCGCCAGTGCTTGAGTTGGACTGAATACGATGCGCTATCGAGATTGTCCAGGCCGAGTACACTGTGCCCGTCGGCCAGCAGCATTTCGGTGATTCGTGCTGCGATGAAGCCCGCAACTCCGGTGACGATATATGAAGACATCAGATGCGTAACTCGCGTGGGTGCAACCCAAACATTGACAGCCAGCCTTCTTCAAACTCTGTCCGGCTGAACCGGAGCTGCAGTGACTGTCGGGCCGCCTCCCCAGCTTCGCCACGTCGACTGCTCGAATCCAGAAAAAACGCAATTCCTTCCGCCATAGCCGAAGCGCTCACGGACGAGCAGATCCAACCGTCTTTGCGGTGCGAAATCAATTCGCGAAGCGCGCCAGTTGGGAAAACTACCGATGGCGTTCCGGCGCTCTTAGCTTCGAGTACGACATTGGCCGCGCCTTCGCGTTGTTCGGGAAGAGAAGGACAGCAATGTACGGCGGCGCCTCCAAGCAGTGCAACGACATCCGAGCGCCAGCCGAGGAAACGGATTCGTCCTTTCAGGTCTGCTTTTTCGGCCCGCTTTATAAGCGTTTCTCGATAACCCTCATAACTCGGGGATACCCATCCTTCAACTTGACCGACCACATCCAACGTCACGTCGTAACCGGATCTTGTGAGCAGGCTCACTGCCTCAAGAAGCAGGTGTACTCCTTTTTCAGGGATGATCTGCCCCGCGAATACCAGCTTGCCAGGAACGCGCTGAAGCGCGACGGTTGAGGGTTCCGAGGATTCTGAGACGGCATTGTAACGGCAGGTGATCTTGCACGCTGGGACGCCGTGCGCCAGCACTTCCTCCTGAATGAAACGCGAATTCCCCACGATGCGGTCCACAAACGGGCTTACACACCAGCGCCAAACGAAGCGGTAAAAGGCGCCCCGCGCCGGCGCATTGCCGACCCGCAATATGACCCTCACGCCCAGCAACCGCAGTAACGCTAGTGCGGGCGCGTTTCGCAGCACAGCCGTGAATTCGGGCAGCAAGACGTGCGTCGGCCGGAAATTCAAGGCGTCCCAAAGGAATCCCAAACTGGTGCGAAATACGTCCCAAACGTTGTGCACTAGTTGCATTGGATTCCGGAATCTGCGGCGAAGATCAGTCAAGTAGTAGCCGGTGGACCAACTTGCGCCTAAGGGCTCGGCGAGAGCGACAATGCGTTGATTGTTCCAACCATTCAGCACGCAGTGGACCGGAACACCGCGGCTGCGCAGCACGCGCAGAACCTCAAATGTCATGCGCTCCAGTCCGGAAACAATGACCATGCCGCCACAGCATGCAATGACTCTAGTGCCCGATCGCCGCGGTCTAGTCACAGACTGGCAGGCTGCGATCAGACCGGTAGTGGCTCGCTCAAACGAGTGTTCGTTGGCTCGCGCTCGGCAGGCCGCGGAATAATTTTCGCCATTTGCGAGCCGCTCGCGGACACGTCTGAGTGCATCGGCAAGCGCTTCACAGTCGCCCATCGGGAAGGATTCGCCTGTATCTCCTGGCGCGATAAGATCTGGTGCGCACCCAACCCGGTCGCTAACCACGCAAGGCAGACCAGCCGCCATCGCTTCATTCACTACTAGGCCCCATGTCTCACCCCAGTTGCTTGGAAGTACCAGACAATCGGCGGCCGCATACGCGCACCCAATTTCGGTTTGGTTCAGGAAACCGGCCCAGGCAACGCGCACACGGTGCTTCGCGGCTTCCGCTCGGCATTGGTCTTCCAGGCGGCCACTTCCCGCCACCAGCAGGGTGGTGCCGTAGCCCAACCTTTGCACCGCGCGAATTGCATCGAGCGGACGCTTCTTGTCCTCCAGCTTGCCTGCGAAGAGGACGACAAAATCGTCAGCCTCGACGCCCAGGAAACGACGCGCTGCCGCACGCGTTCCGTTCTGCCAGGCGCTGGCGCTAGTCGAGAAAAATTCATTATCGATACAGTGCGGCGAACTGAATATCTTAGTCTCCGGAATGGCGAAGTGACGGAGGTAATCGCGGGAACGTTTGCCGACGCTCAGGTAAGCTGAAAAGAGACGCAAGATCGTCCAGGTACGAGTTTCCCACACGATTCGCCGCCATCCCAAGAGAGCATTTGTTCGATGCGTATCGCCGCGATAAAGAACTGGAATTCCCATGCGGCGGCATGCTAACAAGGCGCGCACGAGCGTAATGGAATACCAACCAGGTATCAACACCACATCAGGTTTGGCATCTCGGATAGCATCAGCGATTTCTGGGACATCCACGCCCCGGAAAGAGCTACTCAACACTTCTTCACCGGACCTAGCGGGCCGGATAATGTGGTGCTGGTACTCTTCCGTCAACGGCGTATCCCAGGAAAAGGCCCGCTCAAACCCTGCACCCTGCTGCTCTGCGTTAGGTGCAACCGCGTAGATCACGTTCAGATCAATCTCCGGACAACGTGCGGCGATGTGCCGGAACCACGGGCCGTAATACTGAATCGGGTGGGTGAGAACTGCGACGAGGCGTATAGGCATCATACGATTTCTGTGCTGCTGCAACTGCTGATTAGACTATCTGTGTGGTCCGAGATAAAGAACCGAGGTCCGGCACGGAACCTGCGTGTGGTGCAAGGGCATCCGTCCGTCGGCCATTGCGAACGGCTCGACCGCGAACTGGCGACACGCGGGACACTGCTCAACGCTAATCATGACTACGAAACGTTTTCTTTTTGTTTCCAAGATTCTTGAATTCCCCCGCGTTCAGATTCCGACGGAAGGTTCCTTGACAAATCAACACGGGGTATAGCGCCCCCGTCGAGTGGCCTGATCGGACAGACTTGGTCAAGGACCGTGGCGAGCTTGCCCGCTAACGATTCCGCGGAGAAGGATCCGAGTGAGTCGACTCCAAGGAACGGTTCGGCAGCGCCGGGGCTCATTGCCGAGACCAGTTCTTCGCAGATCCGTCCGGAGAGCGCCTCGGCCCTGATTTCATCATCGTAGGTGACGATCTGCGCCATCGTGGAAGAGTGCCGCAACACTTCAACCACGCTGCTGGCGCAATGAAAGACCGCAAATACCGGACGCTTTGCCAAAAGCGCTGGATAAAGCCTGCTCGCGGTGTAGTGACTCTCGCTACTGCCCATCAGTAAGATCGCACTGGCCTGGCATTGGACAGTCAGAGCATCCAGATAGTAGATTCGTGCCGGGGTTTCAGTAACGCATTCGCTGACCGCGAATTCGTTGGCCACGGGCAGCACTCGACACGGTGACTCCGGTGAAGTCTGATTACTAGTGCCCAGGAAGTGCAATCGCAGCCGGCTGTATAGCTGCGGTGAACGATCGCGCAGCAGGCGGACGGCTTCGAACAGAGCGCGCAGAGTTTCGAATCCCAAGGGTGCCAGCGTGCCCACAAAGCAAAGGTGAAACATGCCGTCGGCGGAATCGAAGAACGGATTGTGACGAGGGTGCCGCTGCAAATACCGGAAGTCAGCAGGCTCGGCGCCCACTGGGATCGCAGCACGGGGCGTGGACTTCAATTCTGGTATACGTTTGAAAATCTGATCGTAGGTTCCCTCCGACACGGCCGTAATGGCGCCTGCCCCCCGCAGGGCGATCGGCTCGAGCCTAGTTGCCAACCATCGGCTCGCTTTGCTCCTCAAATCGGCTTCACCTTTGGGCCCTCCGCCGACATGAACTCCCCACGCGCTAACCCATGGATCCTGGTAGTCGACCACATATGGCACCCCAAACCGGCTCCGCAAAATAGGTCCGAGCAGCGCGGGATATGGCGGAAAAATCGTAATGAACAATAGGTCAAACTTTTCTCGGGTGAGGAGTTCCCCGCAAGTTCGATATAGACTTGAGAAAGCGCGCAATCCCAGATCACCAAAACCAAACCGCCGTGTCCAGCGTGCACTCCAAGCTCGGCAACGAACGACGCGCAGTGTGTTAGGAACAAGGTTGCCCAGTTCAAGATCCAGCCGCCCTTGGTAACCGGACGGTTCCACTGTCACCACTGTTGGTTCCCAGCCATATTTCGGCAAATGCGGAGCCAGGAGACGCACACGATGCGTGGCGGCTCCGGTATCTGGGGGGAAATGCGGACTGACCATCAGGACGCGGCGCATTGCTATGTTAGATCCCCAACGAGCCGGAATACTTGCAAGAGAGGTCGATTGATGACCTTCAATGGGTTGGATTCCGCCATAAAGAGTCAGGTCGCAAGGAAATAAAGGAATCCCGGTCACTGCCCTGGAGGGTTCTCATATGTGCAGGGTTCTGGCTATTGCAGCCAGCATCGCACCTTTTTCAAGAGGATGGTCCCAGTGCCAGCGCCGCTTGGCCGAGTTCCACGCGGCTACTTTGGCGTGCGAAAGCAACGTCTTGTCCTGTGACCACCGGCGCAACCCGGCAGCCAAGGCGAAAACATCGCCTGACTGGTATATAAACGCGGCATCTTCCAGATCCCATGCAACTGCACGCTGTCCTTCGGTATCCGTCAGAATCACAGGAAGACCTGCGAGCAAGTATGTAAACAGTTTGTTGGAACTGGCAATCTTGTTATTGCAACTAAAGCCTGGCTCGAGGGCGAGGCCGGCATCATACCCTGCACAGGACTCAATCATCGAGTCCGGCGTGGCTGGAGTGTGAACCACGAGTTTCATGTTGGATCTCAATTGCTTTGCCAATGCGATCAGCGACTCAACATAACCCGGAATCGGATTCCCTCGGAGATGCATTTCAACTGGAATCTGCGCGATCGCAGTAGCGTGAATAACGTCTTCGAGGCCCCGCCTAGGTCCGATCGTCTGACTGAACCAATACAGGGTCAGTGCGCGGCCCCGGCTCACTGAGAGATCGGGCGCGGCGGGCGGCAGGGGAAACGTATTGTTCACGGGGATCGGCTGAACACCGTACTTGCGCTTATATGCGTCCGCAATGGCTGCGCCAGCCGCTGTTAGGAAGGTTGCCCCTGGAAGCACACTACGCTCAATCCGCTCAATGAGTGTGTGCCGGAAGCGGGCCTCTGGCCCATCCTCGAGTTCGCCGGTGTGAAAGTCCTCCAGATCAAGCGCATAGGGTCTTCCCGCTCGGCGTCCGGCCATGGCAGCCACGGAGAGCCCACCATTCGTGCCACCATAGAACAGATCAGCCGGTCCGGTGAGTGCGACTTGTAGTAACTCTGAATGTACCCGGCCCCAAGCGTGAAATATCAGCGGCAACGGAGCGCGATGGGGTCGAAGCGCGCGTGTGAGTAGCCCAGCAGCACGAAAACGCACGCCGCTACGCAGCCACATTTGTGGTGCGGTGGAGCGGCCATGATCGACCACGTCCCATTCCCACGTACGCGTCGATCTCAAACCTTCGTCTAGCCGCACGGCCCAATTAGTATGGCGCGCGCTCACCACGCGCACCCGATAACCAGCGGTCGTCAGCGCGTCAGCAACCTTCAACATTCGGGGACAAGTAGAGAGATGGGCTGCCGCAATGACACAAACCGTAGCTTTGCTCGCTCGGACCGGCCATGCATCGTTCTTCGGATCGGCGACAATTTCTTCGACTTGCGACACGTCTATCTTCGCCATGAAAAAGTCAACCGGTGCGCCAATTCCGCATCGGATACACCAGACAACATCAGGAAGCGAGAGTGCTCGAGCCGTGCCTCATCTGCAGTTGCAAATCCTGGCTGGGTTGTGAACGCAAACGTAAAACCGGTTTCGGCAAGAAGGTTGACGGTTTCACGCGTGTAGTCTTGACCAGGACGCCCATTCGGATACGCGAAGGATGTGACCGGTCTACCAGTCCACTCCTCCAAGCGAGCTTTGTCGTCTACAATCTGGTGGTATTGGATCGCTCGCGGAGCGCGAGCAAGAATCGGATGCGAGGCAGTGTGGCTTCCAATTTCGATTCCCGGCTCCACCGAAAGGTCCACCAGTTCCTGGAAATCCAGTGGTGCAGCCGAGTCGTCTTCACGAAACTCCGAGTCGTGCATGCAGACAGAACGCCATTCATCGAACGGCAGGTCCTTCATTTTCTCGACTGCCTCTTCGCCTTTTTTACGAGCCACAGCGTCGAACCAAAAGTAGCAGCGTTCCTCGATTGGACCGCTGCAAACGAACACAACTGCGGGGATACCATGTCGGCGCAATATTGGGATTGCATACCTCAACACGGATCGGTATCCATCATCGAAAGTGACCAACACCGGACGATGTGGTAGAACTGCCTCGCCACGTTGGACGGAACGCCACTCCGCGAGGCTTATGGGATGGCAAGTCTCTCTCAACAAGCGACAGTGCGAGTCTAGCTGTTGCGCCGTCACATGCAGTGTTTTGAATGGCTGTTGGCGGCACACTACTTCATCGGTCCGAACTCCGTGATAGGCAAGAACCGCGACACCAGGGAATCGATCGTGCCGAAGCCGCCGATGGTAAAAATCGATTTCGTGCAGACCATTCTTAATTAAGGAAGTAACGGCGGATCTCACAGGGCCCTATGCTTCTCGCTTTCCGCAAAAGAGCGTAGTCAGAACGGGATATCGCGAATCGTTGACTTCGAACTCCTCTGGGGTCAGCTCTTCAACTGACAGTCCCATTATCGCCGCAACCGCGGTAAGACAATTCCCGTGGCTTTGGATTTGAACATCGGCGTCCGGCCACACCCGCCGTGTGAGTTCCCTCAACCCGTCGGCACTACACCGCCAATAATCGGGCCCGTCGGGAATGAGCGGCATCAGGCCGGCGACACTGGCGAGAATGACACCGCCCGGTCTCACGACTCGGAACACATGATGAAGACAGCTCTCCAATCGCCGGAAGTGTTGAATCGTGTTCGGGAGAAGGAAACAATCGTAGTACGCACTGGGAATTGTTTCTGAACACGCCAAATCACACAGATACGTGGGATGACAGTCTGCGTTGATGTCCACCGAATCCGATGTAACCAGGTGGTGGCCGTATTTCGACGTGTATCCAGTAGACTGAATTTCCAACACTCTGCCGGTGATCTGGTGACGATGTTCTTCCAGGAACCGCTCCAAATAGTAACGGTCTACAGGAGTGCCGCGCTCGAAGCCGAAGTACGCAGAAAAGGGTTCGGTACGGCGCAGGTTCCCCCATCGCGGCAGCGCCTTACGGTTCGCGATACAACGCAATCGGGTGGTCCATGCGGGTCCAATCGCCCATTTCAGGTTTTCGCGCCAACTTGGAGTCATGCCGTGTAGAGATTCAGGTAGTCCGCGACCACAGTGTCCATTGTCCTTGCCTGGGGCAAAGCATTACGCCAGCAGTCAACCGTGCCCGCTGGATTTTCCGAGATTTCCCGAAGCACTGCGCGGAGTGCTCGGACGTCGCCTGGGGGCATCAGGCGGCCGTTCACTCCATCTGAAATTACTTCCGCCAGTCCGCCGATCCGGGAGCCGATGACAGGCGTCCCTACGGCGTGTGCTTCGATGGCAACAGTTGGCCCGCCTTCGAGCGCGAGCGACGGACAGCACAATACATCGTATCCGGCAAGGACCTTCGGAACGTCTTGCGCCGTCACCTCCCCACTGAAGCGGACTCGGGGATCCCCACCAGCCGCGATCCGAACCTGGTCAACCTGGTTGCGGTCTGAGTCCGTCCGGACTGGACCCCGGAATTCCACACGCAGTGGCAGGCTTCGATCCAGGTTTGCTACCGCACGGGCCAGTTCACGAACACCCTTCAGCGGCTCAAATCGCCCCAGATAGCCGATGGTTACCGGAAGCGGCGTCGGTTTGACTTGAGGTCCCGGCTTACGATGCGGCACAGCCTGGCACATTCCGAGCCGGTTCAAAGCAATCTTGTTTCTTGGAGCGCCGTTTCTCGCAAGCGCCTCCATCGCCCAATTGGTGAGCACGACGAAACGATCGACGATCTCCAGACATTCGCGCTGCATGCGCTGATTGCGCACGATCAGATCGGCCATCCCGACCGCGCTTCCAATTGATCCCGGCAACATGCCGCCCCTCCGACTCAATGACACTGGAAGCTGTCCAGCCAGACGGGCAAGCGTCTTAGGAATCCCGCGATGATGGAGCTCACAAGCAGAGCACTTTGCTGCCTGGCACACACCGTCACAAAGAGACTCGCCCCAGCGCATCATTGTGCCCCGTTGACAGATCCAGCCGAGGCTGGGCAAGTGCGTTGTGGCCAGGACGCGTGCGCGAGCGCTTTTCGCGGCGCGGAGTTCAAAGATACCCAGCCCTGTTGTGAATGTATGCACGTGAACGACGTCTGGCTGCTGATTCTTAAGCCAATGATGAAAGTACTCGGCTCCCCGAACAACGCAAATGCCCTGACATTCGGCGCGCGTCGGATGGGACGGAGTAGGATACCGATACACCTGTACTCCGTCGTGTTCGTAGTGACGCTCTTCGCTTGACGAAGGATCTGGGGCGGCAACAGAGACTTCATGCCCGCTGGCACACAGCCTTGTCGCCAACGCGTTCACATATACTTCGGTGCCGCCGAGAGATTCTGGAAAATACCAGCCGCTTGCCAGAACGATTCTCATTGTGCTTCGAGCTCGGTCGCAACAACCCTTCGCTCCGTCAAAGCCGATTCGTATAGCCGCGCTGTTTGCTGAACTGGCTCATCCAAACCAAGCTCACGCGGCACTTGTTCTTGCTCTTGCAAGAACCGGCGGCGATCTTGGCTCATCATGATGCGCAAACCGCTTGCAATTGAGGCTATGCCTAACGGCACTGCAAGACCGGCACGGCGATGAATCATTGGAGCAATTCCACAGGTTTCAGTCAGTAGAACCGGGACACCCGCAGCCACAGCCTCAGCGGCAGCATTTCCAAAGCTTTCGCTCACCGAGGGCAGGACAAACAGGTCAGTGGCGGCCAGTGCAGCCAGTTTGTCTTCACCGTACAAAGGTCCGATCAGTCGCACCGAGTCCTTCAAATGTAAGGATTCGATCACGGTTCGGATCCTTGCTGCATACTCTGGTTCTAGCAGTGGCCCCGCCATCACCAACATTGAATCCCCACATTCTGCGATGTGGAACGCCTGAATCAGTTGCTCCAAGTTCTTAATTGGACTAATTCGGCCAAGGTAGAGAATGATGCGAGCACTCGGACGCACGTCGTAATTGGCTCTAAAGGTCTCCTGAGACGGCAGGTTTCTGAAGGCAGCAACATCAATACCGTTACGGCGCACCGTGAGCGTTGTTTCGTCTGAGACTAACGAGCGTAAATCCGTTCTCTCTTCGTGCGAGCTCGCCACGATTTTAAACGCGTACCGCGCCATCCAAGATGTGAAGCAACGATGATACAGCTCCTTAATGAGTACATTACTGACGCGCGGCCGGTACATTCCCAGAGGTTCGAGGAAGTACGGCTTCTGCAACCTTTTGGCATACCACGCTGCCAGCGGACACAGGGCGTTGTAAAGACCATAGCAGTGGACAATGTCCGCTTGACGAATCGCCTCGAACAAAACACACCGTCTCAGCGGCCACTGCCGAAATCCTTGGCCAATCCACGGCAGATATTGGACCGAGACACGATCAAACTCCATGTGATCGCTACACCGCGGTTTTTCCGAATGGAAGGTTAGCACACTGACGGAGAAACCCCTGTTCCGAAGCTCGCGGCTTAGAAGATGAATTTTTAATGGCGGACCGCCATATTGTAGCTCGGGATAATAAACGCTTGTAACCTGGAGAACCCGGATAGCGGCGAAAACAGCACAGTTAGGTGATCGGGTGCTCATTTGGGAGTGATTATCACTGGGCAAGACCGAGCTGGAATTTGAATGATTATCATTCTTTTACTGCCACGCACCGGAGTAGATCGCCTAATTCGCGCTCAGTTAGAAGCTCTCGGAAGCGACTATCAGCATCCCACCAATCACGCAAAGTGGCACGACTGGGATCAGCGTCACGATCCCAAATGTGGCCTGTTGTTAGCCAATGGATCCTCCATTGGAGCGCATTTAACCACTGTCTGACACATTGTGCGGTAACAAGTTCAACGCCGCGGTGGGTCCAGTCAAAATGTCCCTCCCACTGCTCACCGAACATGATGTGAGTGAGGCTGTCCGCATTTGTCGTGTTGATCAACAGCGTACTACCCTTACTACAGAGCGACGTTAGCCGCTCTAGCACCCTAAATGGGTCGGTAAAATGTTCAAGGACCGCCCAAAGGATCACCGTGCCGAAGGGAGCATGCCGCAACACCTCATCGGGAAATTGATCGTGCTCCACATTGCACACCCATGCTCGGCGAGGTCCTAGGCGCTCAACGGCCTTGGTCACTGCCCATTCCGAAGAGTCGAGGCCTAATGAGTGCACACCAATCTTGTCGAGCACAGCGAGCAGGCCTCCGGTGGCACAGCCTATTTCAAGAACGGGACCTAGAGCATTGTGCCTTTGTAACAGATCGAGTATGTCTCGATGCTCTTGTGCGCTCTGGGCCTCGTGATCGAGGTAATCATCTCCGTTGAAATAATCTCCATCGACCATTCTCTCAGCGACCGCAATATAATGTCCCGTAAGCCGGCGACGTATGTGCCTGTTACCGTCATCAAGGACAAACCTCCAGCAGAATCTCCGTCCCGATAATGGCGGATTCACGCGCCCCCAAGCTTCACCATTCAAACATACCGCTCCATTCACTAAGTCAAAGCTGAACTGACACGGACCCATGTACGCGCGCGGTGATCCTTTCCAAGCTATCGTCGTCGGAAAGGATCCAACATACGTCAATAGTTCGGCGGTCAACCATCCTCGTTCCTCCTGCTGAAGTTCAATGACTAGACCGGGAAGTTCCACCCTGTAAGGAGCTCTCGCATGCAGAATCGCTGCTTCCGAACAAGCGTCAGATGGTAGGAGGACCGGATGCCGGCGAGTTAAAGTGCGTAGCACGCCGAGCGCACTGTTCTTGATACGTGGTTTCAATTTGGAATTTAGCACTGCTGCTTCTCGAGTGAATCCGAGTACATGTTAAGGCCAGCGTTCCAGTAGGACGTGCAGGCGTAAGTGGTTTCTGTGCGGCGGCTCAATACCTAAAGAAATAGTAGACAGATTTGATGACTTCTTTCTGGAAGTCCTCGAGACCTTCTTCGCGCTGCCACCAGTTGGACGAAGTGTATTTCAGTGGATCCAGTGCTTGAACACGAATCTCGGCTCCTGTTCCTTTCAACGTCTTCTGGAAAAACCAGCTGACGCGGCGCGTATGAAAGAGCTCGGTGGGAATGATAAATTTATGTCCACCGCTTACCCGTACCCAATCTCGTAAAGCCAGGGCTTCCTCATGGGTGCTGGAGACTTGGTTCCCCACGATAGTGATCGCCTCCGGCGGCACGCCATTTTTGAGGAGGACTTGTTTCATCAGCTCAACTTGCGGAACGGTCACTCCCAAACCATCGGTCGGCTCCAATTTCACATCCGCAACCATTACTCTCGGAGCGTAGCCTTGGTGATAAAGCCGAGCCGCTTCAAAAGTGCGAGTTTGAATTCCTCCGCCAAGCAGCATGATGGCGTCCGCCTTTTCGATGTTCTCGCGAACGATCCAACTCTCTGCAACCCCGATCAGCAGGGGCACTCGCAGCAGGTAGATCAATCCCAGAATTCCGAAGATGTATCCAGACCGCAGTGCCCATGTGGTTTTCCTGAAGAAGCGGGTTTTGATCCTTCCTCTCTCGATCTGCTCGATGCGTGGGGCGTCGATAACGTCGGTCCTTCTAACGATCACTCCCGTGCCGAAGAGCGGAAAGAGCATTCCCCAACGCAAATTCACTTTTGCAGAATGTTTGATACAGTACCGCATGCCAGCGTGCGATGAAACGTTCGGAGGAGAAGTACTCGAGTTCCTTTTGAAACCTGCGGGGGCGGTTTAGCGCTTCCTGGATAGCAGCCCGAATCTCTTGGGGATTGTCCGGATTCACAAGAAGCCCCAGTTGGCCGTCAAGCACCGCCTCGCGGCTCGCATCGGCTTTGCTGGCGACCACTGGGATTCCGCAGGCCATCGCTTCAAGGTAGACGATTCCAAATCCCTCGCCGCGGCCGGGCATCACGAATGCGTCGGCAAGGCGGAAGTGATCAGCCTTTTCATGCTCGGGGATGTAGCCGGCAAACACGACGCGTTCACTGATGCCGAGTCTACTCGCCTTATTGTGAAGTCGAGGCCGGTCGTCACCGTCTCCGGCGATAACATAGACCAGGTCCGGCATTTCTTGAACAAGCGAAGGCATCAGCTCCAGGACTTCATCGATGCCTTTGTACCTTTCTGATGCGCTAAGCCGGGCAAGTGTCATGATGACCCGGCGGCCAGTTAGTCCATACCGCTTCAGCAGGTGAGCAGGCTTGGGACCGAAAGTGAATTTTGAGAGCTCCACACAATCCGGAATGACATGTCCCTGGTCCTCGCGCAAAGGCGCCCACTCGAGGAAGCGCTCCTTTGTCAAGCGACTCACCGAGACAAAGGCATTTACGGCACGAACACACCGTCCCATGGCCGGGATCCGAGGCCGCCGCCACGCCTCGACGCCGTGAATGACCAAGATAAGGGGAACCCGATACCAACGTGCTGCGATGGCTGCCAGCGGTAACAGGTGTACATGTCCACATACCACACCGCCAAAATCGTTGTCTCTATCCAACAGTCGTCCAAGGCAGTACAAATATGCGGCTTTTCCACTCGCCGCGGCCGACTCATAAACCAACCCAGCCGGCAATACACCGGCGTCCTCGATCATCACGCGAGGAAGAGCTGTAACCTGTGCCACGTCCCTATGGAGGCACAGCGCTCTAAGCAAATCCCGGTTGAACTTTGCAACTCCTCCGCGTCCGCCAAAAGCGTCGGTCACAAGGACGAGAAGCTTCATAGTATCGACCGAGACCGGAGCGGCCGTGGCGAGTCCTGTCAAATGGGCTGCTCCAAGAACTGACGGTAAACCACCTTGGCCCACGCCCGGAGACCGCGGTCACTATTCTTCATGGGAGCGACGTTAGCGGCTCCCGGAGCGAAAAGCCATTCGCGGACCGGAACACTAAAACCTGTTTTGGGACGATAACGAACACCTTCCGGTAGAGGACGCAGCGGCACCTCGGATAGAATCTGTTTGCCCGGAGTGGCGCCGTTTGCGATCCACTGTTTCGTGGAACGCAGCAATTCGATGTCGACCAGTGGTACACGGATCTCAAGAGAGTGCGCCATTCCTGCCCAGTCCGCATCGCGGAGAAGCTGATTCCGCATGTACCAACAGGATTCCAAACAGGACACCGCTGACCGAGACAATCCGATTTGCGCGATGTCCCGCTCGATTGAGGCGATGGATGCGAGTTGCTGCCAACCGGCGCGCGCGAGGTCCTGGTCCATCACCTCAGGTAATTCCCAAGGCATGAACAGTCCTCTACGGAGAAGGTATGCGCCGGCATAAGTCCCGCCGTACTCCAGGAGTCCTGCATATTTTGGTGAGGTCCAATGTTTCAGCAACGGCGCTGAGACGACGCGGAAGCCCCGCGCCAGGGATCTCAAGGAGTCGAAAGGCCGCAGCAATTTTACGAGCGAGGGGATCTGCCGGAAGCTCGGATATCCTCCAAACAGCTCATCGCCTCCCAGTCCGGACAGCGCCACCTTCAAACCGGATTCTTGCGCGACGCGGCTGACCCAGTAAGTATTGACACCATCGATGGAAGGTTGGTCCATCGAAGAGAAGATGTGGTCGAAACGCTCTCGAAAATCACGCCGCGTAACCCAGACCGTCTGATGGTTTGTACGATAGCTCCGTGCTACTTCCTCAGCGAGTGGTGTCTCATCTTTCGGAGTTCCCTTATATTCTTCAAACCCCAGCGTTACCGTTCGTAGAGTGCTGCCCTCTTCTGCTGCCAATGCGGCAATGGTCGTCGAGTCCAGACCAGAAGACAGAAATACGCCGACCGGTACGTCGGCAATCAAGTGATGTCGGACGGTATCGCGGAGGGCGTCTCTTACAGAGCGCCCGCACGAACTGTTCCCATTCCTGCCCGGAGGTTCTGTTTGTCTACTGGCTTCTCGTGTGGCCGTCGCAAACATGCGAGGGATGCTGCAGAAGCTGGTCTCGCGGACCGTTTCACCCTGTTGCACCCAGAGAGAACTCCCCGCTGGAACTGCGCGAACACCTCGGTAAATGGTGTGGGGATCGGGTACATGTCCCCACAGGAAAAAACCGGCGTGACCCGCTGGGTTGGGCGTCGTATCTATCGCTCCTCCGGCAAGGAGAGCTTTGACTTGAGAAGCCACTCGGAAAGTCTTCGCATTGGCGGCATAGTATAGCGGCTTGATTCCGTAAGGGTCGCGGGCGACCAAAAGGGCTTTCTTACGGCTGTCCCAAAGAGCGAAGGCGTACATGCCGCGCAGGGAGTCCAGCATGTTCACGCCTCGTTCTGCATACAGGTTAAGCAAAACCTCCGTGTCACTGGTGGATCGGAAGCGGAATCCTTCCTTTTCAAGCTGCAGTCTCAGTTCCCGATAGTTGTAGATCTCACCGTTAAACACTATGCCGAGCGTCCCGCTGTCATCGAACATCGGTTGCGCCGCGCATGGCGACAAGTCAATGATCGCCAGCCGGCGGTGCGCCAGACCAACACGACGATCCTCAGAGACCCAGATACCCGCGCCGTCCGGACCGCGGGAGATCATCCGGTCGCGGATCTTGAGAAGCTCAGACCCATCGACGGGCGGACCATCGCTATAAGAAAAAATGGCTGCAATGCCGCACATCAGTGATGTTTCACCATTGAATGAAAGACTTTCTCAGGCAGTTTTGCCTGGCGAAACGCATATTTAGGACAGGCTCCTCATATCTGCTTGTGTTCAACAAACGCAGAAGATAACTGCCGCGCCGGGTTCGGCACCGAATCTCTTTGCCGAGATGTAGGTTCAGTAACCAAGCCGCAGTCGGGGGATCTTAGAATCACGATGTTGCCTGTCACTAATGCATCCATTCGAGTGCGCAAAAAGCAGTCCAGAGCCTGCTTTGTTGTATCCACGATAGGTTCATTTTCATTGAAGCTGGTGTTGAGGAGAACGGGAACGCCAGTGAGTCTCTCGAACTCCTCTATCAGGCGGTAATAAAGCGGATTCTGGGCTCGGTTCACCGTCTGCAATCGGCCGGTGCCGTCGACGTGGGTGATTGCCGGTAGAAGATGGCATTTGTCTTTTCGGATCGGGTAGACTTGCTGCATAAACGGATCGGGCGCGGGATCGACGAAGTAATCGTGGATCGCCTCTTCCAGAATCGACGGAGCGAAGGGGCGGAATTTCTCGCGAAATTTGATCTTCGCGTTGATCCGGTCGCGCATGTCGGCGCGGCGAGGGTCGGCCAATATGCTGCGATTTCCCAACGCGCGCGCGCCCCACTCCATTCTTCCCTGAAACCATCCGATCACGTTGCCATCAGCCAGAAGGCGGGCTGTCGCGCGGCATGTTTCTTCACTGTTGTTGAAGCGAAGCACTCGGAACTCGCCATTCTTGTCCCTGTCTCCATTGAGAAGGGATTCGATGCTCAAATGTTCGTACGACGTGCCCCAGAGGGCGTGGTCCATGACGAAGGTTCTCGGCCTTCCCAGGATTTGGTGCCAAATGAAATAAGCGGCGCCCAGCGCGGTGCCGTTGTCGGAGGCAGCGGGCTGAACGTAAAGCTCCTTGAACGGGGTATGGGTGCGGACCTTGCCGTTGGCGACACTGTTCATGGCACAGCCTCCGGCCAGGCAAAGCTGCGGCAACTTCGTTCGGTCCCATAGACCGTTAAGAACGTGAAATGCGCAGGTTTCGTAGACCGCCTGCAGCGAGCGCGCAATGTCCTCATGGCGCTGGGTCAAAAGCTCTTCTGGCAGGCGAGCCGGACCAAGCAGGCGTTCCAGTTCCGGCGAGAACACTTTTCCCAGTGACGGATAACCGTCTTCCCACTCCATCTCGACGCCGTCCGACCAGTGCCGGAAATATTTCAGATCCAGTTCGAATAATCCGCGGTCCTTAAGCCGCACTAGCCGGCTGAGGACATCAACGAAGTTCGGCCTTCCGTACGGCGACAAGCCCATGACCTTGAACTCGTCACCATAACTCAGGAATCCCAAGTGTTGTGTAACGGCGGTGTAGAGCATTCCCAGGGAATGAGGGAAGCAGACCTTCTCAAGAACTTTGAGGCGGCGGTCCTTTCCGACTGCCAGAGACGTGCTGACGAAATCGCCGAAGCCGTCGAGCGCGCAAACGGCGGCCTCTTCAAAAGGAGAGACAAAGAACGCGCTGGCCAGATGTGCGGGATGATGCTCGACGTAATGAATCTTGGGCATCCTCTCCATGGGAACGGAGAGAGCGTCAGCCAACGGCCTTCTGAGATCTCGGACCTTCCGCAGATTGCGAAACCGATCTGCCAAAAGGGCGCTTCCGGGGCGGTGGCCAAAGACGAAGGCCGCCTTTCGAAAGAGGTTCGCCCTGGGGTTTCGGCTAATGGCGACAGCATCGATGTCTTTGCCCTCAGTCCCGCCGATCTCGAGACAGCGGCGGATGGCCATCGCTGGGAAGCCTGCAAAGTGCTTCACACGGCGGAAGCGCTCTTCCTCAAGCGCGGCGATGAGCTGCCCGTCACGAATGAGTACAGCGGAAACGTCGGGGTGGTAGACGTTGATGCCAAGGATTTGCATGAAGTTATGTGGAGTTAACTCTTGGACCCGTTCCCATTCCCCGAGTAGCTGTTGTAGTACGAGTAGTAGTAATCGTCATCGTAGCCCTCGCGCCGAAGGTCCACGTTGTTGAGGACGATACCGAAAATTCTGGCCCCGACCGCGGAGAGCTCGTGACAGGCGCGCTGGACGGCATGGCGGGAATTGCGGCCCCCGTGCACGACCAGGATCACGCCGTCCACCATCGTCGAGAGGATGATCCCGTCGGTAACACTCCCGAGGGGGGGCGAGTCGATGATCACGTGGTCGTAGCGCTCGGCCAATTGATCCAACAGGCGTCTCATCCTATCCGAGCTAAGCAGTTCAGCCGGATTGGGTGGGATGGGACCGGCCGGAATCAAACACAAATTTTCCGCCGGAAGCCCCTGGGTCACCTCATCGACTTCAACATTCCGGGCGAGATAAGTGGATAACCCAGAGGTGTGTGGTATTCCCCACACACCATGGACCGACGGTTTGCGGAGATCGCAATCCATAAGCAGCACGGATGCTCCGAGCTGGGCCAACGCAATGGCCGTGTTGCTGGCCGTTGTGGTTTTTCCCTCTTCCATGCGAACACTTGTTACCAGGATCTTCTTCGGCGGACTGCCGGCAGCGGACAAAAGCAGGGCGGTTCGCAGTGAGCGGTAGGCTTCCGCAACCGGGGACCGGCCGTCGAACTCCATTAGCCGCGCCCTCTGCATTCTCTGCGAAAGCTTTCCTGAATCAAGGGCGGATGTCTCCGCCGGTAGCTGCTTGTGCTTTCGTCCCTTCAATTGCGAGTTACTCGCGCTGATAACAGGGATGACCGCCAACGCCGGCAACTGCGTAAAGCGATTTATATCGTCAACGCTCCGGATGGAGTCATCGAAATGATCCAGGAGCCACGCCAGGCCGATTCCTGCACCTAAGCTCGTCAATAGACCCAGCAATATGGCGCGCTGCCGATTCGGGCCGACCGGGTCTTTTGGCATCCGCGCGGGAGAAATGACGCGAATGTTGCTGTGCTGTTGCGCGACTTCAAGATAAGCCTGGTTCGTTTTCTGCAAGAATTCCGTATAAAGCGACTTCGCCGTGTCGACGTCCTGCTTGAGGATGCTGTACTGGATCGCACGCTGGTTTTCCTGGGCGGCACCAGCTTTCGCTTCGGCGAGGGCGGCCTTCAGCGCGTTCTCGTCACGCACGACGCGCTCGTAGTCGGCCCGGAGCTTCTCCTGCAAGATATTGCGGCTGGCCGCAATCTGGTCGCGGATCGCCGTCATCTGCTGGTTGATTTCAGCCATTTTGGGGTACTTCGGGCCATAGGTGACACTCAGCTCCGCTGCCGTAGTTGCCAGTTCCCCCAATTTGCGTTGGAGCTCCGCTGTCTGCGTGTCCGCGAACGCTTCTGGAATCTGAGCGACGCGGCCCTGGCGCACCTGCTCGTACAAGGACTCCTTCAAGATCCGATCGGTCTCGGCGCGGGTCGCCAGATCGTGCAAGCGAGACAGCTTTTCGGTGATCAGCGTTGTTTTACCTTCGATCGAGTAGATATTGTTCGTTCTCGTGTAGTCGGCCAGCGCCTGTTCGGAACGTTCGATTTTAGCTTTCAATTCACGGGTGGAGCGATCCAGCCACTCCGACGCACTTGTAAACTTCTCAATTTTTTTCTCAAAGCTGGTCTCAACGAACCTTGAGGCAATCGCATTGGCGACGCTCGCCGCCACGGCGGGACTGGTGTGCGTGAAGGAGATCGTCATCGCGCGTGTGTCCATTATGGGCTTAACGCGAACGGATCCTTCCAGTATCTCGACGAAGGGCGCCAGGCGCTCGATCTCGTCTGGCGTACGATTGCCCTCGATCTTCGTCTTCACGGGCGTGGTTGTGAACACAGTTGGGGAAGCGGAACCCTCATTTTGGATTTTTCCGGCAATCGTATTGAGGGATTCCCAGAGGGAGTTCTTGTCCGGCTCGGCGAAAAATGCCGGGTTCTGATCCAACCGCAGTTGAACGACCACATCTTCCAGCAGCGGCGCGCTCTTGACGATGACTTCGCTCGTGTTCATTGTCACTTCCCGTTCGTCCTCTTCCTGGATGAACACTTCGTTCGAGCCCACTCGCGTCCCGCTATCCCTGCCGACTTCGATCGTCGCCGTCGCCTCGTAGCGGGGCCTGGTCCGAAACGCGTCGATGGTGACCAGCGTGGTTACGATGAAGGCGATTCCAATGATCAACCACCGACGCTTCCGGACGATCCTCCACAACGCGCGCAAGTTCAAATCCTCGGTGCTGCCGTAACGCGGCAAATCCACGTCGGGATGCGCCACAGCCCTCGAGTTATACGGCTGCGCAGCGGGCACTTGCCGAAGCATAACCTCCGGTGGCAGGTTATCCGGATAGGGCTTTTGGTCGGACATGGGGGTCTACCTCAAATCTCGCATCACTGAACGATTGACGTTGCGACCCAGGCGGCATTAACACCGAAAGCGCTAATCACCGGCAGGAATGCCGATTTGGCCTTGCTGTTGGGAACCACAATGATGTCGTTGGCCAGTACGGGAATATCTCCTTGCCTGCCCCGCATCACGGCGCCGACGTCAACCGGGATTTCCCGCTTCTGGCCCGCGGCGCCTTCACGGAATATCACGGCGCGTCCTGTCGCGGCCGTTGGTTTGGTGCCCTGCGCTAGAGAGATAGCTTGCCGGAGCGTCGTTCCTTCTTTGAGAGGGAATGATCCAGGCGTTTTCACCTCGCCAGCCACAAAAAAGACATCCGCCGCCGGAATGTGGACGATATCACCCGGTTCGATCGCGACGTTCTCGGCAAATTCGCCGCGCAGTAGCGCATTGATGTTGGCTTTCCTTAACTGGTATTCCGCTTGGGCTTCCGAATCGGAACCCGTGTCCGCACCGGAGGCCGATGGGTGTGCGGCTTCCGGTTTTGGCTCGCTGGGCCGAACACCGCGAATAATGAAGGCCGTAGCGCCATAGCTTGGATTGAGTCCTCCGGAAATGGTGATCAGCTCCAGTAGTGAAGGCCGTCCCTCGATGTTGTAAACACCCGGCGAATGAACGGCGCCCTGGATAAAAAACTGACGATTGACCTGTTTGACAATGACGGAGACCTGCGGATCGACAAGGTAGCCCTCCCGCAATCCCTCGGCAATCAACGTCGCCAGCTCTTGCGAGGTCTTCTTTTGAGCTTCGATTTTGCCAAGAAACGGCATCTTTATCGTGCCGTCAGCACTGACCTGGTATTCCCGCGATAGCTCCGGTACACGCAGAATGTAGACTTCGACAACATCTCTGCGCCCGATGCGGTATTCCTCATTCGAGGAGACAACAATCCGAGGTGAGACCGGTTGGGTCGCGACTCTTTCTTGCGCCGCAGCGTCCAAGAGCAGTGAACCTATGAGCAACACGATAGTGAAAGCAATTACCTTTCGCATGATCCGTTCTCCATCACAAACGTATGGAGAGCCATATCAGGAGTCAGGGCGGGGGTTTCCATCCCGCGCCCCAACACGCGACACGACTCCCGAAAGAACCAGAAACAATAATGCGTTGGACGGGATCTGCAGATTGGTGTCCGATAGGCTCTGGACCAAGACCGCAAATATGCCGGCGCCGCCGGCTAACGCCAGGCCGGCAAATAGCGGGTCGCGCGACTGGAGGCCGCGGTAGACGTTCGAGAAGATGACAATGATGAACCAGGCGGCGATGACTCCGCCGACGGCGCCCCCATCGGCAAGGATCTGCAGGTAGTCGTTATGGGCATAATCGAGCCCAAAAAGGTTTTCCGTCGTCGCATAGCTTGGGTAGACAGTGTGGTATGTGCCCAGGCCCGTGCCCAGTATCGGATGATCGCGAATGATCTTGATGGTCTCATTCCACATCGTTGCGCGGCTCACGTCGGGCGTACCCGAGCGCAGCAGTTGATCGACCGCCCCGCCGAAACGTTCGATAATGGGTGTGGCGCCGATCCAGACCACTCCCGCGATCATCGCCAAGGTGACAACAGCAATTGGCCAGGCTCTCCAAAAAACGAATCGCTTGGTCGGCAACTGGTCATCCATTGGTCTGCGGGACCGCCTGTTCAGAACCGCCATCAATCCCAACGCGGCCACCAGGCTGATCACGCCGCTCCGCGAACCGGACATGATCGTGGCCGTTCCCATGAGTACGGTCACGAATCCGTAGAGTAACTGCACCGGACCGCGGACAGCCCTCAGCATGAGTCCGAGCGGCACCGGCATGAGCATAGCCATATAGCCGGCAAAGTGATTGTGGTTGACAAACGGCCCGAACACCGAGTACCGCGTGGCTCGGAGCCAGTAAAACCGGCCGTTCCAAGTGAAGTACTGGATCAGCGCAAAGCCGGCCACCAGCGCTCCGAAGACCGTGAGAACATTGGCCAGCAGCCAGAGGCGTTCGCGGCTGACGAAAAAACTTGCAGCGATAATGAAGGAAGCCGCCAAAAAGAAGAGGACTATCAAGGCATGACGCGTCGCTTCCACGTCCATTGATAGGCTCGACGTCTCGCCCGCTCCGCCTGTGAGCGCCACGCTCTGAGCGCTTCCCAGCAATAGTAGCGCAGCGACCGGCAGCGCGGCAGCCGGAATAGTTACTTCCAGACGCCGGTCCAGCATGGCTTTGATGCCCCATAGCAACAGCAGCCCCACGATGATCAATTCAAAGAGCGCAACCGACCAGGGCTCGACCGCGCCGTGGGCCACGGCCGTGAAGACGATCGTCGCCAATAGCCCGGCGGCAATCGACTTGTCGAGCTGCGCGGAAATTCGCGCAGATTGGCCATTTTCCCCGAACGCGGGCTGAAGCCCGCGACTACGAGCATGCCGAAACGTATCACCGAGCTCGTAGTCGCGGGCTTTAGCCCGCGTCAGTCCCCAATCACTGAACTTGTTGAATCTTGAAATCATCAAACCAGACGGTCCCATGCGTGGGATCTTCGTAGCTGAACCTGGGCAGCTGCTGAATCGCGACGATCAAGGCCGGAGAGGACGCCGAAAATTCGAGCGTCCCCTGCTGCCAGTCCCTGGAGCCTGCAGGCACCGGATCGGAGGCGGCGATCCGTTCCCGCGACGTCATGCCGGAGACGACGACGCGGGGCCCTTCTGGAGCACTCAGGCGCTCTGTCTTGACGTAGTACTGCAGCCGGTAACGCGCGCCAGGACGGACCAGAATGAGTTGTTTGATTTCGTCTTCCAGCCGCGTCGTCTCCCGGCCGGTGAAATCGATCCGCAACGAACGTTTGCCGGTATGGGCGATATTGCCGTCGATGGATATCCGCGCGTAGTTGCTCGGCTGGATCGACCAATCGAATTGGGCAAAATCGAGCAGAATATTGGACTCGAACCCGCCATTCCAAATCAAGTTCGTAGTGTCTCCGGGCGCCTCGCCATGCAAGCATACCAGCCCGCACCACAAATCACGGGCCAGTGTGACGTGACCGGCGGCGATGAAACTATTGAGATACTGCGAGCTTTCCCGATCGCCGAGCAGCACCACGCGATCGATTTGCCGGAATATGGCCGCGGATTCCAACGGCCTGGATTGATCGAGCAAAAAACGCGCGAGCCGGAGCTGGTCTTTTGGATTATCCGGAGTAATTGCCCGCAGATCATCGACATTTTCGCTCTCGCTCCAAACCAGCTTCAGGGCGGCTTCGCCCGCACCGGCCGCACGAAACTCGGCGAGCGAGCCGGGCAGATTCCCTCGACTCAAACGAAGGCTTGCCAGTTGCCAGTGTGAGCCGGCATCGCTCGGAGCCAGCTTCAATGCTTCCCGCGCGGATTCTTCAGCCGCATCGAGGTCTCCCTTGAATTCCAGGATTGAAGCTAAGATCAAGCGTGGCCTGTAGTCGTGCGGCGAAAGCCGAATCGCGCGCATCGCGTGAAACTCGGCGGTGCGCAAATCATCTTCCGTTCGATATCTTCTGATCTCGGCCAGTCTCATATGAAGACGCGGCGAATTCGGAAAATATCGAGCTGCAGCGGCGAGGACTTCCGGGTTCACCCCAACCCGTTCGTCAGCGAATGGGGCAGTGATAAACGCAGCGGGCGTCGCATCGGCGGTCATGCGGACATGCTCATCCGCCAACGCGCCCACAAGGAAGTCACACAAGGCCACATACAACAGCCACACGCATAACGCAATAACTCCGCCGATGGTTGCTGCGCGCGCTGACGGATTGGCTAGCGGCAGATCCAGTCTCACTTGGGGCTAGCCCACCTTCGCGACTGACCTCTACCTACAAGGAGTAGAGGCCGAGGGCCCTCCACAGCAAACACCACTGCTGCAGCTTCCTTTGCAGCACACATTGCCGCAGCAGCTACTATAGGCAGATGGACAGCAGAAATTTTTGGCGCCACCGGTGCCTGTCGTGCAGCATTTCTGGTTCTGCGGACAGCAATTGCTAGGGGTAGCCCCAGAGCAGAATGCTTGTTTGCCCGGACACGATTGTCCGAAAGCGAGAGGAGCGAGAGCCGCGCCGGCCAGCCCTCCCAGGATGAGCTTCAATGCGCGGGAACGCGACATGGGTGTCGCAAGAGTGCGGCAAATGTCATCGAAAAGTTCAGCCATATTTTCTCCTTAGTTTGACCCGAGGCCTTCGCGGGCCAGCGTCATGATTTGATCGGATCCTTTTGCGACGTTTCTCAAAATCACGCCATCCTTGCCGATGAGAAACGCAACAGGTGTGGCAAATATTCCGTATTGCCGGGATAGCTTCCATCGTTCTTGAAGGACGAAAGGAAATGCGATGCCGTGTTCCATCGCCTTCTTTTTGTTCTGCTCTGCATTGCCGCGTCCGACCATGACGACCGCTAGCCCGTTGTTGCCGTGCTTGCGGTGCAGATGTACCAGGTCTGGCGCCAACTCGTCGCACGGTCCACACTGCGGGTCCGTGAAGACCAGAAGCACCTTCCGGCCGCGGAACTGCTCGAGCGAAATGGTTTCACCATGGACGTCCGGCAGATTGAAATGAGGCGCCGGAGTCCCGGCCTTGAGACCTTCACGCTGAATCCGGCTTTCACTAAGCGGAAGCTTTCGAAGCCCGTTCTTTTTCGTTTCCGCTCTGCTCGGTAGGACTTCAGCGCCGGCTTCCCGCACGAGGACAGCCACCACATCCATTCCTGCCGCCAAAGGCTGCGCCACGCGTCCTTGCTCATCCAGTAGATAGGCCGACGGCGTGCCGCACTGTTTGAATACTTCGTCCTCGAGAAATTTCTGAGCTGCAGCATCCTGCATCAGCAGAATCGGACAATTCAGCCCGTGCTCTTGAGCGAGTTTCCGATTCGATTCAGCGTCGCCGTAGCTGACCAGTACGACCTGTGTGTTGTTCTTTTGCAGCTTAGAATCGACCCGCGCCAGGTCCGCAGCCAGCATGTCGCAAAAGCCGCATTCCGCGCTCCAATAGATCAGCAGGACCCGCTGGCCACGAAAGTCGGAGAGGGAAACTCTGTTGCCGTTCAGGCCGGGAAGCTCGAAATCTTCAACAGCGGTTCCGACAGCGAGCCCGGCCGGACCCGGCTGTGGTGCACTATCGCGTTCGAGACCGTCAAGGCGAAGCAAGATGCGGCCTTGTTGCCGGAACAACTGAAACAGGAAAAAGCAGACTGTGACAAACGTCACGATCTGCAGTACTAGGTTGATGGATACAATAGTTTCGAACATAATGCAGGTTTTGTAGGCGTGTGAATGGGTTTTACCCAAGCGCTGTCGATTTCCACAGCAACGGAGCGTTGCAACAGACTAACAGAGAGAATCAGACGGTTGCCTCGCCGGACATCGGTGATGAGACCTTCCAACCCGTTGAGAGATCCGCTCTCGACGCGGACCCGGTGTCCCACTTGCAGGAAGGGGTGCGGCGATAGACCGAATCCCGACTTCACCACTCTCTGGATGGCGGCGATCTCTTGCTCATCAATTGGAGTCGGTATGTAACCGATTCCAACGATTCGCATGACGCTTGGAGTCGTTAATATGGGCACGCGAGCGGACGGGCCAAACCGGCAGAAGACGTATCCCGGGAACAGAGGCAGCTCCACCTGCTTTACGCGATCCGACCAGCGCCGCCTGCAAGTGTACAGGGGTAGAAACCATTCGTGCCCGCTGTAACCCAGCATCCCTGTGACTCGTTTTTCGTGAGTCGTCTTTACCTGTATGGCAAACCACGAAGTGGCGCCCGCTGCCTTGTTCGTCCATTCACATACCACCATTTCGGCAAGCTCCCGCCACAGAAGTCACAGACTCCGAGTTGCAGTCCGATTGCTTTTCGTTTGCTACCTGTCTATCGAAAACCGTCACCTTTATGCGCCCTTTCTAAGCCGCGCGTCTATCGCACGAATTCATTAGGCGAACGGATTAGTCCGTCGGATCAGCCTGAGTGGACGAATTCCTGATCCCTAGAGCAGGAACTGGAGGCCAATCCGCACTCCTGCACCCGATCGGCTACTCTCGACCCAGCAGACTTGAGCCAGGGTGGGAATGGAGCAAGGGAGACCGGCCAGCCGGATTTCGCATTGGATCGGACTCGAGACGCTTACTGGCTGGATTGTTAGGACGCCAAGTCCACCTTGACTGACGTCATGGATCGTTCCTTGAAGGTACTGCTCATCCTGCGTGTGGTTCGGCAGGATGTATCCTGTTAGTTCTCCGCGAAT
>WNGK01000499.1_pt1 | contig 40941 bp, 32 predicted proteins | sample 5400601 | NCBI WGS metagenome assembly WNGK01 (sample SAMN13153376, study PRJNA577476) | soil metagenome | isolation source: 60 cm soil or saprolite under Garry oak tree replicate 1 | place: USA:California | collected 2016-06-15 | reverse complement strand
GATCGAGGTAATATGGTTTTTCACTGTCTGGTCGCTAATCCTCAAAACCCTGGCGATTTCCTTGTTGCTGTTCCCCTCAGCGATGTAGCCGACAATTTCCAGTTCACGAGAGGAGAGGGGAGATGCTGAGGCGACGACGAGAGTCCCGTCCGCTTGGTGCCCCCCTTGTGCCAGTCGCAAGGGAAGGAGGAGGTCGAGTTTGGGAAGTGGCAGAAGCCCCTCGCTGGTGAGGAGATATTCGCCACGGCTCACCCGCTGCACCCGGTCTGCGAGAGCTTCCTGGGTGATGGTGCGCAGCTCGTAGGCGCTCGCGCCCGCTTTGGCGAATTGAAAGAGGCGTTCCTCGTTCTGGGAGGGAGCCAAAATGACGATACCTATCGCCGGTGCCTGCTGGCGGAGCAGGTGGACGATGAGGCAAGGGTCAGCGCACGTGAGCTCTCCGCTGAGGATCGCGACGTCGGGCTGCTGCAGCTGTGCCAGTTCGGCGATCTGCGTCAGTTCGGTCGCTTCGAGCACCAGGCACGTGCCTGTGCGTTCAAGCGTGGCACGGATGCCACATCGAAAGAGCGGCACCTCCTCGACAATCAGCACGTGTATCATGGTGAACCTCCTGGTCTGGTCGCTGCTTCCGTGAATGGCAGGACCTCGTGCTCCAGCAGGGAGGAGTAGTACGAGCGCAGCTGTTTCATGGTGGAAGCAGGCTACTGGCCTTTCTCCTCTTTGTTGCGCACCCTGCGCCTCTGCGGCGTACATCAGAGCGTCTACACACAACCATGCACGCACAACTGTCTTGCTCTTTGCACTGGTGAGACAAAGGTCATCCTCGTCGGCATGCTGCTCGTCATGTTACCCCGGCATGGAATCCTAGTGTAGCACATCCAGACCAAGACAGGGAACGCATCGCCTGTTTGCTTGACGACTTGACACACCATGCGTCTACTGCCGGATGATCATTTCGATCAGACGTTCTTCCCAATTGAAAGGAGGTGTTTTCACAAAAAGCGAGAGACGATTTGACACACTATGGTACACAAGAGTGAAGCCTTTTTTTAGGGCATCGGTTCAACCAAACACACAGCACACAAGGAGGAGTATCACATGGCAAGACTCAACAATGGCTTAACCCCTGGTGAAAACGCGCGTCTGGTGGCCTCGGTCGTCGATGAACACGACCTGGAAGAGTTGGAGGCGCTGCACAAGGATTTGCTCAATCGCGTCGATCAGGCCCGCGCCGATGGGCGCATCTTTATGATGGGCCAGTATACGCGCCTGGTCGCCCTGGTCTCTCCTGAAATTGACCGCATTCAAAAACGGTTCAAACGGGAAACTCTGGCCGCTATACGCAAGGACCACAAAGCGCTCAAACTGGAAGCGAAAGCGGCTACCGAAGCTACAACGGCATAGCGGCTCTCTCGCGACCGGCCCGCGCCGCTCGTAAACCACACGTTTACGCACACCTGCGGTATGCGCGGGCCGGTTTTTCGGCGTGCGGTTCCTGTGCGCTCGGTGTGCGACTCCCCGGCTAAGGCTCCTCGAATTTAGTCAGGATTTAGCCAGGTTTCCACCCGATTAGGCACGTAATAAAGCCGCGTTTACAGCAAAAGGACAGAAACAACATGGCAATAAAAAACCCGTTCAAGTGGGCACACGCGGCATGGCAAAACAGGCCGCGCCGCTCCGGCAACGTCGTCCCATTTCCGAACCAACAAGGGCAGGGCGTTTTACCCGTCGGTTCTAACGGGCAAATCGTCAGCCCACATGAGTTCTTGCAGGCGCAGATCGTCAACCTCCCCGATGAGGAAGAAAGCGTCCAGAAGCGTGCCCTGCTTTCCGTCGCCTACTTCCTGGTGACGTGGGGAGGCTCGGCGATCATGATCCTGCTGGGCATCGGGCTGGCGAGCGATCTGCAGGCCGTCTTTCACATCGGGGGCGCGTATGCCCTGGCCTTGACGGTGCTGTTCCCATTTGGCGAGTTCGTGTTTGAAATCCTGGCGATCCTGGTGGGGGAGCGCATCCATCAGGGCATCCGCTCAGGCGGGGATGCGGCGTTCGTCTTCACCTTCGGCCCGTTCGTGCTGCTGGCCAACACTGGCACGGCGATGCTGCAGGTGTTCTTGTTTGGCTGGCACAATGCCAGCGTGGCCAGTATCGCGTCTCTGGTGCTGTGGTTTCGGGCGTTCTTGCCCCTCATGATCGTCATTGGCACGATTGGAGTAGTGGCAGGCATCCAACGCCGCTCGATCCGGCGCATGATCCACGCACTCAACCGGAAAGCTGGAGCCCTTACCTCCGTTGCTCAGGCCAGCGTGCACTTCTTGGAAGCGGACATGAACGCCAGGCGCTCGATAGACGAACATGAGGACGCGCGCAAAGAACGCGAGCGCAAGGAGCAGGCCTTTAACGAGATGCAGGCCTTGATGCGCGCAGCATTCGACAAAATGATGGAACGCCTGAACCGCCTGGACGATGATGACCGCAACGGGCGGCGCATGCGCCTGTAGACTGGCAGGGAGGATCATCGTGAACAAGACGCTCGACCGTAAGACAGTCTTCTCTGATTTCGCGCTCCAATGGCATCGCTTAGGCAGCTTTTCCGACGTGCGGTTCTACCCGCGCGGCACTGGCTTTCTGGCCACCTATGCGGGCCAACAAACGGTGCGCGGGATGGTGCTGGTGCGGTCGAGCGAGTTCTGGCACTATCGCTTACACCTGGCACGCTTCCCGCTCGATCTGATCGTCTGTTACCGGCATGACACTGTGCTCCCTGTGACCGTGGTTGAGATCGAGACGGGCAAGCACTACACGCCGCATGAATACCCTCATCAGTTCACCTCGTATGAAGACGCATACAAGGCACGATCCCAGACCGGACGCCTCACCATCGTTGGCGGCCTGCTCTGCGGCGTGCAGCGCGCCTATGACCTGGTGGCAACGCTGCCAGAAAGCACCCGGCGCAAATATGAGAACAGCGCCCACGCTTTTCAAAAGAGACGACGTGGGCGTCAACTCACCTCTGCACAGACATCCTAAAGGAGATTCACCCCTGCTCACATGCAGACACGCCCTCGTGGCCGTCCGCTGGCCGAGCTTCCGGAGGCCGAGCGGGAGATTGGCAGCAAGATCAGTGAGGCGACTGCGACGCTATCACGAACAGCAGCGGCTGAGAGCCGTCTAAGTACGTAGTGCTGACCCATCAGGGTCAAGGCAGCATCGCCCCCTCAGTCGGCAGACGATGACCATGAAGTGGCGTCAACTCAGACCTGCGCGAAGCGGTTCCTGTGCTCGATACCCCTGGTTGGAGCAGGCGCGAACAAGGCGCTCACTCTTCCTGCTGCGGAAGCAGGTTTTCTATGGTCTCTAAGAGGTCGGCGAGGTCAAACGGCTTCTCGAAGAGCATGATGTGGCGTTGTCGCATGGCTTTCCCAGAGGGGGGATTGGCACTGATCATCAGCGTGGGGATCGTTGCAAACTCCTGGATGGCGTGCAGGCGATCAGAGAGTTCAAGACCGTCGATCCCAGGAAGTTGGTAATCCAGAATGAACAAGCTGGGTGTGATGGAACTGACCACCTCTAAGGCTTGCTCGGCATCAGGCACACAGAGGACTTGGTAAGGCGTTTCCTGCTCCAGGAGTTGGACAAGCACGTCACCGATGTTCTCATCATCCTCTACCGCTAAGATGGTTTGAGGACTGCTCTGGTTGTTGGCCGTAGCTCCCGGTGCATTCCTGCTCATAGGCAATCCCTGCTGTTTCGTCAGTGAACGAAAGACTGACTGGATAGGAGTAATACGTGCGGCACGCACGGCGCGTTTCAGGCAGAGAGTCTGACGGTTGGCTTGAGCAGGAAAGACACTCCCCTCAGACCAATGGTCCAGGGGAGTGAGAACGTTTTGGGAAATTCCCAAAATGACGAGGGGATCAGCGCCCCTTCTGGTTTCCAACAGCTGTCAGCTGTTTGGCTTTCTCTGCCAGATCGCTTCCGGCATGCTTCACCTTCTGCATCGTCTGCTGTGTCGTGTCTTTCGCATTCCCAGCGAGCTGTGAAACGCGAGTAGCGACTTGCTGAGTAGACTGCTGGAGCTGTTCAGGCTCTGGGAGAACGCCGCGCATCTGCTCAAAGCGTTGGCGCACAAAACGCCGCGGCTTTTCTGCGCGCAGGAAAAGGACGACCAAACTGGTAACAATGCCAACTCCCACTCCGACTCCCAGCAGGAGTCGGGTGATCCGACGGTTCATGCTTCAAGCTCCTTTCTTTTCTGAAGCAGCGGAGGGTGATCTCTCCTCTGGGTCATGGAGCAGTTCCATCGCCTGTGAGGACGTGTCTTCCTCCTGGTTCTAGCACGCAACACTCAACCTCTACGTTTCAAACGCGCCTCCCGCTTCTGCTGTGCACCCGGGCAAGCAGGAAGACTTCCTCCTCAGATCGCAGGAAAAGAGGTCATGTGCTTTCCCCTCTTTCGTTTCATCCACACCAAACTCCTCCGCAGTGCTCAGGCAAGGGGGGAGTGCTGGTAATTTCCCTGAAACCTTGACGGTTTTTTCCCTCTACGCGAACAGTTTGCCCTGAATCATGAGCAACACAGCCATTGGTTGTTTGAAAAGCCGCTCCACAAGCGAATGTTTGCCCAGCGTTTTTGTAAATTCAAGCGGCGAGCCCGAGCGCAGACCATGAACGAGGTGGCAAGACCTGGGATCACTCACCCCTCAACGTGTGCCAGCTTACAGCCGAGCAAAGCCCCTCCAAGAGAAAGACAGATGCCAAGGAGACAAAAGGGAAGGAATGCGAAGAGTCCGGAGAGCGCATATCCTCTCCCACCGAAGAGTTGCCCATGCGTGAGCAGCAGAAGGAAAAGGAGACACCCGCCAAAGGCTCCAATCCCACCGCCGAGACCAGTAATCCACCCAGCTTTGAAACCAGCATCCCAGCTTTGGGTCCACCAGGACACGATCCAAGCGGAAATGGCTGAGACACACACATACGCTGCCACGAGAACGCCCAGCGGTATCAGCAGATCACGGGTGTACAGGCTAGGAAAGAGGAAGAGATGAATGCCAGCTAAGACGGCTCCACACACCAGCCCGATTAGCCAGCTTTTCCCATCATCTGGGATGCGCATCGAGATATCCTTTCTCCCAAGAACGCTTGGGTCATGCTCTGCGGCAAGCTCCCTTTGGAATGCTCCAGCAGGAAACTCCATCGTCTCCGTGAGCGAGACTCTTTCCCACGTTCAGGAATAGCATACCAGGTGAGCAAGGGTTTCTCCATGCGAAACAGGATTGATTCTCTTGTTTCGCGCTGCCTCCTCTCTGGTCCCTCAAAACCGGTCGAAGTTTCACCCAATGTACCTGTTGCGCGAAGTGCACTCTACGCTGACCTTCCGAATTTACAAAAACGCTGAGCAATAATCCTGTCCTGGAGCGGTTTCTCAGATGGTCAATGGTTGGCTGCTCATGATTCAGGGCAAACTGTTCGCGTAGAGGGAAAAAACCGTCAAGGTTTCAGGGAAATTACCAAGTGCTTTTTGGCTCATGCTTCCATCCAAAGGAGATGCTTGTTATACACCCCAACCCTATAGCATGCTCGCCATGACCGAGCATTCCGCGCTGCTGTTCAGTTCGTCACCAACCGAGTCGCGCGGACAGTTTCAGCCAGGCGATTATATTCTGTTGTACCCGTACTGGTACCACGTCAACGAGAGGAGCGTCCTGCAGTGCGTGGGCAAAACCGCCGTCGGCTTCACACCATGTGGCGCGTACCCACGTCACAGACTGGCAACTGGAGCTACATGCTTCCACGGAATGCTTGCGGGAGAGTGGTAAACATGCCACATCATCAACCTGCAAGCTTTTCGCTCAGCATCTTCACCAATTCGACAAGGGCGGCAGCTACAGCGAGAGGATCAACCAACAGGTGAAAATGCCCGGCATGAAACGTTCGGCTTGGCCATCCTGTTCGCTGCGCCTGCTCTAGAAAGCGGCGATATCCCGGTGTGAACAAGAGATAGCCACTGGGAGCATCAGGCCATCCGGCAACGTCTGGCATCACTTCCTCAAAAAAGCCAAGGGGACGCGGCTGCACCCCTGCCAGCAACTGCTGGCGAATAAGGTCATCGGGAAGGTCCTCGCTCAGATCTTCATCACTCCAGTGAGGAAAACGTTCCCCAGAGGCCAGTGACTTGCGCAGTTCTTGCGCAAATGCGGGAACACTGGTCTGCATCTCCTCCAGTCCCGTCTTCCCTGGATGGGGCAGGCCAGCATCAACGAAGATGTAGCCGTTGACAGGATGGTGGGCCGCCTGGGCAATGACCGGCAGCAAGGAACCAGCCCCACTATGGCCGACGAACACGACAGGGCGGGCCTTTGGGATCGACGCGAGTGCCCGTTGCACGGACCTGGCGTGCTGCTGCCAGTACGGAGGAGGCGTCTCTCCACTATCGGTGAGCGCTGGCACCAGGGCATCGAAACCAATTGCTTGCAACTGCTGGGCAACCAGAGACCAGGTGAAAGGACCTACCAGGGGACTGTGAACAAGGACGAGCAGGGCATCCATACCTGTCCCTCCATTTCTTATCGTTGGCTTCTGATACTCAAGGTAGCAGATTGTGGGAGCATAGGCAAGGGGAAAACTATGCTGTGAGCAGAGACGAGGAAACAAGAAATCCTTGTCCTCTGGTCTCACACGATTGCGCACTACGTATCTGGAAGCCTTGAGAAACCTGGCTCGATCTGCCGCTGGACCAGCGTCTGATCCCGCGAACCGCCATCTTGTCGGCTGCCTTCATGTTTCATCTGCAACTGACAGCCCGTTGCGAGAGGGCCCGTCCACCTGCTTTCCGCCGCATGCCTACGCACTCATTGGCTAGTACCTCTCTACCACTGATGAAGGCGGCAGTTTGTCCCAGGCGCTAGGCGACATCCGGCCCGTGACGGTACGCAACGAGCACGCCTTTCACCGGCGTTTCCAGCAACTCACCAGACTGGACCTACGAACCGACATCCGGGATCTGGGTGTTGTTCAAAGCCGGCGGCCGCGTTAGGCTGCACGAGTGTCCTCACGCCAACATACCCGCCAGTAGGCAGGCGGGTATGTTTGACGGATTGTATGAACGCTGTCCTGGAAAGGAGGCAAGGCGATGACCCAAGCACTGAAAATCGTGATGGCAGACGATCATATCCCTCGCATTGATAGTCGTCTGGTCGCAAAGTCACTGAGCATTGAGCACGAATCGTTCATGCGAACGCTCCATACCTATCAAGCAGAACTAGGGGAGTTAGGAATACTCCGATTTGAAATCGGAGAAATCAAAGGACGTGGACAGCCAGAAAGATATACCTTGCTCAATGAGGATCAGGCCATCTTCGCCGCAACCTTGAGCCGCAATACGCGCCAGGTGGTGGCCTTCAAATTGCAGCTCACCAAGGCCTTCTCTCAGGCCCGCAGGCAACTGCAAGAGCAGCAACACCTCTCGACGCGAACATTGAAGGAAGCCTTGCGTGAGCGCCTGTCGGCCAATGAACAGAATATCCCTGCTGGCTACTTTACTCCCGGGAGTGTAGCATCGAGACATATGGAGGCGCTGATGGACATGTTGAGCGGGCTAGATGCATCCGCCATGCCGGAGCGATCGATTGCGCAACGGTTTGCACGATACGCTACTGAGGAGCTCCACATCCCAGACGAACACCGGCGCAAGTACTCTCATGTGCTTGCCAACGGGCGCGTCGTGTGGGCCTGGGCCTATGATAGGCACTACATACCCCTCTTTGTGCAATGGCTCTGGACAGTGTACTTCCCACAGCACTTTCCCGACTATGCGCGTTACCGGGCCAGGTCCATTGGGCTGCCTGCCCCGAAACCCAGGAAACGCCTGCCCGCCCACACGCCACACTTCCAGGTCATCCAGCAGCCCTTTGCCTGGTGATTCGTCACCAGTTGCCCGGCTTCCATCACACCTGGCACAGTGCTACGCAATCTGCGTAACCCTCGCTCAAGTATTGCTTGCCCACCTATTCCTGTGTTATCCACATCTGCAAGGAGGTTATCCACATGAAATCACATCCCCGAACACTTGCCGTCGTCCCGATCACCTATTACCCAACGCTGGTGTTTAGCTCAGACAGTGCGACAGAAAGCACACTCCATCCAGGAGACTATGCCCTGCTGTATCCGCATTGGTACCTAGTTACAGCCGAGCGGAGTCTCCAACTCGTGGAAAAAACAGCGATCCCAGCACGCCAGGCACCAGTCACCAACGTGGGAGGCTGGCAGTGTGATCTGGAAAGCCTGCTCAAGAGGCCGCTTGACTACCGTTTAGAAGCGCGGCAAGCTGATATGCCCTACGTAGTTTTTCTCGATCCAGACCGGATGATCTGGCAAGAGGAAACGCCTGCCAGTTTCCCGCTGGACGCCTACGTGTACCTGGAGCCGTTTTTCTACACTACCGATACACTAGGCAGGCTGCAAGCCCTGGGCGTATTTGAGGTGCAAGGTATGCCCTCCCTGGATAACATGCCATCGTTGGAAGAGCAGATCAACCGTCTCAAAGAACCGACAGGCATAGATGAACACACCACGATCATCTTGCTTGAGGACACACCGACAAACGATACGCAGCGAGTTCTATCGAAGTCACAGCTAAATTAAAGATAAGTAAACACTCCGACAGCTTGTCGGAGTGTTCAAAAGGGGAAATGCCAAATGAGGTCGGCCTGGTACTTCCCTTACTCTATTGGCCATCCGCCATGATCCTCAATCACCTCATCAACCTTTTCCATGAGAGTGACTGTCTCAGCCAGAGCTGCTACAATTCTCTGGTAATGCTGAATATCCTCATATGATAATATTCTTCCTTTGCGGTCTTTGAGCCATTTATGACATACCTGATATCCACCTACATGGAACTCCCATACTTCAGGAGAAATACCCAAAAAATATTGTGTTTTATTGATGTACACCCGTCCAAGCTCTTGTCGATTTGGTGAGGCAAAGTACTCAACTTTCTCGACCAGGTCGTTACCATCAACAGGATAGGTTGGCATTTCGCTCCCACACTTCTCCATCAGATGCAGGCCAATAAGTCTACCACCGAGCTGGCACAGTTCGCGGAAGAGGTCAGAATTTGAGGTAAGTGGCAAGTGTGGAAAATCAGTTTTGAGGAAATCCGCATAACGTGCGCGATAAGTTGGTGAGTAGAAGACAGCGTATATGTAATTAAAGATGTCCTCTGGACCAAAGGTCTGCTCTAGGTTGCCTTTGCCGTCTTGTATAAATTGAAGATCAACTTTCTTTGATATGTCTGTGATAAAAGCAGGTTCAAGATTCGGACGGCGACCTGCTGGCGCAGTTGAAAAATCATCGGCGTTGAATAGACTAGGTTTTGTAGAATCGGGGTAGAGATAAAGAGGAAAGTGAAAACTGTTGTTTGACGTTTGTGGAGACATCATAATTTTTTCGGAAGGATATTTTGTCACCTGTACGTGGGCAAATTGTTCACCTTTAGTCATTCTGCTTGTCAGTAGAGCAATATTATCTTCTAGCATATGTCGCATAACAGCGCGTCTTGGCATACTATGAAATCCTCTTGAGTGACCTGTATAGTACGTATATCGGATATCAAATGGACGATATGCCATTTTTATCAGAGACTTGTCTGCAAGGTTGGTTTGTTTTAGATCTGCTTGCGCTAGTGCTACTTGCCAATCTCTTGAATCTTCTCCGAGGTTTAAAGTTTGTCGAGCTATTTCTGCTGGCAGGGTAATAAATTGGGAAAGGATATTTTTTGCCTGCTGTACTGACATATGCACTGCTAGATGGTCTCGTGAAGTTACAATACCTACGGAGTAAACCTGCATGATGTCTGTGATTTTATAACCTCGTTCAAATTCTGGTAGGAGGGTGACATCTTGAGGTACAAAGAAATAGAATGGAGACTGGGGGTTAAGCACTGTCCATTCCGTCCTAGCAAGATCATTTTCAGAAAGCCAGTGATACTTCCCGCCTGTAAGTTTTTGACCATCAGGCACCTGCTCATATACCTCGCGTAATCCCCACAGTTGGGCATGATGAACAACTGCCGTCTGCATTTTTATTTGTGGGTGTTTGATAAAGATGCCAATTGCTACTCCCTGTTGAATGTCAAAAACGTTTTCATCTTTTGATCCATCAGGAGAATGCTCTTTCTTTTTGCTATTACCATGCAGGTCAAGCACATAGATTTCATTAAAAGTTTGCATCAGGCTTTGACGCATCCCTCTAAAGGTCGGATTATCAAGATACCCATGATTGGTGATAAAGGCTAAAATGCCATAACCTGTGCGTTGGATGCGCCATTGTGCAAAACGGGTAAACTTCACGTAGTCGTCTTGCAATCCCTTTGGATTGCGCTCTCCTAATGACTGGCCATCAACTTGATAATAATCCCGAATAAGAGAGCTTATCCATTTCCCTGTATTTGCTGACTCATATGAATAAGGGGGATTACCAATGATTACCATAACTGGAGCATCGTACTTTACATTTCCCGCGGCAGTTGCCTCCTCAACGAGCCATTCAGCAAAAGGAAGTCTCCCTACCTCGAACTCTTCTTCTAAGGTGTTTGTTAAATATACACGCAGCCGCTCCTTATCTTTGAAATCATAACCAGTCTCAGCGAGTTGTAAGCCTAGTTTTAAATGCGCAACGGCGTAAGGGGCCATAAGGATTTCAAAGCCGAACAAACGAGGGAGCAAGTGTTGTGAGACATAGCTCGACCACATACCGCCATTGTCCTTGAACATTTCGTGGATTTGATTAATAACGTAGTACAAGAATGTACCAGTTCCGGTAGCTGGATCAAGTATCTGAACTTTATGTGTTTCTAATCCATACTTGCCGTCTGAACTGCTCACTTTGAGTTTTGTTGCGTCGGCCAATCCATCAGCCAGACCAAAGTCTTTCTTGAGCAGATAATCCACGCTCCGCACGATATAGGAAACAACTGGCTCTGGCGTGTAATAGACCCCACGTAGCTCACGCAACTTGGGATCATACTGTGCAAGAAACGTCTCATAAAAATGAACAACAGGGTCCTCCTGTCGGGTATGTTTGCCAAAGTCTTGTAGAATAGTGGCCATATCGGAACGGTTCAAGAGCTCAGCAAGATCATCCACAACCCAGACAATTCGTTCATCAAGGTCCGGCCCTGCGATATAGTTGAACATTTTGCGTAGGAATGGATTCGTTTTTGGAATTTGATAAGCAGCATGTTCACGAGTAAAGCTCGCGCCTAGCTTCGCATTACAGCGAGCGGCAAAGAGGCCATAGCAGATCGTCTGAGCGTACATGTCAGAGAATTGTTCATAGGTAAGATCTGGTAGGAGTACCTGACGGAAGCCCTCCATCTGGGCATGTAGTGATCCGCCGCCTTCTTCACTTTCAAAGGCCAGGCGAATGGCATTGCGAGTCAGCTGAGCAAGCGCGGCCATACGAGTAGCCAGCTCTTTTGGGTTTGATACAGTGGGAACGTGAGTAAGCATGAAGCCTTGCAGAAGATCCGCGAGCTGGTCTGCTCCATTGGTTTCCGGTATGAGTTTGTTGTTAGCCCCGACCTTTGCAAGGCGGGTAGTCATGCGAAGTTGCCCTGAGACATACCAGCGAAACTCCACGTAGTCGGAGAGGATTAGATTCGCGAGGCTGCCCAGATAGCGTTTCATTTGAGCTGTGCGCTCTACCTGGTCCAGGGGAATACCGATATCTTTTGTTTCGATATAGCCGAGCGGGGTCTGCTTATTCGTGATGATGTAATCGGGCGCGCCGCATTTGATGCGCTTTGGTTCATTCGTTGCGGTTACATCAGGAAACAATGTCTCCAGCAGTCCTTTCAGGTTTGAACGATAGCTATGTTCAGTTGCGTTCCTGCTTTGAAGTGTTTTCTCAATGCCTTTCAGGTAATGACGTACCTCTGTTCCCGCTTGACTCATGCAAACCCCTCACTTGCTATATCAGCGCAACAATGGTAGTAGGCCCTCGCTACTAATCCAGTGGGTCTTTAGTTTAACGTATCGAGAGTTGCAATGCAAGCAGTCCTGATCGAGGGATCGGGCAATTTCGCCGTTTGAAACGGCAGGACTCCCAGCTATGCGAGCGGGTTACTCCAATTTCAAATTGGAGTAAAAAGAGAGCCGGCCAGGTAACACATCTTCAGTTTTGTACACACGAAATATCCATTTGCTACTTGAGCAATGCGGATATGTCCTTGTTGGAGACACTCCCCTACAGAACGCATCACTACGACCCCCAGTAAAGCTCTTTTTGGCAGGTAATTTGCGTTGGTGGTAGCTGAATACCTCTCCATCAACTTGGGCCTTTACTGAGGCTCATTTTCACACATCCAGAGAGGGACTACGGATATCCGTAGAACCTTGTTTTCTCCTGGCCCTATTGAGAGCCAATTTTTTGTTTGTCTACACACAAAACCTAAAAGCGAGGGTAGCACTATGGCACGACAAAAATTAAAACGACGCGGCAAAGGCGAAGGCTCCATTTATCCCGACAAAAAGAATGATCGATGGGTAGGAAGCTTTTACACCGAGAACGGGGAGCGGAGGTATGTCTATGGCAAGACACAAGAAGAGGCCAGGGAGAAGCTACGCGCCGCGCAACATGCAGACAAACAGGGAATGCTGTCAACAGGGCCACAGCAAAGCATGAAACAATTCCTGGAGCATTGGCTTGAAGACGTGCATAAGCCTGCTATCAAGCTTACGACGTATGCGAAGTACCGCAGGGTACTCGACAATCATATTCTGCCTGAAATAGGGCATATTCAATTAAAAAAACTCACCCCTGAACACCTGGAGCGTCTGTACGCGAAGAAGACAAGAGAGGGGCTGTCAGCAAGTATGGTCCGACTCATTCACGTCATTCTTCACGAGGCTCTCGATCAGGCTGTCCGAAAGCGTTATGTAGGGCAGAATGTGAGTAACCTCGTTGGTGATCTCCCTCGTATCAAGCACTATGAGGTGAAAACGCTGACCAAAGAGCAAGTTGTACAGCTCATTGCCGAGGCGAAAGGTACCCAGTGGGAGACCATTGTGCTAGTAGCGATAACAACAGGGATGCGTCATGGAGAAATCAGGGGATTGCGCTGGCAGGACATCGATTTTGACGGTCACTGTTTGCATGTCCGGCGAACTGTCACTCGCCTGGCTGGTATAAAAGGCCGCTTTCAAGGGCGCTTTGAAGAGACTTCTCCTAAAACAGAAGGCGGAAAGCGCATGATTATGCTGCCGGATATCGTTTTGCGATCTTTGAAAGAACAGCAAACTCGCCAAAAAGAAGCTCGCCTGAAGGGCGCTGAGAAGTGGCAGGAAGGTGGTTTAGTCTTCTCCAACACGCATGGGGGATACATCAATCCTGATATACTCATGGCACAATTCCATAGGCTGCTTGAAAAGGCCGGGCTTCCACGTATGCGCCTGCACGATTTGAGGCATAGCGCCGCTACCATCCTGCTTGGTAATAAGACGCATCCCAAACTGGTACAGGAACTGTTAGGGCACAGCAGCATTGATATCACCATGGATATCTATTCACATGTGCTCCCCTCGATGCAGCAGGAGATCATGGAGCAGTGGAACGACCTACTAGGAGAATGAGTGGAAAGAGCTGTCACACTGGTATCCGTTCTCGCTGCGCTCCTTGATGCCTGCTGACCGATGATATGAATATTCTCGTAGCAAGATGAGAGATGAGGTCTATCAAATAAGGTCGGGGCATTGGTAGTGGCCTGTCACACTTCATTTGAAGAGGAGGGGTCATCCCAACCTGTAGGGACGCCCCTCGTGGGCGTCCGGCTCCTGCCTTCGATTCAGCCTTGACCAGTAGGGACGCGGGCAATCGTGTTTTTTGCCTGTGAAGTCCTTTCACTCTAAGGTGAGATCTGCTGGAAGATGGGCAGCCGCCGCGTAGACATCATTGATGGTGCTGGTGTTACCCAGCAGGATCTCATGGAACAACCCGGCAATATCGGCGCTGGTTTCTTCTCCCAGGTCGTCCTTGAAAAACAGGTCATCGGCACACGCGATCACATCTTGCACGACCCGTTCCCAGCGGTAGTAGGTGAGTGCGATCCAATCAACCTGCGGCTGTCCGTATCCTTCCCAGAAGGCATCTGCCCCTGATTCCCTGACAAAGATGAAATCGCGCTCTTTGGGCGCCAGCATCACATCATCCCAATCGATCACAAACACGTGGCCGTTAGAATCGCGGATCAGATTGGCCGGATGCAGGTCCGCGTGACAGAAGACGTCTGGCCCTGATCGTTTTTGGAGCACTCCTGCCAGCTTTTCCAGCGAGCTCACTGCCGTGTGAATCGTGGCCTGATGCGTCAGCCAGTCAGCGCGAAGTGCGCGCTGAGAGACACTTCCACCGTGTCGCGAATGGAGGTGCTGTGTCTCAAAGGTATGTATCCATCGGACATACTCCGCCGCATCAAAGGTTTCTTTGCGCAGCGACTCGAACCATTCAGCGGGTACCATGACCTGGTGAATCTGTTTGAAGATGCTTCCCAACTTCCTCCAGTGCTCATTCGTCATACCCGTAAAGCTGGAATCCCCGGAGATCCAGGGGTAGACGATCGCCATCCAATGCACGAGCTTCGCCCATAGACCGCCGCTCCTGGTAGGCAGGGGAGCTACGACGGATGTGATACCCTGATCGTTGAGATAGCGAGGAACCTGGTACCGTGGTTCGTAGAGAGGTCTGGAGGTGACTTTGAGCAAATAGGCACTTCCCTGCTCGCTCACCACCCGGTACACTCCGGCATGGTAATCCAGTCCCACAGGAAGGAACTCAAGTGTGACGGGAACCAGGTCATACTGGTCCTGTAAAGTGGTTCGCAAAAGTTCGTCTGGAATATCTGGTTTTTCACGCATAGCTACCTCGTCTTCTGCGGTCTTTTGTACACTGATGTTCTCACAGGCCAGTTCCGCTTTCTGGCACACCCTCTCTGCATCTCTAACTAAACACAGAGGAACCTGTACTCCAGGTGGGGAAGTGAAGCGCTTGCGTGTGGTTGACTAGAAAGAAGCATGGAAGAAAGAACCATTCCCACCGGTTTAGTGGCATGTTGCAATCATGAAGTATGGAGACGTGATCTTTCTCAGGGCATGAGGTGTACTCAGACCTGTGCAACCACACAGTCTGAGCAAACGTTGCTGGTACCCATTGAGGCACCCCCTTTTAGCGGACTTCGTGTCAATTATAACATATTGAAAGGGCATGATGATGAAGAGAAAGATATGAAGAAGAGGGGCCATCTCATCATGTAGGGAGGCCCACAACGGGCGTCCGGCCCTTTCCTTCAAGTGAAGGGTAGAGATGTTTGAGCTTAATGCGCGCATCCTCGGTGGTGAAACGCCAGTCAACGGTGACGGCTTTCTGGTTGCGCCGCTGCTGCCAAGCCTCGACCTGTCGTTGCAGTTCAGCTTGAGTGCCGATGCGTTGGCTTAAGGGATGCTGGCTCAGCACGACTCTCGTTCGATCTCGGCCAGTACTCGGGCCAACTGCCATGTTTGAGCGTGTAGTGGATTTCCAGTTTCTCCACCAGCCGACGCGCCTGAGCGGGAGGGAACATCTCATACAAGGCTGTCGGGGTATGCGTATTCAAGTTATCGAGTACCAATACAATCTTCTCCGCTTGAGGATAGTGGACATCGACCACGTGCTGGATGAAGTGCGCCCAGTCGACCTTGGTCCGCTGAGTGGTGACTTGGGTATAGCGCTTGCCAGGCTCTCGGCTCACAGGCCAGAAACACGTTGCAGACGCCGTGGCGCTCGTACTCGTAATCCTGCCGCTCGGGATACCCTGGTTCCATCGGCAGTGGCTCGTGGGTGTCACCCAGAAGTTGTTTACTGGTCTCATCCATGCACACCTGCGGAAAGCGCGGGTCATACGGGCGGACATAGACCGCCAGCACATCCTCCATATGGGCCACAAAGTCGGCATTGGCTTTGGGTGGGATACACCACTGCTCTTTCAGCCATGGCTTGAGTTTGTTTTTTTCAGCACCTGCCGCACCGTTTCATTGCTCACCTGCTGCACTTCGCCCACCTTCACCAAACGCTCCGCCAGCAGTCGCACGCGCCAAATGGTCGGGAGACTTACCTCAAGCGCCTCACTGATCCGCGTCTCCGACCAATTGGGGCCGTCCTCTCCGCTATCGGCCTTCAAGAGAATCCGCGCATGCATCAGTTTGCGTGCCGGGGCCTGCCCGCTACTGATGAGCTGTTCTAACCCACCGCGTTGTTCCGCCTCCAGTTTGACGATATACTTGTTCATGGGCATCTCCTTGGGAGTGATGGTTTTGCTGAAATCTCACTCTCAAGGATATCCGCTTTTCCCCTCCTTTTCAAATCAAGCTTGACACACCAGTAGAAGAGTATTACATCACTTAGGCAAAAACGGGCGTATTCTCCCCATGACGGTGATTTTTGGATCCTGGTCGGCTCGGACGAGCTGACACGATAAGGCAAGGGTTATCACTTCTCTGATTCTTTAGGGCGTTGGAGTCCTGCATTTCCTTCGATGGCAAGGTGTTGGCGATTTAGCTGGTGTTGGCGTCGCTGAGGCGAGGATCGCTGTAAAGAAAGCGGCCTGTGGAATGTGACAGGTGACGTTGCCCTTCACGAACGTGATTTGAATGAGCACCAGGTGATTGATCGCACTGGCTTTTAAGGGAATGCTGAAGGTGGCCAGTCCATCGCTTGTGGTGGTTGCTGTGATTGTCTGCGTACTCTGATCAGGCCAAAGGATCGTCGCGGTGGCAGTTGCCCCTTCTACCCCAACCGGATTTTGGTTTGTATCCGTTTGTGTGAACTTCCCATACACGTTGACCACGCCATTGGCAGCATAAGGCTTGGTGGCGTCGGTCGCCCAGCCGCCGCAGTAATAGGGAAGCAGCGACGGAACAGGCGATGTGCGCGCTTGGCCAAAAACGATGGTAAGCGTCGCAGCTGGTGTTCCCGGACCATTTTGGCTGGTAGGGCCGCCGCAGGCCATAACGATCCAGGTCAGGAAAAAGAGAAAGCCGATCCCTCCGCATTTACACAAAAGAGGAAGAGACAATCTATGATAGTTGGATCTGTGCAGCCACATAAGAGCGAATTGACCTGTCCGCAGTGTCAACAAGCGGTGAACATGCCATGTGTCGTATTCAGTGATTTTGATCCTTTCAATTGTCCCTTTGCCAAAACCTTTCGTGCATGACGCCATCGAATTGGACCAGTTTGCCATCATAGAGCGATGACATGTACACTTGTGTTATACTGCTGATGTATTTCAACATCAGCGTATTTGACACATGAACGTCCCTTTCATATACTTCTGTCTGAGAGGTGAAGCATGCCACTTGAAGGAGTGCAGCTGGGTAAGTACCGATTGGTGCGCCTTATTGGCAGCGGTGGAATGGGTGATGTCTATCTTGGGGAAGACGCCCATCTGAACCGACAGGTGGCGATCAAGGTCGTACGGTCGGAGGGAGCAGCCTATCCAAATGAACATGCGAGCAAAGATGCCATCCGTCTCTTTCAGCGCGAGATGAGAGCGATCGCCCAACTCGATCACCCTCACATTCTTCCCTTGTATGATTATGGAGAAGAAACGCTCCATACGACCACGCTCGTCTACATGGTCATGCCTTTCCGTCACGAGGGATCGCTTGTCGACTGGTTGCATCAGCGAGGCTCGACCGAACCGCTTCCGATCAAGGATGCCGCCTTCCTCGTCTCGCAGGCGACCGACGCCCTGCAACACGCCCATGAGCAGCACATTATCCACCAGGACGTCAAGCCCTCGAATTTTCTCATCCGTCGAAAGAAGGACGCAGCACGTCTCCCCGATCTTTTGCTCGCAGACTTCGGGATCGCCAGGATCAGTAGCATGACCTCCAGCATGAGCCACGCCTCTCGTGGGACGGCGACCTACATGGCCCCTGAGCAATGGAATGGTGATCCCGTGCCGGCAACGGATCAGTACGCCCTGGCTATCATGACCTATGAACTGCTGACGGGCCGTGTGCCTTTCCGGGGACGGCCTGAGCAGCTGATGTATCAGCACTTTCATACCCCGCCTCCACCGCCGAGTAGCCTTCGATCAGGCCTTCCTGCCAGTATCGACGCGGTGCTGCTGCGTGCACTGGCGAAAAAAACCGACGAGCGTTTTGCCTCCGTCGCCGAGCTCGCTGTGGCGTTTGATGAAGCGTTGTCTGGCCATGGTGATCTCTTCGCGACACTTGCCATTAGCGAAGCAGAAGCCGCCGGGGGGGCGCAGCGCGAACTGCTGCTGCCAGGAGGACGAAAGGCACAAGTCACTGTCCCCCAAGGAGCTACGGATGGACAGCGCCTTCGAATCGAAGGCCTGGGTGACCCTTACTTTACAGGAGGTCCGGTCGGTGCCCTGATCCTCGCACTGACCATTTTTTCGCAGGACGAATCGAGCAAAACCCTGCAAGCAAGCGACACAGAGCAGACGGTGCTCTCGACGAGCTCCCCCCCGCAAGTGAACGAACCGGTAGAGGAAGAGGGTTCTTCCTCCTCCCTTGCAGGTGAGCAAGGCATCCCGGCGGATCACGTTTCCCTTGCACTCCAGGCAGACAAGAGTCCGACCCCCTCTCTAGAAGACGAGCCAGCCACGCCTTCGCCTTCCTTGCCCGCATCCAATGGGCATGGTGTAGTCAACCCCGCTGAGAAGACGAAAGAGCAGTGGCTCGCCGAGGGCGATCAATTGAACAGCACAGGGCGGTATCAAGAGGCTCTTGCTGCTTATGGGCAGGGGCTTCAACTTGATCCCGATGATGCTTCCCTCCAGAGCAAATATCACGCGGTGCGTGATCACCTCACCACTCTCACAACAACATCAAGCAAGCAGAGGGAGAAACTGCTGGGCATAAAAGTCGCGTTGGCACTCGCCACGGTGTCCTTGTGGTTTTTGATCAACGGCATTGCGGGGTGGAATGCAACTACCCTCTCCATCTCATCTATCTGTGGTGTCGTTGTTTGCATCACAATTTTTTTAAGCAGGACCTCTCCCCCCTAAAAGAGGGACTCTTTGCTTTCGTTGGTGAGGATGGCCAGGGGTGTGAATGTCATGCACACGGCCTGTCGGTGCCATTTTGACGTTTCGCACCGGGAGGCCCGCCGCAAAAAGAGAGCCTCAAGCTGTCAAAAAAGCTGTCAGCCAGACAGCTGACAGCTTTTGTGTTTTGCGTAGGGCCAGGTGCAGAGCCTACTGGGGGGCAATCGGAAAGCGCGACCTGGAGAGAATAACCGCTTCCTGCATGGTATTATTTTCCTTTGAATTCTGCCTTGCGCTTCTCGATGAACGCCTGCATACCCTCGCGCATATCCTCGGTAGCGAACAACAGGTAGAAATTCTTGCGCTCGATCTCCAGCCCTTCTTCCAGCGAGGTCTCATAGGCTGCTTTGACCGCTTCCTTCGCCAGGCGTACCGCGATGGGCGCCTGGGCCGCTACCGTTTTCGCCAGCTTGAGAGCCTCTGTCAGGTGTTCGCCCCTCTGCACAACGCGATTGACCAGTCCATGTGCCGCCATTTCCTGCGCGCTGACCTGCACGCCCGTCAATACCATCTCCATGGTGCGATATTTGCCGAGCGTGCGCGCCAGCCGCTGCGTGCCGCCCGCTCCCGGAATCACTCCCAGGAGAATCTCTGGCTGCCCAAAACGCGCATTCTCAGAAGCCACGATCATATCGCAGTACATGGCAAGCTCGCAGCCCCCGCCCAGCGCGAATCCGCCCACCGCCGCGATCATTGGCTTACGCACGCGCTTGATGCGCTCCCACGCCTCGAACCCGCCCATCATCATATCAATCGGCGACTTATTCGACATCTCTTTGATATCTGCGCCCGCCGCGAACGCTTTCTCGCCCGCGCCCGTGATAACGATGCAGCGAATGCTCTCGTCCCGTTCAAACTCCATCAACGCCTCCGCAACCTCGCCCACCAGCTGGAAATTGAGCGCGTTCAGCGCATTCGGACGATTTAACGTCACTATACCGACGTTTTCATCACGATCAACTAAAATATTCTGGTAACTTTCAGGCATGGTACTCCTCGTAAATACGATGAAGAGGCACAATCACGTCCCAACGAAGAAAAATATTTCGCGCCTCTACACCCAAGATTTTCAACGCTATAGTATATCACTCGGAGAGGTTAAATGAGGTAAGGGTGATGGAGAAGAAATCTCAGGAAGAAGTGCCTGACGCACGTTTTCTCGTTTCTTATAGGCAAATAAAAATATGCGTATAACCATTACGGTATATCTACTGCACGCTGCATCAACGTCCTGGCCCGAGCCAGCTGCTGTTTATCGTGTTCCCAGTCTTCCTTTTCTTGCTCATCCGTCTTGATGGGCGTTTCTAAAATCACCGCCGTGTGCGCCAATCTCGGCTCGCACAGCAGCACGCGCAGCCCCTCTTCGCCAATGATGCCCTCACCTAAACGCGCGTGTACATCGCGGTGACTTCCCAGCGCCATCTCTGTATCATTAAGGTGTATAACTTTCAAACGATCTAACCCGATGATTCGGTCAAATTGCTCAAGCATCTGCCGGGTGGTACTGGCGTTGGAAATATCGTATCCCGCCCCCCACAGGTGCGCCGTATCGATGCAGACGCCAAGGCGCTCCCGGTACTCCTGCAGCAGATCGAGTACCGTGCCCAGTTGCTCAAAACTATACCCAAGCGAGTTCCCCGCGCCCACGTCATTCTCCAACAGCAGCATGACCTCAGGTGGTGTCTCCGGCAAGATACGTCGAATGGCCTCAGCGATGCGTGCAATACCGGCTTCTACCCCCGAACCCCGGTGGCTGCCCGTGTGGAACGCCACGTAGTTCGCCCCCAGCAATGCTCCCCGTTGCAGCGTCCACTGTAAAAGCGCTATCGATTTCTCCCAGATGCTATCATCGGGCGAGGCCAGGTTAATCAGATAGGGCGCGTGAATGACGACGGGATACAACTCGTTGAGCCGCGCTGCCTGCGCAAATACCACGCTGCTCGCTCCGTCGCCAGCCGGAGGTCGCCAGCCTGTGGGGTTGCTGGCAAAAATTTGAATAGCATTGCAGCCAATATTGCGCGCGATCTCTGTCGCTTTGACCGCGTTGGCATGCAGAGGCATATGACGACCAAGTCGCATGCTATGACGCTCCCTCTTCCCGCGCATCTCCCGCATTTCCTGCTTCTCTGCGCATCTCTGTCCGCGGCAACTGTTCCAGGCTGGTCAACCCGAACTGCTGGAGAAATTCCACCGTCGTAGCAAATAACGCGGGTCGCCCAACCGTTTGCGCGCGTCCGATTTCAACTACCAGCCCATGCAGCACCAGGCTCGCCAGCGCGCGGTCGCTATTCACCCCGCGCACGGCCTCTATCTGCGCGCGCGTAATCGGCTGGCGATAGCCAATCACCGCCAGCGTTTCCATCGCAGCGGTAGTCAAGCGAGCGGTCATGGGCAACCCAAGCAGCGCCGCTACATAGCGCGCATTCTCCGGCGCCGTCACCAGTTGCACCTGCGTCCCTAGCCGCTGTAAGCGTATCCCACGCCCCTGGCTTTCCAGTTGTTGCGCCAACCCCTGCAATCCCTCGATCAGTGTCGCCTCGTCGATATCAAGCAGCTTGCGCAACTCCGCGCACTCCAAAGGGCGGCCAGAGACAAACAATACGCTCTCAATGGCCGCCGCAATCTGCGCTGTGGATACTATCTCTTGTATCTGTTGTGTCATATATTTCCGATAGCTTTACCTATGCTTCTGCTCTGGCAGCAATAATTGCCTGTTTTGCTTCCTCTTCTGTTTGCACAGCAAGCAAATGATTGATGAGTATATGCAACGCATCTGCATCTTCAAGTGCCTCGATTCGAGGCTCTGCAAAGGAAGTAAGCTCAGGGAAATGCCTGCCTATCAGGTTCATCAAGATATCATGATAATCCTGTATCCTTTGCTGCCGCTCCTGCTCCCTGCCTAACCGCTCACCTTTCTCTAACCCTTTTTTTACAATCTCCTGGTAGGTCCACGATTCTTCGAGAATATCATCAAGCATGGCAAAACTCCTTTTGAACCACGAATCATAGGCTTCGCTTCCTGGTGCTAAGCCGCCAAATGTATAGGCAAGTGCCAGTAACTCAATTTCATGCGCCTCTGTCAAAGCTTCCACCATTTCCTGCACGACTTCAGGTTGTGTACCCCCTTCGGTCAGCAGGATGAGCGGATACAGACCATACAAGTCCAATTCCAATATGGAACGTGCCGGAATCTTCGCAACTTCAATCACGTAAAAGTAAAACCGATGGTTTTCTTCCCCGTTTGGCAACCTCCGAATCAAAGGCGACCTGGGAACTTCACCATCCCTCCGCAAATAAATAACGAATGTGTAGACTGGCAGCCAGTCGTTCTCGCTGGACGCAAGGACATTATATTCCAGTAAACGCTCCGGCATGATCTTATGTTTACGCGATTGAAATTCTATATGCAACAACGCGGGTTTTCCATCCACATTGATGGCATATAGCCCATCAGCAAAGATATTCCGGCTTTTCAATTCAGTTGGCAATGTACGAAGAAATTTTGCTCCTACGATTAACCATGCTACGACATGCTGCGGCATCACTCTCAAGAACTGTTTACCCGCATTATCCCACGGACCTGGCATAAACCAAATTCCCCCTACCATATTATTCTACCGTGAGTGTAGCATATCGGAACCACAACGACAATACAATAAACTTTGATAATACTCTGCTCAAACTTTCTTGCAACGACCTGCTCAACATGTTATACTGATGACGAACGAATACTCTATCCCAGGAGAGATGTACATGAAGCCTGAGCAATTTACTCAGAAAGCTCTTGAAGCTATCAGTGAAGCGAATGAGCTGGCAAAACAGCATAATCATAGCCAGATTGAGGTAGAGCATGTGCTGGCCGCGTTACTGGCGCAGGAAGGGGGCGTTGTCCAGCAGGTCATCCAGAAGGTAGGGGGGAATATGGGAGGCAGCCTGGCAACAGCGCAGCGTATGGTCAACGCCGACCTTGAGCGCATGCCCCATGTCTTTGGCGGGAGCAAACCAAATTTTTCGCCGCGCATCGACAAACTGCTCGAACATGCCCGGCGGGAGATGCAGAACTTCAAAGACGAATTCATCAGCGTTGAGCATATCCTGCTTGCTATGTTCGATATCGGTGAGGGGCCGGCAACGCGCGCACTCAAAGCAGCAGGGCTGACTCGCGAAAACGTCCTCAAAGCCTTAACATCCATTCGTGGCACGCAGCGTGTCACCGATCAGAACCCGGAAGGCAAGTACCAGGCCTTAGAGCGGTATGGCCGCAACCTCACCGAGCTGGCGGCCCAGGGTAAGCTCGATCCCGTCATCGGGCGCGACGAAGAGATTCGCCGCGTCATCCAGGTGCTCAGCCGCCGCACCAAAAATAATCCTGTGCTGATCGGTGAGCCGGGCGTGGGTAAGACCGCCATCGTTGAGGGACTGGCCCAGCGTATCGTGCGCGGCGATATCCCCAAAACGCTGGCAAATAAACAGGTGGTCACGCTCGATCTTGGCGCGCTGGTCGCGGGTGCAAAGTTCCGCGGCGAGTTCGAGGAACGCTTGAAAGCCGTCCTCAAAGAAATTATCAGCGCTGAAGGCAGCATTATCCTCTTTATCGACGAGCTGCATACCCTGGTGGGCGCGGGCGCAGCCGAGGGGGCAATGGATGCCTCCAATATGCTCAAACCCATGCTGGCGCGCGGAGAACTGCACTGCATAGGCGCGACCACCCTCGATGAATACCGCAAGCACATCGAAAAAGACGCCGCCCTTGAGCGCCGCTTCCAGCCCGTCATTGTCGATCAACCAACGGTCGAGGATACCATCAGCATCCTGCGCGGTCTCAAGCAGCGTTACGAGGTACATCATGGCGTGCGCATCCAGGATAGCGCGCTGGTCGCCGCCGCCGTGCTTTCCAACCGCTACATTACCGATCGTTTCTTGCCCGATAAGGCCATTGACCTTGTTGACGAAGCCGCCAGTCGCCGCCGCGTAGAACTGGACAGCACTCCCAGCGAGATCGACGCGCTTGATCGCCGCATTCGCCAGTTACAGGTAGAGCAGGAAGCTCTGAAAAAGGAGACCGATGCTGCCAGCCGCGAACGCCGCTCCAAAGTAGAGCAGGAGATCGCCAATCTCAACGAACAGCTTCACTCCCTCAGGCTCTCGTTAGAGAGCGAACGCGAGCCGGTGGAAGTGATTCGCCACCTCAAACAACAGTTGGAGCAGGCCCAGGTCGATTTTGATCGGGCCGAACGCGAATACGATTATGGCAAGATGGCGCAGCTGCGTCACGATACCATCCCCAGGTTAGAGCGACAGATTCAAGAGATGGAGTCGAAGCTGACCAACCTCAAAGGCGCGCGTATGCTCAAAGAAGAGGTAGATGCCGAGGATATCGCGGAAGTCGTCTCCAAGTGGACGCATATTCCCGTCTCCAAGCTCATGGAAGCCGAAGTACAGAAACTGCTCACCATGGAGGATCGCCTGCGTGAGCGTGTCGTGGGCCAGGAGCTTGCCTTGCAGGTCGTCTCCGATGCCGTTCGTCGTTCGCGCGCCGGATTGCAGGACCCCCATCGACCACTGGCAAGCTTCATCTTCCTGGGGCCAACCGGCGTCGGCAAAACCGAACTGGCGCGTGCGCTGGCAGAGTTCCTTTTCGACGACGAGCAGGCCACGGTGCGCGTCGACATGTCCGAGTATATGGAGAAGCACAGCGTCTCGCGTTTGATCGGCGCGCCTCCCGGCTACGTCGGCTACGAAGAAGGCGGTCAATTGACCGAAACCGTGCGCCGTCGCCCGTACTGCGTCGTCCTCTTCGATGAAATTGAGAAAGCCGCGCCCGAAGTCTTCAACGTGCTCTTGCAGCTTCTCGACGATGGCCGCCTGACCGATGGGCAGGGCCGCACGGTTGACTTCAAGAACACCGTCATCATCATGACCAGTAACGTCGGCACGGCCTGGCTGCACGAATTTGACGGTATGGAGGAAGAAGATATCCAGCGCGTTGTGCGTCAGCGCCTGCGCGAGGAAGGCTTCCGACCCGAGTTCATCAACCGCATCGATGAAGTCATCGTCTTCCACCAGATCACCCGCGATCAGATGAAGCGCATCGTGCAGATACAGATCAATCGCCTGCGCCCGCGCCTGGAAGAGCGTCACATCACCTTGCACCTGAGCGACGTGGCCACAGAATTTCTCGCCAACCTGGGCTACGACCCACAATACGGTGCGCGCCCTCTCAAGCGCATCATCCAGAAAGAGGTCGAAAATCGCGTGGCCCGCGGCATCCTCGACGGCACCATCCGCGATGGCGATACCGTGAAGATCGATGTCAAGGATGGGAAATTGACCCTGGAGGCGATACATTAATAACGTTAATCCGTAGGGGCGAGGGAGGATGATGTGTGGTTGGGAGGGCCTTTAGGGTCGCCCGCGGGGTGGGGAGGTGGTCGTGTTCCCGCAAGATTCGAGCCAGATGAACAGGTACGCGGGCGACCCTAAAGGCCCTCCCAACCCCTCATCCGCCGCTCTCGCCCCTACGGATGCTGATGACCTTTTCTTAGGTTGATGCCTATTGGATGGCCTTTAGGGTCACCCGCGGGGTGGGGAGCGGATCGTGTTTCTGATGGGCCGAATAAAATATCGAGGAGGTCACCCAACCTACAGATCAGGATTGTGACATAATAGTGACATAATAGAATACATGAACAACCGATACACTCTCGTGGAGCATTCCCATGCAAAATATACATACACCGGCATCAACACAAACCGATCACACCCACCTCATACAAACACTCAGCGCCATGATGGCTCACCTCAAAGCGCTGCAAGGCCTTGTGCGAGAGGATACTGCTGAAGGACCAACTTCATCCATCCCTGTCGCAGATTTGACCACCATACGCAATGAGCTAACAACATTGGAGCAATTGACGCGCGAGATGCTCTACGATGTCCGCTCCGCCAGCGATGAGCTGGCCCTGGAGCCTCTTCCTGGCGTGTCGCTGGCTGAAGCTCTCACACGCGCCGTTGACGAAGCCGCCGAAACCATGCAGCTTTCCAGCCGCGTCGTCTTCTCCGGTGAGGAACGGCCTATGTCCAACGAGATCGAGCGGCTGCTCTATCGCATTGCGCGAGATGCCCTCTCTCAAGTTCAGCAGCATGCAGGAGTGCGTAAACTGCGCTTCGTCCTGCACTACGGACGCGACGATATCCAGATGAGTATCGAAGATGATGGGGTACCCTCGGAACAGGCTGCCTGGGACATCTTCACCGGCGACGGGCAAACAGTCCCTGCTCCCCCATTCACTCCAACACAGAGCATCTCTGCTTTAAACTCGGTTGATGCCCCATTTGCCGCACTGCGCCATCACGTCGAACACCTCGGCGGCTCCCTTGAAATTATAACCAGCATCGAACAGGGAACCCAGGTGCGCGTCAACATCCCCTACATTCACCACACGCACGATGTAGGGGCGCGATTTATCGCGCCCAATCTCACACACACCACCTCTGCGCCTGCTCCATCAACAACGGAACTGGTAACGGCAAACAGCATACGTATCCTGATCGTAGACAACCACGCCGTCACGCGGGCCGGTCTGCGCCGCATTCTGGAAAGCCAGCCCGACCTGCTCGTCGTTGGCGAGGCCATAGATGGCGTACAGGCTGTCAGCGAGACGGCGGAACTGGGACCGCAGGTCGTCATCATGGATGCGCAATTGCCCAACAATCAGAGTTTAGAGGCGCTGCGCCAGATCAAATTATTGAATCCAGAGACGCACGTGCTGCTACTCTCTACCCTCGATCGTGAAGAATATCTCTATGAGACGCTGCGCGCTGGTGCGGGCGGCTACGTCCTCAAAGACATTGCCCCGGACGAACTCGCGCAGGCTGTGAGGATGGTTGCTCGTGGGGAAGTACTGGTGCAGCCGCAGATCGCCGGACGCCTCATCTCGCGTTTCGGCAAACAGGGGCGCGCTGGCAGTATGCTTGAAAGTCTGACCGCGCGCGAACTCGAGGTGCTGCGGCTGCTCGCGCGCGGACTGCGTAATAAAGAAATAGCGGCACGCCTCTTTGTCAGTGAGCGTACCGTCAATTTCCATCTGGCCAATATCTATCAAAAACTCAACGTCTCTGGCCGTACCGAGGCATTGAGCAAAGCCCATGAGCAGGGTTTACTCACGGTCTGATAACGCCTGCATGCCAGGCATCGATCGTATGCTTCAAGGCCGCGATATATCCAGCCTCGTTATTGTTATCGCTGTTTGGAGCGTATTTGGGGATGATCTGTTCGATGGTCACACGTCCCCATTGTGCGACATACAAGTTGCGGATGAGCTTGTACCACTGCTCGAATCCATCTACCCAGTTATACATCTGCGCGTATCCTCCACGATTCTGGTCAATACAGGGTCGCGAGGAGATGCAGCGTAAATTACCAAGTGAAAGAGTCGTCCGTGCCTCTCCGGTAGTTCCAAACAGGCTCTCATGCATAAAGAAGGCCAGCGCGTAAACAGGATCAATACCATATTTGACACCCAGGTCATACATAGCCTTCCCCAGGCCCGCGGCTGGCGAATTATAACTGGCAAGCACCTTGTTAATAAAATCCGCCGTGATCGTCGGTTTGCCCAGCACCGAATACGGGCCTGTTTGTGTAGGAATGGGCGTCTGTGACGCTATTGGCCCGGTGCTGTTCTGCCACGTATTTAATGCGCTGTACGACCCGCCCACCTGGATAGAAAACGTCTGGCCCGCATAATTCACAACTTGCGGATCGGGCGTTCTCTGGAAGATGCCCGCGGAGATAATCACCGTCAAACCCACCACCACACACACCATGCACAACACCAGCGCCGGAAGCCACGAACGATGCCGCGCCAACGGCGTGTAACCCGCGTACAGAGGCGCCGGAGATAGCGCCACCGTTTTTGGCGCTGGCCTCAACGCAAACCTTCCAACTGGTTCAGTATCGAAAAACGTTTCCTCTTCATCTTCCTCCTCTACATGCACCTCTGGAAGAATGCGCGTAGCCCGCCTCGGAACAGGGGTTTGAGGAGTAACTGAAATCGGGGGAAGCGGCTGTTTCTCTCCATAGCTACTACCTCGTGCCATTGAAATCCTCCTCTAGAACAAATAACCTAATTGCACTTCCTAGTGTAACATAGAAAGCTTCCCTACGCAACATATACTTCCTCGGCGGTCCCCACAAATCAGCAATGAGCTTCCTCGGCGGTTCCCCCCACAAATCAGCAATGAGCGTCATCGTATAGGATACGGGCGGGGCTTGCCCCCGCCCTGGTCTCCGATATGTGTGGAAGCTTCCTTGCCTGGTCTAAAATAAAATGATACATAATGAACCACAATGACATGGTATCAGGAAAATACCCGGTCGTCAACGCGGGTAGCTCTCTTGTCTCATTGCTCATTAGTATAGCATAATGTATGGATGTTACATGTGTCAGCGCGTCCAAATATTTTTGTAGGTGTTGCTCTTGCGATACCTCCCCATAATCGCTATAATACATCCCACAACAACGCGATAGTTGAACCCTATGCAGCGTTATTTACTATAGTTAGACGCGAGATGGAGAAACACCACTCTCCGTATCCTGCCTTCCTCTAAAAAGGGATCATCACCATATGACCGAGCAACTCAACATCATCCTCGTTCCCCACACGCACTGGGACCGTGAATGGTACCAGACATTTCAGCAATTTCGCATACGCCTGGTGCGTGCCGTTGATAAATTACTCGACATACTGGATCGCGACCCCGACTTCAGCCACTTCATGCTCGATGGGCAGACCATTGTCCTGGATGACTACCTCGAAGTGCGCCCGGAAGAGGAGGCGCGGCTGAAGAAGTATGCACGGAGCGGTCGTATCTCCGTTGGCCCCTGGTACGTGCAGCCCGATGAATTTCTCGTCAGCGGCGAATCCCTGGTGCGCAATTTGCAGATCGGCCTGCGCCGCGCCTCCGAGTTTGGCGACCCCATGCGCATCGGCTACGTGCCTGATTGCTTTGGGCATATCGCGCAAATGCCGCAGATCCTCAAAGGCGCGGGCATCGAGAGCGCCGTCTTCTGGCGCGGCGTCGGCTCTGAGGTCCACAAAAGCGAGTTTTACTGGGCCGCGCCCGATGGCACGAAAGTGCTGGTCGTGCATCTTGCCGATGCTCTTGGCTATTCCAATGCCCGTGACATGCCGCTCAACCCGGCTGAATTTGTCGCCCGTGTCGAACTGCTCACCGCCGCGCTGCTCCCCAGGGCCACCACCAACTCCCTGCTCTTCATGAACGGCTCCGACCACCTGGAACCGCAGGATGGCCTGCCCGCCGTCATCCAGTCCGCCAACGAGCGCTTAGCCCACATCAAACCCGAACATGCCAGGATACTCACCCACTTCGCCCATGCCGATCACCCCAATCACCCCAATCACTCCAACCAACCCGATCAGCCTGACCAGTCCAGCCAATCTGGCCAGGATGGTCTGTATGACAGCCTGCACGTGCGCATCGGGACCTTGCCAGAATATGTCGCAGCCGTTCAGCAGCGTATTGAGCAGAACGGAGAAGACTCGCTGCAAACGCTCACCGGCGAGATGCGTAGCAGCCAGTATTCGCACCTCCTGCCCTCCGTGCTTTCCACGCGCATGTGGATCAAGCAGCAGAACGCCGCCACCGAGCACCTGCTTGAACGCTGGGTAGAACCACTGACCGCCTGGGCCTGGAAACTCGGCGCTCCCTATCCCAGGGGCCTGGTAGAACTCGCCTGGAAGTACCTCTTACAGAATCATCCGCACGACAGCATTTGTGGCTGTAGCATCGACCAGGTGCACCGCGAAAACAGCGTGCGCTTCGCCCAGAGCCAGCAGATCGGTGGGCAGATCGTCGCCGAAGCCGTGCATAATCTCGCCCTGCGCACCGATACGCGAACTCCGGCCTACACCTCCGCGCAGTCTTCCCACACCAACCGCGAAGCTGCCCCCATCGTCGTCTTTAATCCAGCGCCCGGCCCGCGCAGCGAAGTCGTGCAGGCGGTCGTACAACTCCCCGGCTTGACGAGCAACGCGCTCGTTCTCGATGAACGCGGGCAGCGCATGCCCTATCACGTCGTCAAACGCTGGCGGCAGGAACTCGGCACCATGCCCCTCTCGCGCGAAATGGTCGCCACCGCCGTTGAACTGCAGGGCGCCCAGGCTCCCGGCGATTTCATCCGCATAGCCGAGAGTACCATGAGCAGTTTCCTCGGCATTCACGTGGCGTCAGGCAATCCCTATGTCATTGCCAGTATACAAATTGTGGAGGAGCAGCAGCCCGGCGTAGCCGCCGTTGATGTAATGGTCACCCCGCAGGGCCACACTACCATCAACGAGCACGAACTGCAAGCCGCCGAACAGCGCCTGCTGGCCCTCTTGCAGCGCGAAGACATTCACACCATCCACTTTACCGTCTTCGACCTTGCTCGCGAAACTATCGACTTCGTCGCCGCCGACCTCCCCGCCTACGGCCTGAAAACCTACTGGGTCTACCCCCATGGCCTTCCAGGTCCCGCTGTAGGGGCGCGATTTATCGCGCCCTCATCCCCTTCACCAACCTCCATCGAAAACGAATACTACCGTGTAGAGGCGCACAGCGACGACGGCACCTTGGCCGTGACCGATAAGCAGACAGGAGCCGTCTATACCGGCCTCAATCGCTTTGTCGATGGCGGCGACGTCGGCGACCTGTACAACTATAACCCGCCAGCGCACGACCAGTTCATCAGCATGCCAATCGAACCGCCGGTTATTGAAGCGCTACAGACTCCTGTGCGCGCACAGTTACATATTCGAAGTTTCTGGTCATTGCCCACCATGTGCGCCCCTGACCGCGCCAGTCGCGGCGCTGAGCGCGTATCCTGTCCCATCGTCAGTGAGATTACTCTCGTACCCGGCGTGCGGCGCATCGACATCCACACCAGCATCAACAACCTGGCAAAAGACCACCGCCTGCGTGTCATGTTTCCTGTACCATATGCCGTAGACAGTGCGACTTCCGAAGGCGCCTTTGAAGTGCGCACGCGCCCCATTGCCGCGTTACGACCAGATGATATATCCGAATGGTTAGAAGACCCGGTCAACTGCTTCCCACAAAAACGCTTCGTGGACGTGAGCAATGGCACGGTAGGACTGGGCATCCTCAATCGCGGCCTGCCTGAGTACGAGATTGTGCCGGATGACGCTGGCGGCATGGCGATAGCGCTGACGCTGCTGCGCTGTGTGGACTGGCTGTCGCGCGGTGATCTCTCCACCCGTCGCGGACATGCCGGGCCGATGGAGTACACCCCAGAAGGTCAGTGCCTGGGCCTGCACGAATTTGATTACGCGCTGGTGCTGCACAACGGCGATTGGGAGGTAGAAGATGCCCTGGTGCTGCGCGAGGCGCAGACTTTCAATACGCCTGTGCGCGTCGTTGTCACCGAACAGCACGCCGGATCGCTCCCCTCGCCATCTACACTGATCGAAGTGGAACCGCGCAGCCTCGTCGTCAGCGCCATCAAGCAGCACCATACCGGAGAGGGCATCATCGTGCGCCTCTACAATCCATTGCCGCACGCCGTTGAAGCCGCCCTGCGCCCAGGATTTGCCACCGGCAAAGCTTTTGTGACAAACTTACTGGAGGAACCGCAGGAGCAGCTCTTCTGGGCTGGCGAAGAGCCACTCCACATTGGCCTCCGCGCGTCTGAAATTGTGACTGTTTTATTTCTGTAAAGAAGGGGATGGGAGGGTGTATCGTATACCAGAATGTCCTATCTTGTAGCCGTTTCGTATAAGTTTTACGTTCTATTACTGTACCATGCTAATTGTATCCTGAAAGGGGCACATGATTATGAAAAGTTTCCTTGTGCTTGCCGCTACTGGAAATGCTTTTTTAGACGCTTTAACTAAAATTCTGGGAATAGTCGTTGGCTTTCTCGTTGCTTTTGTTGTCATTTTCTGGATCAGTTTGATCATCTGGACGTTCCGCGATATTCGCTCACGAACACAGGACCTTCTCTCTCAGATTCTGGCAACATTGCTGGTTGCCGTCTTCTTCATCGGCGGCCTCTTCATCTACATGATCTTGCGTCCGCGCCAGACGCTGGCCGAGATCTACGAGCGCCAGCTAGAAGAGGAGTCGCTGCTGGCCGAGATGACCGAACGCCAGACCTGTAACAACTGCCATGCCCGCGTCGAGACAGACTTCCAGATTTGTCCATCCTGCGGCCAAAAACTCAAGCGGCCCTGTCCCAAGTGCGAGCGCTTGCTTGAGTTGCGCTGGTCGTTCTGCCCCTATTGCGCAACCAACCTCGCTCCTGGCCCTATGCAGAGTATGGCCGGTATGCCAGGTATGCCCATCATGCAGCCCATGCCTGGGCAAGGTGCACCTATGAGCGGTCAACTCGGCCAGCGATACTGATAAAAAAAATAGGCCTCACGTTGCTTGTCGAGCGTTTTTGTGGTAAAATGAGGTGATGCGAAAAGAGGATCAATTACCACCTTTTCTTCGCTCAAATGGAATACCTACTCATAAATAACGCGGGGCCAGGTCGTTACCTATAAGCGTCCAGGAGTTCAATAGCTCTCCTCTGATGACTCCCTCCATCAGGTCATATGGACTTCTCAGATATGGCTGGCTTCTTATACTACCTTTAAGGAAACATACTGGTGCTATGGTGAAAACGAGAGAATCGATAATGACAGAGCAAACAATTGAACAGCAGGATGCTCTACTCAGCCATGCTGAACCTAAAATCGGCAATAGTATTGGCAACGGTGGAAGCGGAAAAGTGAACGGGAATGGAAATGGCAACGGCGATTATGGCGAACAGAACATTCAGATTCTTGAAGGGCTGGAAGCGGTGCGTGTGCGCCCTGGCATGTACATCGGTGCAACCGATCATCGTGGCCTTCACCACCTCATCTATGAGGTCGTCGATAACAGTATCGACGAGGTCATGGCGGGTTATGCCGATACGGTAAGCGTCACCATCCACCCCGACAGTTCCGTCACTATCGAAGATAACGGGCGCGGCATCCCCGTAGAAGAACATCACCAGCGTCCTGGCCTCTCTACCCTCGAAGTCGTGATGACCATCCTGCACGCCGGTGGCAAATTCGGTGGCGGCGGCTACCAAATCAGCAGTGGCCTGCACGGCGTCGGTGTCTCCGTCGTCAATGCCCTCTCGGAATGGTGCCAGGTCGATGTCAAACGCGACGGCATTCTCTATCGCCAGCGTTATGAACGCGGCATCCCTGTCACCCCCTTGCTCGAAGTAGACCCCGTCGAGGATGACGATACCGGCACCATCACCAGCTTCCTGCCCGATCTGTCGGTGATGGAGACGCGCGACTTCAACTTCGACATCCTGGCGCAGCGTTTCCGCGAAATGGCCTACCTCAACCGGGGCATGACCATCTCCCTGCGTGACGAGCGCACTGACCGCGAGGTCACCTTCTACTTCGAAGGCGGCCTGGTTTCCTTCGTGCGCTACCTGAACAAAGATCGCGGGCGCGTCATGTCGCGTCCGGTCAGCATCATTCGCGAGATGGAAGGCGTAAAGGTCGAACTGGCCGTGCAGTACAACGATAGCTGGAACGCCACGGAATTTTCCTTCGCCAATGGCATCAACACCGCTGACGGCGGCATGCACATCACCGGTTTCCGCAGTGCCCTCACGCGCACCCTCAACGACTACGCGCGTAAGATGAACCTGCTCAAAGAGAAGGACAGTAACCTGACAGGCGACGACGTGCGCCAGGGCCTGACGGCAGTCGTCAGCGTCAAGATTCCCAACCCGCAGTTCGAAGCCCAGACGAAAGCCAAACTCAACAACGCTGAAGTGCGCCCAATCGTGGAAACCGTCACCGCGGAAATGCTCACCAAATACCTGGAGGAGACGCCCAGCGAGGCCAAAGCCATCATCTCCAAGTGCGTCCTATCCTCCCAGGCCCGTGAAGCCGCCCGCGCCGCCCGCGACCTGATCCAGCGCAAGAACGCCCTGGACTCCACCCTGCCCGGAAAACTCGCCGACTGCTCAGAGAAACACGCCGATCGCTGCGAACTCTACCTGGTGGAAGGGGATTCGGCTGGTGGTTCAGCAAAGCAGGGCCGTGATCGCCACTTCCAGGCCATCCTGCCCCTACGCGGTAAAATCCTCAACGTCGAACGCGCCCGCCTCGACAAGATGCTGGCAAACGAAGAAGTCAAGAACATCATCACCGCCATCGGTATCGGTGTCGGCGAGCACTTCAACATGGCCAAGCTGCGCTACGGCCACATCGTCATCATGTGCGACGCAGACGTAGACGGCGCGCACATCCGCACCCTGCTGCTCACCTTCTTCTTCCGCTACATGGAACCGCTCATCACCGGTGGGCATCTCTACATCGCGCAGCCCCCGCTCTACCACATCAAGATGGGCAAAAACGTCCACTACGTCTACACCGAAGAAGAGCGCGACCGCCTCATCGCTGAATACCAGGCAGCCCACAACGGCAAAGAACCCGAAGTCGGTCGCTACAAAGGCCTCGGCGAAATGAACCCCGACACCCTCTGGGACACCACCATGGACCCCGCCCGCCGCACCATGCTCCAGGTCAGCATCGAGGAAGCAGTAGAAGCCGATAAGGTGTTCAACATGCTCATGGGCGACGAGGTTGCACCCCGTAAAAGGTTTATTGAGAGCCACGCGAAGAATGCGAATCTGGATGTGTAGGTGGTTGTCATGTCGGATCTCAAAGATAGTGAGACTGTGATCAGAGTTATTGAGACTGTGATCACAGTTACTGAGATCCACTTTTCAAAGATAGTGAGACCAGACTGAAGGGGATATAGTTTGGCAATTATCAGGTATATTTGTCGCTACATATTAACGCCTGTGTATAATTGGGCGTTGACACTACAACAAATATTGGGCAGCCAAGGGGGAAACAAAATTATTAAATCGGACTAACGATTTGGATAGGCTGCTTAAGTCCTTTAGATAGATTACAAAATTTTAAGCCACTGGTTCGTTACGGCTAAATAACTGCTGAGAGCAGTATCTGCATCCTTCGTTTTGAGGCCTAACGAGTAATTGAGCCACCTTGATCACAAGGTGGTATATTGGTAATTGAGCTACAGTAGTGTATAATATAATACTGTCTATGTTCTTATAGATTCTAGGGCTGGTTTAGCAGACGTGAAGCCCACACTATATTAGTTGTCAGGGACGAGCCGATTTATGGATGAGTATGAACCCCTCTACTCAGAGGAAGACGTCCGCACAAAGGTGGTAACAGCTTGGCTAGCCGATCATGGTTTCGGCCCTTCTGATATATCTGTTGAGTACTCATTCGAGATACGACTCGGCAGAAAAATCCTCCCTATAGGCTCTGAGAAGTGTGATCGGGCTCTTTCCCAAGTATTTAGATCTCGTGCAGGTATCCTTGTACGCAGTTGTGATGGAAGAAATTTATTAATTGTTGAAGTCAAAGCGCCTGACGAACCACTAGATGAAAACGCACGAGAACAAGGTATCTGCTATGCCCATCTTTTACGCAAGGGTGGTATTGCTCCATTTGTCGTGTTAACAAACGGTCGTGAAACCAAGATTTATAACGGCATCTCGGAAGAGCTTATTAACGACGGAACAATACCTCTCAGCCATCCTCGCGTCAAAGCTGGATTCCGTGTTAGCGCTGACGACAGCGCTCTTCGCGCTGAAGCACTTCAAGGTGAGTTGGAAGCATTAGCTCGTGACTCAGAACAACTTTGCAACGAATACACGCGGATGTATGAGCTTTGTATAGCAACGCGCTCTCTCTACTCCTCGAAAAAGTGTGGTGGAGACCTGTTGAACATATTGAGAAGTCTTCAGCCAGGACAAGATGTATTGGAAGGACGGGGTTTGCCAACTATTGAGGAGATAAAGGCCAAAAGCAGTAATCTTGCAGCCTTTCGCTACCAACTACCCTGGCCTTTCGATAAGCTTGATATAAGCGTAGGAAGGAACTAATACATTGACTCAATTCAGCAATCTATTTGTTGCCTATCTGAATCGTTACACGACCGTTACCTCAGAGCATGAGGCCGCATTTGATGAATTTGTCACCCAAGCCCAGCCTCCTTCCGGAGAGGTATTGGGACTGAAAACCAGGACTGAAGAGTTCGTTAGCAATCACTTCAAACAAGAGCATCCAGCGTCTATTATCTTAACAGGTAACGCGGGTGATGGGAAGACGTATCTCTGCCGTCAAATCATCAGGGTCTTTACAGATAAGTCATTGGATAGTTGGGGCAATGATCCTGAGCTAAGTATACCTAAGGGCAAACAAATGCTGCGGGTCGTAAAAGATCTTTCGGAGGTCGGTAGCGAGAAAGGAATAGGCATTTTACATGACTTAGCCACTGCAGTTAAAGAAGAGTCGAATTCAACAGTATTTCTCGTTGCTGCAAATGAGGGCCGCCTGCGTGATCTATTGACAAAGGGAAAGTTTGACGAACTCTATCAGGCGGTTGATCATCAACTCGTTGATGGACCGAAACTCGATAATAAGCATCTCATCGTCCTCAATCTTAATGAGGTAACGACATCGACCTATGTTGTTCCCACCTTGGAGTGGATGACTGATCCAAAGCATTGGAGAGCGTGTGAGGGATGTATCGCATTTCATGACTGCCCGATTCGCTTCAATGCAAAGCGCCTTAAAGACCAGTATATTGGCTCTCGGCTTAGATTGCTCTACCAACTTTTAGAGCATGTAGACATCCATGTTACCATTCGTGACATGCTTATTCACCTCTCTTATACCGTGACTGGCGGAAAAACATGCGAAGAGATTATAGAAAGAAATAGCCAGCCAGGAAAAGATTTGCATAAAGATGTCTATTACGAAAATGCCTTTGGAACCGAGATGGGGCGTTCTTTTCAGAATTTTGCTGTCATCAATCATCTGCATCGTCTAGAAGTCGGCGGCCACTCGCAGTTCGAGATAGATGATTTCATTATCAACGGCTACCATGAAAACCAGCAAGCACGGAAAGAATACGAACGGCTTTTCAGCCCGGCAGTGGATTTGGAAGGTCATCGCTTCGCAATTAACCGTGATGCTTACCTGCAAGGAGGGGCAGCTTCTCCTCAACGCGAAACAGATCATCCCCTTATACAGTTTTGGCTCCCTCATTGCCGACGCAAGTTATTCTTCGAATGGCAAGAACAGGAGCAGGCAAATCGTTTGATACCATTCACGTTTTTTTCTCACTATTTGCGTTTGTTAGAGGGTAATCGAGGGCTACAAGAGTATACAAAGCGCGCCTTAATCAAAGGGCTAAATCGAGCTTTCGCCAAGCTCTATATTTCTGATGAAGATAACCTGCACGTTACCTCGCAGTACGCTCGTACCGTAGAGCAACCTATGCCCATCATACAATTGAGCCTACCTGCTGATAATATAGAGCTTGCAATATATCCCTCTCGAGAGAGAGCCTATGATTATGATAAGCGAGATCTGTTCTTAAGGATCTCTCCTCCATCGCAAATGGAGAAGCGTAATCCTATTGAATGGACCGTCGATCTCCTACGCTTTGAATATTTGATGCGTTTGGCACAAGGTGGAACTTACAATGTTTTGGCAGAGGAATGCGAGCTTGTCGTGCGCCAATTGAGGGATGAGCTTCTTACAAAATTTGCTGCAAGCGTCGAGAAAAAAGGATACGTGAGATTCTTTATTGCAGAGAATAACCATTACATTTTGCGCAAGCTATGGATAGACGAAGAAGGTCAAAAGATTCAGGTAGGTGTAGACTAATGGATGACATATTTGCATACTATGGTCATTGGGGCGAGCCTCGCTATCCTCTGGCGGCACGAGTATGGGGACATCGCCTTCGAGAGGGACAACATTGGATGGAGTATCTCCTAGAGTTCCTTAATGTTCTGGCAGGCTTTGACTATCGCTTAGGTCGAGGTCTTGACAGAAAGAGAGGGGACAATCCTGAGGGATACATCCGTCTTCCAAGGATGGGGTTGCGACGCTTTGTTTTCTATGACGAACGGGAGAAGACGCGTGATATTTTTGACGATTTTGCACGCAATCTGCTGTTAAATGAATTAAAAAAGTCGTAGGAAATGGCAGCAATCAAGAAAAGGCGATCGCTTGTGTGCGTGATCTCTTCCGCAGCCTCTCCGCTGTCGAGGACAGCCGATCTTGGTTTGCCAAATCGCTGCTTCCCATTAATCACAATTTGTTATTTTGGGAAGGGGAAAAGGATACCCCCAAACGTAGGCCAGTGCCTACCTTAAATTTGCCTTTACAGATGTATGATGCACACATATCATTGACTGGCCGAAACTTTTTTGCTCGTGGGGGCGAAGTGTATTATTTGATGCTCTCAGCTGGCACAGAAGAATTCCTAGCGCGTCGAGAAGTCATCACCCAGAAGCTAGAAGCTCTACTCAAAGAGAACAACCAAGACCTGGGTATCATAGCAAATGCGATTGATCAGGCCTGGTATAGAAAAGACAATTACGAGAGTGGTTCGGGTGCTGAGCATACACCTAGCAAGCTAGGAAGATACCCGCTTGGGTGGATTCCAGAACCAAATTGTTCGATGTACAGAATCATAGCAGAAGATACTGCTACATTCCTCCAAAGTGATTTGGAGCCTTTCGAGTGTCTTGCCTTATTAGCATGCCTCATCAGTTTTCATCTAGTCCTTTATATTTATCATCGAGCGCAGCCGAATTCTGCAGAGGGGCAGCATGGTGCAACTTGCTACTCTTCTTGCCGACCACTTCTTTTAGTTCATATGGCTGAGGGGGAGAGTGGCAGTGCGATCAGGGAGATTTCAGAGCGACTTTTCCGACAGCAAGAGTCTTTTCAAGAACAGAAAGCCAGAAGCTTTGTAGAAACTTCTATACGTGCTTGCGCAGCAGAATTACCGCGTGATACAAATTTCGCCGTAAATCTGGTAAGCGATACAAAGGCCTTTTTCTCAATGGAGAAAAAGAATAGCACTAAGATAATGCAATTGCAAACTCAGTATTCTCGCAAAGGTATAGATGAAGAGACCTTCCTTCAGGAGTATGCCGAGGCACTTTGGAAGCTTGCAGAAGGAGAATTCGACAAAAATTTTCTTGGAGTCCATCGTAAATTGACAAAAGCGGCTGGCTTTGTTGCTCCAAAGAAAGGTCCTGGTGGGCGCTTCGTCTTGGGAGACGACTTACTCAAGGCATTAGTATTGGCAAACGTCCACCAAAATATGCCCATTCCGTTCGATGATTTTTTGCGCCAATTATATGAACGGTATGGTATTCTTGTTGGCCCACAGGAGGCACGCTTTTCTAGCTTGATTAATACTGAGACAATCAACACGGATTACTACGATTTGAACCGTCGTGCCCTTCTCGAAAAAATGAAAAGCGCTGGATTGGTTACTCAGTACTCAGATGCCACCGCTCTGGTCCATGGGTAGGCCAGCTAAACCGTCTTGTAACTGGCTAGGAGGGCTATAAGCTTGCCAAGAGAGAGGCGAATCGGGTAGAGTAGCTGCGGGAACAGGTCCGATGGCAGCAAGAGAAGATCAACTGGCTGCAAGAGCGTCTGTTGCTGTTGCAGCAGCAGGAGATCTTGAGAGAGGAACTCCAGCAACAGGTAGACCTGCTCAAGGATCAGGTGCAAGCATTGCAGGACCAGCTCAAGAAAGACAGCCACAACAGCCACCGGCCGCCGTCCTCGGATCGCTTTCATCGACAGCCCAAGAGCCTGCGAGTGGAGCGTCGGCAGGTGATTGATCTGCCGATCAAGCGCGTGCAGGTGATTGAACACCAGGCGCAACAGAAGTGCTGCCCCACCTGTCAGCAGATCAGCAGCGCGGCGTTTCCAGAGAACGTGAGTGCGCCGGTGCAATATGGAGCAGCGTTTGGGGCAGTAGGGGTGTATCTGGTGCAACAGCAGCTCTTGCCGTATGAACGGGCCTGCGAAGTGATGCAGGATCTGCTGGGTCCAAGCCAGCGTTGTGCCCAACAGCTCTGCCCGGTCGAGGAGCAGATCAAAGCCGCACTGGCGCGAGCTGCGGTGCTGCACCAGGATGAGACGGGCCTGTATGTAGCTGGCAAACGCCACTGGATGCATGTGAGCGCGACGGAGCAGCTCACCCACTATGCGGTGCATGTCAAACGGGGCCACGAAGCGCTGGACGCCATTGGCATCCTCACAGACTTCCACGGAGTGAGCGTGCATGATGGCTGGCAATCCTATTGGCGCTACGCCTGTGAGCATGGCCTGTGCAACGTGCATCATCTGCGGGAACTGATCTTCCTGTATGAGGTCCTCCAGCAAGCCTGGGCCGCACAGATGAAAGACCTGTTGCTGGACATGAAAGCCGCCGTTGATCAGGCAAGAGCCGAGGGCCGAAAGGCGCTGCACTCCCTTGAGGTGCAGGACTGGAAAACACGCTATGGCGCTGTGTTGCAAGAAGGCTACCTGGCCAACCCGCCCGATCCGCCACCCCAAGTGAGCAAGAAGGGACGCCGCAAACAGTCCCCGGCTCGCAATTTACTCGATCGTCTTTCCACTCATCAGGATGCCGTGTTGGCCTTCCTGGACAACTTCGCTGTGCCTTTTGACAATTCCCTCGCGGAGCGAGACATTCGGATGGTCAAAGTGCAGCAAAAAGTCTCGGGCTGTTTCCGTTCGGCGAGTGGGGCTCAGGCCTTTGCGCGCATCCGCGGCTACCTCTCGACGTTGCGCAAACAGGGCATACCTGTTCTCACGGCCCTGGAACAGGCTTTGGTCGGCCATCCTGTTTTTCCTGTTTTCTAGCCCACCTCGCCTGTTAC
>WNGK01000467.1_pt1 | contig 40962 bp, 56 predicted proteins | sample 5400601 | NCBI WGS metagenome assembly WNGK01 (sample SAMN13153376, study PRJNA577476) | soil metagenome | isolation source: 60 cm soil or saprolite under Garry oak tree replicate 1 | place: USA:California | collected 2016-06-15 | reverse complement strand
CGAAGGCTCTCGCTCGCTCTTCGTTCTGAGCTTCGAAACCCATGCTGGTCCACACATCGGTCGTGACGAGGTCGGCGCCGCGGCAAGCGGTGACCGGGTCGGCGAAGGACTCCAGATGCCGCGCGTCGTACCCGGCCGCGAACGCGGGATCGACCTCGTAGCCGGGCGGCGTCGAGACGTGCACCTTGAAGTCGAAGATCGTCGCGGCCTGCAGCCACGTGCGGCAAACGTTGTTCGAGTCGCCGATCCAGGCCACGGTCTTGCCGACGATCGAGCCGCGGTGCTCGACGTAGGTGTAGATGTCCGCGAGGATCTGGCACGGGTGGTACTCGTTGGTGAGCCCATTGATGACCGGCACCCGAGAGTGCGCCGCGAAGCGCTCGATGATCGCCTGCTCGAAGGTGCGGATCATCACCACGTCGACCATCCGCGAGATCACCCGCGCGAGGTCCTCGATCGGCTCGCCGCGCGAAAGCTGCGTATCGCCGCGATTGAGGTTGATGGCAATCCCACCGAGCTGGTTCATGCCGGCCTCGAACGACACGCGCGTGCGCGTGGAGGCCTTCTCGAAAACCATCGCCAGGGTGCGATCGCGCAACGGCTGGTAGATTTCGTAGCGCTTGAAGCGTTCCTTGATCCAGCGCGTGCGGTCGAACAGGTAGTCGAGCTCGTCGCGGCTGAAATCGCTGAACTGCAGGAAATGCTTGGGGACCATGCGTACGATCGCGGAGGCTTCCGAATCCCGGATTGCGCTCCAATCCGACGATTCAACCTCTATTAAAACAGCATACTAGCACGAGGGAAGGGAGACCCAGACCGGATTGCCCGGCGAAAACAAAAGAGCGCCTCGGCGGCGCTCGTGTCCTGGTTACCGGTTCGTAATCAGGGATCTCAGTTACCAAAAATCGCGAGGCGGCAAGGAGCGAGCGAGGAGACAGTACGAAGAGGTACGGCGACGAGCGAGCGACGACGCCAACAAAGCTCAGTTTGGTTGCATGGCCCTGAGTACGAACCGGGCTCTACGCCATCGATTTGATGGCGTGCGCCAGGCGGTGCTTGCTGCGCGAGGCGAGATTCTTGTGCACGATCTTCTTGTCCGCGATGCGATCGATCACCGATTGCTGGGCCTGAAACTCCTTCGTCGCGGCGGCCTTGTCGCCGGCGACGATCGCCTTCTTGACGTTCCTGACGGCGCTGCGCAGCGCGGACCTGAGACTCGTGTTGCGCTTGCGCGTGGCTTCATTCTGCCGGGCGCGCTTCTTGGCTTGGGCGGTGTTGGCCATGAAAATTTCCGCTTTTCTGGAGTGAGGAAAAAAGACCGGGCATAATAATCGTTTTTCACGATTTTTGCAAGGTAACCCGACGCTTCCTCGCATGCCTTTGGCATCGTCTTCCTGTCTGTCCCGCACCGCCTATCGCAGCTCGCGTCGATGAACCTGCTGAAGGCGTTGTCGACGGTGAGCGCGATGACGCTGCTCTCGCGCATCACGGGTCTCGCGCGCGAGAGCCTGAAAGCGGTTGCTTTTGGCGCCGGGCTGCAGATGGACGCCTTCGAGGCCGCCTTCCGGTTGCCGAATATCCTCCGCCGCCTTTTCGCGGAGGGTGCGTTCTCGCAAGCGTTCGTGCCGATTCTCGCGGAGTGCCGTCGCCAGCGCGGCGACGACGCAACCCGGGAGCTTTTCGGCAAAGTCGGCGGACTGCTGGCGATCGTTCTGCTGGCGGTCTCGGTCGTGGGCGTGCTCGCCGCGCCGTGGCTCGTGTATCTCCTCGCGAGCGGGTTCGCTCGCACTCCCGGCAAGGTCGAGCTCACCGGCGAGATGATCCGCATCATGTTCCCCTACATCCTGTTCATCTCGCTGGTCTCGCTTGCCGGCGGGATGCTCAACGTGTATCGCCGGTTTGCGATTCCCGCGTTCACGCCGGTGATTCTCAATCTCTCGATCATCGGCGCGGCGATCTTCGTCGCCCCGCATGTCGATCCGCCGATCATGGCGCTGGCCTGGGGCGTGGCCGTCGGCGGCATCGCCCAGCTCGCCTTGCAAGTCTGGCCGCTGGCGAAGCTCGGTATGCTGCCGCACCCGCGACTCGTCTGGCGCGATCCCGACGTGCGACGCGTGCTTTCGGCGATGGGTCCGGCGCTGCTCGGCGTGTCGGCGGCGCAGATCTCGGTGCTCATCAATACCCAGCTCGCGGCGTTGCTCGGCGACGGCCGGATCTCCTGGATCACCTATGCCGACCGCTTGATGGAATTCCCGAGCGCGCTGCTCGGAGTTGCGCTGGGGACGATCCTGCTGCCTACTCTGGCGAGGCACTACAACGACGAGAACCCCACGCAGTATCGCGAGCTCCTGGACTGGGGACTGCGCATGACGGTTCTGCTGGCGTTGCCCGCCGCGCTCGCGCTCGCGTTGCTCGCGGCGCCGTTGATCGCGACGCTGTATCAATACGGTCGATTCTCCGTGAACGACGTCTGGCAGACCCGCGCCGCGCTGCTCGGCTACAGCGTGGGCCTGCTCGGGCTGATCGCGGTCAAGATTCTCGCGCCGGGTTTTTATGCTCGCCAGGACATGAAGACGCCGGTAAGAACCGCGTTTCTGAGCCTGGCGGTGGCGCAAACGCTCGCGGTCGCGCTGATGTTCCAGATCGGGCACGCCGGCCTCACGCTGGCGACTTCGATCGGCGCAACGCTCAACGCCTTCCTGCTCTATCGCGCGCTGCGCCGTGCAGAGATCTACACACCTCTTCCCGGCTGGGGGTGGTTTCTCGGTCGCATCGCCATCGCCCTGGTCGTTCTGGGCGTGGTGCTGTGGTGGAGCGCCGGGCCCGATCTGTTCTGGACCGGGGCGGGGCTCTCGGCAAAGGTATCGCGCCTTGCGTGGGTCGTCGGCGCCGGCGCAGTCGCCTATTTCGCAGCGCTGTGGCTGCTAGGGTTTCGGCTCGCCGACTTCAACCGCCGCGAGCCGTCGTAGCCGCTCGATGCGGGGTTAATGCTGTCCGCCGGCTTTCCGGTACGGGCACTTGACCTTCACGCACTCGGCGTACAGATAAAGTGCGTGCTCGCTGATCTCGAATCCGCGGTCGCGGGCGATCTTGGTCTGACGCTTTTCGATCTCGGAGTCGAAGAATTCCTCGACGCGGCCGCACTGCAGACAGACCAGGTGATCGTGGTGACCGCCCTGATTGAGCTCGAAAACCGACTTGCCCGACTCGAAATGGTGACGGATAAGGAGCCCCGCCTGCTCGAACTGGGTGAGCACGCGGTAAACAGTGGCGAGCCCCACGTCGACCCCCTCGGCGAGCAACTGCTTGTACACATCCTCGGCGGTTAGATGCCGAACCTTGCTTTGCTCGAACAGGTTGATGATCCGCAGCCGCGGCAGCGTCGCCTTGAGGCCCGCATTCTTGAGGTCGTGCGACGTGGTCATGATGGCGGATCGTGGACGGATCATTACGGCCGCAACTGACGGGTAACCTGCCTATGATATAGTTTCCCGTCGTCTTTTGGCAGCAGCCCTGTTCCCATGCGCGCGATTCTTAGCGCAGCTTCGTTGACCCTGATGCTCGGCGCCTGCTCGTACTTCCCGAGCCTGGGCGTCTACAAGCTCGACATCAATCAGGGCAACTACGTTACCCAGGATCAGGTCGACCGCCTCAAGGTCGGCCTGACGCGGCAGCAGGTCAAGTCCGCGCTGGGAACGCCGCTCGTTACCGACGCGTTTCACGCCAACCGCTGGGATTACGCCTACGAGTTCCGACGCCAGGGCAAGATGCTCGAGCACCGCCAGTTCACCGTCTATTTCGTCGATGATCGGGTCGCTCGGTGGGAAGGCGACGAGATGCCGCCGCCGCCGGCCGAGGTCGCCCGTGCGGGTGGCGGCGACGCGGCGCTCGACAAATCGCTGTCGACCGCACCCAAGACCGGTCAGACAACCTGGCTCGAGGATCTGCTTAAGAAGCTCGGCTGGTGGCAATAGCATCTCCAATCAAACTGGTCATCGCAGGCGCGGGTGGCCGCATGGGCCAGACGCTGCTCCAGGCGGCGCTCACCGAACCGGACCTTACGCTCGTGGGCGCGCTCGAAGTCGCGGCGAGCCCCATTCTCGGTCGCGACGCCGGCGAAAGCTCCGGGCATCGCACCGGCGTCGCCATCTCCGCGGACGTTCCCGCCGCCGTCTCAGGCGCCGACGTCCTCATCGATTTCACGCGCGCGGAAGCCACGCTCGCCCACCTCAGTGCCTGCGCCCGAGCCGGCGCGGGCGCGGTGGTTGGCACCACCGGACTCACCGCCGCGGATCGGCACGCGCTCGCCGAGTTCGGGAACTCGATCCCGATCGTTTTCGCGCCCAACATGAGCGTGGGCGTAACCGTTCTCCTTCGCCTGGTCGAGCAGACGGCGAAGCTCCTGGGCGCGGGCTACGACGTCGAGATCGTCGAGATGCATCACCGGCACAAAGTCGACGCGCCTTCCGGCACCGCGCTGCTGCTGGGCGAGGCGGCGGCCAAGGCGCTCGGGCGTGATCTGAAGACGGACGGCGTGTTCGGCCGCAACGGCGTGACCGGCGAACGCAGGTCAGGCGCCATCGGTTTTGCCAGCTTACGAGGTGGCGATGTCGTGGGCGATCACAGCGTGATCTTCGCCGGCGCGGGCGAGCGCCTCGAGCTGACGCACAAGGCGGGGTCCCGGCTCAACTTCGCGCAGGGCGCGCTACGCGCAGCACGCTTTGTTGCGGCGAAGCGCGCCGCAGGAGCGAAAGGCCTGTTCGACATGCAGGACGTCCTGGGGTTACGCTAGCGCGTCAGGAACTCCAAGCCGTTCGTCCAGTACGGGCTGCATCGCAGGTTCCCGCATGCCTTCCTCCTCCCATCCGTTCGATCTCACCGGCCGGCGTGCGCTGGTGACCGGCGGCGGCTCGGGTCTGGGTTTCGCGATCGCGCGCGGGCTCTCCGATGCTGGCGCGCGCGTCGTCCTCAATGGCCGCGCCCGTGCCCGGCTCGAGGCGGCAGCCGCGGGGTTGGCCCGCGATGGTCTCGAGGTCGAGATCGCCCCCTTCGACGTCACGCAGTCCGATGCCGTCGGGGAAGCGATCGGCGCGCTCGAGCGCGACGGCCCGATCGACATCCTGGTCAACAACGCGGCGATGAATCGGCGGGCTCCGCTGGAAACCTTCAGCGATGCCGAGTGGCGGACGTTGATGGCGGTCAATCTCGATGGGCCGTTCTTCGTCACACGCGCGGTCATTTCCGGTATGAAGGCGCGGCGGCGCGGCAAGATCATCAACTTGTGCTCGCTCGCAGCCGAGATCGGCCGGCCGAACATCGTCCCGTACGCGGCGAGCAAAGGCGGGGTACGTATGCTTACTCGTGCGCTCGCGGTCGAGCTCGCCCCGCACAACATCCAGGTCAACGGCATCTCCCCAGGATTCTTCCGCACCGAAATGAACGCGGCGCTCGTCGCCGACGCCGAATTCTCGGCCTGGGTCGCGCGCCGCACGCCCGCCGGTCGTTGGGCGAACCCGCCGGAAATTGCCGGCGCGGCGGTGTTCCTCGCTTCGTCGGCGGCCGATTACGTCACCGGGCATTTGCTCGCGGTGGACGGCGGCTTCAGCGCATCGTATTGATCGTTTGAGTGGCGAGCCGGGCTGCGGTATAATTTGCAGCCTTCGAGGCGGGGACGGCTGAACAAGCCTTCCCCGCTTCGCACATCTGCACTAGCGTATAGAGGAACACGCCGTGTCCGCCGCGCCCGTCCCAGCGATTCTCGCGCTCGCCGACGGGACGCTGTTTCGTGGCCGGGCAATCGGGGCGGCCGGCACGTCGGCCGGCGAAGTCGTGTTCAACACGGCGATGACCGGCTATCAGGAAATTCTGACCGACCCCTCGTATGCCGGACAGATCGTTACGCTGACCTATCCGCATGTCGGCAACACCGGCGTGAATCCCGAAGACGTCGAGTCGAAACGGATTTTCGCCGCAGGGCTCGTCATTCGCGACCTGCCGCGGCTCGCCTCGAGCTTTCGCGCCAGCGGCGACCTGTCGACATACCTGCGCGATGCCGGCGTGGTCGGCATCTGCGACATCGACACGCGCAAGCTCACGCGCATCCTGCGCGAAAAGGGGGCCCAGAACGGCTGCATCATGGCCGGGACGGTCGACGAGCAGGAGGCCCTCGCGTGCGCGCGTGCCGCCCCGTCGATGGCGGGGCTCGATCTGGCGAAGGTCGTGAGCTGCAGGGCACCGTACGACTGGACCGCAAGCACCTGGGCGCTGGACGCCGGTTACCGCGCGCCGCCGAGTCCGCGCTTTCACGTCGTCGCCTACGACTACGGCATCAAGCACAACATCCTGCGCATGCTTAGCGGCCGCGGCTGTCGCCTTACGGTCGTGCCGGCCCAGACTCCGGCGACGGAGGCGCTGGCGTACAAGCCCGACGGCATCTTCCTGTCCAATGGGCCGGGCGATCCCGAGCCGTGTGACTACGCGATCGCTGCGATTCGCGAGTTTCTCAAGGTCGGCGTGCCGACATTCGGCATCTGCCTCGGCCACCAGCTGCTCGGACTGGCGGTGGGCGCCAAGACCTTGAAGATGAAATTCGGTCATCACGGTGCCAATCATCCGGTCCTGGACAAGGATACCGGGCAGGTCCTGATCACCAGCCAGAACCACGGTTTCGCCGTCGATCCATCCACGCTGCCGTCCACCGCGCACATCACGCACGTCTCGCTCTTCGACGGGACGCTGCAGGGGTTTGCCCTCACCGACAAGCCCGCCTTCTGCTTCCAGGGCCACCCCGAGGCGAGCCCGGGGCCGCATGATCTCGGGCCGCTGTTCGACCGGTTTGTGAAGATGATGGAGCGGAAGCAAGCGGTGCCAGGACCGAAACCTTGAACCACGGAGGCCACAGAGGGCACGGAGAAAATCTCGAGAATGCTTTGCTTTCTCGGTGTTCTCTGTGAGCTCTGTGGTGCAAGACTTACCAGATGCCTAAGCGTACGGACATCGAAAGCGTGCTGATCATCGGCGCGGGGCCGATCGTCATCGGCCAGGCCTGCGAGTTCGATTATTCGGGCGCGCAGGCATGCCAGGCGCTGCGCGAGGAGGGCTACAAGGTCATCCTGGTCAACTCCAATCCGGCCACGATCATGACCGACCCGGAGATGGCCGACGTGACGTACATCGAGCCGATCACCTGGCAGATGGTCTCCAAGATCATCGAGCGCGAGCGGCCCGATGCGCTGCTGCCGACGATGGGGGGACAGACCGCGCTCAACTGCGCGCTCGATCTCGCGCGCGAGGGCGTGCTCACCAAGTTCGACGTCGAGCTCATAGGCGCGACGAGAAAGGCAATCGACAAGGCCGAGGACCGCGAGAAGTTCAAGGCGGCGATGACCCGGATCGGGCTCGCGTCGGCGAGCTCGGGCATCGCCCATAACCTGGAGCAGGCGCTCGAGGTCCAGGCGTGGATCGGTTTCCCGGCGGTGATCAGGCCCTCGTTCACCCTGGGAGGCACCGGGGGCGGCATCGCCTACAACAAGGACGAGTTCGTCGAGATGTGCAAGCGCGGACTCGATGCTTCGCCCACGCGCGAGCTCCTTATCGAGCAGTCGCTCCTCGGCTGGAAAGAGTTCGAGATGGAGGTCGTCCGCGACCGAAAGGACAATTGCATCATCGTCTGCTCGATCGAGAATCTCGACCCGATGGGTGTGCACACAGGAGACTCGATCACCGTGGCTCCGGCGCAGACGCTGACCGACAAGGAATTCGAGATCATGCGCGACGCGTCGATCGCGATCCTGCGCGAGATCGGCGTCGATACCGGAGGTTCCAACGTGCAGTTCGCGATCAACCCCGCCGACGGCCGCATGGTCGTGATCGAGATGAACCCGCGCGTATCGCGCTCGTCGGCGCTGGCATCTAAGGCGACCGGCTTTCCGATCGCGAAGATCGCTGCCAAGCTTGCCGTCGGCTATACGCTCGACGAGCTGAAGAACGACATCACCGGCGGCGCGACTCCGGCGTCGTTCGAGCCGACTCTAGACTACGTCGTCACAAAGGTGCCGCGCTTCGCCTTCGAGAAGTTCACCCAGGCCGACGACCGGCTCACCACCCAGATGAAGTCGGTGGGCGAGGTCATGGCGATCGGCCGCACTTTTCAGGAGTCGCTGCAGAAGGCGCTGCGTGGGCTCGAGACCGGCGTCGACGGCTTCAATCTGAAGACCGTCGATCCCGACACGATCGCGGACGAGTTGGCATACCCGCGGGCGGAGCGCCTGTGGTACGTCGCGGACGCCTTCGGCATCGGGATGTCGCTGGAGGAGATCTACCATCATACCAAGATCGACCGCTGGTTCCTCGCCCAGATCAAGGAGATCGTGGACACCGAGCTCGCCGTCGAGAAACGCAAGCTCGGGGATTTTTCGGCTGAGGAATTTCGGTCGCTCAAGCGCATGGGTTTCTCGGATCGGCGCCTTGCGCACCTGTGGAAAGCGAGCGAGACCGAAGTGCGGGCGCGCCGCCACGCGTTCGGCATCCGCCCGGTCTACAAGCGCGTCGACACCTGCGCCGCCGAGTTCGCCACGCGTACCGCGTACATGTACTCGACCTACGAGGAGGAATGCGAAGCGCAGCCGACCGACCGCAAGAAGGTGATCGTCCTCGGTGGTGGACCGAACCGTATCGGGCAGGGCATCGAGTTCGACTACTGCTGCGTGCACGCGGCGCTGGCGCTGCGCGAGGACGGGTACGAGACGATCATGGTCAACTGCAATCCCGAGACCGTCTCGACCGACTACGACATTTCCGATCGGCTGTACTTCGAGCCGCTCACCCTCGAGGACGTTCTCGAGATCGTGCACGTGGAGAAACCCTACGGCGTGATCGTTCAGTACGGCGGCCAGACGCCGCTCAAGCTTGCGCGCGACCTGGAGAAAAACGGCGTACCGATCATCGGCACCACGCCGGACATGATCGACATGGCGGAAGATCGCGAGCGCTTCCAGCAGATGCTGCATCGACTGAAGCTGCGGCAGCCTCCGAACCGGACCGCGCGCACCGAGGCCGATGCGCTCGTGGCCGCGGAGGAGATCGGTTATCCGCTCGTGGTGCGTCCTTCCTACGTGCTGGGCGGGCGGGCGATGGAGATCGTCCACGAGCAGCGCGACCTCGAGCGTTACATGCGCGAGGCGGTCAAGGTGTCCAACGACTCACCGGTGCTGCTCGACCGCTTTCTCAACGATGCCATCGAGGTCGACGTCGATGCGGTGTGCGACGGTACCGACGTCGTGATCGGCGGCATCATGGAGCATATCGAGCAGGCAGGTGTCCATTCGGGTGACTCGGCGTGCTCGCTGCCGCCTTTCTCGCTCTCGCCCGAGCTGCAGGACGAGCTGCGCAGGGAGACCGTGGCGATGGCGCACGGTCTCAACGTCGTCGGCCTGATGAACGTGCAATTCGCGATCCAGTTCCCGGCCGAGAATGACGGCAAGGGCGTGGTCTACGTCCTCGAGGTCAATCCGCGAGCGTCGCGCACGGTCCCTTACGTTTCCAAGGCGACCGGACGCCCCCTGGCGAAGATCGCTGCGCGCTGCATGGTGGGGCAGACGCTGGCGCAGCAAGGCGTCGAGGGGGAGATCGTGCCCCCATATTTCTCGGTGAAGGAAGCGGTGTTCCCCTTCATCAAGTTCCCCGGAGTCGACACGATTCTCGGACCGGAGATGAAGTCGACCGGCGAAGTGATGGGCGTGGGCGAATCGTTCGCCGAGGCCTTCCTCAAGTCCCAGCTCGCCGCCGGCGTCAAGCTGCCGAGCTCCGGCAACGTCTTCGTGAGCGTCAAGAATCCCGACAAGCCGAAGGTGCTCGACGTCGCCCGTGCGCTCTCGGGCCTGGGCTTCAAGCTGGTCGCCACGCGCGGGACCGCGGCCGCGCTCGCGGCCGCGGGTCTGCCGGTGACGCCCGTGAACAAGGTGGCGGAGGGTCGTCCCCATATCGTCGACATGATCGTGAACGACGAGATCGCATTGGTGGTCAATACGGTCGAGGAGAAACGCAGCGCCATCCAGGACAGCTACGTCATCCGTCGCGCCGCGCTGAACGGCCAGGTGCCGACCTACACGACGATCGCCGGCGCGCGCGCCGCGGCGATCGGCATGCAGGGCCTGCGGGAGCTGGTGCCTTACGCCACGCAGGCGTTGCATCGGCGATTGCATTGAACCGAACGAACTTCTCACCAAGGCTTTTGCAGACTCCATTACAGATGAGCAAACATCCCATGACCACTGCCGGCGCGCAGCGGCTCAAAGCCGAGCTGCACCAGCTGAAAACCGTCGAGCGGCCGACGATCGTACGCGCGATCGGCGAGGCGCGCCTGCACGGCGATATCTCGGAAAACGCGGAATACCACGCGGCAAAGGAGCGCCAGGGCTTCATCGAGGCGCGTATTCGCGACATCGAATCCAAGCTCGCGGACGCTCACGTCGTCAATCCGGCGGAAGTCGACGCGGGAGGCAAGATCGTGTTCGGCGCCACGGTCGATCTCGAGGACCTCGCCTCCGGCGACGAGGTCAGCTACCAGATCGTCGGCGATGACGAGGCCGACATCAAGGCTGCAAAGATCTCGGTGAGATCACCGATCGCCCGCGCCCTGATCGGCAAGCACGTCGGCGACACCGCCGAAGTCGAGGCCCCGTCGGGCGTGCGCGAGTACGAAGTCCTGGCCGTGCGCTACGTGTAGCGGCGCGAGCCCGCGGCGAGGGGCCCCGCGCACGTAGTGCGTGGGGATCGCGCGAGGCGAGTCGACGCTGCGGCCGACGCGGTTACTCATCACATTGCCCGAACCAGATAAGGAGGCCGGCTGGGGGCTACCCTGGGCTACGAGCCCGTCGGCGCTTCTCGCAGCTTCCCACCCACGCGTCCGCACTGGCCCGATTGCTGACGCACATCGTGCGCTCGGTGGTAATTCGCGCGGAGCGCTCGAGGAGCTGGATATCCGCCTCGTGCTGGCGCGCGACGTGCGGATCCTCGAGGAAGATCACCCGCCGGCATCGATTCTCCAGGACCTCCAGGGCGATCTCGGCATCGCCGCCCAGCGGGCCGGAGTGAAAGCAGTGGACCCACGGCGAGCGCGCCGGCGATGCGTCCTCGGCCAGCTCGTTGAGCAGCCCGCCGGTGGTCCCGGTCGCGATGCGGCGGCGGAAACGGTCGAAGAACGCGAATCGCGCCCGAACGAAATCGACCATCTCGCCCTTGCACGCGTCGTGGGCGATCAACGCGATCGTCTGCGAGGCGAAGTCGAACTGCGTATCCTGCAACGGATCGGGGGCAAAGCCGCATTCCACGCGAGCCAGCTCGAACCATTCCCGCGCGTGTGCCAGCGTCGAGACGAACAGCGTCTCGTGGATCACGCATTCACGCTTGAGCGCCAGCCCTTCGGGAAAAACCGAGGTCGGATCGTCCGGGTCGAGCAGGTAGATCATCGCGTCGAGCCGGCGTGCGGGGTCGCCGCTGACGACGGCGGCGACCAGATGGATCAACCCGCCGTCGCGCCGTGTCGGCAAACGGGTGAGGCGCGGATACCCTGCCAGCACGCCGGCGGCGAGCGCGTCGTAGGTCTGTCCCAGCGCCAGGATCTCGGGACGCAACTCCTCGCGAATGATCCGCTCCAGCGGCAGCAGCAGCCGGAGCAGCGCGCCATCGGGCGCGGTGCGATGGAGATCGCTCGCAGCAAGCCCGATGCGCGGCGAGGGAATTCCAAGCGGCATCGGGCTTCGATGCAGCCTTAAGGAACGCGCCGGCGACGGCGACCGCCGGTCGTGGGTGCCCGCTGCTGCGTGCCGCGCGTCGTACCTGCCGGAGGCCGCGCCGGGGCGCGCGGCAGCGGAGTACGCGGCCTGCGTGCCTGCGGTGTGGTCTTCGCGGCGACGATCGGCTGCGCGGACGGCCTGTGCGAGCGTGCTTCCCGCTGACGTCTGCGCGCCGGTGGACGAGCGCCGCGCTTTTCGGAGGCGCGACCCGCTGCGGGTCGGGCGACAGCCGGCTCGGACGCAGCCGGCGCGGGTCGCCAGACGACCAGAAGCTTGCCGATGTGCTGGACCGGTGCGGCGTCGAGCTCGGCACATATTCGCGCAAGCAGCGTCTCACGGGCGTGGCGATCGTCCTCGAAGACGCGCACCTTGATCAGCTCGTGCGCGAGCAGGTTGACGTCGATCTCGTGCAGTACGGCGGGTGTCAGGCCGTGATGGCCGACGCTCACGACCGGATGCAGGCGATGCGCCTTGGCGCGGAGGTCTCGGCGTTCGGTGGGAGTCAGCACGAGCATTCCGCCTACTTCCGACGTTTGGGCCTGCCCGCGCGCTTGCTCGCATGCTTGCCCGAATGCTTACCCGGATGCTTGGCCGGTTGCCCGGCCGCAGGCGACGGCGCGTCGCTTTCGGGCCGGTAGTCGCCGATGACGGTCTTCAGCGGGCAGATCTTGAAGGCGGGGCACTTCTTGCAGCCGACGGCAAGGGCGATCGGGCAGAGCGTCATGCGGTTCTCCCTCTGGACATGGAGCGACATCGTATCACCGCCAGCGTACAGGCGGGTCTGCTCGCCTGGTCACGCGCGCTGCGCCGCCTCGAGCATCTCGCGGACGGCGCGCAGACCGGATTCCAGCGCGCCCTGCATCCAGGTGTGTGTGAGCGAAGCGTGCTCGCCGGCAAAGTAGAGGCGACCTTCCGGGGCGACGAGATGCCGATGTAGCGCGGAATGCTGTCCGGGCATGAACCATGCGAATGCGCCGCCGGACAACGGGTGATTGTCCCAGCTCCAGCTCGCGGTGTGGCGAATCAATCCCGCGCGCTTGAGTTGAGGATGCACGCGCGAGAGATGCTGCAATACTGCGGCCGCGCGGGCGGCGTGCGGGAGGCTCGCCAGGCGTCGCGCTACCTGTCCCCACGAGTACGACGCCAGCAGCACGCCGGGGCCGGCGGAGACACGCGGGTCTTTCATCAACGCGTTGTCCGACGGGTAATACGCGGTCGCGATCGGCAGGTCGGTGAACGTGCCGCCGCCGAAGATGCCGTCCTCGCTCTCCCAGAAGCGCCGCCGGGCGATCGCCAGCACCTTGGTCGACGAGTCGTAGTTGAGCTCGCGGATCGCGCGCCATTTGGGGCCGGAGAGCTCCGGCTCGACGCCGATCCGCGTGAGCACGGGGCAGGGCAGGGTGCAGAGCAGGAAATCGCCCTCGACCCGCCGCTCGACACCGCGTTCGCGGTAGATCGCGGCCGTCCGGAGCGTCAGCGCATCCTGCGTCAGGCGCACCACGGAACATCCGCGCTTCGGTTTCGACTTGAGCCGCGCGGCGAACGCCGAGGCGAGCGTATCGGTGCCGTCGACCAGCTCGTCGAAACCCTGCGACCACACTTCCTTCAGCTCCTCGCGCAGCGTCTCGGTCGCCGCCGAGGCGAGGAGCGTCTCCGAGGCGCTCGTCGTCGCCAGGAATTCGATCGCCTCGTCGGACAACCCCGCAGCCTCGAAGAGCTGCTGCAGCGACTGCTGGTCGTAGGCGCGCACGCGATTGGTCGCCGGGGTATCGGCAGACAGGTCGAGCTTCTCGTCGTCGGAGAGCGAGCGCAGTGCCCGTCCGACCGCAGCGTCCCAGAAGGAGTCGGGGGTCTGGTTGCGTTCGTCCTCGCGCAGCGCGAAAAGGCCGTAGAGCGACTTGACGTCCGCGACGCGACGGCGTTGGCCGCGTACGAAGTAGTACGCCTCCGGATTGGAGAAGACGAACGGGCGCAGCGGCAGGTGGAACTCGGCGATGTAACGGCGGGTGAGCTCGTGACGGGTCGGGATGCGCATCGCGCCGGCTTCGCCGTGCAGGCCGCCATCGAAGCGGAGCGTCCGTGCTCGACCGCCAATGTGGCGCGGATCGGCTTCGAGGATCGTGACGCGATGGCCGCGCCGCTCGAGCTCGTAAGCGGCGACGAGCCCCGCAAGTCCGGCACCTGCGATGACGACGTGCAGCTTCGCGGCGGGGTTTGGCGTCTCCGCAAGCGCGCGCAACGCGACACTCGACGCCGCGGCGCCGGAGAGCGCGCTGAGCCGGCGAAGGAACTCACGGCGCCCGAGCAGGATGCGCGTCGTCGAATCAGCCATCGTTGTCCCTTTCCGTTTCCGTCGGGCGGTTGCGCCACGATCGAGCGTCAATCCGTCGCCAGTGTCTTCGCCATGCGCACCGCCGGCAGCCGCTGCCCGTTCGCCAGCGCGATCTCGTAGCGTTCCAGCGCTCGAAATCCGAACGCCGCGTACAGCGGCTCTCCGGCGAGCGTGGCCACGAGCTCCAGCGTGTGGAACCCTGCGTCGATCGCCGCGCGCTCGCACGCGTTCATCAGCATTCCCCCGATGCCTTGCCGCGCCCATGAAGGATGCACGAAGAAGGCCCGGATCCGCGCCGCGTCGCTTCGCGGGTCGAGCAGCGCATCGTCGCGCGGCACATCGCCCCGGTCGCCGCCGAAGAGCGTCTTGCGCCGGCTCCAGCCGCCGCAACCGACGATCGCGCCCTCGCGCTCGGCCACGAAGTACGTTCCGTCGGCGATCAATTGACGATCCACCGCGAACACGCTGCCCAGCGCGCCTTCGATCTGTGCCGGGGTGTACGTCGCCGCCTGCAGTGCGCGCGCGGATAACGGAATGAGCTCCTCGAGCGCCAGCGTGTCGCGCTCGCACGCGAGGCGCAACGCAACGGGCGCGATCACGGCGATCTGCCCGGCGCGGAGGAAGTCCTCCGCGAGGTCAACGCGCGCGCAGCAGCTTGGCCGCCTTGGCGACTTTCTTGGGCTTGACCCAGAAGATCGCGGCGAAATGGCCGCCGGCGGAGACAGCATCCATCGCGACGATGTTGATCTTCGCCGCGGCAAGCGTCTCGAGCGTCCTGGTCATCGCGCCAACGCGGTCGCTGCCTTGGAGCAGGAAGCCGCTCTTCCTCTTCGACACTTTGAGCTTGAGCTTCTTCGCCGCGCGCGTGAACGCGGTGGTGTTCTCGGGAACGAGGTCGAGCTGGCCTTTGCCCTTGCTGGGGAAGCCGGAAAACGCGAGCAGGTTGACACCGTGCTCGGCGAGGCCCGACAACACTTTCGATGCCTGTCCTGCAGTGTTGGGCACCATGACATAGAAATAGTCGACCTTGCGTACACGATCGCTCATGTCGTCCTCCTGGAGTGTCTACGGTAGCTTCCTGACGGCGTCGCCGCTGATGCGTCGACGCGAAGCCACACTTTGTCGCCGCCGGCCATGCGCGTCAAGAGCCCGCGCGCTTCATTTCAGGGACCTCGACGATGCGTAGGCCGCTCGGCGGCGGGTTGGCGACGGCTTGGACGAGCGAGGCGATCACTTGCGTCCGGGTCACGAGTCCGAGCCGCTGCGCCGACGCGCGCGTCGCCGGAATCATCCGCAAGAGCGCGTAGAGCGGGGTGAGGACAATCGGCCAGCGATGCCCCGGCCCCAGCACGTACCATGGACGCAGGATCGTCGCTGCGATGCCGGTCGCCGCGACCAGCGCTTCGCCCTCCACGCGCGCCGCGATATACGCGCGCATCACCGGCGCCGGATGCGCCACGCTGACATAGACGATGTGGCTCGCGTGCGCGTGCTTGGCCGCGTTGGCGGTGGCCCGGATCGATCCGAGATCGACACGCGTGAACTCGGCGGCCTTCGACGGATTCGGATGCGGCGTACCGACGAGGTGGACGATGCTCGCGCGCGCAGGGATCGCTGCCGCGAATGTCTCGGACTCGAGCGCGGTGCCGATCACGGCCTGCGCGCCGCGCGGGAGTCGTGCCTCCGAGCCTCGGCGCGTCAGCGCATGCACCGGATAGCCGCGGGTGATAAGTGCCTCGATCAAGGCACTGCCCAGGTACCCGGTGCCTCCGGTCACGAATACGGGCTCTGCGCTCATCGCTCGGAACGCAAGACGCGCCGTGTTACGACACTGCCGGAACCCGGAATCGCGTTCCTGCCGGAAAGCGCAAGCCGAAGGACTCCGCCAGCAAGGCCAGCAGCTCATCGTCGTCGGCAAGCGTCCGTCGCTCGCTGCCGCTTGCGCGCTCGATGGTGATCTCGCGATTGATGAGGATGCGCCGCTCTTCCGGTCCCGTGCGCTGAACGGTGAGGGTTTGCACGAAGCGCGATTGCGGATGGGTCGACACGTAATGGTTGGCGACCTCGAAGTCGACAGGAAGCTGCGGCTCGAGCGTGAAGGTGTAGAGATCGGCCCAGGTGCCGTCGCGAGGGGACTGCAACAGCCATTGCCCGCCATCCTCGACCAGGCGGTACGTCCACGCGAACTGCGACGCTTCCGCTCCGGCCGCGAAGCGCACGGGAAGGATTGGCCCGGCCGCGCCGAAGCCGACGTCGGCGAGCCAGTTCGAGCCGTCGCTCGCGACCTTCAGCACCATGTGCGTTCGCGGCAGGACGCGCGTCGCGCCGAGGCGCACGCGCGCTGCAAGCAATGTCACCTCGAAACCGAGCGCGCGCAATGCGGCGGCGAACAGCGTGTTCTGCTCGAAGCAATAGCCGCCGCGGCCGCCCTCCACGAGCTTGGCTTGCAGGCTCTTTAGATCGATGCGGATTGGCCGGCCGAGCAGGATGTCCAGGTTCTCGAACGGGATGTGCGTCGCATGTGCGAAATGCAGTGCCTTGAGCGTCGCGAGCGTCGGCTCGCGTGGGCCCTGATGCGCGATGCGCGACAGATAGGCGTCGAGATCGAGCGCGTCGGCGGTCATTGGTGTACCCCCACGCTTGCGGCCTCATTGGCCAATTCGGCCGCTGCGCTGCCCCCAAAAGCGGGGGCCGAGTGCCTGCAAGGCCAATTCGCGCCTTGGGGCGGCCCTGCGGCGCTCATCCGCGCAGCCTGAGGCCCCCGAAGCTGACGGCGAGGAAGATCTCGCGCAGGAACAGCGCCAGGCTCACGATCAGCGCGCACATCGCCAGGATGAACAACACTGCGATCATCTTCGATAGCTCGACGGCGACCAGCGCGCCGACGAAGGCGCCGGCGACGACCAGGCAGATGAAAAGCGCCGCGACAACCGCCGCCAGGATCGCGAAATAGATGAGCCGCGAGCGCTGTTCCAGACGGCGAAGCTCGACCCGCGCTTCCGCCGCGCCCTCCTGGCTCGCGTGTTGCAAGCGTTCCTGGACCACGCGGCGGCGATCGACCGCGCGGCCCAGCCGGTTGTTCAGCGCAGTGATCAGCGTGCCGATCGCGGTGAGCAGGAATACCGGCGCGACCGCGAGCTGGATCACCCGGGTGATGTCGGCGATATGCGTTTCCATCGCTGGGATCGATTGCGACGCAGGGACAAGCACCCGGGCGTCAGTCGAACGCGACCGGTTGTCGCGGCCGCCGGTTGATGTGGAGCTCGAACACGTCGGGCCGCGAATAGTGGCCGGCGACGTCGAGGCTGCGCCGTGCGGTGCCGCAGCGCGCGGTGTCCATCTCGGCGTACAGGATTCCGGTCTGTTTCGACAGCGGCCCGGCCTCGATCTTGCCCCACGGCGCGATGACGACCGAGTCGCCCGGATTGATCCACTCGTCCGGATCCGGGTACAGGCGCGAGCGCTCGGGAAACCTTTCCGGTATATCCGCCCCCCGCATCGCGAGGCCGGCGCCGATGACCCAGCAGCCGCCTTCGCGCGCAACGTGCTGCAGGGTGCCGATCCAGCTCTCGCCGGCATCGTAGGTCGGCGCAACATAGATCTCGAGGCCCTGCGCGTAGAGCGCATAGCGCGCGAGCGGCATGTAACTCTCCCAGCACAGGAGCGTTCCGACCCGTCCGCAGGGCGTATCGACGACTCGCAGCCCTGAGGCATCCCCGAGCCCCCATACCATGCGCTCGGGGTTGGTCGGCATCAGCTTGCGATGGCGATTCAGGATCGCGCCGTCGGGACCGATCACGACCACCGAGTTGTACAGCGTGGCCCGGCTGAAGTCCTCATCACGCTCGTGCATCCCGCAGACGACGGTCACCGTGTGTTCCCGGGCCGCAGCGCACAGCGGAGCAAGGTCGCCGCGCCTGATGCTCACGGCGCTGTCGAGAAGCAGCCCATGCAGGTTCGTCGTGAGGCTCGAATCGGCGCCGGGCCTGAGACGCCAGATCCACACCGGATAGCCGGGGACGAATGCCTCCGGGAAGACGATCAGCTGGGCACCGCCGTGCGCGGCCTCCACGACTGCGGCGACCGCGGCTTGCAGCGTGCACTCGCGATCGAGCAGCACGGGAGTGCGTTGGATGACGGCGATTCGCGACATGACGGCGCTATGCGTCCGGCCGTTGCCCTTCGCACCGGGCAACGAATGCGGCCGCCACCCTTTCAGCGAGCGGGGCTACTCGCTCGTCTTTTCGGCGGTTGGCGTCGGCGGGACGGTTTCAGGAGTCGGCGGAGCGGCAGAGCCTTGCTTGCGCAGCCGTTTCTCCTCTTTCTTCTGCTTCTTGGCCAGATCTCTCTGGCGTTTGGCAAAGGCGTAATTGGGTTTGGCCAATTGGCGATCCTTGTCGGCGGTTGGGAATCAGGCGATAGAGTAAGCCATTTTTGACGATCGCGCTCGCGTCAGCGATGGATGTCCTTGGCAATCCAGACCACAAATGCGATGGCGGTCACGGCCCACAGCAGCGCCATTATCGTAGACTCGGTGTAAAGCTCCCACATTGCAGCGTTGATGCTGCACAGGAAGACTACCGCCACCTTGAGGAGCCGATCGCCCACCGCGCGATTCTAACCTGTCGCCCCTCGCGGCGGTCTCCTTAACGGCCTCCTTGGTCGTTTATTGCTGATTGTTCCGGGGAGTGTCGGCCGCAGCGGCGACCTCCTTGCGGGCGAGTCGCAACAACGTCGTGTTGCGCGTCGGTCGCGGCGTCGACTCGCCACGCGCGACGCGAGTGGAGGCGACCCGAGCCGGGCGCGAGGGCCCACAACTCAACGCGACAAGTTCGCGGGACGATACGACGGGCCCCTCGCTGCGGGCTCGCGCCGCCAGTCGCTCCCGCTCGACCCCCGCAAGCAAAATACTGCTTGCGGGCTCCCCTCTCGCTGCTCGCACCGCTAAGCGCCATTCCGGCGCGGGCGCTTGCGGACCTGTGCCCGCCCGAAGCAGGCCATGACGGCAGCCAGTGCCAGGGCAATCGCCAGGGGCGAGACGAGCAGTGTGGCGAGCCAATTCCAGGTTCCGCCGGGATCGAGCGTGGTCAGGCAGAAGTAGACGACCGTCGGAGAGACGATTGTCGCCACGGCCGATGCCCGGACCGTATCGCGGAAAAACATCTGGGCGCCGACACCGATCAGGACCGGCAGCAGGATCAGGACGACGAGCGGTTCCACGGCCTGGGTGCAGGGATCTGGGTGGTCGAACGCGGTCGAGTCCGAGGTGGAAGCGAGACGGTCGGCGCGACAGCAAGCGCGCCCAGCACCAGTTTAGGAGCACTCGCGACGGCGGTAAAGGCCTCCGAGGCCGCCGGGTCTACCCGATGATCGAGTTGCCAGGCGGAGCTTTCGGCCAGATCACCGTATAGTCCTTGCCGCCGACCGGGCGATACGCGGCCACGACCGCCTCGAGTAGCCCTCTGCGGTCGAGCACCGGGCTCATGCTGCTGAATGCCAGGACGGGGTCGGCGGTCAGCACGACGATACTGCACTCGTCGGACCCCACGTCGCGGCTCTCGAGAAGGATGAGCTCGCCGAGCCGTTCGACGAGCGCGGTCTCGAGCTCGACGATGTCCTCGAACGCTTCGAACGTGTCGCCCTGGAAACGGAGGATGAGCTGATAGCGCACGATCGGCGGACGCCTTGCGGAGCGCTCTCTAGCGATAGCGGCCCGCGGCGCAGGCCCGCGCCACGCGCGTCAGAGAACGAGCAGTTGCCACGCCAAGACCGCCTGGGCAACGAACCCCGCTGCGAACCCGAGCGTGCGAGCCCACGGCAGCGCCGCGGTATATGCGACGAAATGCACGACTCGGGCCCAGAAATACACCGCGCAAGCGTACACCGTCGAGTTGTTGCTGACGCTGGCCGCGTGGGCGGCGAGGACCAGCACCGCGAACACGACCAGATTCTCCACGGCGTTCGCGTGTGCGGACTTCATCCTGCGCGCCCACGGGGACTGAGGCTTCGGGGCCTCCGGGTAGCCCACCGTGTCAGCAAGGCCCCACACCGCGATCCGATCGAGGATGTACGGAATCCACATGAGGCCGGTCAGCGCTGTGACCGCGACGAGATACATGAGCTCGGTAGTCATTGTCTCCTCCCTGCTGCCGTTGTACACCTGGGCCGCATCATGTCTTGACCGGCTCGGACGCACGACGCGCCGGCCGCTCGGCGCCGACATGGCGCCTCCACAGGAACGCGACGAGCGCGAGCGCCGTTCCCGCCAGTGAAACGATCGCCAGCAATGGAACGACAACCAGCCACAGAACGATGAAGGGCAGAGAGTCGGCGAGCGACGGCGCCGCGCCCCATGCAAGGCAACCGATCACGAACGCGAAGATGGCTTGCGCGAACCAGTCCGCGGCAAAGGCCGCCCAGCGCAGGAAGTAGCGGCTGCGCGGCTCGAAGCGCAGTGGCACCGGACCGAGCCTGGCAAACGCGATCCGACCGAGCCAGCTGTCGGGATAGCGGGCGAGCACCAGAATTGCCACGAGCACGATCCCTGAGAAGATCGCGACGTTGATGAACTGGCTCACTCTGCCACCGGCGCCAGCATGTTCGCGTCGCGAACGATGACCCAGCGTCCATCAGGGAGTCTGCGCAGGATCGACAAGACCGGTCCCGCGCGCTTCGCTGGAACGCTGCCACCGGGCCGATAGACCTCGACGGCCAGATGGTTCCAGCAGTACGCCCAGTCACCGAACACCCGGACCTCCTGGATGTCGCTTTCCGCTTCGATCCGCATGCCCTTGAGCGGGTCCTGGGCAGCAGCGAAGGCGGCCTTGCCGCGTATCGGCGACCGACCCGGCAACAGGAAGACGGCATCGTCGGCGATGAGCTCGAGCACGCGGTCACGATCGCCGGCCGCCGAAGCACTCATCCAGGTAGCGACTAGGTTGCGGATGGCTTGCTCGTCCTGGTCCATGGATCCCCGCGGGTGCGCCATCGTCGATGGTTCTTCCCGTTCGACGGAACCGCCCGTCGCGAGTTCACCGCCTACGACAGGCTGGCGCGGCTCGAGGCCGTCGAGGCGCCCGGTGGAAACGGCGCATCAGGCAGCGGTTTCTCGAACACCACAATTTCCGAGGTAACCGACGCATATCGGTACGGACGCAGCTCCCCGGTCGCTGCGAAGCCGAGTTGAGTCCAGAAGGGGATCACCTGCTTGTTGGTGCGAACGACGCCGACCCGAATGCGATCGCATACGCCCCAGCCCTGAACGAATTGTTCCAGGAAGGCATAGGCAAGCCGGCCGATCCCCTGGTGCTGGTGCCTCTCGGAGACCAGCAGGAGCCCGAGCATCGCCGTCGCGGGACGCGGATAGCCGCGGATCAGGTCGGCACAGCCCACCATCTCGGTCCCCCGAAAGATGCCGAACACGAACTTGTCATCGTAGGACTTGCCTTCCGGAAGCGCTGAGTAGGTGCTCTGAGCATCGGCTTTTCCCGGCGGCAGACCGGTGATCCGCTGAGCGTACGTTGGCGCCTCTTCGAGGACACGCTGGAGCTCGCGCATCTCCTCGGTCTCACCGGCGAGCGCACGGAGCGTGAGATCGCCTCGAATCAAGGGTATCTCCTTCTGGGCGGAATCGTGATGCAGCGCATCATGACTCGATGCGCCGTATGTGCGCTCTCAGTTGGTACTCAGTTTGCAAGCTGTCCGACGAGCGCTGTCAGCGCCGCCCCGCAGTCGGCGTCGAGCTTGAGCTGGAACAGGCCATCGGCCCGCGTGCGCCCGCGGTTGATCGCCGCGATCGGCTTGCCCGCCGCGTGCGCCCGCTCGCAGAAGCGGTAGCCCGAATAGGCCATCAGCGACGAACCCACGACGAGCACCGCGTCGGCCTCTTCCAGGGCCGCGAAAGCAGCCTCGACGCGCAGCCGAGGGACGTTGGCGCCGAAGAAAACGACATCGGGCTTGAGCGTGCCTCCGCACCGGCCGCAGTCGGGCGACCTGAACGCGTGAAAGTCGGTCTGGAGATCCGCGTCTCCGTCCGGCGCAACCGTCGCGGCGTGGTTCGCAAATCCCGGATTCGCGTCCAGCATCGAAGCCTGCACGTCCGATCGCGCATGGATCGCGCCACAATCCAGACATACCACCCGGTCCAGTCGCCCATGCAGATCGATGACGTTTTCGCTGCCTGCGCGCTGATGCAGTCCATCGACGTTCTGCGTGATGACCTGGGCGACATGACCGAGATGCTCCAGTCGCGCCAGCGCGCCATGCGCCGGATTCGGAGCGGCGTTGGCGACCGTCGGCCAGCCGAGCAGGCTTCGCGCCCAGTACCGTCTGCGCACCGCCTCGCTCCCGGCGAACTCCTGATGCGTGACCGGCGCTTTTCGCTGCCAGTTGCCGTCGGCGTCGCGATAGCCGGGAATGCCCGAGGCCGCGCTGATGCCCGCGCCGGTCAGGGCGAATACCCCCGGGTGCTCGCGGATAAAGCCGACGAGAAGCTGCGAGGGATGCATGGATGAACTATCGTATCTTCGCGCCGCGCTCGACAAGCAGCGCCCGGAGCACCGAGCGATGGCAATGTGATTCGTCTTGGCAATAACAGCCGACGGAGAAGTTGGCGTCGTGCGAGAGGGCCGCGAGCACATCGAGAGCGCGAGAGTTTTCCGGCCGGGCCATCTCGGCGCGATACCTTCTGAAAAAGCCGACCCATTCCTTCGACGTCGTGGCCCGCTGGGCCATCTTCATGGTTTCGACGCTCGGCGCAAGATTCGGAAACCAGACGTCGTACCAGTTCTGAGACGCGAACGCTTTCTTGGGAACACCCCGCGGCGGGCGGCGGACGGTGCCGATGCGAGGGCCTTCGTCGTCCGTCCTCGCGCTGCCCAGTCTCACCACGCGAACGGCCACGTCGGTCTCCTGGCGATAATGTGCACCCGATGCGAGCTGAGGCTAGCCCGCCGCACCGATGACGGCTTCGATACGATAACCATCCGGGTCGATGACGAAAGCGGCGTAGTAGTCCGGACCATAGTGTGGCCGGAGACCAGGGGCGCCATTGTCTCGGCCGCCGCGCGCGATGGCCGTCGCGTAGAACCGGTCCACGGCGTTCCGGGTCGGCGCGGCGAGGGCCAGATGAAAGCCAGGGCCGGGCGCAACGTCGGCTTCGGGCCGATGCTTCAAGGCGAGTTTGTCGCCTTCGCCGGGCTTGCCGTAGCCGATCGCCTTGCCCCGGCTCTCGGGCGCAAGATCGGCCCACACGCGGACGTAGCCCAGCGGCGCGAGGACCGCATCGTAGAAAGCGCCAGAGCGCTCGATATCCTTTACACCGAACGATACGTGATGGAGCATATGCATTCGACCGTCGCAGGACCCGCAACATCTGCTTCGCTATCGCGCCTGGTCCTTCCGCTGATCCGGATCCGCACCTCTATCGCGAGGATAACTCGACTCATGAAGAAGCTCGTGGCACTGCTCTGCATTGTCGCCGCGCCCGCCGTCCTGGCGCAAGCCTGCCCCGACAGGAACATCACGTATTGGCAGGCGTTCCCGCCGGGTGGCGAGTCGGATATCTCCGCCCGCCACCAGCAGGTCGTCCTGAAGAAACACTGCCCGGCGATCGAGACTGTCATTCAATACAAGCCGGGCGCAGGGGGCGGCCTGATGTGGGCGCAGATGAATCAGCTTCCCGGCGATGGGCTCAACGTCGTCGGCATCAATTTGCCTCACATCGTGTTCCAGCCCATCGAGGGCCAGGTGCAATACAAAACCGACGACGTCACGCCGGTGTTCTGGTTCCATTACACCCCGGACGCGCTGGTGGTGCGTGAGGCAAGCCCCTTCAAAACGGTCCAGGACTTCGTGAAGTCGGCTAAGGCGGAACCCGGCAAGCTCTCGCTGGGCGGGTCCGGCCAGAACTCAGCCAATCACGCGGCGCATGAGCGCCTGGACGCTACCTTCGGCGTGAAGACCACGTATGTGCCGTTCAAGGGCACGGGCGATATGACCACCTCCGTACTCGGCGGCCACGTCGACGGAGCAATGTCCTACACGGCGTTTGCCATCAACAACAAGGGAAAGGTGCGCGCGCTGGCCGTGGCGATGGATAAGCGCCATCCGCTGCTCCCCGACACGCCGACGTTCCGGGAGCTCGGTGTCGATTGGGTCGATGGGGCCTATCGCGGGATCGGCGTGCCGAAGTCGACGCCGGCGGACGCCAGGAAGGGCCTGTCGGAGCTGTGGGCCAGGCTCAACAACGATCCCGAGATGAAAGAGCTCGCCGCCAAGAGCGGCTTCGAGCTCGTCAACGTTGGGTCGGACCAGATGGACGCCTTCATGAAGGACAAGATCGGGATCTACACCGAAGGCGCGAAGCGCCTGAACCTGGGCAAATAGAAGTCGGCGACTTGATCCGGCGCCGCGCGGAAACCACCCAGTCGTTCGCGTAGGGCAGAGGCTCAGGCATCCCCGGTGGGCACGATCGCTGCGGTTTCCACCATGAGGATGATCGCTCGTTCCGGTGCACGCGTCCGATGGACGACCCCCTTCGGCACGACGAAGCCCTGTTGTCGTCGGAGCTCGATGCTTCGATCCTCCAGGTCCACGATGAAGCAACCATCGAGGACGAAGAAGAACTCGTCGTCATTGTCGTGCTTGTGCCAGTGATACTCACCTTGCATGACACCCAGCCGGACAACCGAGTCGTTGACCTTGCATAGCGTCTGGTTGTACCAGCGCTCGGTGGATGCGGCCGCCAATGACGGAACGTCGATCACGCTGAGCGACGGATAGAGCACGTTGAGAAACGTCGCGTACGAATACTCCTGAGATTCGTTCATCGGATTTCCTTTTTCCTGTGCGATGCCGGACGACGGAGAGATCGCCTGGCGCGTTCACGGTCTCCTCGTACCGGGCGTCAGGTCAAGCCGCGCGCCCTTGGGTCGCCGGAAATGTGTGGACAACCTCGTAGTGCGCCACCCTGCGATCATAGCTCAGCATCATCGCTTGAACCGACGCCGGCACAACGGCGGCATCGACGTCCTCGCCGGCGAACGCCTCGATCGCTGCCAGGGACTGCCATAGCGTCACCACCTGAAAGTCCGTGCCGGCAGCGAGCTCGCGTCGCAGTATGCTTGCGCAAACGAAGCCCGGGAGCGCAGCGAGCTGCGGGAACGTCTCGCGCTCGAGATGTTCTACATAGCGATCGGCGGACTCCCGCTTGCAGAGTCCGTTCCAGTGTCTCGATATCATCGCGTGAGTCCCCATAACTTGCGGACTGTCAACCTGCTTGCCTGTATGCGCAGATGCAAGCGTGCCGGACCGGTCGATTGAGGCGCGCGTCAACGGGCACCGCGACGAGCCGAACCCACGGCATAGGCGATGAAGAGGCCGAACATCACAGCCACGGCCGCCCAGGTCCGCATGAAAACGGGTCCGCGACTCGACCACACGTCGAGCAAGGCTTGCGAGCGCTCCAGGCCGAACCACGGGGCGAGCAGGCCCGCGACGATGATGAGGACGCCGATGACGCCTATGATTTTCGGCATGCGCGACCCGGCTGCCACCCACAGAAGTATCGCGCCGAAAATGACGCGTATCCCGGTAACGATATAGAACGTATCTGGAGTCTGCAACGAACGCCCGAATTCGAGCAGGACCGACGGCGCGACGACACCGACACCGCCGACGACGGCGATGATCAGGCCCATGGCTGCGGCGAGCAGCCTCATATTGCAGGGTCAGGCGGCATCGCCGGAACTTGCTCCGCTGGAAGTGTCGGAGGGATAGGCCTGCGCCGCGACCGGGGACGGCAACGCTCCCAGCAGGGAGATGAACAGCGATAGCACGAAGCCGATTCTCGTCATTGGCCCTGCTCCTCTGTCACGGGGCCTGCAGCTCCAACCTCGGCTACTTGCGATCGACGACCAGGAGCACGATTCCCGCCACCATGACCGCGATGCTGGCCCAGCTCGGAATCACGGTCGTCTCTTTTTCGGCGATCGAGAACTTGAAGGGTCCGATCTGGCCTTCGTGCGTTTCCTTCGTATAGTCGAAGTGACCGTAAAGCAGTCCGAGCAGACCGGCAACCAGGAGAACGATCCCGAGTACTTTTGTGCCGCTCATTGGTTCCTCCGTCGAGTCGAATGTTTTTTGACCAACAAAATCGATGCCCCAGGCGCGGAGCCAATCTACGCCAGCCGACCGCGGGAAGCAACGAGGTCGAGCGACCCTCGCCCGTCCATTTGTATCCTCGCACGGCTGGATCATCGGTGGGTCAGGAGTATCATCAGGACCGCCGTTTGCGCCCGCCGCCGATATCGCGATGATCGTCCGCACCGCCGTCCTGGAGCTCCTGCGCGCCTTCGGGATGACCACGATCTTCGGCAATCCGGGCTCCACGGAGCTGCCGTTGTTCCGCGATTTCCCCAGGGACTTCCGCTACGTGCTCGGCCTGCAGGAAGCGGTTGTCGTGGGTATGGCGGACGGATATGCGCAGGCGACGCACAACGCCGCCTTCGTCAATCTGCATTCGGCCGCGGGCGTGGGTCACGCGATGGGCAACATCTTTACCGCGTTCAGGAATCGCACGCCGCTGGTCATCAGCGCGGGCCAGCAAGCACGCTCGATCCTTCCGTTCGACCCGTTCCTGTTCTCGGCCCAGGCCACCGAGCTTCCGAAACCATACGTGAAATGGAGCTGCGAGCCGGCGCGCGCCGAGGATGTTCCGCGCGCCATCGCGCGCGCCTACTACATCGCGATGCAGCCTCCGCGCGGACCGGTGCTGGTTTCGATTCCCGCCGATGACTGGGCGAAGCCCTGCGAGCCGGTGCCCGCGCGCGTCGTCAGCACCGGGATCCGGCCCGAGCCTCGCGTGCTGGACGCAATCGGCGAGGCGCTCGATACGGCGTTGCGCCCGGCGTTCGTCGTCGGCGCGGCGGTCGATCGCGACGGCGCCTGGAGCGACGTCGTGCGGCTCGCCGAGCGGCACAACGCACCCGTCTGGGTGGCGCCGATGTCGGGCCGCTGCAGCTTCCCCGAAGATCACCCCCTCTTCGCCGGGTTCCTTCCCCCGATGCGGGAGAAGATCGTGAGCCTTCTCGCGGGACACGACGTGATCCTCGCGCTCGGCGCTCCCGCGTTCACCTACCACGTCGAAAGCACCGGGCCGCACCTTCCCGCAGGCGCCCGGCTGGTGCAACTGATCGACGATCCGAACATCGCCGCCTGGACGCCGGAGGGTACCTCCGCGGTAGGAAGCATTCGTCTCGGTGTATCGGATCTCCTCGCGCGAGCCCCGCCGCGTCCGCGCGAGCGCCCGGCCCCGCGCCGCGAACGGCCGCGCGTCGAGCCTTCGACCCCCATGTCGGCAGCGTTCGTCATGCAAACGCTCGCCGAGGTCCGCGATCCCGCGTCGATCGTCGTGGAGGAGGCGCCGAGCTCGCGGTCGGCGATGCAGAGCTATCTGCCGATCCTGCGCAGCGAAACGTTCTATACGATGTGCAGCGGCGGGCTCGGCTACGCCATGCCGGCCGCCGTGGGGGTTGCACTGGGCAAACCGGGCGCGAAGGTCATCGGCCTGATCGGCGACGGCTCGAGCATGTACTCGATCCAGGCGTTATGGAGCGCAGCCCAGCTCGCGCTGCCGATCACGTTCATCGTTCTCAAGAACCGGCGCTACGCGGCGCTGCAGGAGTTTGCGCCGACGTTCGGCTTCGCTCCTGACGAGCCGCTGGCTGGAACCGAGCTGCCCGATATCGACTTCGTGGCCCTGGCGCGTGGCCAGGGCTGCCGCGGCGTGAACGTGAACCGGGCGCAGCCGTTGCGCGACGCGCTCGTCGATGCGCTGCAGGCAACCGTTCCGACGCTTGTCGAGGTGGACATCGCCTAAGGAACCTCTGAACAAGTCCCACACGAGCCGCGTTTCTGGCGCAATGGTCTCAGATGCTAGGCGTCGCGGCGCAGCGAATAGTTCATCTTATTCGCAAGCCGCGCAACAACGCAGATGAGTGCCATTGCGCCGAAACCCGAAGGGACAGGGCTTTCCGGGCGATCTGCGTTGTCGCGCCGCTCGCCCGTGGGGCCTGCCACGGGCATCGCGTCGCTTCGCGCATCTCATCCCGGAAAGCCTCCGTCGCGGCCGCGCGGGGCTCATTCAGAGGTTCCCTAACCGAATCACCCCAAGGGGTCGACCGGTCCGGCAGTGCCGCTGATGCAGCCACCACTCGCGAGATTGTTCATCGGTGGGCTGTGGACTGACAGGGCGTCCTCGAGAGTCAAAGATGAGTGTCCTCGTCGAGCTTTCCGCCGCACCTTGGACAGTAGGTGGCGCGCGAGAACAACCCCGTACGAGGCACAGTGAAGCCACAGCGCGGGCAGAAGCGCGTGAGCTTGTAATTCAGGAACGAGATCAATATGACCGCAGGCACGGCGATGTACAGTACTTCCGCCCGCTGGGACAACGCATACGCGAAGCAGACGAACAGCACTCCCGCGCCGGCGACCAGGATGAGATGCCGCTGTTTCTTGCGCTGATGAGAGGCGCGCCTCGAGAAGAGCCACAACCCGATGCCGAGGGCGACCCAGACGGCGGCGAAAATCGGAAACAGATCACTCGAGCGCACGGCTCATCTCGGTACTTGAATCTTCGTATTTGGCTTGCTGGAGGGCGGATGCCGGATAGATCGCAGTGCGCAGGCCCGGAATTATACGGGTCCCCGTTCTAGTACCCGCCGAAAGTAGACGACGCGTTCCATCTCCTCGAACCCCAGGGCCCGATGGACGGCATGGGCGGCCACATTCTCGAGAGGCGAATCGGAGGCAACCTCGCGACAGCGCTGTGCCAACGCCCAACGCTCGACATCGGTGACGAGCGCACGCGCCACGCCCTTGTGGCGCGACGCTGGTTCGACATACAACCCTTCGAGGAACGCAACCGGCGAGCTGCTCGTACCGTTGACGTAGTCGACCCGTTTCGACGCTTCGACGAAGCCCGTCGCCGAGCCTTCCGAATCGAAGGCAAGGCGGACGTGATGTCCGCGCGCGAGCGCGTCGGCCATGTAGCACAGGTGCTCCGATGCCGACCCGTCTGGCCACAGACGCAAGCGCAGCGAGAGCCAGTCGGGGTCGCGTGCCGTCGAGGGCGGTACGATTCGCAAGGGGCCTCCCCTAGGACGGATGCGCCGCTATGGTGATGCGAACATTGGCAATCCAGTTGCGTCTTCTGCGTGCGAGGCGAGATTCGACATCTTCGCCTTCGAAGTCTGCGGCGCCTCGGCGAAGCCACGAAGGGTCGACGTTCTCGAAGGCGTTGACGTTGACGACTGCATAGAGGTGATCCGCGATCTCGCTGGTGACCAGCGGCACGGTGCCGCACCGCGAGCAGACGTAAAACGTGGCGGTGCGAGTACCGAAGGCGTACTTCGACAAGGCGGCGGCATTGCCGATGGCGACAGCCAGCGTGGCGGCTGGGTTTGAGGTCCAGACGCCACCGTGCTTGACGCAGAACGAGCAACCGCACGCGCGAGCGGGTATCTCGGGGGGCTCTCCTTCCCAGTCAAGCTCGAAGGCGATATTGCCGCAGTGGCACTTGCCAGTGATAAGCATGCAATCTCCAGGGCCGCGTGCGCCGCATCCTGCTAGGCGGGCGGCCCTTTCGCTACGCGCTGCGCCGGGTCGTAGAAGAACGTTTCCTCGGCAATGCGTTCGCCCTCCCAGCGCTGGTAGGCGAGCTCCTCCATGTGGGTCACCGTTCCGTCCAGCCACTCAAAGTGAAATATCCAGCGAATCACGACCTTGTCGCCGCTAACGAATACCGGCCGGACGCACTTCGATGTCAGGGTCTTCGCTTTCGACAGAACCCGGCGCTCGTTCGCTGCGTGGGCATCGCGGCCGACACGCGGCGCGGACTGATTCTCCTGCATCGATGCGTCGGCGGTGTAAAAACCCTCGACCGCTTCTACGTGCGCGTTCTGCTCGACGAGCGCTATGAATCGTTCGAGTGTTTCAGCAGTGGGCATGTGCGTTCAGCAATCCGGCGTCACTGGCTGCTCGACTCAAACAGTTCGATCGGATTACCCGAAGGATCATCGATCAGAACCTGCTTGCCGCCCGGGCCCGAAACAATCTCACTGCGAAAGTGTGCGCCAGATTGCGTCAACTTCTCCACCAGCGCCACGAGATCGTCGGTTTCGAGCACCAGCCTGTTCCAGCCGCCTGGCAGAGGCTGGGAAGCGTCGGTAAGCGGACGTGAGGCAGAGCTGCCTGGACCGCTCAGCCATAGCGTGAGGTCACCGCGCCTGACCATCGCAAACGGCGGGCCCCACTTTTCCAAGAGATCGAAGCCAAGGATGCCGATATAAAAGGACACTGACGCATCGACATCGCTTACCAGGTATCGGATAACCGCCACGTGTTTTTCCGGATGGTGAGACAGGGCCTAGATGGGGCCCAGCGGACGGCGCGTGAGCCCCAACGCCGAGGCGTTCGGGTTGAGCGAGACCTCAGGCGTTGCTGCCAAGGGTCAACTCCACGAGGCGTGGCTTGATTGATGTTCCAGAGACTGTAAGGCACCCCACGGACACTGGCAACTTGAAGCGACGCGGGCCGGCGCTGCCCGGATTGACGAATAGAACCCCCTCACGCAACTCAATGCTCGGATGGTGCGAATGGCCGGCGATAACTGCGTGAAACCCGGCGGCGGCTGGATCGAGGTCGAGTGCGGAGAGATCATGAATTACGTAGAGGATCGCCGTACCGACCTGAAGGACTTTCGTCTCGGGAATGACCGATGCCCAGCCTCCTTTGTCATTGTTGCCGCGAACCGCGGTTGTTGGAGCGATCGCGGAGAGTTGCTCCAGGATCTCAGCGCGACCGATGTCTCCCGCGTGAATGATGTAGTCGCTGCCCGCAAGAGCCCTTATTGCCTCAGGGCGAAGCAGGCCATGAGTGTCGGAGATCAGGCCCACGCTGAATTCCCGGTGCGACACGAGCAACCTCCTGACAGACGAGACTGACCTGAGCCATGCAGACCAAGCTAACCCATGCCGGTGAGCAAGACGTCAGGCGATCTTGCGTTTTTCAGCCGCGAGTCGCAAAGCAAGGCCGGCGAGCACGAATCCCATGAGATACCGCTGCGCCGCCAGCCAGCGGGGACTGCGGACGACCAAACAGCCAGCCTGGCGGCCGACAAGACGATACACAGAGTGATGGTAGAAAGCTCATGGCGGCAACGACTCGAGGACGTGGTCTGAGGCCAGGCGCTAATTTTATGCGCAAGTCGACTGAGGAAGCTAGCCGGTGCCGAGCGGACGGCGCGACAGCGCCGTCGGCGACAAGGCCGGGTAAATCGGGAGGCTCCTAGACATCTTCGTCTTCCTTGTGATTTCGTGCCACCCACCACGCCAGCAATGCAAGACCGATTGCCACGCTCGCGAGAAAGGTCCAGAACCAGGCAAAGCCTTTCGCATCGGCTACTTCCGCCGGATCCGTGAGGTCGCCAAGCGAGGTGAACCCGGTGACCGCAACGCTGAGGCATATGGCCGCGAAAATTGCCGCAACGACCATCGTCGCTTGAATTGAGATTTTCAGATGCGCCTCTGCTGCGGTTCACAAGAATCGAACACCGAACCAGGCTCCATAAAACCCAGCCACGAGTGCGCCGGCAAGCGTGAAGCGTGCGGCATTTCGATCGCCACCGAACAGCGAAGCAAAATACTTGAGGGCGACCTCGAGCAGCAAAAAAAGGGGAACCATGGCGAATCCGGTCCAGGCGAATTTGTCGCTTGGCAACTTTGCAGCGGTCATTGCACCTGCGAGGGCACCCAACGCGGCCGCAACGACGGTGGCCGCGCCACTGCGCCAGTTGATCGAGGCGTCAGTGGGTGGCTCGCGCTGGTCAGGCTGTCGATTGTCCATAGCACATCTGACGAACGAAGCTAATCGGTATCCGGGTTGAGCGAGAGGTTAAGCAGCGGTGCGGCGACACGAACTGTGGCCAGACTAGAAATCGACGACGAAAGGCGCAGCCAGCAGCAGGGCGCCGACGATGCAAAGCCAGATCCAGCTATCGATGAAGTATGGATACACACAGAGGAAAACGCCAGCGATGAGGGGTACGAACTTTGTTTGCCGCCTGGCATAGGTGATATAGGCAACTCCGAGGGCGCCCGTGATGATACCGATCAAGAAAGTGGTCACGGCGGAGGCTTTCCGGCAGCGCGTTGCTCAAGCAGGTACAGGTGTTACCCTAGGTCAATTTGGCGAGTACTCCATTCATCTCGTCTTTGGAGAAAGCTCGCAAGGTCTGCGTCCGGACGTTACCCGCGGTACCGAGGGCCAACCCAAGTGCGGTCATCGCTGCATCATCGGGTGCTTCGAATATGGCAACCACATCGTAGCTTCCCAGTGTCCAGAAGATATCCTTGGCGGTAACTCCGAATTTGTTTGCCATTGACCTTACGGCGTCGGCCCGTTTGGTAGTGTCTTTGACGTTGCGAATACCCTGATCCGTGAAACTCGCGAGGACAATGTAAGTCGCCATGACGATTTCTCCTTGGCCGTTTGAGGCCGGTGAAACAACTGTCGACGGCAGCACGGCCCCGGTGCCTGCCGGACGAACCAAGCTAACCGGCGCACACCGGACGAGCGCAAGCCCGCCGGTGCGCATCCGGGTTGCTCACTTGCGTTTCATGGACTTCTTTCCGCCAGAAGTATTGAGAGCGATGGCCGCGCGGATGAGCGCCTTGAACGAATTCGCGTCAATCTCCTCGCCCTCGTGAATGTCGATGGCGCGCCTTGCGTTCCCGTCAAGGCTCGAGTTGAAGAGCTTGGCAGGATCTTTCAAGGAAGCGCCCTTAAAGAAGGTCAGCTTCACTATCGACTTGTACGACTCTCCCGTGCAGATGCCCCCGTCATGGGACCATATCGGGGTGCCCATCCACTTCCACTCTTCCACAACATCAGGGTCGGCCTCTCTGATGAGGGCGCGCATCCTTGCTAGTGTATCGCCTCTCCAGTCACCCAACTCGGCGATCCTTTCGCTGATTAGTTTGGAAGCGGCCTTGCCGGCTGCCTTTGGTTGACTCTTCATCTTCCTACCTTCCGTTGGGGATAGGCCGCATTGCCGGCGTTTACAACGTCCGATAACACTACGTCAGGCGTCGTGATCATCGACGGCGCTAGTGGGCACGGCTGAGCTGCTCTGCCGAAAGCGGCGACGCTGATCTCTGATTTCGAACCATGGAAGCTGGTCTTGCGTCCATACATGATCGTCAGGGTGCACTCGTTGTGGCTCGTCGAGACTGCCTAAGGCAACTTGCACCCGGTCGCCGAGCACTTCCTCATGCATGGTAAGCGTGCTTCCGCAGATCGAGCAAAAGCCGCGTTCTGCGTATTTCGAGGATCGATATCGTGTCGGCCCGCCTTTGACCCATTCAAAGGAACCGATCGGAAAATGGACAAAGGCCAGCACCGGCGCTCCGGAGTGCTTTCGACACATCGAGCAGTGGCAAATTACGACGCGAAGAGGCGCTGCAGTAGCGCGATAGCGGACTGCCCCGCAAAGACATCCCCCTTCAGATGTGACGGTACCGATCAAGGCGTTTTCGAGGGCTGGTCGCCTTCGCTACCTTACGTCATCCTCATCGCGCCAGGCACGCCTGGAGCGACGCCAGAACCGATCGGGAGAACTCGCCGCGAGGGCGCCGCAAACAGCAGCCAAGCCGAAAATCCACGCTGCTGCGCCGGGATCGAATGGTGATGGAGCGGGCCCGGGACCGCCGGTGACGATGCCATAACCGATTGTGCCTCCGATCAGCGATCCGAGAACGAAGTAAAACGCCCGTTTCGCAAGGCTCGGGCGATCGGGGTCTTGGGGTCGGCGGGCAGGTATTGGCATTATTCTGAACCGGTCTTCACGATGCACGAAGCGTAACCCTCCGATGGTCAGGTCCACGTGATGACAAGTGCGGCGACATAAAGCGCAAAGGACAATACGATGCCACGAAAAGGAACGCTGAACCAATAGATCTTGCCCAGGACGGCGTAGCCCGCGAGAAGGAGCGCGCCCACCAGGAGAAGAAACGGCAATTGAAACAGGAGCGAGCTCTGTGCGACCGCTAAATATCCGTAGACTAGACCGAAGAGGATGGCACCATAGCTGTGACTCGCATTGAAGCCAACCCAGGCTTTCCACATCGTTGTTTCGCGCGTGAGAACGGGCGAGACTTCCTTCATTCTCGTTTCCAGCGCGGCGTCGCGAGGATGCAACTTCTGGCTGCGAAACGTGTACAAGAGGTGGACAAGGCCGAGCAGCAGGATGATGGCCGCGCTCACCGCCACGAGTGACGGCGCGATTGCGGTCATGTGCATGCGCCAGTGGGCGAACGAAAGTTAACCGGCGAGCCGAGGAACGGCAGGCAAGCGTCGCCAAGGGGCGTCCTGGTTGAGTGAGAGGTTGGCGTCCGGGTGCACATGGCTCGGACTTCGTGTCATTGCCTCTTGGTTGCAGGATCCCAGTGCTCCGCTATTTTTCCACCTTCGAGCCGGAACATGTCAAACCACGTAGTCGTGTACTTCTTCGCGGGATCATTGGGATCAGACGCTTCACGCGCGAAGGCTAGAACCACCAAGTCGCCATCGGCGAGAATCGCCACCAACGGTGCCTTGACCTGGGGCTGGATCGCTCCAGGCGAGACATTCTTGGAGAAGAAGTCGATAAACGCAGTCCTCCCGGTTGGCACATTGGGATTGTGCTGGATGTAGCCTTCCGCCATGTACCTCTCGGCAAACTCCATGTGACCACCCTCAAAGACTTCGCGCCAGAAGTCGTACACCAGCCGCTTGTTGGCGGCGAGGCGGGCGTCGGGGCTGGCAAGTAACTGCTCGTGATTGGTACTGGGAACAACAGCAATTTGGGCGTGCGCATTCGCCATGATGAGTGCCGCAGACGCGAGTACTAGGCTGCCGAGATGCTTCCTCATTCACGCCTCACGCAAGTAGGTACGATAAGACAACGAGCCAAGCTAACCGTCCGGGTCGAGCGAGAGATTAAAGATGGCCATTGTGGAAGGTGGCGTTGCCGGCTACGATCCAGCCCGACAAGCCGTACGACGTCTCAATTTTCCATACGTGGCACCCGCGTGACGTGAGCCAGGTCGCGGTAAGGTCGGCGGATCCGCGCCAGAACTGCGGCCAGCCCCACTGAGACTCGTGTGCGAAGTACTCCTCGTTCTCCGTGAGGAACGTGGTGAGCGGCCGTTCTTCTACGGCCAAGACAACGCCCGTATCGAGGTCGCGTTCGAAGAGGTAGCCTTCGACGTCGCGAAAGATGAGTTCAGAAGGCTCACTTTGATTCGCAGAGCCTTTCGCTGCACTCAGAGTAAAGCGGATCGTGCGGTTCTTGCCGTCGACAAGATAGGCGTTGACCTCGTAGTCGTGGAGTGAGGGCAATTGCGTACCGCTGGCCATGCCTGACGAAGCAGGCTAACCGGCACCGAGCGGACGGCGCGCATCCGCCGCCGGCGAGGCGTCCGGGTTGAGCGAAAGGTTGGGCCGCATGATCCACTGGCTGGACGATACGAACCAGCTGACTACCGCCACGGGGGTGGCACCCAGGCACGAAATACAGCGAGAGCCTGTTGCTCGTCGATAGCATTGGCTTGCGCCGAAACGTCAGGAGGGACCCATTGTGGGAACGGCACGACACGACTGGCGTGGCGACCCGATGGCGTGTGCTCCTCTCGAATCTGGGCAAGCTGTTCGGGCGCAAAGCGTTTGGCGAGCCGAACGAGGGAAGGCCACAGCCGCCGATGAACCAACGTGATTTTCCCGCCCACGAGCCGGCACACGAGCACCTGGTCGGAGTCGGTCACCGCCCCAAGGATCGAGTAGATGTGATGGCTCTTTGGATGCGCCCACCAGCTGCCCTTGATGTCTTCGCCGACGATCGCTTCAGTAAGGCGAGGCGCCGCCCCTTTGGCGGAAGCGAGGACGACGCCGTGTTGTCGGACGAAGGCCAACGCCTCCTCAGCAGTAGCGCACGTGGTCATGATTCCGACCGATCAAGCTAATCTGCGGGCCGCGCCGACGTTCGACGAGTTGAAGGCTCGCCAGCTCGTCCGGGTCAAGCGAGAGGTGGCGAAGAACAACCACGCCGTTTTCCTGGAAGGGATTCGTGATCGACGCCTCGAGATGAATATAGCCGAGGTGCAGAGTCAGGAACCTTTCATAGAGCGCGCAAGAACCTGTCCACTCTTGGAATGTAATAGTCGTCATAGTCGAGCGAGAGCACGATCGTCCTCGCGTTCCCTACGATCTCGTCGCGAGGAATGAACCCATGAACTCTCGAATCGGCGCTATTGTCCCGATTGTCCCCAAGTACCAAGTAGCGGTCTTTCGGAACCTTGACAGGGCCGAACGTGCCGAAACGGTTCACTCCCGTGCGCGCTAGCTCAATTCGGTGCGACGTGTCGAGATACGATTCGATCGCGAATGTCGCATCCGCCACCTCCTCTATGTTGGAATACGCCGCCTCGATGCCGTTGATGATCAGGCGGTTGTCTGTCATCTCCACGGTGTCACCGGGTAGACCGATCACGCGCTTCACAAGACGGGTGTCGGCAGCCTTTGAATCGAAGATGACGATATCACCGCGCCTGGGATCCGCAAACTTGTAGAGCGAGATGTGAGTAAGGGGAATCCTGAGGTCGTAGGCTAGCTTGTTCACAAGTATCCGATCGCCCTCGAGAATTGTCGGCTTCATGGAGCCCGTCGGAACCACATTCCAGTCCGCCAAGGCGCTGCGGAAAATGATCATTAAGACGAAGAACAGGGCGAAAGCTCTATATTCGCGCCACATTTTGATAAGACTGCTCTTCATAGCCAATCTCCTGGTTTCTTGCTCAATGAAAGTCAACGTTTGACTTCAGCAGCCGCCGGAGGCCGTCCGCAGGAATAATGGGTTAGGCATCGTGGTAGATCGTATGAACAACTTGAACGGTGAAAAGTTCGGCTGCAAGTTCGTCTGGAGTTCCGATGTCTTCGAGCGGGAGCAGCGCAGTACGTTGTGCCCCTCATGGGCCGGCCGGTGGTTCCCAGAGTTCGACCTTGTTGCCCTCTGGAAGCGTTAGGCGTCATTCGGCTAGCGTCAGCCTTGCCCGTTCAGCCGCCGCGCACGCTCGATGAGCCGCCGCGCGTTGCGGTAGGTCGGCACTTCCACCCACAGGCCGTCGACGAGCGCCCGGTCTTCACCACGGGCGCGTGCCGCTTCGAAGCTGCCGACGATCGCGGTGGCGCGACGTACCTCGTCGTCGCCCGGCGTCAGCGCGGCATTGATCGGCTGGGCGTGCTCGGGACGTACCAGGGCTTTGCACTGGTAGCCCAGGCGGCGCGCGTAGCGGGCCTCGTGCACGGCGCCCTCGGTGTCGCTGAAGGTGTAGGGCGCGTCGATCGGCTCGATGGCCGCGGCCCGGCATTCGAGCACAAAGCGCCGCCGCGCATGGTCCAGCTCCACGGCGTCGGGCTGGCGTTCGGCACACAGGTCGGCGGCCAGGTCCTCGGCGCCAAGGAGCGCGGCGCGGATGCGCGGGCTGCCGCTGGCAATGGCGCGCACGTCGACCACGCCGAGCGCAGTCTCGCACACCGGCAGGATCTCCGTCGTGCCCGGCGCGATGCCAAGGGCGCCTTCCCAATGCGTGAGGGCAGCGTGTAGCCCTTGCATCTGCGCTGCGCTCGCGGCCATCGGGTAGGCGATCACGTCGGGCCGCGCCGGCATCGCGGCAGCCAGGTCGGTCGGCCCGTCGGCGTCGATCGCATTGATCCGCACTACGGCGATCCGGCCCGCATCGCGCCAGCACTGGAGCAGGTTCGCAAGCCCACGGCGTGCTTCGTCGCGGCGCGCCGGCGGCGTCAAGTCCTCGAGGTCGACGATTAATGCATCGGCACCGCTGCGCTGCATGGCGTCGTGCGCGTGGGCGTCAGCCCCAGGGCCGAACAGCCAGGTGCGTCTTAGGTCAGGGTCGGCAAGCGGCATGGGACGGCGGTGCGCAGCGGTATCGAATTGCGTTGGAGATGGACACCGTACACGACCGAGTGTTCATAAGCTCGCATTGATGCGCAATGCCTCAAGACGAAGCGCTAGCTTTTGCTCAAGTTCAGTGAGTTTGAGCTGCAATTTCTTGCGCTCGATCGGGTCTAGCGCCGTCTCGATCGAGGCTTTCAGGCGCGCCCGCTCGTGAAAACATTCAATTTCAGGCGGAATGGCGCCGGCGTCTTTAAGTATCTTCATGGGCATGCGAAGTGGTTCCGGCGTTGCATCCCACCCCGGATCCTGGGGCAGCGGCTCGCCATAGCCTTTCGCACGACTAAGCTCACCGGATTCGGCAGCTTCCTGAAGCCGACGCGCGATTTCTTCGTCGAATGTGCGCATGCGATGCCTTCCGATATGAAATGCCTAACGAGTTAAGTAACCGGCGCCGAGCGGACGGCACGCTAGCGCTGCCGGCGAGGCGTCCGGGTCGAGCGAGAGGTTGGGCCTCATCGCTTGGAGAGCGCAAGTTGGGCCCCCAGACCGGCGAACGTCACGGCGAAGCCGCGACGTAGCCATGACTGAACGCGGGGTGACTCGATGACGGCCCTGCGGAATGTGTGGGCCAAGAGCCCATAGACAACGAAGACTGCGAAAGTCATTGCCATGAACACGCCGCTTAGCAACAGTAGTTGGGCGAGCGGCGACGATGCACCTTGCTCGACAAACTGCGGCAGGAAGGCGAGGAAAAAGATGGTCAGCTTCGGGTTCAGGATATTCAGCAGGATCGCTTTGACAATGAGTCCCATGGCAGTGCTTCCTGAGGGTGTTCCCTCAACCACGAAAGCAGATTTGTCTCTCCACGTCGCATACGCGAGGTACAGCAAGTAGACCACGCCGGCGTACTTGAGCATTTGGAACGCAACCGCACTGGTGTGCATGAGCGCGGCTAAGCCAAGCACAGTCGCTAGCAGGTGCGGCACGATGCCCGCTGTGCATCCAAACGCGGCGAACACGCTGGCTCTGCGACCTCGAAGCAGCCCGGTGGAAACGGTGAACACAACACCTGTTCCCGGTATGAGGACGACGATCAGGGAAGTGATCAAAAACTCGACTGTGATCATTTCAACTCCGCGAATGTGATACGTTGTTCAATGTGAGGCCTGGCGCAGAATGGCTGTTGCGATAAGCGCACTCAACCACGCATATGTACGAGAAGTTTGATTCAAGGTAGAGGCCTAACGAACCAAGCTAAGTGCCGCCGGCGAGGCGTCCGGGTGGAGGGAAGAGGTTAGGCGCGTTCGGCCGCATAGGCATAGCTGAAATTAATTGGCGGCGAGGTGACCGAAAGATATTCAAACGCCGCGGCTCCCGTGTTCTCAAGCCCGTGCACCTCGTTTTCGGCGAAGCGCACGACCTCTCCGGCGCAAATTGGTCGGGTTTTGCCCTCAGCGAGCAACAATACGCCAGAACCAGATAGCGCATACCAAACTTGCTCGGATGAGGAATGCGAGTGACGTGGTTGAATGGCACCTGGTGCGACGACGACGCGGGTGATGGTTACGCGTGACGATTTGGAGTTGTGCGGGGAAAGCAGCTGCGTCGAAGTGACACCTGGGTTGGCCAAGGTAACGAATTGCTCCTGCGTCAGATGCTCCACGGAAGACGCCTAACGAGCAAAGTTGACCGGCGCCGAGCGGACCGTGCACGAGCGCTGTCGGCGAGGCGTCTGCGTTGAGCGAGAGGTTACCGTCATCTTCGTGCTCCAGCGCTTGTGAGGCGGTATGGTCTTGATTACGGCCGCGAGGCGTCCGGGTTGAGCGAGAGGTTAGGTCCCAATTTGTAGGGCCTCGCTAGAGACGAGACGGACCCTTGGTCCGAAACTTGAGATGTTGCTCAGAGTCGCGTTGTGATGCTGAATCACCTGGCGCGGAGTCAGGTAGCCATTGCCTTCGGTAGTGTGTGCGTCTTCGATCAAGATGACCGGGTAGCCAAGCGCAAGCGCCTTGCGAGTGGTTGTGTCCACACAGAACTCGGTGTGCATACCACAGATGATCAGATCAGTGATGGCGCCTGCTTGCAGTGTGGCTTGAAGGTCTGTGCGTAGAAATGAATCTGGAGTGTTCTTTCGGATGCGAAGGTCAGAGGGTCCCGTGCGTAACCCCTGCGCAAGTTGCCATGCGTGGGTGCCAAACTCCAGGTATCCGCCTTCCGACTCGTGCTGGATGAAGATGACCGGGACGCCCGCCGCGCGTGCTTTGGCTGAGACCCGATTGATTCGACTGATGACATCCGCGGATTCGAAGGCGCTGTGTTCGCCTTCGCACAGGCCTTGCTGGACGTCGATGATGAGAAGCGCGGTCTTCATGGAGGGAGCCCAGATCGGGAGCCGTTTGGAGTCTAACGAACCAAGCTAACCCGCGCCGAGCGGACGGCGCGCCAGCACCGCCGGCGAGGCGTCCGGGTTGAGCGAGAGGTTGGGGATCATGATTCTTTGCACGCGGCACCTCAGTCGACCGCGTACCCGGGGCGATCCCGCTGCGATGAGAGCGCGCTGCATCAGGGGTGACCAACCGGCCCAACGAGTAGGCCTTGGGAGTAGTCACTGGCGGCGTTTGGGACGGTTGATGGCGGATACCCACGATGGTTGTAAGTGACCACGCGATAACGCCGGGAGAAGTACCGGACCTGTGGCTCCCAAGAGCGCAAGTCTCCGCCGTACTCGTGGACCCAGACCAATGGCGTGCCTTGGCCAGTCTCTTCCCAGTAGAGATCAACGCCGTTGACGCTTGCCGTCGGCATGACTCACCCTCCGGCGCGAT
>WNGK01001197.1_pt1 | contig 40981 bp, 35 predicted proteins | sample 5400601 | NCBI WGS metagenome assembly WNGK01 (sample SAMN13153376, study PRJNA577476) | soil metagenome | isolation source: 60 cm soil or saprolite under Garry oak tree replicate 1 | place: USA:California | collected 2016-06-15 | reverse complement strand
GGCCCGGTATTTACCTTGCCCGCGACAGCGCAAAGTGAACAGGGCCAACGCCTCGGCATCATTGTCGCGGGTGTCAGCTTCACGTACTTACAAGAATTGCGCCAGCGTTCGCCCGCATGGTTCGCGCACGTGCCTGTTTTGAAACTGGGGATAGTCAATCCCCTGCCACAACAGGAAATACGTGACTTCCTGGCGCGGGTTGATCATGTACTGGTGCTGGAAGAGTTAGACCCACTGATCGAAACCCAGGTATTAGCGCTGATTGCTGAAGCGGGTCTGCATGTAAAGGTCTACGGCAAACGCGATGGTCTACTGCCGCGCGTGGGGGATTATTCACAGGAGCTGGTACAAACCACACTGGCAAAGGTCGATGAGCTGGTGGGACGGCCACAAGCCTGGTTGAGCGTGCGCGACGTGGGTATGGCGGGTGGCATGCAAGAGATGCCCAGACAGGCAAGTATGAATGGCAACCTTCTTCCAGCGCAGAAGGCATCCCCAGTCGTTACTGCTCCCCCTCGTTCGCTCGAATTCTGCCCCGGCTGTCCGCACCGCATGACTTACTACGCGCTGAACCGCGCTATTGAGCAACTGGGCTATACACAGGATGATGTTATTACGACGGGTGACGTAGGCTGCACCATCATCGGCATGAATGCGCCGCTCGATACCTGCTGGACAGAAGTCTCAATGGGGGCCAGTATCGGCATAGCGCAAGGATTGAAGCAGGCAGGCATCGAGCGACCGGTGCTGGCGGCTATGGGCGATGGGACGTTTTATCACAACGGCATCGCGGGCCTGCTCAACGCGGTGCAATCGGGCGTCAATCTCACGCTCATTATCCTGGATAACAGTCGCAGCGCCATGACGGGCATGCAGCCCGACCCAGGTACAGGTAAACGCGCCGACGGCAGTCCCAGCGTGAGCGCGGACATCGCTATGATCGTGCGGGGCTGCGGCGTCGAGTATGTCAAACGCTTGAATCCCTATGACCTGCCAAAGATGATCGATACCCTGCAAGATGCCATGCATCATCCCGGTGTGTCCGTCGTGATTGCCGAGGCGCCCTGCACTACCCAGGGTATCCTCATTCATGAACCCGTGCAGGTGGATCAGGATGCGTGTATGGTGGGGCGAGGCTGTGAGGATACTCCTTGTTATCATAAAGTTGGCTGCCCCTCCGTTTTACTTTCTCTGGATGACGTGAAACCGCGCGTTGCCATCGATACCGCCACCTGTGTCGCCTGCGGCCTGTGCGTCGCTGCCTGTCCCTTTGATGCTATTCAACCAATAGCTGCGCGCGAAGAGCAAGAGAGCACGATAAATCGGGCCCCTACAGTATTCGCAGGGCTGCAACTTCGGCACATGTTACAGGATTAACGAGATGCAAACGACCAACATCATCATGCTTGGCATCGGCGGGCAAGGCACCCTCACCTTTATGGAAATGCTGGCAATAGCAGCTGAGGCAGCAAACGAAGAGGTGCGCGTTCTCTCGCGCGTCAGCCTGGCGCGGCTGGGCGGTTCGGGTATGTGCCATATGCGCCTGGGGCCATCGGCAAGTCCGGCTATTCCCGTCGGCGAAGCGGATATCCTGATCGCCCTGGAAATGAGCGAGGTGCTGCGCGCATTGCCAATGGCGCGCAAGGGCGCGCTGGCCTTCATCAATACCTACCGTCGCGTGCCTATTGCTGCTGGCGTAGCAGGGCTGCATTATCCCACCCAGGGTGAGATCGAACGCGCATTACAAGAGGCGGGTGTCACCGGCGTTTTTGTGCCTGAACTGCTGCCAGCATCGATGACGGAGGCGAACGAAGACCAGCAGCATAATAGCCGCATCAACATTATTATGCTGGGTGTCTTTGCCGGTTACACGCACTTGCTTCCTTGCTCCTTGCTCGAACAGGCCATAGCCCAACGCCTGCCGCGCTTTGCCGAGCAAAACATGCACACATTTCACGCGGGCTGGAATTACGGTGAATGCATGAAAAGCCGCCAAAGCGCAGCCCACTAAAAATTGCTTGACAACCCGCAAGAGTTACGATATGATACTCCACACGATACTTTGGGGTGTCGTTCAACGGTAGGACTGCCGACTCTGGATCGGCCAATTGGGGTTCGAATCCCTGCACCCCAGCCAGTAGAGAGGGGTGTCATCCCTCTCTTTTTTTACGCCTGCAACCCGGTGCTTTCAAAAAGATACATGCGATAATATGCGTGACGCTGCGTATTATATAATGTATAGACAATGAAATTAAGAGTCGTTCTACCCGAATATGCCGCCTTCGGTTATAAAGATAGAAAATTACGCACCATGCCATTAGACAGGAACAGCCTCAACAAGTTTCGTGTCAATGTGTCTCCCGAAGCCGCGTCAAAATGGACGCAGCGGCGCGACATCCCTATCGCCATTCTCGCCTGGATCGTACTCGGCGTGGTCATTTTGTGGGCCGCCGGATATATCATCCGCACACTACTGGTCATAGTAGTAGCAGCGCTGCTGGCCTATGCCCTTGCCCCTGGCGTTAAACTTCTCAATCGCTTCATGCCGCGCATTGTGGCTATTATCTTTGTCTACCTGGTTGTTTTGAGCTGTCTCAGCCTGCTTCTCTATTTCGTTATCAATACGACGATCTTGCAGGTCACATCACTGGTAAACAATATCAGCGCCTTACTCACACCCAGCGGTAGTGAACACATCGCACCTTTGATAAAAATCCTCAATAGTTTTGGGATCACTGATACCCAGATTAATGGTTTTGAGCAACAAGTGGTCAACCAGGCACAGGGTCTTGTAGGCGGCATCGGACCGTTACTCGCGGGCATCTTTGATTTTGCCCTCGATATCATTATCGTGGCTGTGCTGAGCGTGTACCTGCTGATTGATGGTGCACGGCTCAAACGATGGATACAGCGTAACGCGCCGTTACCGCAACGGGAACGAGCCCAATTCGTCATGCATACTCTCGAACGTGTAGTGGGCGGCTACATACGTGGGCAGTTAACCCTCTCTATTCTGATCGGCCTGCTTGTAGGAGTGGGGATGACCATCTTCCGCTTGCCCTATGCTGTCTTGCTCGGCGTACTGGCCTTTGTCCTGGAGTTTATTCCTGTACTTGGTACGTTGACCTCAGGCGCAGTGTGTGTACTGATTGCTCTGAGTGAAGGCTGGTTAGTTGCTCTGGGCGTACTCATTTACTTTATTGTGGTACACGTCTTCGAGGGCGATATTGTCGGACCTCGTATTGTTGGTAAAGCGGTTGGACTTCATCCCGCACTCTCCCTGGTCGCGCTGATCGCCGGAGCCGAATTGTTTGGCATCTGGGGCGCAGTTCTGGCAGCGCCCCTGGCCGGATTAATACAGGCGTTACTAATTGCCATCTGGCAGAACTGGCGCGAGACACACCCGGAACAATTCCCCAACGCCGAAGAAGAAGTCCCCGTAATAGTGGAGACAGTCGAAGTTGTCGCGGCACCTATCCGTCCTGCCAACGACGCTGGCGCGTCTGGCTCCGCTCAGGCAGAATGTAAGGAAAAAGAAGAGATACTAGAGTAAGGCTTAAATCAATTGCCGGACGCTTTGCGGCTCTGTGAGCATTCTCCCGTCATGATTGACGTTTTCCACCTCCTCCACCCGTTGCCAGTAGAGCAGTACATCATAAATCATACCTGCTTCACAGCGTACCTGAAAAATACCGTGACGCGTCACTTGCTCAAAGTGTGCGATGATGGCATCGTCCAGGGGCTGACTGATTCCTATGGTGAGCATATCGCGTTCCATACCTACCGGAACACATTGATAGCGGCAGGCCAGCTCATAAGGAAAGAGGTGTAACAGGCGACGAGACGGGTAATCAGCGATGACGGCTAGATACGGCACGGGCTGGATGCTTTGCGAGGACTGATTCGTCACACTATTGGTTTCTGCACCTGCATGAGGATGCTCCATCATCGCCTCCTCCTCATCCCCCACACTCTCTATGCTCCTGGTGGACGCGATAAAATACATCCCTACGTCGGCGCTCCCCATACTTTCCAAACTTCCCGCGTGCACATCAATGGCTCTTTTAGATTGTAGACGCTGCCAGATGGTAAGCGCGGATAGACCATAAAACGCCTGTAGCTCACAGTCTATATCCACCAGAAGAGTGGCAACGCGCCGGGCTACAGCTTGAGCTCCCTGAAGGGGCGTCTCGGGTAAGATAATGGCGCAGGTATGCCCCAATAACAACACCGTATCAGTACAACGAACATTCCGGCGAATACGCTGTGCAGCCCGCGGCAAGCGGGAAGCATGCTCATCCGAAGCTATGATATACACCAGAGACACACAATCATCGTAGATTTGCGCAGTCATTCCACTCAACCCCACATCCTCCACTTTTCACTTCCAATATGATACCTGCTGTCCCTTCAAGAATGTCTGGTGAAAGCGTTAAGATCAGGTTGAGACCAACATGATCTGGTAGAGAAAACAGTATATTCTCGCAATTCAATTCTTCACGCCAGTGGAGCGTTTTTTACCAGGTTACAACCCATCCATCACCATGAATTGGCCTGGGTGTGTCATACTGAAATGTAGATGGTAGATGATGAGAGTATGGTGGTTGGGAAGGAAAGTTTCTATGACTACCCGTCAAAAATCCCGCATGGTGAAAAGAAAAGGCAAAGGAGAACCCGCTGTCTCTCAGCCGAAGACAAGCACACCGCTGCACTTCAGCATCATCCTCTGTACCTACAACCGGCGCAACCTGGCGCTGAGCGCATTAACTAGCTTGCGGCGACAAACCTTGCCCTATAATGCCTTTGAAGTCATCGTCATCGATAATGGCTCCAATGATGGCACACTTGATGCGGTGCGCGCCTATGTAAACGCGGGGCGGCAGGAAAAGCACAAGACAGACGATATCTGGAAGGTCCAATGTCTTACTGAGCCACAAAATGGACTGGCCTATGCGCGTAATACTGGCCTGCTGGCTGCATCGGGCGAGATTGCGGTATTTCTTGACGATGACGCCGCGGTCGAACCGCATTTCCTTGAACACCTGTGGAGCGCCTACCAGGAAACCGGCGCGGATGCTATTGGCGGGCGGGTCGAAATACACTGGGAGGCTGCGCGCCCGCACTGGCTCACCGATGATATGCTGGACATGCTGGGCTACTTTGAGCCAGCCGATAGACGCACCCAATTGGACACACTCAACACTTTCACCTGTTTCAGCAGTTGTTGTTTTTCGGTCAAAGTCGAGGCGCTCCGCGCTATCGGCTACTTCTCGCCTTTCTTGAGCAAACGCATCGATGTACCATCCAGTATCGAAGTGCGTGATATGTGCCAGCAGCTGCGCACCGCAGGATATACTCTCTGGTATGAACCAACGGCCGTAGCCGCCCACCGTGCGCCAATGGCTCGCCTGGTACGTCCTTTCTTCATGGGCCGAGCATACTGGCAGGGACGCTCAGAGATCCTGGCACACTATAGAGATAGCAGTGAACACAGCAGCCCACCGCCTATGATACGCCCTGCTCTGCAAGACCTGCGCGCAATGCTCTCGCTTGCCCTCATCCATCGTCCCTTGCTGCGCCTGGCCGGTCGCTCTACGAATGAACGCCTGCGAGCCGCGATGGAACAGGCTCGCCACCTGGGACGCTTCCAGCAAAGTCTCGTGCTGATGGAACATGATGTGACATCGCCCGCCGTCCTCTTTGTGCGTTCGGCTGAACGCGATGATACCGCTGATCTGTTGATACAAGCGTTGCGCTTGCAGGATATACGTTGTACGACCAGCACGCCTTCTATCCCCATCTCCTGGCTCTGGCAGCACCGCGCGCATAGCGGCAAATCCATTGGCGTGCTGCACTTTTATCGTCCTGGGGCGCTCGATCTCTCATACCGGGAGCGGCAGCAGCTAGGATTTCGCGTCTGGCTGGCGCATCGCTGGGGGATTCGCGTCATCACGACCGACGCGGGAGGATGGTGGCAGAGCGCGCGTGGTCTGCATGGGCTGCGCTTTCTCCCACGCCGGGCATTGGAACGCCAGTTGTTGTATTTCAGCCATGCCGTCATCGGGTATACGCGCCAACCCGACCAGTTGTACCCCGATAGAAAATTACGCCGCAAGGTGCGCTGCCTTCCGCATCCAGGCTTCTTCGGGCGCGATGAATCGGGCCACTACGCGCCTCCTCTACCTCGTGAGAAAGCGCGTCAACGGCTCGATTTCCCCGACAATGCAGGGTTCACCTACCTCTGCCTGGCTTCACAGCATACCGAGCGTGAGATCATCCACCTGGTCGAGGCATTCCGCAAGGCAAAGCAGACAGAAGAAGCTGACGGAGAAGACCACCCCGCACTGCAATTGCTGCTTGTCGGCGCTCCAGGAGACAAAGGTGAATCAACGCGCATCTTGAAGCTGGCTGCGCTCACCTCATCGCTGCACCTGCACAGGGCAAATCCCGGCAAGGAAGACATGCCGCTATACCTGGGCGCGGCTGATGCCCTGGTGCTGCCCCATTTTGCCATTGAGACTGCTGGCACATTGGAAACAGCTATACTGGCGCTCTCTTCGGGGCGTGTGGTGGTCGCTCCCAACCTGCCGCGTTTTTGCGGTATGCTTCCTCCTCGCGCCAGCGTTCTCTATGACCCGGCCAGCCGCGAGTCATTGACACGCGCTCTACTCGATATCCGCAAACGCAAGTACCACCTCACGGAGCGCGATAAAGAGGCGCTGGATGCGCAAAGCGGTTGGGGCCACTACGCCGCCCGCCTGGTGAAGGTATACGGCGGGATTTTAGAAAATAAACCATAGTACGACCCGGCGTAAGAATTGGCTTGAAAACAATCGCCTCCAACCCTCATTTTATGTTATGATTTATACACACAACGAGCAATATTGCTCTGTTGTTCTTTCACCAGCGCCCAAAGGAGCGTGCAGATGATCGCAAGAGACATTATGACCCGCACAGTCTGTACTACCCACCCCGACGCCAGAGCGCAAGAGGCTGCGCAGCTACTTTCTTCGAAGCGCATTAGCGGATTGCCCGTAGTCGATGGGCATGGCAACATCATTGGTATCGTCACCGAAGCCGACATTATCAGTAAGGTCGATCGCGAAGGGCTGATTGTTTCCGACATTATGAGTCGTGAGGTCATCATGATTGATGAAGAGATGCCCGTCAACGAGATCGCTGTCCTGCTAACGGAGCGCAAAATCAAGCGCGTCCCCGTCGTGACCGCAGGTAAGTTGGTTGGTATTGTCAGTCGCGGAGATATCGTGCACGCCGTGGCCCAGGGTCTTTTGATTATCCGGCAGTGGTGAGAAGGTTTTGGTCACTGCGAACACTGGTCTGCCGCTACGCTATTGGTCGTGGCATCCCAGATGATATACCCTTGCTGGAAGGTCTGGCGCAAATAGGTATCGCTTCCTGAACCCTTGAAGGTATCGAGATTCGAGGTCGGATAGCCATGGCATCCACTTGCGCCATGATCAATGTTAAGATATTCTATCCACACGCCGCCATGCATCCAGTAAGGCGTTGTTGTGCCATCGACTAACATCAGCGCGCCGGGCAGACCCGAGCCGCCGCCTAAATCTTGTACCCAACCATTGCCCCAGCGATGCATGAGCGCGCCGCCGCCGTTATCTCGCGGCAGGCCCAGTACACCTTCTCCCCCCAACTGGGCGAATGCTGTCTTAAAGTCGCTGGCCACCTGGCTATTTGGCGCGCCCATACCTACCCAGTCTCGATCATAGCTGCCCGGCGTCCAGTCAGGAATACTACAGGTGACGCAGGCGACAAAGCTATCCGATGTATTGGTAAAATCCGCCTGGGGAGGAAGCAGCGCAGAACCCAGGCTCGGCGCATAGTTGTCCGTCCAGCCATTACTATAAAATTGCGGGTGAGCAGCGTAATACCAGACATATTCCTCGTAAATCGAGCGAAACGGTGCACCAGGATACCAGTGGGCGTACTGCGAAGATGCCACATCAATGGGATTGTTGCCATAGCTCCCATTATAGGCCCAGACTGCGAAAAACCAGTCATTGGCCTTGTACGGGTCATTGGGATCGGTCCGTGACGCCACGGCTGCCGTGTTTTTCCAGGCATTGATGAGGGATTGAACGCCAACACCGATGTTATAACTTTGATCGTGCTGAATTTTGAAGGTGTCTGTGCGGCAGGTATTGTTCTTTTTACATTGGGGAGGCATGCCCCATGTTTGTTGGTACTCGCCCCAACCGCCGTCCCAGCTTTCTACAGGCGTTCCTACAGCCTCGCCATTGACCTGGTAATCGAGGCTATTGAACTGATGCCAGTCGCTCTCGGTGTAGGCTACGCCATGCAGGATGGCCGCAGAAATATGTGGCGCGCCGTTGAGCGAGGTACATAGGCCATAGCACATCGACGGCAGTACAGGCCCATCAAACAGCCGGTTGGCATGTCCCTCGAGCATCCATTCGTCCTGTTGAAACACACTGGCATTATGAGAAGGCCCGGCGCTCAGGCGTTTATGAAAAGCTAGAAGTTGGGCCAGCGTGCTTCGCGGCACGGAGTGTAGCTGCGCAGGCATTCTATGCCGCGTCCAGAAGACTTGCACGATCTGGCTGCCATAGGGCAAGGTTAACGCTTGCAGCGCGCCCGTCTGCGCATTGGCCACGATAAGGCGCTCTTGCGCGGGAACATTACCGATGCCCCGCACTGCCAGGTCGCTACGTGTACTCACTACCTGCGACATCACCAGTGTCTCGCCATCGGCTGAACGCGACAGCGCGTTCAACGCAGTCATTGTGCCACCCAAAATATGAACATAACGGCTAGTATCGAAGAGCGGCGGAATATTTGTTACCGCACCACCAGCGAAGGCAATGCGCACCAGGTGATAACGCAACGGCTGCCAGCTTGTTACACGTTCGCACTCAATAGAAACTCCATCACTACCCACACGCAGCACATTACCCGGCAGAATGTCAGGCGGCAATGTCAGTATTCTTGTTGGACTATCTCCAGGGTGACCGCAAGGGTCACCCATACAAGCGCTCGCGGCATTATTACCTGTATCCAGTCGTAACAGGCTTACGGGCATATGCGGTCGCGCCAGCGTCAAAATGAGCTTACCTGAGCGATCAAACCCAACCAACCGCAGCCAGCCATCTCGCTGGGATTGACGAAAGAGTGTCACGTCATGTCCAATCAGATCAACATGATGAATCTCGTCAAAGCCGCTATACATTGGAGCAGCCAGGATGGGGCTTGTCCCCGTCCTGGTCTCCCCACTGTGGTAATAGAGTGTGCGGCTATTGGCTGACCAGATAACCTGGTCAGCTATCGCGACTTGTTCGGCCAATAATCTGGCCCCTTGTATCGAGCCAATATCTGCGAGCGGTGACCGAAATGGGAGGGCATCCACTGGCGGCAATGGTTGTCCATCGGTAGATACGATGCTCAGGGCTGCGCCATCAAGATTGGTCGCATAGCCAGCTTGAATTGGATTCAGCAAGGCAAGATATCGGCCATCCGGCGATGGAAAAAATACAGGGGTTTGCATTAAGGAGCTGCGCTGCATGGCAAATACCGGCGTAACGCTCTTTAAATCGGCTCCGGACACGCGATACACTACTAATGGGCCATTCGGCTGCTCTGCTCGACTGAATGCCACAGTGTATACCAGGTCACTTCCGTCTGCATTTTCCGCATTCCAGGTGCCTGTAGTGAAAAGCGAACCCGCCTGGACATACACTGCCTCGCGCACCGGCCAGCTTATGAGTGATAGAGCTATCAATATGATGATAGAGAACACTGTTGACCGGCGCGGCTCTGCCCTGCCCTGGTTGCTCTGTTTTTGGAGATGAGTTAAACACGGCATCGTAACGTTCCTCCAATTTCAGGATACACAGGTGAAAAACAGGACTTGTCCCAACCACAGCTTCTCGCTATAATGTGCAATGTGATTAAGTACCTTGAAAGACATCCTGCCAACGCACTGCGTGCTGAGTGTAGACATTTTGCCAACGCACTGCGTGCTAGCTGCGCTCAGGCAAACTGCAAGGAGTGCGCTTCGCTCAGGCAGGATGCCAGGTAGTACCTTGAAAGACATCCTGTGAGGACAGTGAGGATAGCCCAATTGTCAGAGAAACGCACCCGCCTGATCCGAGAACTAGTTGAAACAGTTGCTTTGACGCTGCTGATTTTCCTGGTTATCCGCTTTGCCGCGCAAAGCTTTCGCGTGGATGGGCAGAGCATGGAGCCGGGCCTGCATACCGATGAATTTGTGCTGGTGGACAAGGCGGCTTATCTTTTCCAAGCACCTCAACGTGGAGACGTAATTGTCTTTCACTATCCTGTGGACCCCAGCGTGGATTTCATCAAACGCGTTATTGGGCTGCCCGGAGATACCGTGCAGACAACCAGTAACGAGGTGATCGTGGATGGACAGATATTGCATGAACCATACATTAATGATGCCTCTAATCCCAACGATAATACGTTGAAGTTAGGGCCAGATCAGTTTTTTGTAATGGGGGATAATCGCAATAACAGTTTTGATTCACGGTCATGGGGTTCACTAAATAAAAGCTATATTGTTGGGAAGGCCATTCTTGTCTACTGGCCATTAAGCGACTGGGAACTGATCAATACATTTCCGTCGGTATTCGCGAGTGTTCACGCGGGTTGACGGGAATTGTCGGCATCCATCCCAGTTGTAATATACATGAGGTTCAAATTGAAACGTTCATCACATCTGGCGCGAGAAATTGTCGAAACGCTTGCATTAACCCTGATCATTTTCCTGGCGATACACTTTACCATCCAGAACTACCAGGTTGAAGGCAGCAGCATGCAGCCAGGTCTTATGAGTAATCAGTACGTGCTGGTTAACAAGCTCGCTTATCTCTTTCACCCGCCAGAACGAGGAGATATCATCGTTTTTCACTATCCCGTCGATACCAATAAAGACCTTATCAAGCGTGTGATCGGCATTCCAGGAGATGTGATCATCCTCACCAGTTCCACTGTCGAGGTGAATGGCGTAGTGCTGAAAGAACCGTATGTTCAAGTGTCCATCAATCCGGGCGCATCACAAGTCACTATACCGCAGGATGAATACTTCGTGATGGGCGATAACCGGCAGTACAGTTCTGATTCGCGAGATTGGGGATTTGTCCCGAAAAGTTATATAATTGGCAAGGCGGTTATGATTTATTGGCCACTAAATTCCTGGCAATTTATCAACACCTATCCGTCGGTCTTTAGCACTATCAAGAACAACCATTAAAGGATAGTAAAATGCGAGATTCGGATTCAGAATACCCACGGCATCAGCCTCAAAGGAGGGATCACCATCCATTTGACGACGACACTGATGATGATACGTTACAAGAGGAACCCGGACATTCTGGAGGCCCGCTCCACCAACGGTCAGCGCCGACCCGCCCTCAAATACCACCGGGCCATGTCAAAAAAACTTTGATTATCGGCCTGGTGGCTGGCATCATAGCCGCTCTACAAGTCATCATCTTCACATTTGCCAACGCCTCTCTTTACCAGAATGCTGCGAATGCCAGCAATGCGAACAGTCTGCCCCTGGGTGTCGCCTCAACCATTGTCGCTATCTTCTGCCTGACCTCATTTATCAGCTTAGTGATCTACTTTGTTGCCGGGTTTATCATTGGCAGGGTGGCAATAGAGCGGCGCATGGGCTTCCTCGGTGGATTTGTGGCAGGCGCTGTCGCTTACGCCATTGGCTTCATCATCCAGTATTTTCCCGGATATCCCGGCTCGCGCAACACTGGCTTCAGTGGCGGCTTGATTGGCTTTGGTGGAGGCCTTATCACTGCACTGATTATTCTCCTGCTGCTGGCGCTACTGGCCGGATTGTTCGGCTTCCTGGGCGCATGGCTTGCCACGCGCAGGCATCCCTATTACGTGGGGTACGACGGGTAAGAGGCCTAAATAGAAGTTTCTCCCAATTCATCCAGCAGTCGCATATCGTCCTGGCCTGACCTGGGTAATGGCGGCAATTCTGTTCCTATCTGCTGCAGTAGCCCGGTCAGGCCACCGCCCGGTACTGCTTCAACTCGCATGACCTTCACCTTCCCATGATCAAGTGTATATTCTACGTGCACCTCAGGCAATTCAACCCAGATGCCAGTTGCGGGGATCAATCGTATGCCAAACATCGGCAATGTCAGGCCGTGAGTATGGGTGCCAGACAGACTCATCAACCCTGTGACACGATCCCGATCCTCCAGTAGATCACTCAGGTAATACGAGAGATCAGGCATAGCAGTATGTAGCTCGCTCTGCATTGCCAGGAAAACTCCTTTGCTTATCGGTCGAGTCGTCCAGCCACTCATCGAGAAATCGTCCGACATATATTGAGCCGCCAGTTCCAGATCACCCGCCTGTAGGGCAGCCATGAAGGTTTTGACTGTATCGATGGCACTCATAGTTCTCCTCCCGTTATCTTAAACTGTTACACATACACTGTTGATGAGGTACATATGGCAATAAGTAGTTTTCTTATTGCGTCTTCCATCATATACACGATTGAGGAAGCAGGAGGAAATATCATGAAGCGTCGCACAAGGACTATTGCCCTCCAACAATATCCGCAATCGGTTTAGCCCATGCAAGCACGCGCTCATCATCCATGAAGGGGCATGCCAGAGTGTGTCCAGGGGAGATTCATCAGAGGACTGCCTGTACTCGCATAACCCTGCGGCGCTGGCCCGGTAGTAGGAGGACAGACCCAGAGATCAATGCCCGCCTGTGTCATCAGCATCTCTAATTCGTTGTGCAAGGCCAATCTCCCAGGCAGCAATTCCGCCAGTTCTTGTGCGCTCACTTCCTGTCCCTCGCGTACAGCCGCCAGGGTGCGAGGACGATAGAGCGATGAATACTGCTCAAACCAGGGGGCATGCACCTGCGCCATATGTGCAAAAATAATCCGCGAGTGGCGGCGGTTTATGGCCTCGATATCGTGCAGCAGAGCCTGCACGCGCCGCACCGTATAGCCTGCCTTTTGAAGCAGGACAAGCTGTTGCTCAAATGCGATCAGCGCTTCTGGTGATGCCTGGGCAAGATAGGGGCCTTCCGGCACACCAAGCACAGGCAGGACATCAGATACAGACGACCGGGCAGGTTGCCAGTTCTCACATAACAGAGAAGCCACGAGCGCCATCCCCTCCACATCCTGTGTAAAAATACCGAGCACTGTAGAGCCAATCACCTGTGTGCCAATCGCCAGCGGGCAGAAGCCAGCCGCGACAGCCGCCGCCGAACCACTGCTCGACCCGCCCGGTGAATAGTCCAGGTTATGCGGGTTGCGTGTCGGCCCCGGCTCAAAATACGCAAATTCGGTGGTAACAGTCTTCCCCAATATCAACACACCCGCCCGCCGCAGCTCTTTGAGGTAATCTCCCTCCTCCCCGGTAAATAGCTCCGGTGGAAGCTGCGAGCCAACACGCGTGGGAAAGCCATCGACAAAAAACATATCTTTGATACCCACCGGTATCCCATACAACGGCGGTCGATCCGCGGGATGAGGATACCGCTCCTGTAACTTCTGAGCCTCGGCCAGCAATCGCTCGCGGCGGTCTGGTTCGGGCAACAGTGCCTGAATCTGCGGCTCGTAAGTGTCGATACAATCACAAAGTTCATTGAGATAGGTAAAAAGGTCAAGCTGCCCGCTACGCAGCGCGGCGGCTGTTTCGACAAGTGGAGCAGAGTGCAGCATGGGAGGGAACTCCTTTCGGTTGGAGCGTTCAGAATACAGAGTTTATCATGTGAGCGGATGATATACATTCTAGCATTGATGGGGGGTATTGGGAAAGGGACTTAGGGAGAATGTCAAGGAGAGAAGTAACGAAGTAATGACTCGTATACCTCCCTCTCAAGCCATATTTAGAGAGCATCGATTGGCATAAAATAGTGAAAATTCCCAGGGCCAGCAGTCTTCTCTAGCTGCCTGAGGATACGCGGAGCATTATCGTAAGGTCCTGCCACAAAAAAGGGCTTCCCATCTTTACCAAACGTTAACTGATACGGTTCCTCAAGCTCACCACGCGGCGCCAGTATATACTGCGTGCCCGCAAAGTCCTTTTCTGGCTGGAAGCCAAACTGCGCTGCATAATCAAGCGAGGCATAAACCATCTGGTGTGCGAGCTCAACAGGACACTCCTGCGGCTTCAACTCGCGGAAAATTTTGCCTAGAACTTCGTTCTTAAAACGTGCCCGGGAAAAACCCGCATTGCCAAACGTATTTTTAACCCCCAGCAAGTACTTATCTACAAGGTAGGTTCCAAAACAGATATCACCATCGGGCTGCTGCCGGGACACAAGGATCTCCACCAGTCCCAGGTCATCCTTCTGCCAGTTATCGCTGATCCAACATTCGTAAAAAGGAAAGGCGCGAGCACGACGAATAATAGCCTGTGCGGATAATGACGCGAAATCTTGTTGATGTGATTTGTGTGGTGAAGCGGCTTTTTGCTTGCTGCGCTTTTTCATAAGCGCCTTCTGGCGTTTTCGTTCATCTCGTGGCATGTCTGATTCCGTTTCTTGATTTGTAGGGACGCGCTAGATCACGTCCCTACAAATCTTAAGGATGGTTACTCGATCGTTACCGATTGCATGACATCGCCGACGCGGATGTTGCGTACCACATCCATGCCGGAGACGGTGTCACCGAAAATCGTATAGTTGGGTGGAAGACCCGGCTGGTCTTCCAGGCAGATGAAGAACTGGCTGCCGTTCGTGTTGGGGCCAGCGTTCGCCATCGCGACAGTACCGGCCTTGTATGGGCGTTTGACCGACTCATCGTTGAATTTATAACCGGGGCCACCCGATCCCGTACCGGTAGGATCACCACCCTGGATGACGAAGTTAGGCACCACGCGATGGAAGGTCACACCGTCATAGTATCCATCGCGCGCTAAGGCGACGAAGTTGTTGACGGTCTGGGGGGCCTCCGCGGGGTTTAATTGCAGGTGAATATCGCCCTTGTTGGTCTTGATGACCACGTGGTAGGTTCTATTCATCTCTATCTGCATACTCGGAGGCGAGCTATAACGCTTCGCTGGCATAATCGTTCCTTTCTCTACTACGGTGCCTGAACCACGATTACATGATTCATGACATCTGGCTTAATATTCTTTGTCTTAGGGTCGTCTGGATTTGGTCCCTGAATCTTGAGAACCACGTCCATTCCCAACACGATATGACCAAAAAGATTATACGACTTTTGCAGTTTCGTTGTGTCGTTCGCCGTGCAGATGAAGAACTGGCTGCCGTTGGTGTTGGGACCCGAATTGGCCATCGCGACCCAACCCGCTGTGTAGTTGCCCAGCACCGGCTCATCGTTGAACTTATAGCCAGGACCGCCTGAGCCATTACCGCTGGGATCGCCGCCTTGAATGACGAAGCCTGGCACCACGCGGTGGAAAGTCAAGCCATTATAAAAGAAATTCTCCGCCAGGAATACGAAGTTGTTCACCGTTACAGGCGCGTATTGCGGATCGAGTTCGATCACGATCAAGCCACGATTGGTGTTGATGCCCGCGCAGTAGAATTTGTGGACATCAATGTTCATCGATGGCGAATTCGGATAATTATGGGTTATTAAGTCAAAGCTACTCTTGCTGGGAGCAGGTGAAGTATTCGTCAGTTGCTTGACCACTTTCAAGCAGGGCGACGGACTGAGCAGTTTAAGGTTCGGCGTGGGCGTGGGCACAACCTTTTTGTGCGTGACAGATGTAGGCGCTTTGGGTTTGGCAAACGGCCCGGCCTTGAAGTAATAGAGTCCGTAAATGCTACCTGCAATCACAAGAACGGTCAAGAATATAGCCCAGGGATAGCGAGCCAGCCCACGCGCTGGTCGTTTATAACCCGGCGCATTACGAAGCGGTTCCTTCACCTCTAATCTTGGGAACTCTGTCGCGTGCGCTTTGGCAATTCTAGCTGCCCGTCTCGTGGCAGCACGTTTGGTTGTCTTTGGCATAGGGTTCTCTAGCCACTCCTTCATACGTAAAACACTATCTTTCGTGCTATAATAACCCTCTTGCGCGCCTGGGTCAAGTACCTTGAAAGACATCCTGCCAACGAACTGCGTTCTACCTGCGGTCAGGCAGGATGCAAGGAAGTACCTTGATATCCATTCCTCAAACGCCGCGCAAGCTTTTCCAACCGGCTGATCAGCATACATCCAGATATTTGGCAGGCGACACATGGGTCGTGATGTGCACGAAAGTCCTTGTTATGGAGCGGCAGTTCTATCCAAAAAGGCCATAGAGACAACGAAAATTTCCCGCGATTGATGAATTTTTCAACCAATCTTTGTGGATAAGATTGTGGATAAAACTGGGGATAATGGGGGATAAGTGACCCTTTAACGTGGAAAACTGGAGGATAAATCACATTATGTCATGCACTAAGCTCAAAGGATATGCACGTACAGCACAGACATATCCACATATCCACAGAGAATGCACCTCGCTTGCTATTTGATTTACTGAACAAGATTCGCTACACTAGTGAGGCACACAAAATTGAGCGAAGAGATTTTTTACCCTGAATCCGAAAAGATGTGAGCGTAAAGAATCGAACCTATGTGCTATAATCCGCCTTAGAGAGCATAACACTAGAACACTATAAAGTTTGATACCAGCTTGCCAACGAACTGCGTTCTACCTACGGTCAGGCAAGCTGCAAGGTAGTACCTAAAGATATAGGGATGAGCAAAGCGTGGAGAAGCTGTTACCGCAAAACATAGAGGCTGAATGCGGCGTACTTGGCAGCATCATCATTGATCCAGAGGCCATCGTGCAGGTGTCAGATTTCCTGCACTCAGATGACTTCTATCGGGATGCTCACCGCACTATCTATGATGTGATCCTCCAGCTATTTGAGGAACGCGAACCGGCAGATTTTATCACAATCTGCGACGAATTAGAGCGGCGCAACAAACTGGAAGAGGTGGGAGGCGCCAGCTATATCACCTCGCTCATCAACCAGGTCCCGACGAGCGGTAATGTCGAATACTATGGGCGCATCGTCGAGCGCACCGCCATTTTACGCCGTCTGATTCACGCCGCCGGGCAAATCGCAGCCATCGCCTACGAATCCAACGACGCGGAAGCCGCCCTGGAGAAAGCCGAGCAGCTGATTTTCGCCATCAGCCAGCGCCACGCACGTTCCGACTTTGCCCATATCAGCGAAATCCTGGCAGACTATATGAGCAAACTCGAACAGTTACACGAGCGGCGCGGCACAATTGTCGGGGTGCCATCCGGCTTTACCGACCTGGACCGCCTGACGGGAGGGCTGCAAAAATCGGACTTGATCGTGCTGGCTGCCCGGCCTGGCCTCGGAAAGACGAGCCTGGCCCTGAGCCTGGCGCACAATGCCGCTGTCAAATTTCGGCGGTCGGTGGCAATCTTCAGCCTGGAAATGAGCAAAGAGCAGCTTGCACAGCGCCTGCTCTCGATGGATGCGGCCATCGATCAACAACGCCTGCGCACCGGCTGGATCGAGGATGATGAGTGGGAGCGTATCGTGGTTGCGCAGAATACGCTGGACGAGGCCAGTATCTGGATCGATGATACGGCAAGCATAGCTACCACCGAGTTGCGCAGCAAGGCGCGCCGCCTGCAGGCTCAGGAGGGCATCGACCTGATTATCATCGATTATTTGCAGTTGATGCAGGCTACCATTGGGGGCAAGCGCAATGAGAACCGCGTGCAGGAGATCTCCGAGATCAGCCGCAGCTTGAAAGCGCTTGCCAGGGAGTTGAATGTGCCTGTTTTGGCGCTGGCGCAGTTGTCGCGGGCGGTTGAAACAAGACAGTCAAAGGTACCTCAACTTTCAGACCTTCGTGAAAGCGGCTGTCTGGCAGGCGATACATTTGTCTATTTGCCCGACTCAGGCACCTATAAGCCGATCGAGCAACTGGTAGGACAGTCCGGATTTAGAGTGCTTGCTCTGAATACTGAAACATGGCAACTAGAACCTCGTGAGGTGAGTAATGCTTTTGCCACCGGGTGCAAGCCTGTATTCAAGTTGACTACCAGATTGGGACGAAGTATTCGTGCTACAGCAAACCATCAATTTCTGACGATACAAGGCTGGCAACGGCTTGACATGCTAGTTCCTGGTATGCAAACTGCTAGTTTAACGAGCCGTCAGATGCAAGCTGCTCTTGGTAATGCTTATTGTGGTACAGGTCTGTATAAACAAAACCTGAGCCGTGAACGTGCTACTCGCCTTGCATTTGTAGTACAGAGCGAGGAATTAACAAGGCTTGCGCAAAGTGACATATATTGGGATGAGATTATCTCAATAGAACCTGACGGCGAGACCGAAATCTATGACCTGACTGTGGAAGGCCTGCATAACTTTGTAGCCAGTGATATCGTTGTTCACAACAGTATCGAGCAAGACTCAGACATCGTCATGTTTATTTATAGAGACGACGTTTATAACCAGGATTCAGAAAAGAAAAATATCGCGGATATTATTGTGGCGAAACATCGGAATGGGCCTCTGGGCGGCATCAGTTTATATTTTCAGGCCAGCCAGACCCGTTTTCGCGACCTGGAAATCAACCAGGCCGCAGAAGAATAAGAAGGAACATGACACTCTTTGCTGGATTTCCATCGGGGAAAAATCCCTATGTGCCGGTACCGGACGTATTTTTTACGGTACTGCTGCCAGAGATCGAGGATATGGCGGAACTCAAAGTCACGCTGCACCTCTTCTGGCTGCTGGCACAAAAAAAAGGGGACCCGCGCTGCGTCAGCGACCGCGAGCTGATGGCAGATGTGGTATTGTTGCGCAGCCTCAAACGCAAAGGTGATCCACGCCCGGTAGAAGAGCGGCTGCATCACGGATTGGAACAGGCAGTAGCGCGCGGGACTATCCTGCGCATACACCTGAAACTATTGCGCGAAGAAAGCGACGAGGAGGAGCTGATTGGCTGGTATTTCTTTAACACAGCCCGCAGCCGAAAAGTCGTCAATGAATTGCAAGGAGGTGAGGTCGTTCCTGGAAGCTTGCTTAATGTTGAGGTCGAGCAGGTTGAGGAAATGCATGAAATGATTGTTCCAGCAGAGAGACCAACTGCTTTACGGGGCTTTGAATCGTCATCACATATACAGGTACAGATTGACCGTCCTAATATCTTTGTATTATATGAGCAAAATATCGGGTTACTCTCTCCACTGATCGCAGATGAACTCAAAGATGCTGCCGATCAGTATCCGGCGGAATGGATTGAAGTAGCGTTCCGCGAAGCGGTATTGCATAATAAACGAAAATGGAGTTATATCCGCGCCATTTTACGGCGCTGGGAAACGGAAGGCAAGCAAGCATGGAACGCCTGAACGATATCTTCAGCAGAGCGGCGCAGCGACGCCAGCAGGAAAGCGATCATCGATCAACGGACCAAACGCCTTCCCAGGGATTGCGGCCAGGCGCCGCACCGCCGCGTCGTCCCTTGCCTGAGCAGACCGCGCGCCTGGGACAACCTGCGCATGCTCCAAATGCTCCGCAGACAAGGGGGCAGCGTACTCTCCCACCCGGAACGCGCCGCGAGCAAAGTGACCTCAACGCCTACGCTCAGCGTCCGCCATATAATCAACAGCGTGTGCAAGCAAGCAGACCAACGGGAGACAAATTCTCATCCATACCTGAGCGCGGGGGATGGTCACCTGGCAGAAGTATGCCCTCAACGCATGCAGATGCTCATCACCCTATGGTACAGGCTGATGTCCAGCACGAGTGGGAAGATGACACCGCCATTATACGCTATGGCGACTGGGAAAACGATGTGTATGATGAGCGCGCGCATCCTCAGGCACCGGGCAGCACGCATACCGTGAACCGCGCCGCCGCGAGGATTGCCCAGACCTATAAGGGCAACCGTTCAATGGCGACACGAGAATTACATTCATTGTCAGAAGAAGAGGCTAACCTGCCAATGCCAATGATGCGGGATGGGCGCCTGCCAGTACCCCTTCCTCCATCTCCATTAACAGCGCCGCAGGAAGCCAGGCAAACACATCGAGCCACACAGCCGCTCAACAGAGCACAAACGATTGTGCGTATGAGCCAGGATTGGCCACCAGAAGCGCCACACATACAGAAACCGGCATACCAACGCATTATACAAGAGGAATCAGCGGCACTGATTCCTGCTCCATACAACGCCAATACTACTATCTGCCCAATCTGTAAAGGCGCTGGGTTTCTGCGTGAGGACGTGCCATACGGCCATCCCAATTTTGGCAAGCCCACTGCTTGCAAATGCAAAGAGGCTGAGCGTTTAGAGGTAAGACGCCAACAATTGCAGGAGATATCTAATCTTGGTAAACTCAAAGAAAAGAATTTCAGAAATTTCAGACCAGAAATTTCCAAAGCTGTTGAAAATGCGTACTACGCGGCGGCAGATTACGCCGAGGATCCCATCGGATGGTTGGTCTTAATCGGTAGAGTGGGTTGCGGCAAAACGCATCTGGCAGCCGCCATTGCCAATCAATCTTTAGCTCGCGGCTCGCTTGTGCTTTTTAGCACAGTCATTGATCTACTCGATCATTTACGTACAGCCTTTTCACCCACGGCTACAGAGGTATACGATCAAAAACTCAACAAAATGCGTGAAGCAGCATTGCTCGTACTGGATGATCTGGGAGCACAGCAGAGTACACCGTGGGCTACTGAAAAGCTCTTCCAGTTGCTCAATTATCGTTATAACTATCGTATACCTACAGTCATCACAACTAACAATGTTGGTCTGCAGGGAATCGATGAACGCATACGTTCCCGACTAATGGATTTTAGCCTATCCAATATTATAACGATCGATAAAACAGTTGACTACCGTCCACAAAATCCGAGTCGAGAGTAAGACAAATTAGCAAACATCACGTGAGAGTGCCAAATTCACCTGTTTTATCCTTGCGTTTGTGAATTGCAGGTGCTATCATAACGGTACACGACCCTGTAATTGCAGGGTTCCTCTGCACATTCAGTTTTTGCCGATAATGTCTCATATCGAACATACAAGGACGACACCAGGGCAGGGGCAAGCCCAGCCCGTACCTATACGGGCGGTGGTCGTGCTTCGTATAGGGTACGGGCTGGGCTTGCCCCTGCCCTGGTAAGTGAGACAGATCGTTTCTGGGATATTAAAAGGAGCAAAGATGGGTAGCAAATTTAACCCAAATGATCCTCGCTGGATCAAAGACACTCGTGAAGTTATGGAACCGCGGGGCATTATTGTCCCCAACGTGATTGAATCAACGCCTCGTGGTGAGCGGGGCATGGACATCTATTCGCGCCTGTTAAAGGAGCGCATCATTTTCATTGGCACGCCCATCGACGATAATGTGGCTAACCTGACGGTGGCGCAGTTGCTATTCCTCCAGAGCGAGGACGCGACCAAGGACATCTGGCTGTATATCAACTCGCCCGGCGGCGTGATCTACGCAGGTCTTGCCATCTATGACACCATGCAATGGTTGAAGCCCGATGTTGCCACCGTGTGCGTCGGTATGGCTATGAGCATGGGAGCGGTACTGCTCGCCGCGGGCGAAAAGGGCAAACGTTACTGTCTGCCCAATTCAACGGTGCTGATTCACCAGCCTCTGGGCGGCGCTGAAGGACAGGCGGCGGATATCGAAATCACGGCCCGTGAAATCCTGCGCCTGCGCAGCAGCATCTATGACATTCTGGCTCGTCATACCGGTCAGACACGCGAGCGCATCCAGCAGGATGCCGACCGCAACTACTTCCTGACTGCGCAACAGTCGGTTGAGTATGGCCTGGTTGACGAAGTTCTCTCGAACGAGGATGCTACAACGCGCTAAATTCCAGGCAACGCCACACCTGAAGCGCCTGACGCTCGCGCACCTGACGCACACAAGGGGCGTCAAATACGCATCAACCGAAGCCTGGAAGCCAGGCAGGAGGCCAGATGATCCGTAGGGGCGAGGGCGGCGGACGTGGGGCGGTGTGGGCCTTTATGGTCGCCCGCGGGGTGGGGGTGATCGTGTTCCCCCAACATGGAAGCCAGAGCAACAGGACGCGGGCGACCATAAAGGCCCTCCCAACCCCTCATCGTCCGCCCTCGCCCCTACGGATATTGATGAGTCTCAGGTTGATGCGTATTTGACGCCCTCTTGTGGGCGTTAGGTGCGTGGGTCATTGTGAAGAAAAACGGGAGATGACCCTTGCCTGTTAAGCCTATACACACGCTCACCGATCGTACTATTCGCTGCATGCTGTTTGATCTCGGCGATACTCTCTGGTCTCGTGGGGAGACGGCAGCATGGGAGCGAAACGAGGATATCGCCAATCGCCGAGCGGTGGTGCTGCTGCGCGAACGCATTGACCCCGCATTCTTGCCCATGCTTGACGACTTCGCTCTTGGGCGACGCTTACGCGAGGCAATCGATCAGTACATACGCACCAGGATTCGCCGTGACCCCGAAAATGAGCCTGACGGAACACGAGCTGTAATCGAAACGCTGAGCCAATGGGGCATTCCAGAGCTACACCGGGATTTTGGCGAGGAGATTTTCGAGGCCCTACGCATTCGCATTCCGGAATCGCGCCCGCTTTTTGATGACTCGCTTTCGACGATTATAGAGCTACATAAACGTGGCTTTTTGTTGGGGATCGTAACCAACCGTATCTGGGGTGGACCACCTTTTCTTGAAGATTTGCGCACACTCGGTCTGTATGACTACTTTCATCCAGCCGCCATCGCTATTTCAGGTGATTTAGGTCGGCGCAAACCCAGCGCTGAAATCTTTCTGCACGCGCTCAACGCGCTCGATGTCAGGCCGGAAGAGGCGGTGATGGTGGGCGACTCGCTCAGCGCCGATGTACTGGGAGCACAGGCTCTCGGCATTTTTGCTATCTGGAAGCCTAAACCAGAGATGCTCAAAGGTATTCAAGCGCTTAGGCATAGAGCAAATACCGCTATCAACGCACAGCCTCTTGCTGAATCAGGAGTGCGTCCAGCAGAACTATCTCATCATATACCCGATACCCCGCTACCAGGCATGCACACTACAGATGATGACTATATATTGGCGCAAGATTGGAGCCGTGATTATCTCGATCGCTACCTGCACGGCGAAATTACACCCGATCTCACCATAGAACATCTCAGTGATTTACTGGAAATCTTCCAGCAGGCAGGTGTGCAATGACACCATCCTTGCGCAAATGGCTTTTTGAAACGCTCTATAAGAACAAATACCTATATCGTTTTGCCAGCACGGTCCCTTTCGCCGGTCAATGGCGTGTATGGCAAAGACTGGTGCTGACTCGCCTTCGTGGTCATGACGTGCTCGAACTCGGCTGCGGTCTGGGCGATTTGCTGGCGGACATGATCGAGGCCGGTTATAACTGCCGCGCCATCGAACACTCTCCCCCGATGGTTGCAGCCGCCCGCGAAACCCTGCAACATCGCGAACTCGGTGAAAGAGCCTGGGTGATTCAGGGATCGGCGCAGAGTCTCCCCTTTAGTGATGCTTCGTTTGATAGCGTGGTGAGTACCTTTCCCTCTGAATACATTTATGACACCGACGCCATTGCCGAAGTAGCGCGTGTCCTACGTCCAGGCGGGCGTCTCATTGTAGTAGAAGGGGCAAACTTGATCCCTGTAGGCTTCCTGCAGCCCTTATTGGTATTCGTGCAAATGCTCGTCTATGGCCCACCCGCCGTTTTTGGTCCTCGCAAACGCCGCAACCTCGACGATGAAGTCATGCGCAGCCGAAGTTATCGAGACGCTAGCCCGCCTGAACCAGGCGTGATACAGGTTGACAGAGATACAGGCACAGGTTTCGCTACAGATGTATTGGACGATGCCTGGTTCGGCCAGCATATTCCCTTGGAACATCATGGCCTGCGCCGCCGCTCTGAACGGGTACGCAGCCATCGTTGGGAAGTGTACATCACGATTGGGGAAAAGCCAGGTAACGCTGCTTCCTTGTTGACGTGACCCCTCACTTTCAGTACCATGAAGAGTAAAGGGTTATGGTGAAAGGGATGCAGGGGAATGTCAGGAACACAGGGAAAGCAGAGAACGCAGGGGAAACAACAAGCAACGCCGCGTGACACGCCGGTAGGTCGTTCATTGCAACAGGGAACCTACCAGGTAGAAGCTGCCATCGGCTATGGGGGAATGGGGCAGGTATTTCTGGCGTCGCACCGGGCGCTTGATGTTCCGGTGGCGTTAAAACAGGGGCGAGCCGACCAACCTCTCCCGCAGAGTGTGATAGCGGAGCTAGATCGCTTTCTACAGCAGAAACAGGAGAAACAAGGGCAGCAGCAGGTTACACCTGTTACTCCCGCGCTACAGGCACTCGAGAACGATTTTCCACTCAGCGGCGGCGCTGACACTGATCGATTTTTACGTGAGGCATTGTTACTGGCTCGTTTGCATCATCCAGCCATCCCCACACTTTACGACTACTTCTATGAGAACGGCTACTGGTACCTGGTCATGGAGTATCTGCCAGGACCTACTCTTGTTGCCTATATGCGCCAATATGCGCCGCTGCCTCCACTTGAGGCGCTCAACTATGCCATGCAACTGTGCGACGTGCTGGATTATCTACATAAACAAACGCCGCCTGTCGTCTACCGCGACCTCAAACCATCGAACATTATACTTTCGCCCGAAGGCCGCCTGATGCTGGTAGATTTTGGCATTGCGCGCTACTTCAAGGAAGGCCAGATCAATGATACCACTGATTTTGGCTCACCTGGTTACGCCTCTCCGGAACAATATGAAGGGAGTGGACAAACCGATGGGCGTTCCGACCTGTACAGCCTGGGCGTAATGCTGCACGAGATGCTCAGCGGACAACGCCCGGCAAGGGGGAGCGTGCGCAAAGGCATGCTCGAATCCTTGCGCCAGATCAACCCCGCGCTTTCACCCGCGCTAAGCGGCTTAGTAACAGTCGCCACGCGGCCAGAGGCGATGTATCGCTTTCAGATGGCGCATACATTTTATACCGCTTTAGAGCGTACCCGCGCTATTGAAGAGCGCAGAGCGTACCAACGGCATGCCCTCTTAGTAAGCGAGACTTCTCACCACGAGGATGCAGGCACATCAATTCAGGCGTTCGCCAATCCGCCGCATACGCCAAACCGGCATACATCGTTTGCCGCCCTCAGATCGCAACGTGTACATATACGTGAACATCTCCATGCGGCTCGGCGCGAACGGTTGGAACAAGAGGCGCTTGCCATGCAACTGGCGTCTATCGACGAAAGCTTAAAACAACGCGCGGTCTCTCCCGTTTTTCCTACTCCCACACCCGGTGAACGTGAATCCTCTCCACCCCGCTCAAAGACACCCAATCGCCTTCTGCAGGTGCTGTTTGTAGTCGCAATGCTGCTTTCTGGTGTATTAACATCGTTATTCGCGCTCAACCAATACGCTCATCACAATCCAACCATTGTATCGAATCAGAAGCATGTGGTAACCCAGTTACCAACCATAACAACTCAAAGTTCCTGGCAAGCTCTGCCCTCGCTACCAGTGCCACAGGCTGATAATACTGCCGTCTATACAGAAATTCAAGGGAAAGCCTATATATATGTAAGCGGCGGTTACCGGGGTGCTAGCTCAAAGCCCCTCTATAGTCGCGGCCTCTACCGCTACGATATCGCGGCGGCGCACTGGGAACTCATAACAAATAATGGATTTCCTGTTATGGGGAATAACGCCGCAGCTGTAGATGAACAACACCATATCTTCTTTACTGGAGGCTATTCAACAGATACCTTTACGATAAACTCCGTTTTATACAGGTACTCGCCTGAAAATGGCGCATTGGGAAAAATTGTGCCGCCTGCTCAAGCCCTGATCGGTTTTGGAAATGCTATGCTCGCTGATCAACAAGGACATCTCTATATCACCCAGGGCTTCACCACTCCTGGCAATCCCCGGGCGCGAGCTGGCACAGGCTGGTATCGTTATGACCTCGCCACTGACCAATGGGCAATATTGACTCCTTTACCAGCAGGTGTTGGCTACGTGGTTCTGGTCTCCGATGGCCAGGGCGGGATCCTGATGATTGGAGGGTCCAGAGATGCAGGCCAGCGTATGCCAACCTCACAGATATACCGGTACGATACTGTTCAAAATACCTGGACACTCACACCGACTCACGCCCCGATAAGTATAAGCGGCGCGGCCAGCTGCCTGGATGGACAGGGCCATGTCGTCATCATCGGCGGTTATGACCCTGCACACTCGAGCGCGCTGGCTTCGACCTGGCTCGTGACCTTGAGTACTCTCAACTGGGAAGCGCTGCCTGCTCTTCCCTCCGGTGGCTCTTTGTTAGGCGCGACAGCCTGTGATGGCCAAAGAGATGTTTTTCTCGAACGCGGGGCCAACGATATAAGCCATCCAACAGCGGATTTTTTGGAGCTGACGATTCAGTCGTAATAATGCTCCATTTTGCTCGATAAAACCCCTCGACAGGCTGTTTCCGATATGCTACACTTGTCTCAGAATATACATGGAGAGGGTATCGGGCGTGGCTAAGACTTGGGATATTCTCATGAAAATGCTCGTGGGAGCAAATCGCCAACATTTAGTATCGTTGGTACTTCCTGGTGCAAAGTATGAGCATGAACTCAACACTGAATTGCAAAGTCGAACACTGGAAGCTGATCTCTTGTATGTTGTCACCTGGAACGCTCAGAAGACGATCTTGCACGTCGAATTTCAACGACGGCGCGATGGCAATATGGGAAGGCGGCTCTGGAAATATAACGCCCAGACAGCCATTATCACTGGACTTCCAGTTTGTTCTTTTGTTATCTATTTGAAGAGGGATGGCAAAGTTGCGCAGTCTCCCTACGAACTTAAGCTTCCAGATAGAGAAGTGGTACACTGCTTCTACTACAGGACGATCAAGTTGTGGGAGCTTCCAGCGGAAGCACTCAAGCAGGCAGGTCTGGAGGGGTTACTTCCTTTGCTACCGTTAACAAAAAACGGGACAAAACGCGAGGTAGTAGAGGATATGATTGTAAACTTAAAGGCCGCTGGGAAAAATGATTTACTGCCACTTGGTTATGCGTTTGCGGCACTCGTACTCAAGAAACTAGAGGACCGTGACTGGCTTAGAAAGAGGTTTGCTATGCTTCAAGATATCCTTGAGGATTCATGGGCCTACCAGGAAATGGTGGCAAAAGGTCTGCAAAAAGGCCTCGAACAAGGTTTGCAAAAAGGCCTCGAACAAGGTTTGCAACAAGGTCTTGAACAAGGTCTTGAACAAGGTCTTGAACAAGGTCTTGAACAAGGTCTTGAACAAGGACTACAAAAGGGGGAAGTGCGTGGACTGCGTGAGGCAATTGTAGATGTAGTCCAGGAACGCTTCCCGGAGATTACAGTTCTTGCACGAAAGCAAGTAGATACGCTTGAGGACCCTGCATTACTGCGACGTTTGATTGTCAAAATAAGTACAGCGCAGACTGTAAAGCAGGCAGAACAGGCTCTTGCAACTATAGCCAGAGAAAAGAGAATACATTAAACAGGCTATCTTCTCTCTCATGGTCGAATCGTATCTAACACGAGTGGTCCCGCTTCCACGGGTGTATCGCTCCAGCTATAACATCCCAACAGCGCGTTGCGCACAGAATCAACTTCGGATTCGCTGCGCGCGTGAATTTCTACCAATGGTTCGCCCGTCTCGCGATAATCACCCACCTTCGCCTGCAAAATTAAACCGGTGCGATGATCGATCTGTTCACCTTTTTTGAAGCGTCCCGCTCCCAAACGCATGCTGGCAAGGCCCACCTGTTCGGCCTCAATACCAGCAATGTAGCCGCTGCCAGGGGCGCCTAGCATAGTACGCACAGGCGCAATTGGTAGTAGCTCTGGCTGCTCAATCTGGCGAGCATCGCCCCCCTGGGCGGCGATCACTTCGGCCAGCTTTGCAACTGCATCTCCTGAATGCACTGCTTGCTCAACGCGCCTCTCGGCATCAGCAAAACTGTGCACGGTTCCAGTCATTACTAATAGCTCAGCAGCCTCGTGACAACACAGGGCCGAAACGTCTTGTGGGCCATCGCCGCGCAAAATGGCAATTGCTTCCGCCATCTCCAGTGCATTGCCAATAGTGCGGCCTAGTGGCTGCTCCATCGAGGTAATGGCAGCGACGGTATGCAGGCCAGCCAGGCGCCCGATATTCACCATCGTCTGCGCCAGTTCACGCGCCTGCTCTACACTTTTCATAAAAGCGCCGGAACCGACTTTTACATCCAACAGCAAATGAGACGCGCCGATAGCCAGCTTTTTACTCATAATGCTGGCTGCGATCAGAGGAATGCTCTCCACCGTCCCCGTAACATCGCGCAAAGCGTACATTTTGCCATCGGCCGGGGCAAGATCACCTGATTGCCCGGCCAGCACGATATGATGCTGGGTGAGGATACCCATAAATTCATCACACGTGAGCGCTGATCGGAAGCCGCGCACAGACTCCAGTTTATCAACCGTGCCGCCTGTATGCCCCAGGCCGCGCCCTGTCATTTTCCCTACGGCGACGCCGCACGCTGCTACCAGGGGCGCAACCGCCAACGTCACCTTGTCACCAACCCCGCCTGTGCTATGTTTATCTATCACCGGCGAGATAGTATCACGCACATGTAATTCCTCGCCCGAACGCGTCATAGCCAGCGTTAGATCACTGATCTCGCGAGCATCCATGCCGCGCCAGTAAACAGCCATTAGCCACGCTGACATCTGGTAATCAGGGATGTTCTCTTTCGTATACTGATCGATCAACCAGTCGATCTCGGCAGTGCTCAAGCTATGCCCATCACGTTTTTTACGAATGAGTTCTACAATCTGCATATGCTCTTCCTCTGACTGCCGGCTAAGTACTCCTCTTATTCCGCCTGCCAACAAACTCCGTTCAGGGTCCTTATGCAGCTTGCCAACGAGGCTGCGTCTCTACCTGCGCTCAGGCAAGCTGCAAAGTAGTACCTGCGGTCAGGCAGTCGGCTAGGCAGTACTCAAGACAATACGGACAGAATCGCTTTCAAAACCATTACCAGTCTCGATCTGAAAGCGGTCAGTAGTCATTCCACCCAGGCGCACGTTGCGATCAAAGCGCAACTGGCCGTTGGTAAATGCGTACACACTGGTATCCTGTTCCAGCACGCCTTGAATGAGAATGGTATCAAAATCTTTTTCCTGCTGCTCATGGAAAGCTTTGAGCAGTGTAGCCACTTGCTGCCACGCGACTCCCCTGGGATAGACGATGCGCACAATCTTTTTCCGCCCATCTCCGATAGCGCTTTCCACCACTGAATATGCTAACGCGCCCTGCTCAAGCGCCTGTAATTCCGCTGTTGTGCTGGGAGGGAATGGCGCAGGAGGTTCGGGAGCCTTTGGCACTGGTGGAGGAGGCGGAGCCATTGGAACCGCAGGTTCTACTATATGCCTGGTACGCTGGGCCGTCTGCGGTGGCATAGGAGTTCCCGTTCGGCCTTGCGGCGCAGACGCCGGACGCCCTGACTGCGGAGTTTGCGGCATAGACGCCGGGCGCCCCTCTGGCGTAGGGGTCGAGCGTGATGGTTGATACGATTGTTGTTGAGGTTGCTGACCTGAAACTGGTTTGGAAGGCGACTTCAGATTACGGCCACAGTAGGTACAAAAACTGGTATGGTCCGAATTAATGCCTCCACAATATGGGCAGCGCATAGTTAAGCTCTCCCGTCTCTCATCTTCAATAGGTTGATACATGCTGTAGTATATCATAACGACCTACCCACTATGACTTTCGTCACGTACAAAAACATGTCTTTTCGTACTCCCCACGCGCTTTATCATCATCGTATACTATCTTCTGTAACGAAGAACGATGTTTCTTTTAGTTTAGGCAAGGTTCACCTTGTGAGCGAAAGAACTTGACAGTGTAAGAACTGGGAGTTGCCAAAGGACTCCCTGGAGAATATGGTAGAGAAAATGCATCACCATACGAAGCAGGGAGGAACCGATGGTACAGCGACATTGTAGCACAGCCAGCCAACGAGGAGAGTGGGTGAGCCAGCTGATAGCACACCGTGGCAGCTATGGAGAGGTCACGCAGCTTAGTCAGACGATCGGCGTCTCGCGCCAGACGCTCTCTAGTTGGAAAGCCACAGGGCGGGCGGCGCTGGAGCAAGCGTTGAGGCCAGCCAGTACGCCAGCCAAGGCTGAGCCGAACCGAGGGGTCGAGCGCGCCATCTTGACCTTGCTGGTCGAGGGGCACGCCAGCTATCGCGGTATCCAGCGGTGTCTGCTGGCGCTGCTGGGAGTGCATGTCAGTAGAGGCAAGATTGTAGCGGTGGTCCAGAGCGCCGGTCGGCGAGCACAGCAGTGGATGAGTCGGCATATGCCTGCCACAGCGCGGGCTGGCGTTGGACGAGATGTACGGCTCCACGCATGGAGAAGCCTATCTCAACGTCGTCGATGTACAGAGTGGGGCAGTCTGGGCGAGCACCAGTCCGGTCGGAGTGGATGGGGAGAGTTGGACCTTGCTGCTGTGGGAACTGGAGGAGCACGGGCTGCACTGGTCTAGCATAGTCAGTGATGGAGGCAGAGCGATTGGGGAGGCCGTCAAGACGGTGACACCTGAGCAGCCCCATCAACGCGATGTCTGGCACATTCTGCATGCTTGAAAGCCCCGTGCAAGCGCGCCTGGATCGCCAGGTCGAAGGGCTCCAGCAGCGCGTGCCCGTAGTGGCGCGACAGGCGGCGCGCCTGGCAGCAGGCAAGCGGCCGCGTGGGAAATGCCCGAAAACCGATGTGGCGGCTCATGCTGCCGAGCTGGCCCAGGCTACATATGCCTGTGAGGGCTTGCGCTACCTGTCGGGGGAGTTGCAGCATCTACTGGGCGTGGTGGTGCTGACCGCTCAAGGACTCATGCCAAGTAGTGTGCGGCAAGGCGAACTGGAAGCCCTGCTGGCCTTGCTCGATGAACTCAGTCAGGTGGCGCCTTGGGCGATGCAGTACGAGTTGGTGCACCTGGTGACCTTGCTGCAGGCAGCTTTGCCCCAGCTGGTGCTCTTTGCCCCAACACTGGATGGCTTGCAGGACCAGGCCCGTCAGGCGTTGGGGCCACATGCCCTGCGTCTGCTCGGCTGGGCGTGGCAACGACGCGCTATCCTGGGGCCGAGCAGCAAGGATCTGCTGGAAGGAGTGGCTGCCGCGTGGCACTCAGTTGCAGCCCCGCTGTTGGCAGCCTGGGATGCGGCCGTGCGTGCCAGTAGTGCTGTCGAGAACTGGCATAGTGTCTTGCGTCCCTACTTGGCGGTTCATCGCTCCCTCTCCAGTGGGATGGTGGCGCTCTTGGCCGTCTGGCACAATCACCAGATCGCCCAGCGTGGCCTCCATCGTGGGTCCAGTCCACTCATGCGCAGCGGGATGACCGGGGTAAGCCAGGAGTGGTTGGTGGCTTTGGGCTATCCTCCTCAAGGCATGGCTTTCCCACCCCAGTCTGCTATCGATCCGCAGCCAGTCCTAACTCTGGCTGCCTAGTTAAAACTGTCAAGTTCATTTGAACCATGCCTTATCAAGTAATGTACCCTATGACCCCACTATAGGGGCAATTATACGCAGTAAGGATGTATATCGTATGCAGGATTTCACAGCTTACAGTACCAAAACCGGCCCGATCCATATGCCGAAGGATGGTCGCCCGGTGCATGTCCAGGTCTCGAACCTGGTAAAAACCTTCGGCAAACATGAAGCGGTCAAAGGCGTCTCTTTTACTATCGGCAAAGGCGAAATCTTCGGACTGCTGGGTCCAAACGGGGCAGGTAAAAGCACCACCATCAATATGATGTGCGGCTACCTTGAACCCACATCGGGTGATACCACCATCGACGGCGTCTCGATCACTAAAGAGCCGCTCAAAGTGAAGCGCACCATTGGCGTCGTACCGCAGGAGATCGCGCTGTATAACGATTTAAGCTCACTGGAAAACCTGGAGTTTTTTGGTGAACTTTACGGGCTATCCGCAAAAGTACGCAGGGCGCGCGCTGGAGAAGTGCTGCAATTTGTCGGACTCTACGACCGCCGCAAAGAACCCATTAAGAATTTTTCCGGTGGTATGAAACGCCGCATCAACATGGCAGTCGCTATGATCCACCAGCCCGTCTTTTTGATGATGGACGAGCCGACTGTAGGCGTTGACCCGCAATCGCGCGAGAACATTTTTGACACCATCGAGAAGTTGCGCGACCAGGGGATAACCATCCTCTACACTACACACTACATGGAAGAGGCCGAGCGACTCTGTAACCACATCGCCATCATGGACGAAGGACACATCATTGCAATGGGGACACTTGAGCAACTGCTGGCTCTACGTGACCAGAACCGCGAAGTACAGCGGCCACACGGGCTACAAGAACTCTTCATTCAACTGACAGGCAAGACGCTGCGAGATTAACAGTTAAAGCGTCTCATCACTATAGAGGAGAAGAACTATCATGAAAAATCTCTGGTATATCGCTCGCAAAGACCTCGTGCAGAACACCAAAGATAGAAACTCGATCTTCCTGATGCTGATTATGCCACTTGTGCTTATCACAGTGATTGGCTTCGCCTTTGGCAATCTCTTTGGCAGTGGTTCCGGCCAGATTACCTTCACAGTGGCCGTAAGCAATCAGGACAATGGTTTCGTCGGTAAATCAATCGTACAGGCCCTAAACATCAACACCGATCAACTCAAGATCACCGTCAATTCATACAGCAATCCCAACCAGGTCAAAGATCAGGTTGCTAATAACACCAATGTCAATGCGGGTATAGTCATTCCCGCAGGCGCGACAGATGCAGTGATTGCTGCGTCTCAACCACAGGGTAAAATTCCGCATAATCTCGTACAGGTCTATTCTCGACCAAGCAATAATGATGCCAGTGTGGCGGCTGTTCAGAACCTTGTAACAAAGGTGCTTACTGCTGAAATCGCTGGCTCATCGGCTGTAGGCCAGATCTATAGCATCTGTAACCAGCCAGGGAACCACTGCGCGCCGAACACTATTAATGCTCAATCGATTACAACCATAGTAGGACAAGCCAGCACAGAGGGGGCGACGGCAGCAGTCCAATCGTTATCGGCTGGCAAGGCGGTTCAGGTCAATTCCTTCGACCAGATCGTACCTGGCTACGCCATCTTCTTCGCGCTCTTCGGTATTAACGCGGTGGCCGGAAGCATTTTACAGGAGAAGGAAGACGGCACGTTCCGGCGCTTGCTTATCGCTCCGATACGTAAATATCAGTTGTTAGGTGGAAAATTACTGGCCCAATTCTTGTTGACGCTATTGCAACTTACCATCCTCTTCGCGGTTGGATACTTCGCTTTCCACCTGCACATTGGCTCCTGGACTGGGTTGATTGCCCTGCTGATCGGTGCCAGTTTCGCGACGACAGGCCTGGGTATTTTGCTGGTCTCTATCGTCAAAACGCGCCGCCAACTAAACCCGATTGTCACGCTGGTTGTGCTGCTTACATCAGCTATCGGCGGTGCCTGGTGGCCGCTCTTCCTCGAACCAACGTGGATGCAGCAAATCGCCAAAATCGGCATCACTGCCTGGGCAATGGAGGGCTTGAATGGTATCATGCTCCTGGGCAAAGACTTCGTACAGGTTCTTCCCAGCATACTCGGTCTGCTAGCCTACGGATTGATCTGCTTCGCTATCGCACTGCGCCTGTTCCGCTTCCAGGAGAGGACTGCATAATAGTAGGAGGCAATAGAGGCATTCACCTCGATCGAGTTTCATGGAGTGAACGCTTCTATTGCCTCCCTACATTTGAATCGGGGGTGGACGCGATAAATCACGTCCTATTCGCACCAACTTAAGGAGGGAAATGACAAAAAGAGGCTCGATCTGACATGATAGAAACAAATTCTGAGGATTCTATGGTGTCAGAAAGGAGCCTGATTATGAGTAGTGTAACACAAGTAGGAAAGCAGATGCAGTGGGTGTTAGAAGAGCGAGCTTGTGAGCTCGCGCGAGAAACGGGCTGTGTCAAACGCCAACGCAAGTTCAGTGGAGCTGATCTGGTGCAAACCCTGGTCTTTGGTTTCCAGCAGCACCCCCATGCCAGCCTGGAGGAGCTGGCCTCGACTGCCGAGATGCGCGACGTGTCGGTGAGCGACAGCGCCATCGATAAGCGGTTTACGCCGGAGTGTGCACGCTTGTTGCACGCGGTGTTAGAGGAACTGACCAGCATCGTGGTCGAAGCGGCCCAGGACGTCCCGATCAAGCTGTTGCGACGCGGTAGCCGCGGTGATCCTGCAAGATAGTAGTAGCATCACGCTGCCCGACGAGTTGGCAGAGCAGTGGCGAGGCTGCGGTGGCACGCAGGAGCACACCGCGGCCGCGGTCAAGCTGCATGTGCGGCTTCGAACTCAAGCGCGGACGGTTGTGGGGACCCAAGCTGACCGATGGGCGGGCTTCTGATCGCAGCAGCCCGTTCCCCCAGCAGGAAGTGCTACCCGGCAGTCTGTCTGTAGAAGACCTGGGCTATTTTGACCAGAGTCGCTTGGCCCAGCGGCATCGGGCAGGCGCCTACTCGCTGACGCGCTTGCAGGCAGGTACCGCACTCTCTACGCCACAGGGCCAGCGCCTGTGCTTACAGCATGTGCTGCCACGGCGGGTAGGACAGATGAAGGAACTGCGCGTGCTGGTAGGAGCCAGAGAACGGCTGCCCATGCGCTTGCTCATGCTGCGTGTGCCCAAGGAAGTGGCCGACAAGCGGCGCGAGGACTTGCGGCGCGATGCACAACGCCGCGGGCAGACCATCAGCGAGGAGACCTTGCAGCTAGCGGACTGGACGATGCTGGTGACGGATGCGCCAGTCAAGCGCTTACGTTTTGAAGAGGCCCTGGTGCTACTGCGCGAGCGCTGGCAGATGGAATTGTTGTACAAATTGTGGAAACAGCATGGCCAGGTGGATGAGTGGCACACCGCCGATGCCTGGCGCGTCTTGTGTGAACTGTATGCCAAGCTGATCGCCGTACTGCTGCAACACTGGTTGATCGTGCTCTTCGCCTGGCACGACCCCCAACGCAGTCTGGTGAAACTGGCCAAAGTGGTGCGTGATACCGGCTGGACGCTCATGGAAGCGCTGGCAGGCCATCGTAGCATGCGCTCGGTCTTGCATATGATTGGGCGGCGCATGCGCTCAGGCTGTCAGATGAACACACGCCACAAACATCCCAACTCCGCTCAATTGTTAGAACAGGAGGCGGTCGAATGGGCCTTAAGTTGGTGCGAATATGGACGCGATAAATCACGTCCCTACATTTGCTGTAATACAGCCTCTACTAACTGCGCATTCGATGATGTTTTTTCCAGCAAGCGGATCACCTGCTCCGTAATTTCTCTTTTAGACAGCTCTGCCAGTTTGCGCCGCAGGATCGCCATTGCCCTCAACTCTTTCTCAGAAAGCAGGCGTTCTTCCTGGCGGGTGCTGGATACAGCGAGATCGACGGCGGGGAAAATACGGCGGTCTGCCAGTTCTCGCGAAAGGCGAATCTCCAGGTTGCCTGTCCCCTTAAATTCTTCATACACGACTTCATCCAGGCGGCTACCCGTTTCTACCAGGCAACTGGCGACGATAGTCAAACTGCCGCCCTCTTCGAGCGTGCGAGCCGCGCCAAAGACTCGCCTGCCTACTTCCAACGCGCGCGCATCAATGCCGCCAGAAAGGGTGCGGCTCCCGTAGCCACCACGTCCATTGCGCGGACCGCTCCACATCTCGCTGCTCAGATTATGAGCGCGTGCCAGGCGTGTCAGCGAATCCAGCAGCATCACTACATCCTGCCCCTGTTCAACCAGGATTTTGGCGTCGTTCAACGCTTGTTCGACAATACGCCCATGACGCGCCAGTTGTTGGTCGAAACTCGAGGCATAGAGCTTCACATTTGGCCCCTGCACCTCAGTACGCCACTCGGTCACTTCTTCCGGACGTTCATCAACCAGGCAGAGAAACAGGCTGGCGTTAGGGAAATTGCGCAGGACGGCAGCCGCGGTCTGTCGTAAAATAGTGGTTTTCCCCGCCTGGGGAGGCGCAACAATGAGAGCGCGCTGCCCAAAGCCAAGTGGAACAAACAGGTCAATGAGGCGCGGTGCAATCGGCGTGGGGCCAGTTTCTAACGTGATCCGCCGATTCGGATGAATCGGGGTCAGCTTTTCAAAGCGGGTGCGTGCTGATGTCAATCTTTCGAGTCCTTTGGTTGGTTGATTGGATAAATGCGTTGCGGATGCCTGGTATTAGTGTAGCATAATGATGCCAGCATTGCCTGCATTTTTACTTATTCACGATAGACAGCGGTTTCAGGATAGAGTGAATAAAAGGCTCTATACTCCTACATACTAGTTCTAATGAGTGGTTGTTGTCAATCGTTAGCACGTGCCAGTTGTCTACTCCATATTTTTTGGCCAAAATATCAGCTATGCTTAATCCATCATCTGCATAGTAATATGCCTTAAAAATGAATTCAGAAACGGGGTGGTCTTCCTCGAATTGTGGTTCAGCAATACGGTCACGTATTCGCTGTTTACACTTCTCCAGTTCTGTATAAAGGTAGAGAAAATATGCATCCTTGAAAAAGGATTTGTTAAACTGTTGGAAAGCATGTTCATAATCATTGCGTGAAAATTCAATAAGGACTAACTTTTTTTCTTCGGGTTTGAGTGAATCAGTATATATATTCACTTCTTGTTCTAAAGTCTGGAGAGCCTCATCAAATACTTTCAGATCAAGCACATCGAAGCCCGCGGATACAGCAGGCTTAAATCGCCCCGCAGTACCTTGATGAAACATGTTATCTAGAATCTTATAGTCATTGAAGCGGGTTGCTGTCCAATGCTGACCTTCTGCATAAATCTTAGAACTAATATAACGCGCTATAGCTGATTTACCACTGCCAGGAAGACCTAAAATAAACAATTTTACGGGCATAGACAATTTTTCCAGGTTCTCGGTGCTTTTTGACGACTAAGTACTGTACTATAGTAACATATTAAGGGATACATTGACATGTTTTGATGCATTAAGAAGAAATGAAAGGTGCTAAGAAAGTGGAAGTGTAGAAGACAGCATTTGTACTCGTGACCTTACGGCAGACGACAAGTCACGAGTACAGAAAAGCAAAATAAGTTACTATTACGCACTACTATTGATCTTTGAGCAAGTTGATGTCTATCTGAAAAGTACGTCTTCTTCTTAATAAGTGCAGCAGATCCTACGATACTAATGCCAGTTCAGGAACAAGAAGACTAACAATCTCTTCGACTTTTTCTTCAAGCTCCTGGTATGTACCTGAGTTGTCTATCTCCTTGACGCTCACATGTTCGAGGTCGCTTTGCAGATAGTCGAGATATTCAGATATTCGCCCATCTAGCCAGTCGTCTATGTTGTAATAACCATACATGATTTCTTCAGAGACGAAATGGTCGAAATCAGACCTGGAACAGTTTTCGACAACCCGTTGACGCACACGCTCGATACAAGACTCCAAGCCCAGCTTGATATAGAAGAGGTGAACATCTCGCAAAATATCATAGCCAAAAATATGCAAAGCACGGCAGTACTCTTTACGAGCGAACTCGATAAGGAAGAATCTATTAGCTGCTTGATTTTCACTCCTTGCTGTTAGTATATCCTCGGCCATCTGCTCTAACACAGTATCGAGTACCTCGAACCGGACTACATCAAAACCATGACATACATCCGGGCCTTTTCGGCGAAAAGCTCTCTCGTCCAGTGGAACATTCTCTTCTACCTCCCGTTGAAACATGTCTTGCAAATATTTGTAATCATAGAAATGTTGAGTGGCCCAACCTCTCCTCTGTGCAGATGCTTCAATGAGTTGTGCTAGACTGGACTTACCACTACCGGGACGCCCTAAGAGAAACGCTATCTTTATCATAACAACCAATTCCCCACAAAAGAAACAAAGGTCTATCCGCCAGCCCCTCCTGGAGAGATAGCCTGAGACGTTAAACACTATCATTTTCACAAAATTGTAATTAGCAATGTTCGAAAACGAATACATCACCCCCTTAACTTGAGGATTCGCCACTAGACCAAAGTTTATATCCCCATTTCTCATGATCCCAGCTGACGACACAATCTCCACCTTTCGTCTGTCCAAAGTCAAGACTCTGAAGAAAATTATCCAGGATCAATGTTCTCGTTTCAGCTACAGCATCTTCTGGCTTATACCTACCTAACACCTCTTTAAGCTTGGAATACTTGTAGTTCGAAACCCCCAGGCGTACTGTTACATTCTGCAGCACCAGTAACTCATCAGGTAAGACAGGTCTACCAACCATAGGCCGCCGCACATCGACACGATAATTCCCTCTTAGCAGTTGATGGAGTTGTACGGCCAGTTTCCGCGCATCATCAAGAGACATGCCAGGCAGTTTAATATAGTAGCGATCAGCGCCAACATGAAAGACTTTTCTAAATTCGGAGTTGGATTGCAGGCGAAGTTGACCCTGGAGCTTCATTCCAACTTCGCGGCTGAGATTTCGTGCAGCGCGATCTCCATACTTTATCGCAAGAGGAGTTTGTTTATCGATGTCTAGAACAATGAAGGAGATTTCTTTCCCTTCCAGCTGCACTGCATCATCTTGCCTGTGAATATCACTCAGAAGATGCTCAAACTCATCGATAAAATCCTCTTCTGAAAGGAATTCACGGAAAGAAACATCCACCACTCTGGGCCTGGCGATAGTTTCTGATAGTTTGCCGCTCACAAATAGCCTCGCCTGGTAAGTTGCTAGAAGTTCCTCGAGCATTCTTGTCATCAAGCGAAGAGCGCGCAGGTCAGCAGATGAGAAGGCGTCAACCTCGTCAGAGGCAATATAAATGGCGCCAGCCACCATGCCATCAGCGCTACCGAGGGGGATCGCGATAGCCGATTGAGTTGATTCCTCAGTATCGTGATAAGCTACTAACGCATCTGTTTGGGTAATATGTGATCGATAGATTACCTGTCCGCTCTGGTAGGCTCTATATGTCAACCCAGGATCTTGCAACGTTAATACTCCCGAACTCAAACGCGCTGGCGAATCATCGCTATGCGCGCGCGCTCTGATTGTTCGTTGCAGAATAGGGAGAGAAGGATCCTGTGGGAGAAACAGGTTACAGAACTTCCAGCGCCTGTAACCATCAACCTCGCCTCCCAATTCCACTATCGCATTCATCATCTTGTCCAGCAGTGCATCAGTGACATTTGGATTCAGCCCAAAATTGGTGACGTGCTCTACCCAATCACGCCTACCATAACCAAAAAATGGCAGCCAGTCATCTACATGTTTATACACAAGCTCAAGGATGCGCTGTATTGATGCAAGCTGGATGTCTGTGATGGCAATTGCCCTGGCTTTGCGCTGTATCGTAATGATCGGGGCGGGACAGGTATTCTCGTTCCAGCCCAGTAAATATTCGATGCGGAAATCGCTAGGAAAGTCAAAAGCAGGAGCAGGCTCATAAGATGCATAAAATGCCTGGTTTGCTCCTATCCACCCAACTAACGACGGACCAGCCTGTGAGATATTATGTGGGGAATCTATGCGAAGTCCTGGCTCTTTGCGTTCCAGGGGAAGGAAAAGTCCCGTGATTGTTCCCGGCATTTCTTCGCAGACGAGCAAGAGGGACAAACGTAACGCTTGCGACACGAAAAACCGCCAGAAATACTCTTCATCAGCAGCGTCTACATGCGAATCAATAAGATAATGCTCGACCTCGCGGGTACGATTGTTGTCCTGACCGGGAGTTACCGGTATCGGATATTGCTGATCACCCACGATTTGCTTCCAGATTGCATCAATGTTTTGGGGAATAGCTCCCGGGCTATACTCCTGATCTATTAGCTCCCTAATAAGGGCCAATTTATCCAGGTCATCAGGGGAGTATTGCCGGTGCCCTTTACTGTCCTGAGAAAGTGAGGTCCTATCACTTGTTAGTAACCCCTTCTTCTCCCACTCACGCAGCTGGCTCTCACTGAAGCCAAAGAGACCAGCAGCACGGCTGATGGTCACAGTCGCCTTTGAGCGTGCATCCAGCATTCGCCTTTGAACACGTTCTTGAACGTCCCTATTTTGAAAGTGTTTCCTGATGTCCTCGATGTTCAAATCTTTCATGCGGGTCTCCTGGAAAGGGGGGCGTGTGTTGAGAAAAGCAAGCGAACATTATCTATAGAACTAGACGATGCTTAAAACTTTTTTTGAAGATTAATTTGAGCCATATAAATTTTCATCTATTGCGCGGTTTTATTCATCTATTGTTCAGAAAAGCTCTCTTACGTAAGAAAATTTATTACCTGGTATTATATCACTTAATTGAACACCGTCAAGAGTCAATTCATTTATAAGCTTCTCTGGTATAAAACGTGTGTCTTCCTTAGATATCCTCCCTTTCTCCTTACCTCTTCCTATATTATACAACGATAGCTTCATAATAAGGACGATAGACCTTACAGAAGGGTCACAAAATATTACTTCTTTTTTTTCAGTTTCACAAGAAGCAGTCAGAAAACATGAAACATTTTCTTCCCACAATATCTTGTGCTAGCACCGTAGGAAATCTCAATATGTAGCATTAGAAAATATGTTGCTGATGCCAAGATTTTACTCTTCAAGATTTTGCTTTTCTAACTTTCTTCCGTCTATATCTCATAGTAACATGTGTATATAAAGAAATCTGCCGTCTGAAACGACAAATGCTCCGAATTATAGATAAGTCATCCATTATAGATAGCATAATCTCGAAATTATCTTTATGCATTCTTTAAGAATCTCTTTGTGTCATCTCAGTTTTATTACAATACTTCTTGACATTTGCAGGTTTTCTGTGTATAATTGCTATCAATTAGATTAATTTAAAGAATTCTGACGCTTCAATCATTTTTACTTTAAAAATATTGGACATCAACCCCAAAAATCTTTC
>WNGK01000816.1_pt1 | contig 40987 bp, 36 predicted proteins | sample 5400601 | NCBI WGS metagenome assembly WNGK01 (sample SAMN13153376, study PRJNA577476) | soil metagenome | isolation source: 60 cm soil or saprolite under Garry oak tree replicate 1 | place: USA:California | collected 2016-06-15 | reverse complement strand
TTAACATCATTTAACACACCACTTCTTGCGTCACACCGTCTGAAGACGAGTCTGCAACAATTTTTTCGCACAGGAGAAGTGGAATGAAACTGATGACGACGATTGGTTTGGTCTTGCTGGTATCGATGAGCAGTTGGGCGCAAATGCCGGTGGGAATACCGTTGGGTTCTCGCGGTGGAAATGTTGTGGTTGACGGTGGAGGAGCCCTGGTGGTGTTCGATTCCCTTCGCAGTTCGACCGGGGTGACGGTCACCGGGCTCAGGCACAGCTTCTATGCGCCTCAAACCCGCGTGACGATTCAAAGTCCTGGAACGACAGGTAACGTCCAGACGGTGACCTATGACGGCGAAATCCGAGTCATCGGCACAGGCACGGGGGTGATTTACGCAATCGCCGCGGTATTTACGGTTTCCGGCACTACGCTGACATCGACGGAGAGCTTGATTGCCATTAAGCCCGGCCAGTCGCTGCCCGCCGCCTTGTCCGGTTTTCCGTCGCTGGCTCTCACCTCTCCCGTCGAGGCCAGAGTTGGGGCTTCCGATTACATTGCCCTCGTGACAGTGACGGCAGGCTCGGACTCAACAACGGCAACGCGCATTGCGCGGGTTGTGCATTTCAACGGAGCGTCCTTTGATGTGATCAGCTCCGGTACCCTGCCCTAGCATCCACTATCACCAAGACAAAAGAAATTGGGGACAGGTGTGCACAAACGTCCCCAATTTCGCCCGATCAATCCGCCTTCATGGTCGAGGACACGGCTTAGATATGATGCCAATCCTGTCTCCGGCATAGACCGCCGCTAGCGGATGTGCCAAAATTGGGGTCCTATGATCAGCAGCGAGTCCCTCGCGAAAGCCTGTTCCGAAGTTGGCGAATATTCCGACGAGCAGATGGTTGGGGAATTCGACCGTTTTTTCCGTGCGCAGCCGGCGATTTGCGATTTCGTCGTGGAGTCGACGCACGACAGTGGTCAGAAGGTGCAAGAATTGTCACTCTTCCTGTCGTACATGATCTTCAAGGCCGCGGAGACCGATAGCGCAGGTTCGGTTACACAATTATCGCCCGCAACTATCCAGGCCGGTTACCGCGAAACGGAGTTGTGGATGGAGCGCCTCAGCCAGGCGGATGCAGCTGAACTCCATGCGTCGATTGCTGCAAGTCTTCAGAGAGATAGCGAACCTCACCTCCTGCAGTACGTGATTTCGGAGCTGAATGAGCCGATGGATGACGGAAGCGAACTGAACGAGGAAGAGAAAGGCGAGGTCTTCTTTGTTGTCAAGACCGTCATTGAATCGCTAAAAACTCAATCGAAAGGGAGAATCATTGAAGTCGACTAAACAGCAAAATGTGTGGCTCACCATTGGAGCAGTTGTGGTGCTGGCGGCCATCGCGTGGGTATCGTTGCGCGGCACGACTGAGCCCGGCAACGATTCTGCTCAGAACGTTAAAAGCGCCGACGTGATGTCGCCGGCGCTTTTCACCGATGCGAAGGCGCGTGCCGCTTATCAAGTGGCGAAAGACATTCCAGAGGTTCTGGAACAGCTCCCATGCTTCTGCGGATGCATGATGAACTTCGGTCACAAGAACAATCTGTTTTGCTTCAAGGATCAACACGGATCCGCGTGCGACATCTGCCAGGATATCGCTCTGGATGCGAGGAAAATGCATGATCAGGGGTTGCAGATTGCTCAAATTCAGGAGAACATTCGCGCGAAGTACGCCAAGTATCAGCCGTGAAGCTCGAACTGAAATCCGGCTCTCTTTACTATCTGGATTTGGGAAAGGGGCCGGCTGTTCTTTTGATTCACGCGTTCCCGTTGAATCACGCCATGTGGGAGCCGCAGCTTTCGGCGCTGTCTGCAGAGTTTCGACTGCTCGTTCCCGACATCCGCGGTTTCGGCGGCTCACAGCCGCCATCGGCCTGGACGATGGAAGAGATGGCGGATGATTTAGATGAATTCTTAGAAAAGGCGCACGCGCCCGGCTGCGCTCTCGTCGGTGTTTCCATGGGCGGCTACATTGCGCTTTCCTTCTGGGCCAAATATCCACGCCATGTCCGCAAACTGGTTCTCGCAAATACGAGGGCTCGTGCGGATAACGAAATCGAGAAGGCCGCTCGAAACGAAATGATCGCCGCCCTCGAACAAAGCGGCGCCCGTATATTGCCCGATCGAATGCTCCCTCGCCTGCTGAAGCCGAATTCGCCGCCGGGCGTTGTTAGAAAGGTCCGGGGCATGATTGAGGAAACAAGCGCTGCTGCCGCCATCTACACCGTGATGGCATTGCGCGATCGCCCCGACTCTTCGACATCGCTCCACCGCGTCAGTTGTCCAACACTGGTTCTTTGCGGCGAGGACGACCTCATCGTCCGCGACCAGGAATCCCGCGCTATGGCCGACGCGATTCGCGGCTCGCGGTTTGCGCGCGTACCGGGATCGGGCCATCTGAGCAATCTCGAAAACCCGGACGAATTCAACCGCGTAGTGCTCGATTTTCTGCGGTAGCTGCGGTCACGCGCTGCGGTTCAGGATAAACTCCGGAATGCGCACAATTGCGTCACGAAATATTGAAGGAGGGAATTCATCGAGCATATGAATGGCCCGGCTGGCGTACTCTGCAGCCAGCTCTCGCGTGCGATGCAGACCGTCGGAGCGCTCGACCAGCCTCAAAATTTCCATGCGATCGACGGAGCGGAAATCTCTCTCATCAAGCACGCTTTGAACCTTCAGTGTGTCTTCCTGGTTGCCGTTGCGAATGGCAAAGAGCACAGGAAGAGTCATCTTCCCTTCCTTCAGATCGTTCGCGACGGGTTTTCCCAGGACGTCCTGTGTGGAAGTGAGGTCCAGCAGATCATCGACCAGCTGGAACGCCATGCCGAGGCTTTTTCCGATCTCGGCCAGCCGCTCGGCTGAGCCATGATTCATACCGGCTGCGATCGCCGGCAGCTTCGTGCAACCCGAAAACAGATATGCGGTTTTGCGTTCCACAATGTCGAGCAATTGCTGTTCTGTGACTTCGGACCGCCCCAAGTAGGTCAATTGCAGCAGCTCGCCTTCGACCATTTTTTGGGTGATATCGATAAGCGTATTCAAGACATCGAGGTTCTTCTCGCCCAACGCGAGCGCAAAAGACCTCATGTAGAGCCAATCGCCGGCCAGGACCGTCATCGAGTTCCCCCAGTGTGAATTGGCTGAGGGGCGGCCGCGGCGGGTATCCGCTGCATCGATGATGTCGTCATGTACCAGAGTGGCGTTGTGGATGAACTCGACAACGGCTGCCAAACGGATCGCCATCGGAGAAACGGCTCCCAACATTTTCGCCGTGAGCAACAGTAGCGCCGGCCGGAGCCGCTTGCCGCCCGCATTCAGAAGGTATTCACCGATTTCCGAAATAGGCGTGATCTCGGACTGGGTGTATCGCATAAGCTCTTCTTCGACGAGCGCAAGCTCTGGCGCAATGAGCTGATAAATGTCCTGCGGGGTCATCTCCATACAGCTAGCGCATTTTACGATGATTTGGCCGCAAACAGTCTGTCGAAATTGGCTGAGGTTCGCATCGCGAATTCCTCCGGCCCCATCCCGCGCAGATCAGCGACGAAGCGCGCGGTATCGGCAACGAAGCTCGGTTCGTTGCGTTTTCCTCGATGTGGAATGGGCGCGAGGTAAGGACAATCGGTCTCCACCAGAATGCGATCGAGAGAAATCGAGCGCGCAATTTCAGCCAAGCCCCGCGCGTTGGGAAATGTCACGATGCCGGAGAACGAGATGTAGAAGCCGAGATCCAACACAAAGTCCGCCAGCTTATTCCCCGACGTGAAGCAATGGATGACACCACGGGGTGGAGTTTCGGCCTTAAGAAGGGCTATCGTGTCGTCATCGGCCTCACGCGTGTGGACGATGACCGGTAACTCGAGCGCGCTCGCTAACGCGAGCTGCCGGCGAAACACCGTGCATTGCATGTCGCGCGGAGAATGATCGTAGTGATAATCCAGTCCGGTCTCGCCAATGGCCAGAACTTTTGGATGGCGGGCCGATTGTTCAATTAAATCGTAGTGCCGTTCTTCGACTTTGGAAGCATCGTGGGGATGAATACCGGCACTGGTATAAATCCAGTCGTGGGCCTCCGCGATTGCGATTCCACAGCCCATTTGGTCCGGACCACTGCCGTTGCCGATCGTCAGGATTTTGCGAACGCCGGCGTCCCACGCCCGCTCGAGGACTCCTTCGCGGTCGTCGTTGAAGCGCGGATCATCCAGGTGAGCATGAGAATCCACAAGCATCATTTCAGGCGCGCGCCGTTCTCGACTTCCTCGTGAAAACCGGCGAGCACGGGCCTGTCTTCAGGACCGATAGAGGCGGCCACAATCATGCCGTCCGATTCGAGACCGCGCAACTTTCGGGGCTGGAGATTCGCAACGATGACAACTTTTCTCCCGATTAGGGATTCCGGCTTGTAGGCCAGAGCGATTCCCGCCAAAATCTGCCGTTTCTCGAATCCAAGATCCACAACCAGCCGGAGGAGTTTATCAGCGCCCTTGACCCGCTCTGCCTCTAATACGGTAGCTACCCGCAAATCGATCTTGGCGAAATCGTCGATCGTGATCTGCGGCGCGGTAGCAGGAGGCGCAGTGGCCGTAACTGTGGCTGCCTTTTCTTCCCGTTGTCCGCCGGCGGTTTCCATTCTTTTCATCACCTCTTTTGGATCCAGGCGCGGGAGCAACGAAGGACCGCCCAGTGCCTTTTTTCCAATCAAGTCTTCACTCCAGTGAAGCTTATCGAGGCGAATACCTGTGACCTTTCCCTCGAGCCCGAGCTGTTCCCATAGCGTCTGGGCTGTTTTAGGAATCACCGGTGCGACGAGTGCCGCGATGATGCGCAACGATTCCGCCGCATGGAACAGAACGCTGTCGAGCTTCTTTGCTTCCGAGGGCTTTTCCGCAATGGCCCATGGCTCATTCTCGACGATGTACTTGTTCACCCGCGATATCAGTTCCCAGACATTTTCGAGCCCGCGTGAAAAGTTGTAATCGTCGAAATTCGCTCGATGATCCGAAATCACACGCGCCGCGAGGGCGCGTACGTCCGAATCGCCCTTCGCTTCGCCAGGCGCCGGAACACGCCCGCTGCGGTATTTGGAGAGCATGGCGACAGTGCGGCTGAGGAGATTCCCGAGGTCATTCGCGAGGTCGCTGTTCGCGCGTTGGATGATGGCCTCCGGAGCGAAGTTGCAGTCTTGTCCGAACACCATTTCGCGCAGCAGGTAGTAGCGCAGAAGCTCTGAGCCGAAAACCTCGTTGAGAACAAACGGGTCCATCACGTTGCCGCGAGATTTCGACATCTTGACGTCCTGCGATAGCCACCATCCGTGCCCGAATACCGACTTGGGAGTTTCGAGGCCTGCAGCCAGGAGAAACGCAGGCCAGTAAACGGTATGAAATCGCAAAATATCTTTCCCGACCAGGTGGGTATCGACCGGCCAATATTTCGAACATTTCGCATCGTCCGTCTTGAAACCAATCCCGGTGAGATAGGCGATCAGTGCATCGAACCACACGTAAAAGACGTGGTTTGGATCATCCGGGATCGGAATGCCCCACTTCAGCGTCATGCGGCTAATCGACAGGTCCTTCAGGCCGGACTTCACGAACGATATGATTTCATTGCGCCGGCTTTCGGGCCGGATGAAGCGGGGGTTCTTTTCGTAAAGGTCAAGAAGACGGTCCTGGAATACGGATAGCTTAAAGAAGTAGCTCTCTTCAGAAAACCATTCCGTCTGCCGGCCACAATCGGGGCACGGCACCGGGGTGGCCGGATCGCTTTCCGGGGCATAGGCCTCGCATGACACGCAATACCAACCGGAGTAGGAACCTTTGTAGACGTAGCCGTTGGCCTTCATCCGAGAATAGAGTTCGATGACGCTGGCATCGTGGCGCTTCTCGGTGGTGCGCACAAACTCGTCATATTCAATGCCGATGAGTTTCCACAGGTTCACATATTGCGTATAGACGCGATCTGCCAGCTCGAGCGGAGTTGTGCCTTGTTTCCTGGCTGCGCGTTCGATGTTTTGCCCGTGCTCGTCGGTTCCACTAGAGAGCTTTACATCAAAACCCATCATGCGCTTGTATCGAGCAATAGTGTCGGCCACGATCGTCGTGTACGTCCCACCCAAATGGGGAGGTGCGTTCACATAGTAGAGCGGTGTGGTGATGTAGAAAGCATTCGGCATAGAAAATTAGTATAGCGGGATCGGGGAACTCTTAGACAGAAACGGCCATTCACCCCGCATTTTCTCTGTTCAGGTAGGATTTCATGGCCGCGGCCTGGACTTGCTTCAAGGGAACATCGGCTTCACGCGCGATTCGCGCACAGTCTTCGTACTCGGGAGCGGCATTGACGACTTCGCCGTCCAACTTTGAGACTTTGATTTTTACTTTTCCGTACTCGGTATCGACCTCAATGAATTGTCGCTCGAGCGTCGTGCGATCGACGGCATGACGGCGAATCCCAATCGTTGTCGTTTCGTGAAAAATGATTTTCGACAACGCATCCGAAGTTGCGCGCTCCGCGAGGACTTGCAGCAGATGTCCGGGACGTCCTTTTTTCATCTGGACAGGAATGGTCAACACATCGAGCGCTCCCGCGGCAAACAGTTTTTCCGTCACGTAGCCGAAGTTCTGCGGCGTCATGTCGTCGATGTTTGCTTCAAGCACGACGACGCTTCGGGAGGAACCCTCAGGCGGCACGGCTGTCTCTTCGCCGATCATCAGGCGGAGGCAATTGGGAAAGTCGGGAAACTGTTTGGTACCCGCTCCATAGCCAATCCGGTCGGAGGAAAAGGCAGGCATCGGACCAAACCGGTTGACCACTGCCGCAAGAATGGCAGCGCCCGTAGGAGTCACAAGTTCGGTTTGAGCATGCTTCTGGTAAATGGGAGCATGCCGTAGCAGGTCTGCCGTCGCAGGTACAGGCACCGGCATGATGCCATGCTGGCAATGAATGAAGCCGCTTCCGATGTTGATTGGTGAACAGAGAAAATTCCCGGCTCCGAGCGCATCGAAACCGATCGCGGTGCCGACGGTGTCGACGATGGAATCGACGGCACCCACTTCATGGAACTCAACGTCGTCGGGCGGTACATTATGCACCTTGCCTTCGGATATCGCGAGTTTCGTAAAAATATCCACTGCGAATCGCTTCGCTCCCGCAGTGAGATTGCTGTCGCGAATCATCGACAGAATTTCCGCTGCCTTGCGATGAAAGTGACTGTGCCCGCCGTGGTCATGCTCATGTCTGTGATTCTCGCCGGCGCCTTCCATCAGGACGTCGAATTTCATTGCGCTAAGATTCGAGCGCATCACGCGCGACGCCCGCAGTTCATACCCTTCGACCGGCAATTTCTTGAGCTCCGTCTTCAAGTAATCGAAATCGAGGCCCAGATCCAGGAGCGCGCCGATCGTCATATCGCCGCTGATGCCGGAGAAGCAGTCGAAATATAGCGTCTTCATACGAGAGGGAAATGTTAGCACGTGCTAACATTTCCGCTTATGTTATTGGACCTTCACGCGCGCCTTCGAGATGCACTCCGATCTACAATCCGAACCCAGTGGAACATTGATCCGCCCGAGATCGTTCTGAATCAGACTCCCAAAATCGAGTTCGGTGAACTTGCGACACCGGTTCCTTTCGAGCTCGCGCGTCTGCTGAAGCGGCCGCCCCAGGCTATCGCGGAAGAATTGATTATTCGCGTGGGCAAGATCGACGGTGTGGAGCGGATGGAGGCTGCCGGTCCTGGTTACATTAACTTCTTCCTCGATCGAGCAGCGGTCGTCCGCGGGAGCCGCTTACGCGGATATCCCGGGGATGAAGGCAAGATCATCGTCGAGCACACCAACATCAATCCAAACAAGGCGGCGCATATCGGCCACCTTCGAAATGCCGCAATCGGTGATACGTTTGTCCGGATACTGAAGGCTGCCGGGCGCAAAGTCGAAGTTCAGAACTATATCGACAACACCGGCGTTCAGGTTGCGGATGTTATCGTCGGTCTGAAACACGTCGAACGAAAGACGCTGGATGACGTTCGCCGGCTCATCGCGAACCGCTCGATCAAATTCGATTATTACTGTTGGGACGTTTACGCGAGAGTCGCTTCTTTCTACGAAGAACAGGATCCGCACTACGCGCTGCGCGCTCAGGTGCTGAAAGAAATCGAAGAAGGATCGGCAGACGCCGCACGCATGGCTGAATTGGTTGCGATGACGATCGTCCGCTGCCACCTGCGTACGATGTCACGCATCAACGTACATTACGATCTCCTTCCTCGAGAGAGCGACGTCCTGCACCTGAAATTCTGGGACTATGCGTTCCGGCAGCTCCGCAAAAAAGAAGCCATATTCTTCGAAAAGGAAGGCAAAAACGCGGGCTGTTGGGTAATGCGGCTCGATTCCGACGGTCAGGATGAAGACAAGATCATCGTGCGGTCCAACGGCACCGTGACGTACGTGGGTAAAGACATCGCCTATCAATTATGGAAGCTCGGATTGCTCGCCCAGGATTTCCAGTACACCGTCTTCGATGCGGATGCGGACGTCTGGGTCACAACTTCAGGTGATGGTCAACCAGATCATCCTGCGTTCGGCCACGGACGGACTGTCTACAACGTGATCGATGTACGCCAATCTTATCTGCAGAACATCGTTCGTCACGGGCTGCTCGCCTTGGGACACGAAGAGCAAGCTCGCCGATCGATTCACTTTTCTTACGAAGTCGTCGCGCTGACGCCCGAATGCGCCGGGCAACTCGGTGTCGAACTTACAGCGGAGGACCGAAAGCGCCCTCATATCGAAGTGTCGGGCCGGAAGGGACAAGGCGTCAAAGCAGACGATCTGCTGGATGCGCTTGAACTCGAGGCCATGAAGGAAGTGAAGCAGCGAAACCCCAAGCTCACGCCAACAGAAACGGAAACAATCGCGCACCAAATTGCCGTTGGCGCCTTGAGATACTTTTTACTGAAGTTTACCCGCACGGCGATTATCGCGTTCGATTTCAAGGAAGCATTGAATTTCGATGGCGAAACCGGACCCTATATCCAATATGCTGCGGTACGCGGCAATAACATCCTCCATAAACTGCGCGAGAGCGATCCCGGGTTCGATTTCGGCCGTATCCAGAAGATGCTGAACAATCCGAAATTGGGGGTATATCTCAACGAGTCGCATGATATCTGGGAACTCGTCTATCTCGCGCTGCGTGTGGACGAGATTGGGCATCAGGTCTTCGTCACGCTTGAACCTGCGGCTCTGGCGAAACATGCGTTCGCTCTCGCTCAGCGATTCAATCTCTTTTATCACCGGTATCGGATCATTTCCGAACAGGATATGGACCGGAAACTTTTCTATATTCTCGTAGTGGATGTCGTGCGTGAGGCGCTCACCAAAGCCCTGGACTTGATGGGTATCGAAGTCCCTCGCCGGATGTAGATTTGCTCACACCACGTTCATCTCTACTTCGTTGATTCCTCCGGCAAACCTTTGAATCGTGAGCGCAGAGATGTCCAGAGTGTGGGCACGGCCGTCGATGATTTCTTCCGCTATCAACTGTCCAACCGCCGGAGCGTGCTGGAATCCGTGCCCGCTGAAACCATTCGCCAATACAAATCCCTGGATGCCGGGGACACGGCCAAGAATGGGATGAGCATCGGGCGAAGTTTCGTAGCTTCCCGCCCACGCATTTTTGATCGCGGCGTCAGCAATCGGCGGGAACCGATGGATCGCGACTTCCATCACTCTGTCGAAGAATTCCCAATCGACGCTCAAATCGAATGTGGGAGCCTCTTCTTTGTTGCCCATTCCAAAAAGCACACCGCCACTTTCCCGGTGGAAATAGAACCCGGTACTGAAATCGACTACAAGTGTCCACCGGCCGGGCGCCTTCGGAAATGGCTTGGTCGTCCAGATGAACCGGCGGAGTGGCACCACAGGAACATCAATACCCGCCATTTTTCCCACCACGCGCGCGTGCGGACCGGCAGCATTCACGACTGTGGAAGTCGAAATCCGATCTGTACGCGTCTGAACACCAACGACTCGGCCACCCTCGACTTGGATGCCGGTGACTTCCTGGCTGGTGGCAATGGCTGCTCCCAGACGCAGAGCATTTCTGCGATATCCTTCGGTCACACCGGCGGGATCCGAGACCCCGTCTTTTGCGCAGTACGTCGCAGCCAGAATGTCATCGAGCGCGAGTTCGGTATTCGGCAAGACACGCTCGATCTCTTCCGGCTTGACGAGTTCCACAGGGACGCCCAATCTTTGCTGGAGCTGCACGTTTTGCCGGAATGATTCGACCTCGTCGGGTCTCTGCAGCAAGAACAAATAACCATCCTGATGAAAATCGATCGGTTGCTCCAACTCCTCAGGAAAACGTTCAAGCTTACTCACGCTCAAGAGCGAGAGGCGGATGTTCACCTCAGTCGAAAATTGATGCCGGAAACCGCCCGCACAACGGCCGGTCGATCCGGTTCCGACCATGTCTTCTTTTTCGAGAACAACGATATCGGTAACGCCACGCTCGGCAAGGTGGTAGGCAATGCTTAAGCCAACGACGCCGCCACCAATGATTACGACTTCAGCTGCGCTCTTCATTTGCGGGATAATGGGCTAGGAAATTCCCATGACCCCGAATTTCCTAGCCCCCGAATTATCCCATGAAGTTTATTGCCGATGTGATGGTGGGCAAGCTGGCGCGGTGGCTGCGAGTGCTTGGTCTTGATGTTGTGTATTCCAGCCAATACGATGACGATGAGATCATTCGTTTAGCGAATGACGAGGGTCGCATCATTCTGACCAGAGACACACGGTTAGCCGCGCGTCGCCACAACGGCCGCTGTTTACTCATCGAGAGCGACAATTACAAAGAGCAGCTCCGGCAAGTTCTGGCCTGCTTCGATCTGAAGGGTTTCAACGTTTTCTCCAGGTGCCTGGAGTGCAATCGAGCCCTCGAGGACGTCGACAAAGAAACCATCTTCGAGAAGGTCCCGCCATATGTCTATCTAACTCATGAGCGCTTCGCGCGGTGTCCTTCCTGTAATCGTGTTTACTGGCACGGCACACACGCCGACGAAATGCTCAAGCAGATTCCGCTGTAATGCTCGCGGCTAAAATTCCGATTTCAGTCTCAGTGTGAAGCTGCGCGGCATATCCAGCGCGGTTCCCGAAAAAACACCGGCGAAATTAATGAGGTTCAGACGATTTGCAATATTGAAGACATCCACCTGCAAGTGGATTTTCATCTTTTCGGAATGAAGAAGTTCGCCACCACCGGAAAGATCCAGTGAAGACGAAGGACGAATGCGGCCGCGGCTGAAGTTCAGGCGATCGAGAATTCGCGATCCGTACTGTTCTTCGAGAAAGCCCTCGCTCGAAGGACCTTCAATCTCGAAAGGCAAGCCGCTGTTGTAGGATGCACCAAACGCACCCCACACACGTGGCCGGGGCTGGAAACGCAACTGCGATCGAAAGGTGTTCCGCTGATCCTGCGAGATCGGAAAAGATCCCGTTCTTTCCAGCAGATCGCGTGCGTTGTCACCCAAGAACAATCCGCCTGCAACGGGAAGCTGTCCAACTCCGACCATATTGCTGTAGCTGATATAGCCGCTCAACGGACCCAGCGAACGGATTTCGATTTTCGATTCGAAGCCATGGATTGCGGCACGATTGAATGTGATCGGAAAACTGACGCCGGTATTGAAGAGCACACTGTCATCGGAGAAATGTACGAAACTGCGCCGGTACCAATTGCCGTCCATGCGAACGTGACGTGACAGGCTCTTGGAAAAACCCGTTTCAAAGAAGTTACCGCGTGACGGGCGTAATGGTAAAAATGCGCCGCCCCCAAGCGTCCCCGACAAATCGGAACTGGCGAGGAGAATATTCTCCAGCGCTGGGATCTGAAACACTCGGTCGTAGGACGCGCGGAGTACAAGACCGGCATGCGGAAACTGATACGCGCCGGCAATTCGAGGGCTCCACGCGTGTTCTCTGGCAACAACTCTGTAGTGATCAAACCGAAGCCCCGTGTTGAGACTGAAATTTCCTGCTTGCCAGGCGTCCTGGACAAATGCGGATTGTGTGCGGCCTGGTGAATCGCCTACGAAGTGAAAATCCTCTGGGATGTTTGGATCAAAAATGCGCACACCGTTGAGGCGGTACGCCGCGATATGAAAGTTGAGATCTTCGTGAATCGATGAGAACCATCCTTCAACACCAGTTTTCAATTCATGCCGGCCATGATGTGCCGACAGACTGCCGGCCAGATAACTCTCACGGAATCCGCGATCTTGCACCGGTTGTATCGGAGTAGATCGGCCATTCGACCAAAAACGAGCATTCGTGTCACGAGCCATCGCGCGGAATTGAGCTAAGACATGAGGTGAAAACACATGCGTGTGCGAAACCTGACCAAACGTTTCACCTCCTCTGCGATCCTGCCGCTGGCCCGCGAGTTCCTGGAGCAGTTCGTTCGGGACCATGAAAGCAGCACCATGGCGATTCATGTATGCGCGCGTATGGTCCGCCGCAGACCATTCGCGGTCTAGAACAGCCGAGAAACCACCACCGCTTCCCCGGTTCGTGTAATTCGGCTCAACCGGAGGATCCAGATACCGTTCCGTCGCCAGCGCGTCGCCGTTCAAAGTTATTGATGTTCCGGCGTGTCCATAGTGAAGAGACAGAAAGCCCGCTCGATTATCGAAACTGCCGCCTTGAAACGATGCCGTTCCGTGCAATCCGGGGTGGATATCCTGATCGCTCGCCGCCTCGATGACGCCCCCCAATTTCAGGCCAAATTCGGCGGGATAGGCGGCCGTACGGACGTTCAATGATTGGAACTCTTCAATGTTGGTGGACTGCGCAAACGCAGGTGAACGGTTGTCGTAAAGCGGGACACCGTCAACCACATATTGAACGTCGTACTCCGATCCTCTTGGATGCAGAGTCCCGTTGGCTTCGAGAACCCAGCCCGGCTGAGTATTGACGAGATTAATAACGGCCCGGTTCGGAGCGGCCGATGCCAGGTCTTCCAGGGCGCTGTGCGGAAGGTAGGCGGCCGTGTGCGTAGGATCAAATAGGGTATCGACGGCTTGAACCTCAACCGCTGTTGTCAATGGTGAGATTTCCAACCTCACCACACGTTCCAACGGGAGTTGCGAATCGATCTCGAGAAGCTCCGTTTTCTTCGAGAATCCCTCGCTCCCGATGACCACTTCATACCTGCCCAGAGGCAGGCCCCGAAGAGTAACTCGCCCGTTTTCGTCGGTCTCAAACATGCGCTCTACGCCTGTCGCCTGGCCAACAACAGCGCCAACTGCCCGGATGCCCCCGCCCGCCGGATCGGTCACTTGAAGCCGCAGCTCTCCGCTTATCCGCTGCGGAAACGCAACGGAGGCCACGACACAAACTGCGATCAGCGCGAGAAGGGAATAGCCACAAAAAGGCACAAAATCGACAGAATGTTTCCGATTCCATTTGATCTTTTGTGTTTTCTTGTGCTCTTTTGTGGCCATTTCTTTCCGCCGGGGCGACTTTGACGCACCCTCAATAAAACTTGCTGGTCCGGGCTGCACCCGTGTAATCGATGTAAACAACTTTCAAGTCGGTGTAGAAATCGAGAGCCGTCGGACCTTGTTCACGTTCGCCGACCCCGGAAGACTTCATCCCGCCGAACGGAATTTGGGCTTCTCCTCCAACTGTCGGTGAATTCACGTGAACCATGCCGGCCTCGATCCGTTCACAGAAATCGAAAATGCGGCCGGCGTCATTGGTATAGATCGACGAAGTCAAGCCATAATCCGAGGTGTTCGCAAATTCCAGCGCCTGCTCGTAGTCCTTCGCCCGAATCACCGATAACACCGGGCCAAAGATTTCTTCACGAGCGATTCGATGCTGCGGATGCACACGGTCGAAGATGGTTGGCTCTACGAAGAACCCGCGCGGCAAACTGGAGGGACGGCCACCGCCGATGACGAGTTTTGCACCCTCGCGTTTTCCAATCTCGATGTACTCTTCGACTGTTTGGCGTTGCTGCGCGCTAACAAGAGGTCCCATCTGCACACCTGGATCGAGACCGTTGCCAAGCTTCCATTTTGAAACGCGAGTGACCATTTGGTTGATCAGTTCGTCCGCAACAGACTCTTCGACGATGGCCCGGCTCGTCGCTGTGCAGCGTTGACCGGTGGATCCGAAAGCGCCCGACACGATGCCGTCCGCGGCGAGAGCCACATCGGCATCCTCTAAAACGACAACGGGATTTTTGCCTCCCATTTCACACTGCGATTTTGCCCCGCGAGCCGCACATGTTGTGTAGATTTGCGTTCCGTTTTCAGACGAGCCTGTGAACGAGATTCCGCGTACACGCTTGTCACGCGTGAGAAGATCACCAATGTCGGAACTGCCACCGACCAGGAGGTTCAATACTCCAGGCGGAACACCGGACCGCTCGAAGATCTCGACAAGTGCCGCCGCAGTGAGAGGAGTCGTCGAGGATGGTTTGAATATGACGGTATTCCCCGCAACCAAAGCAGGAGCGATCTTCCATGCCGGTATGCAGACCGGGAAATTCCAAGGCGTGATTAAAGCGACAACTCCAAGCGGCTGCCGCATCGTATAGACAAAATTCTTGGGCAGCTCGGACGGGATCGTCGTACCCCCCATGCGCCGCGATTGTCCGGCCGTGTAATTCAACACGTTATATGCCCGGTAAATTTCACCTTTGGCATCGGCCAGGGTTTTTCCCTCTTCCCTGGTCAGCAGGCGGGCCACTTCGTCTTGTTCGGCTCGAAGTAAATCCGCAGCGCGCTCGACGATCTCGCCGCGTTTAGGCGCGGGCATGCGCGCCCACGCAGGCAAGGCTTCGGATGCGGCGGCGATAGCCGCCTCCGCCTCGCGCGCTGAAGCAAGAATGCCTTTACCGAGCAGTTCATCTTGATCAGCGGGATTGCGAACCTCGATTTCACGGCCCTCTCGCTTCGAGATCCACTCGCCCCGTATAAAATTGCGGACGTCAGTCATGGACCAATGCCTCCAAGTCGCTGAAACTGTCGATCAGAAAATCGGGTGGGGCATCCTTGAACGTTTCCGTGGCGTACCCATAGGTCACGCCGCAAGTCCGGATGCCTGCGTTTCGGCCGGTACGGACATCGACCGCGGAATCACCGATGATCCAGGTACGTTCCCGTTGACCCTTCGTGTCCGATAAAATCTGATACACCCCGACGGGATCCGGTTTTTTATGATCAAAACTGTTACCGCCGTAGACGGAAGCGAAATGTCTGTAAATACCCAGCCCATCCAGCATGGCACAGGTGAAATGAACGGGTTTGTTCGTCAAAACCGCCAGCTTACAGTCCGTCAAGCGGTCGAGCGTCTCACGTACTCCCGGATAAAGTCTCGTACTGTCCAGCATGTGCGCCCGATAATAGGAGAGAAACATCTGCAGCGCTATCTGAACATTAGCTTCGGTGGCTTGGTTCCCCAGAGCGCGCCGGATGAGCATCGGTGCGCCGTTGCCAATGAAACGAGCGATTTCGCCCTCGGTCAAGACAGGCAGATCGAATTGATACCGGATGTGGTTGACGGATTCGGTGAGATCCTTTTTGGAGTCGACCAGCGTACCGTCGAGGTCAAATATGAGAACAGGCCGCACGGCCTGATCATAGCATTGTGGCCAGCGTGGGACCCACCGGCCAGCTGTGAGGGAAGCCTAGGCTAGCTCCTTCTCTTTCTGGAATCGGATTCTGTCTTCCTCCACGAATTCCTTCACCACAGGATGGTCGTCGGCATAAAGCTCTTCTATCGTGCCGATGAACACGAATTTGCCTTTGTCGAGAAGCGCGACATGGTCGGCCACCTTTTCGGCACAATTAGCAATGTCGTGGGTCACCACCATCTGCGTGAGCCCAAGTTGTCGCTGCATTTTGCGGATGAGTTTGTTGATCGTCTGCGACATCAAGGGATCCACCATCGTTGTGGGTTCGTCGTAGAGTATCCCTTTGGGCTGTGCCGCCAGCGCCCGCGCAATCGCGACTGCTCGCTTCATCCCGGTGCTCAATTCCGAGGGCATCAGTCCGGCGAGATCTTCGATCTCGACTAACTTCAAATACTCCTCCACCTTACTTTCAATATCCGCATCCGTATGGCCGCTGTCGCTCAGTGGGAACGCGACGTTCTCCCATACAGTTAAGGAATCGAACAGCGCGCCGGATTGGAAAACCAGCTGGACTTTCCTCCGGACGTTTGCGAGTTGGCGTTCACTCATTTCGGTGATGTCCTGGCCATCGACGATGATTCGTCCTGCATCCGGCTTGAGGAGACCGACGGCGAGCGTCAGAGTGACCGTCTTGCCCGCACCGCTTGGGCCTAAAATGGCAAATGTCTCGCCTTGTTCGACGCCGAAGGAAATGCCATCCAATACCTTCATCTCCCCAAAAGATTTCTCGACATCGATGAATTCGATGAAATAGGGCATAGGGTTATTGTAGATTCGGTAAATTGTGAAAGCCATTGCTTACCTTTTTCTCCTATTGCCGCTGGCCGCGCCCCACCCGGCTTCGGCCCAGGAACTCGTCTGGGCCGCCGACGCGGAGGGCGGCGCTCCATATAGTTTTCGCGACCCCCGGAATCCCTCACGCATCATCGGATTTGAAGTGGACCTTGCGGATGCGCTTGCTGAGCGTATGGGACGCAAAGCTCGATTCGTCCAGAACCAATGGGACGGCCTGGTGCCGGGGCTAGAGCGCGCTGAATACGACGTCGTGATCAATGGTCTGGAGATCACGCCGGAACGTGCCGAGAAGATTCACTTTTCGAATCCTTATTTTTATTCCACGTTGACCCTAACGATACGCGCGGATGACGCACGAATTCATGGGGCCGATGACCTGCGCGGCCTCACAGCCGGTGTACTGCGGGTAACGTTCGCGGAACGTTATGTCCAGAGCCTCGGAAACGTTACGATTCGAAGCTACGACGGGCAGGTTCAGCAATTCATCGATCTGGCCCTTGGACGCCTGGACGCTGTCGTCATGGATACGCCGGTCGCCTCGTATTACGCGACCGGGCCCCAGGTCCGGAATTTCGAAATTCCGGCAGCACGAATGGCTTTCGGCATCGGTATTCGGAAGAACGATGAGGAACTGCTTCATCAGATCAATGCCGCGCTCGAGGCGATGAGACGCGATGGCACCCTCCGCAAGATTTACACGGATTGGGGCATCTACAATGCCGCAACAGCCCAGGCTTTTGGTGACAACGAGCCGGTAGCTAACGACCACGCCACCCGGTATCGCGAATACCTCGACGCGATTCGAACCGAACACAGTTTCAAAGAGCGATTGAATGACTATAAACGATACCTACCCCTGCTGCTTCAAGGCGCACTGGTGACTTTGGAAATATCGGCCGCCGCTATGGCGATGGCCATCAGCCTGGGCCTCAGCCTCGCCGTGGCACGCGTTTTCGCGCCACGCGGCGTCGCATGGCCCATCGTCGGCTTTATCGAAGTCGTGCGGGGAACTCCGCTGCTGATTCAGCTGTTCATCATTTTTTATGGGCTGCCGTCGATTGGTATCCGGTTTTCACCGCTCTGGGCCGCAGTCATTGGCCTCGGTGTGAATTATGCGGCCTATGAGGCCGAAAACTACCGGGCCGGAATTCAATCGATCCCGCGCGGACAACTCGACGCGGCCCTTGCTTTGGGCTTAACGCGGTTACAAACGATTCGAAAGATCGTGTTGCCTCAAGCTGTGCGGCTGGTCATTCCTCCCGTTACTAACGATTTCATCGCGCTACTGAAAGACTCCTCATTGGTCTCCGTCATTACGATGGTGGAACTGACCAAGATGTACGGGCAGCTCGCCGCTACGAATTACGACTATATCGGCATCGGGCTGCTTACCGCGGCCATTTATTTTCTCCTGGGACTGCCAATCGCACGGCTGTCGCGCGCGCTTGAAGCACGATTGGCGTACATGAAGGTGTAAGGCTACTTGGTGATCATCTGGTAATTGAAGTAAGCCACACGATTGCGGCCGTCGTTTTTCGCAACATACAGCGCCTGGTCGGCGACGCGGATGAGATCTTCTTTGTTGAGCGCATTGACTGGATAATTCGAAATGCCGACGGAAGTTGTGATGGTCCCGATGCCCGGAAAGTTTTCGGCCCAGATCCGTTCGCGAATACGTTCTGCCACATGAATAGCGCCGGCCAGCGGTGTTTCAGGAAGAATGACCGTGAACTCCTCGCCACCGTATCGAGCTGCGAAATCGATTTCGCGGCAGCTGGTTCGAATGGTTCCGGCCAGGGTGCGAATCACCAGGTCGCCGCTCGGATGACCAAACCGGTCGTTCACTTGTTTTAAGAAATCGAGATCTATCATGAGCAGCGAGAGCGGATGATGATGCCGTTCGGCGCGAGCCAACTCCATCGTTAATGTTGTCTGAAAGAAACGGTGATTCGGCAGTCCTGTCAGAAAGTCCGTACGGGCACGGTGTTCGACCTCCTCGAACAATTGAGCATTTCGCAATGCGTTGGCCGCGGTGCTGGCCATGACCTCAAAGAAGCGGATATTTGCATCCGGCAGAATCGTCCCTAGCTTGGGCGATCGCACGTATATCAGTCCCAGCACGGATTCCGCCACGATCATCGGGACGACCAGGACCGCGGTAGGTTTCGCATCCGGCAAAAAGACAAATTGCCGGGAAATATAGGCGTGGTTGAGCTCCGGGTAAAGGTCGAGATCAAGAGCAACATCGCCTTGTTCAAGGTTGGGAAGTTTCACGACAACTTTCGCGGATCCGGTCTTGGAATCGACGCGTACGATCGAACACTCTTCCGCTTCCAACACTTGGTGCAGACGCGAGACGATGGAGTACAACACGTCGTCGGTATTCAGTGATGACGACAAGGCCCGTGTCATCTCGACCATAACTTCGGCTATCCGGTTCTCCTCCGTCATTGTTCTGGAAATGGTCGCGTCCTCGGTGAGCCGTTCGGAGAGAAAGACGTAGAAGATTGCAACGACGAAGAACAATGCGAGCGTCAAGAAGCGCTCGATATCGGTGTCGAATTGAACACCAAACAGGCGAAAATAACTGAAAACACCGAAAAGAAGGCTGACCACGAAGAGCGAGAAAAGAACAAGCCGCAGATCACGCCAGATAAGCGCCAAAATAAAGATTGCCGCAAAAGTAACGTAAAGATAATCCTCGGGAACGCGCAAGAGATACAAAGTCGCGGAGACGAAAAAGAAGTCCAGTACACTGATTAACGCCCGGGCTCTGCTTGTCAGGAATTGCGTGCGAGGGATCAGCATCAGGGCGAAATTGCTGGCGGAAAAGGCGAGCGCAAAACCGAAGACGAATGGAAACAGTTCGGTGCCGACATAGCTGAACAGAGTAAGATAAGAAGCTAAGATCACCAGAAGCCATCGCAGAGACAGGATGGCCTTGCGATGATCGATGTCGGACCCGGATTTTGGCGTCAGCTCGGTTCGCGGCATGCTAAATTGGGGCCGATTCTACAGGAGGTCAGAATGAAATTCATGAACTTTTCCCGAAAAAACACGCCACACGTGGTGCGGCTCGGCTGCGTTTTCGGGGATATGTGTTTTGATTTGACAAAGGCGATCGGCGACGACCTCCTGGAGTTTCCTCGAGTTGTATTTACCGTTGAAGAAGCGCTGCAGATCAAAGACGGACTGCAGTTGCTCGAAGATCAGGTTGTTCTTTTGGAGCGCTCGTCCAGCGGCATACAAAGTTATCTTTTTCGCGATACGGATGTCACTTTCCGCTCTCCAATTACACATCCGTCCAAACTCATCGGCATCGGCCTGAACTACAGAGATCACGTTGAGGAAATCAAGGGACAAATACCGAAGCAGCCTCTCCTGTTTGCGATGTACGCGAATGCCATCGTCGGCCCGGAAGAAGCTATTGTCATTCCCCCGATGAGCAAGCAGGTAGATTACGAGGCGGAGCTCGGCGTCATCGTAGGACGCCGGGGGCGCCAGCTTTCGCGGGAGGAGGCGATGGATTATGTTGTCGGCTATACGATAGTTCATGACGTCTCCGCGCGCGACCTTCAGTTCTCCGACGGGCAGTGGCTGCGCGCGAAGTCCTTTGACACGTTCGCACCTATGGGGCCGTACCTGGTTACCAAAAGCACGCTTGGCGAGGCCGAGGGGTTGGCGATCGAGTTGCGCCTCAACGGGAAGACGATGCAGAAGTCTCATACCGGGAATCTGATATTCAAGGTACCCGATCTGGTTTCTTACATTTCGCAGGTCATGACTCTTGAAGTAGGCGACGTCATCGCCACGGGGACCCCCGGAGGCGTCGGTTTCGTCAGGAATCCCCAGGTCTTCATGAAACCCGGAGATGTGGTTGAAATCGAAATCGAAGATATTGGGGTGCTTAGGAACCGAGTGGTTGACTTCGATTGATCAACCCTTCGATCGCGTCCAACAGTTCGTGTATCCGGAATGGTTTCCGGAGGTATTGAACGCCTACCTGCGCAAAGAACCGCCCTGTCTGGGCGCCTATGACGTCTCCGGTGACGAATAAAAACCGGTGACGGAGGTCGGCATTCCAGGACTCCACAAGCCGGTACAATCGCTGGCCGCTCACACCCGGCATCCGCTGATCGCAGATGATCACATCGTAATTCTTCTTTTTAATTTGCTCCAGCGCTTCCATGCCGGAGTGAGCAAGGTCGATTCGAGCTCCCTGCCTGGTTAAAACATCAAAGATCAGCTCGGTAATGTGGATCTCGTCATCAATCACCAGAATCTGCTTGCCTTTCAGGCAGATGCCTTCAAATGACCGAGCGGGCTCGACCGCTTCCGGGGCGATTTCAGGCCGGATGGGCAGCTCCAAGGTGAATGTCGAGCCGCTGCCATAGGTGCTCCAGGCGTACAATTTGCCGCCGTGCTCTTCGACAATTTCGGAACAGATGCTGAGACCAAGACCGAGACCCCGTTGTCGATCTTTGGTCGTGAAGAACGGATCGAATATACGGGCCATGTCGCGGGCATGGATACCGCTGCCGTTATCCGTCACGGTCAGGTGAATGCGCCCATTCTGGACAAACGTCTTGAGGTGAACCGAACCGGGGCGCTGGGGAGAATCTCCAATGGCGTCTTCTGCATTGACGACCAGGTTCAGAACGACCTGCTCCAAACGATGAGGATCGCCCCAGACATACGGCAAATCCTTCGAAAGATCCGTTGTAACAATGATGTTTTCAACGTTCGCCTGATACTCTCGCAATTGAGCGACATTCCGAATTGTCTGGTTCAGATCGAATGCGGTCCGCTTCGGCTCTGTTTTCGCAGCGAGAGTAAGGAAATTTTGAACGATTTTTCCCGCCCGCTCTGCCTGGTTCAATACCACGTCCACCATCCGCCGGATGGATGGGTCTAATTCACCGCGCGAAAGAAGTTGCGCATAACCGAAAATACCGGCCAGAGGATTGTTCAATTCATGTGCCACGCCCGAAACGAGACGTCCGATCGCAGCCATTTTTTCGAGGTGAACCGCTTGCCGGCGAAGTTGAACTTCATTCGTAATCTCCTGGGCAAATACGATCTTCATGCCTTGGTCGTTCAGCGGAACGGTCTCCAATTCGTACGTTCCGTGGCCGGGCACTTCCAGTTCGTGATGCGGAACTGAGTCGATATTTTGAACACCGGAGAAAATATCGGCGAATGCCGAATTGGACAGGATCACCCGCCCGCGGCTATCCACCACAGCGACGGGAACCGGAATTAGAGCAAACAGAGTGCCGATGAGTTGGGTTCGATCGAGAGTGAGTCCAGCGCCTTCCCTGGTCATGTGCCTGCCTTCCTGGGATGTTTCGATCGACAGGGCATTTTCTTAAGGGGTCATACCCTTTGCAATAAAAAACGCATCGCGAAAGCTCAAAATGAGAACTGAAAATGGATTGATGAGTAATGATTAATCGGCTCAAAGCCGGCAGATCGCGACAATCGGACATTCTGCGCACTTTTGTAAGTCGCGCTTCCTTGGACAATCGCCCGCGATACCCAGGTGACAAAGCGCGAAGTCATAACGCACCGGATCGTCCGGATGAAGTCGCCTCAAGTGCCGTGTGATATCCAGAGCCATTGCCCAGCCGGGGCTTCGCATGCGCGTCAGGCCGATGTAACTCGATATACGCGCAATGTGCGTGTCCAGCGGAATCACCAATTGGCGTGGCTTGACCGCGGTCCAGACACCGCAATCAATTCCATCCTCCGGACGAACCATCCATCTCAAGTAGAGATTCAGCCGCTTGCATGCGCTTCCTTCAGACGGATTCGGGAAAAAGAACCGGACGCCGTTCCGCCGCCCGAGCTCGCCGCGGGGATAGAACTGCTCGTGTCCAAACCCCAGCAGGATCCGGCAGAAATGATCAAGCGCCGGACCTACATCGGAATCTTGCGGTCTCGAGCCCGAGCTTAGGGCGGCTTCAATCGAGCCATAATCTTCCAGAGTGCGCCGAATGATCCAAAACAGTACCCCCAGATCCCGGCTCGTATTGAATCGATGATAAAAACCGCGCAGCTTGCGAACGTCGCTCCGCGGACTGAACGAAGCGATCGTTCGTGAAGGAAAGGGACCCAAATAGCCGAGCACCTTCTCCACTGTGCTCAGCACACTTTTCACATTTCCGTACGCAAATGCGGATGCGAGCAAGCCGGCGACTTCGCGATCCCGCGCATCGTCATACCGGTGTACGAAGTGGACAGGATCATGCACCAGGTGCTTTTCCCTCGGAAAATTCGCGATAAACGAGTCCAGCTGGTGCTTGAGGAAGGACATAAGGATAATTAGCCACAAAAAGGCACAAAAGTCTTGTGCCTCTTTGTGGCTAAAAAAACCTACTGCGGGAAATTCAGAGTGGGCTTGGCGCGATCGGTGTTGTTGGTGGTCCGGGAGTTGGAGCCCCGAAGGGGATCTGCGGCCCGGTTGCGCCGATCATTATCGCCGGCCAAAATATCGGCCGCAGGTGCAGCATTGGCGTTCGTATCGGGAACGCTCCTCTTCACAAGATGAATGACTCGATTCTTGATGAGTTCCGCATCGTTGCTGACCGGGGGTAGCGGATAATCACCCGGCCGGATGAGTGTCTTTCGTCCCGCTTCGAGAATCACTTCGCGATCAGGCAGCCCCACGGTCTCCACTGCAACTCGGCCTTCGAGACATCGAACTTCGGCAATCTGAGCTTCGTCGATCGCAATTTCGAAAATCGTGCCGCGCACAGCAATCAGTGCCGTCGGCGTGGTTACGCGATAAGGATTTGGGCGTCCGCCGAGCCGCTGGACATAAAACCGCACCTTGCCCACCATCAGATTCACGAGGCTGCGCAGATTGCCGCTCCAGAAATCCTCGACGATCAGCTTCGAGTTTTCTGAGATAACCATGTAGGACCCGTCCGGCACTTCCAGTATTAATTGCGCGCCGGCTCCGGTCCTCACCTCGTCGCCGGCTTGAACCGCCTGCGCCGGTGCCAGGGGTTTGAACAATTTGGCGGAAACCGGCCGCCACTCGGCAGGCCCCACGGCCGAAGAAACCCTTAGCGCCGACTGAGCCCACAGCCCCGAGGGCAGGACCAGTAACAGAGTAGTGAGTAGAACCTTCCTCATTTTGTCCCCTTCGTAAGTTCGCCCGGGAAATCATGGATCTTCGTCGGGCCGCGCGGCGAATCGATGCGGCGGAAATCCAGAGCTTCCTGGAACAGTCCAAAGCCATTGCCGAGATCGGGCAACGGATGAACCGTCCGCGACGCGCGCAAACTGTCGAAGATTCGCGAGTTTCTCTCCCGTTCGATCCGCTTGAGAAAGCCGTCCAAAGAGTTGGCCATCTTGGTACAGTTCATGCCGGCATCTTCAGCATAAGACCAAAAATCACGCTGCGCCTGGTCTCGGCTCATTTCGGCGAAACTTCTTCCTGTTGTGGCTTGGATGTAGGAGAGCGCTGTGATCTCGCCCCAATTCAGCTTCTGCTGCAAAGCCCACTTGAGATCCTCTTCGCTTGTTCCGTACTCCTTCCGGATCAAATACGCGAACACCGCCGGGCTTTCGTAATTATTCGATGCCTCGCGATCGAGTCTGGAGATGGCGCCCGTCAGAGCTGCGCCCGCTCCGGGATTCCGGGCATCCATTGCAAATAGCGGAATACCGAAAAGCAGTACCAGAAGCAGAAGACCGAGAAAAGTTCTTCTCATCATCATTCCGAACTGTAGCGGCGGTCCTTACGGCTGCGAGCCATCAATTGAGGTTTCGCGCTATCGCGCTCACGCTTCGCGCGCGCTTGCGCTTCGCAGACCACCGCCACTGTGCGGCCATGTTAGCCTCAAATACTTCGAAAATCAATTCCGAGCCGTCTCGCCTTGTTATAAAGCGTTCGTCTTTCAATGCCCAGAATCTCTGCGGCCTTCTTCTTATTGCCGCCGGTTTGCTTCAAGATCTTGATGATGTGCTCCCTTTCCATCGCATCCAACGACGCCTCTCCGCCCGGGAAAGACCGCGCCCGCGAAGCGCTAGCCCGATAGGGCGCCGCATCAAGTGAAGGCGCCGATGAGGGTTCAATCAGGGCACTATCCTCGGCTTCTCCGAACTCCAGCTCCTCCAATTGGACGACGCCAGTGTCATTAAAGGTCATGGCGCGCTCAAGCGTATTTTTCAGTTCCCGGACGTTACCGGGCCAGGAGTATTGCTTCATCCCCTCTAATGCGTCCTCCGATAACCGAACGGTTTTGCCGTTCTTTTCCGTGAACAGTTTGAGGAAGAAACTGGAGAGCAGCGGGATATCTTCCCTGCGGTCCCGCAGCGGAGGCAAGGCAATAGTAAAAACGTTGAGCCGGTGGAACAAGTCCTCGCGGAATTGGCCGGTCCGCACCATCTCTCTCAAGTCCCGATTCGTTGCGGCGATTAAGCGCACGTCGACTTGGATCGTGTCGTTGGAACCGACCCGGCGAATTTCCCGTTCTTGTATAACGCGCAGCAGCTTCACTTGGAAACTCAATGAGGTTTCCGAAATTTCGTCGAGAAAGACAGTGCCTCCAGCGGCGCTTTCGAACAATCCCTTCCGAGACCCCGTCGCGCCGGTGAAGGAGCCGCGCTCGTGCCCATACAGTTCGCTCTCCAGGAGCGTTTCCGGCAGCGCCCCGCAGTTGATCACCACAAAAGGAGCTTTCGTCCGCGCGCTATTTTCGTGGAGTGCCCGGGCGATGAGTTCCTTCCCGGATCCGCTCTCGCCGATCACGAGTACGGGTGCTTCGATCCGCGCGGTCTTCGCAACCTTTTTATATATGTCGACCATTTTGGGGGTTGCGCCGATGATTTCTGTTTTTGGAAGATTCTCAGCCAGCTCCGGACCGACGGTCTTCGATCGCGATAGTTGGAATTTCTCTTCGATGCGGTGGAGAATCCGCAGCATTTCATCGACCACGAAGGGTTTGCTGATGTAATCGAATGCGCCGTTGTGCACGGCATGAACGGCGGTCTCCATCGATCCGTGTGCCGTCATGATGACGACCTCTGCATCCGCGTTGACGCATTTCATGCGTTCCAGCAGGTGGAGACCGGAATCATCGCCGAGGTAGATATCGCTGACGAGAATGTCGAAGCGTTCCTCCTCCATGGCACGCCGGGCTTGTTCCGCCGTCATGGCCACGCGAAACGGATAGGATTCCATCTCGAGAATGGATCCCATCAACTTGCAGATCGACCGATCGTCGTCGACGACCAGAATCTTGGGTTTTGGGCTCATCTTCTTTCTTCTGTAGCGAAACCTTCATAGCGCGCCGCTACAGTTCAGCCCGGTATCGACAGGGTGAATACCGAACCTTTACCTACCTCACTTTCTACTACTACATCGCCACCGTGTCGCGCCGCCACCTCTTTAGTGAAGGCAAGACCCAGTCCGAAGCCGCTCTCGTCACGGGTTTCTTCATTGTCGCGCCGATAAAACTTCTCAAAAATCTTCGAGAGTTCATCCGCTGGAATACCACATCCCTGGTCCGCGACCTCGAAGCGAACGCCGCCATTCCCGTCGCTCACGCCGATCCGCACCATCGTGCCCGCCGGGCTGTATTTAATGGCATTGGCGACCAGGTTTATCAGCGCTTGATATATCAAAAGCCGGTCGGCATGCACCCGAATGCCATCGGCACCGGCCGACTGGACGGCAATTTGCTTGCCAGCCGCCATGGGACCAACGGTACCGATCAAATCTTTCAGCATCGGACCGACCTCAAAATCGGATTTTGTGATCTTGTGCCTTCCCGACTCGATATACGCAATGTCCAAGAACGACTGAATCAACTGGTTCAAGCGGTTACTCTCATTGATGATCGTGCCGAGGAATGTCTTCCCTTTATCCTGAACAAGATCGTATTTCAGGAGCATGTCGCTGTAGCCGCGGATCGAAGTCAGCGGCGTGCGTAGCTCATGCGAAACCAACGAGACCATATCGCTCTTTGCCTGGTTTAATTCGTATTGCGCGGTGGCATCGTGCATCGTTATTACAATTCCGGATCTGGCAATGGGCAAAATTGACACGTTGTAGAAACGCCTCCCATCTCGAGTGGGAATAAAATTCACAGTAACGGACTCTGTCGTTGTCCGGACATTTTCAAACAGCGGGCGGAAATTCCCGCTATCGAGAATGGATGCGAGATACGCCGGCGCATCCGGCGGGTTCATCTGATATTTCTGCAATCCCTTCGCGGCTATGTTCTGATAAACGACATGGCCTTCCAGATCGCTCACAATGATGACGTCTTCGATACTCGCTAAGATGGCGTTATTAAAGGATAGGAACTGCATCAATTCTTTATTGAAGAAGTCGATCGCATCCAGCTTCCAGCGCGAATTACGGCGGCGGCGCCCAAACAGCCGATTGCGCCGTTCGGACGCAGCCTGGGTTTGCGATTGAAATGCGGTGAGCGCGGTGATCCAGCCGCTCGACAGACGCTCGATTTTTCGATCGAGATCGCGGCTCACGCGGATTCTGTTGGCAACTTCCAGGCCGGGCACGACGAACACAATTGCGGTCCAGAACGGCGGAAACGGAAACCAGAGATGAAAATATTTCATGAAAAGCCAGGAAAGCGCCAACAGCAGAGGACCAGTCGAAATTGCCGCCACGTAGGAGCGCCATCCTTCGAATCGATGATTCAGCCACCACAGCAAGAGAACAAATGCGCCAAGCGCCGCCAGCAGAGCCAATGCGTGGACTTCGGTAATTACCCGTCCTGCATAAAGCGTGTCGATCACGTTCGCATGCACTTCGACACCGCTCGTCTTCTTTTGTCCAATCGCAAATGGCGTGAACCATTCGTCTCCAAGACCTTCTGCGGTAAAACCAATCAGGATAATTTGGTCTTTGAACTCTCCCGCATCGGCGCTGCCTTCGAGAACTCTCCATGCGGGGACGCGGCGGAACGTGTTCTGGTCACCAGCGAATCGAATGTTTATGGCTTGCGGGCGAATCAGTTCGGCCCCTCCCGCCTTCTGCTCAAAATCCGATTTAAATTCGAGACCGGCCGCGTGAAGCGCTTGGATGGCGAACGCGGGGACCACGCGTCCTTCTCCAGCCTTCAGGGAGAAAACTTGCCGGCTGATGCCGTCAAAATCCGGTTCCGCATGAACGTGCCCCAGCAGAACCCCCTTTTGAATGAAAATCCCTAGCGGCTGGCGCCACAGTTCCACTCCATCGACCGAATCGAGACGCGTCGCCAAAACCATCGGTGGTGCATTCGCGATGGCCAGCGCGAGCGCATAATCTCCATCTTCCGAGGTCTCATTATCGAGAAGCAGATCCAATGCGATCGCGCGGGGTTTGCCGGCAGACACACCTTGGATCAGGCGCGCGAGCTTATCGCGCGACCACGGCCACATCCCAATGCGGTCCAGGCTGTCTTCATCGATCGCAACGATCACTACCGGGCTGGACGGTGGCACCGGTCCGGCAAGCCGAAGAGCAAAATCGTAGGCGGAGGAATTCAGTTCAACAAAATAGATGGTCCAAGACAGCAGCAGGATCGCAACGGCCACGAAAGAGCTAGCGGCTACCGCTCCCAACACAGACTTCATTACTTTTAGGCGCTCCTGGCCATTGGCCGGCGCGCTGGCGCCGTATTATACAACGCAGCCTGGAAACACAATTGCTAAAGCGCATAGTAGCCAAGGCCCCGCAAATTAGTGCTCAGCGGCGAACCCGGCCCCGAAAAAGTTTTTCCGGCTTTGTCGCGAATAACGCGATAAAAATCGTATGTCCTTGCTTGAGACCTGCGCAAGTGTCGCAATTATCTCCGCTGTCGTTTTTTTCGCGGCTCCTTCGCTAATACGAGCTCGGGAAAATTATCAGTTGGACCTGACGGCGCGACAAGTCGCTGGAAAGATGGCATGGACGCGGATCAAGGCCATCAGCCGGAGTCGCAACTGCCGGCTTCGTCTCATCTCGAATGTGTCCTATGTCATCGAATGCGGCAATTCGGCTTGGCACACGGATGAGACCGTAACCCTTCCGCGCGGCTTTCAACTCACGGCGACTGCCGCTCCGCAATTTCACAAACACGGCAACGCGGCGCCCGCCGGAACGATTACAATTTGGGATCGCCGAATGAATTCCAGGCGGGTGGTGGTCAATTTTACAGGTCGCATCAAAGTCGAATGATGTGATAAATCATCACTCGGTATGACCGATCCGGAACAGGTTGTTGAAGCCAACCTCAAGTTTTATTTCGCTCTGGAAAGCCAAGACATCGATTTAATGGATGAAGTATGGGCCACGGATGCCAGCGCCATCTGTGTCCATCCAGGTTGGACGCGGCTTGCCGGTTGGGAAAATATTCGGGCTAGTTGGGAGCAGATGTTCCGGAACACCAACTCGATTATGCGGATCGATGTGTCGGAAGTTTCCGTCGAAGTACAAGGATCCACCGCCTGGGTCTCCTGCCTGGAAAGCATCACGACGGCCAATGGTGATCGCGTACGGCGCGCGCAGGCCTACGCGACAAATGTTTTCGTTTTCGAGGATGATCGATGGCTGCTCGTGCTCCATCACGCCTCAATCATTCCGGATTCTCAATAGCCCATTGAATCGGTTCCGAAGCAAAACGGGCCTGAAAAGCAGCAGGTAGCGGCGCTTGGGCCCCGCGACATCCTGAACGACCGACGCATTCCCCAGTGGGCACCCTGATTGCGCAGGTCCCCTCGCGCGCTTATGATGGCAATCAGAGGCAAATATGGCCCACACGCTTTCAACAGAGTGCGATACGGCGTTTCGGATATCGCTCGACGTCCGTTCGATTCATTTAACCGAGGAGCAGTTTTATCTGCTTTGTCGCGACAATCGCGATCTTCGTCTCGAATTGTCGGCGGAGGGTGAGTTGGTCATCATGCCGCCGACATACACGGATACCGGTTGGAGATGTTCAAGAATCACCCGCCGTCTGGACGAGTGGGCTGAAAAGGACGGGACCGGAACCTCTTATGGCTCATCGACCGGCTTCACGTTGCCCAACGGCGCGAAGCGGTCTCCCGATGCTTCGTGGATTTCTCACCGAAGGTGGCAGAATTTGAAGCCGGAAGATCGCGAGAAAATGGCTCGGATCTGTCCGGACTTCGTCGTGGAGCTGCGGTCTGTGACGGATCGCCTTTCTGACGTGAAGAAGAAAATGACCGAGTACATTCAGAATGGCGCGAGGCTTGGCTGGCTGTTGGACACGATCGACAAACGCGTTTACATTTACCGGCCCCGCCGCCCTGTCCAATGTCTGGAAAATCCCGACTTCCTCAGTGGTGAGGATGTCCTGCCCGGTTTCCGATTCAATTTCCAGGAAATTCTCTTCAAGGTACTCTGATTGGAAAAACAGAGATGAATTGGCATTAATCCTTCTCCCTGCCTGCGGAAATCCAGAGAATTCCCCACGCCAGAATCAAAACGACGGCAATTCCAAACACCGCGAGAATCAGTCTCATAAACGCCTGTCCTGGAACTGTAGACCTCGGGCAAAAACCCAGTGGGAAACCAGCATCGGGAACGATACGGCAATCCAGCCTTGCGGCAATCGATAACCTAAGACCCCTCGTCCCAGAATCGGCAGGATGATCAACGCATTGACGAGCCACAATGCCAAGCCTGCGGCGAACGGGTTGCGAAAGTAGGGTTTCAGTGAGCGCCAAAATATCGCGACGGCGAAGTACCCGCCGAAATAAAGCAGTGCAGCATTAAGCGTGATGTACAACTCGACACTGGCCAGCCCGGGTAAGAATTGGAATATTGATCGTACGAGCAATCCCGGCATGAACACGGCGCCGACGTATTTCCAGAGAAATATGCTGACTGCCACGAAGAGCAAAGGCCCCAACCACATTGCGCCCATTCTACGCCACGACTCCTCGATTGACCGGCCTTCTTCGTTTCCGCTAGGATGATGATTGTCACTCGGGCCTGTGGCGCAGTTGGGAGCGCGCATGACTGGCAGTCATGAGGTCAGGGGTTCGAACCCCCTCAGGTCCATTCCAATGGACATTGAAAATTGATCAGTTTTCAATGTCCATTGTCCTTTCGCTTATTCCGCCGGGCAGTTTGAATGGACGCCACCAAAATTCTGCAGAGGTCTGTGTTTTCCGCGACTAATATGGCAAGAAGGTTCGTCTCCATATGGAAGCTGCCCCGAATAATGCGCAGCCAGACGGCAGTCTCATTGAGTTCCTTTAGCGCAACGCCTAATTTGTGGATGAAATCGGCGCGGCTTTCGGCTGCGCGTGCTTCCGCGTAATTTGGGGCAGCAGCAGTACCTGAACGCAATAATTGACTGGCGATATGTTTTGCCTGAAAGTTCTGAGGCAACTCGCCGACCACCTTCACAATATCGATTGCAAACTGCACCAGCCGTCCTTCGAGACCATCTGCCCGGGTATCCCGTCCGATGCTCATACCGATGAACGCGCTGAGCAGATTCGATTCCACACTGCTTAGTTCGACGAGTAGGGAATAAACCGGGAACAGTTATATAATTCACGGAATCCTGGCAGCAATGGAGACTTTCATGGCAGACGACAAGCAAGAAACCCAGCGCGCTGAAAACGTCATTACGCGGCGCGACTTCCTAGTCAGCAATGCTGCGGCGGTTGCGATCGGTGTAGTGAGTGGCTCGACTTTTGCGTCAACCGTAGTGGCAGAGCCCCAGGCGGCGTTGTCGCCGGCTCCTGTCAGAGCGCGACGAGTCACGCTGGATATCGATGGAGTTAAAGAAGACGTCAGCATTGATCTGCGCGAGAGCTTGTGGGAAACGATGAACTACGAGTTGGGCCTGGCCAACAGCAATCTCGGCTGCGACCGTGCCCAGTGCGGCGCATGTGCCGTTGTCGTCGATGGGCGCGCCGTTAATTCCTGCTCTTTGTTGAGTGCAAGGCTTGGACGCGGACAAAAGATCCTGACTGTGGCCGGTATCGCCAGCGGTCCGGGACTGCAGGGGCTGCATCCGCTTCAACGCGCCTTCTGGTTCGAAGGAGGTTTCCAATGCGGCATCTGCACGCGCGGATTCATTATGGCCGCCTACGCGCTGCTCCAGAACAACAAGAATCCGACGACTGAGCAGATCAAAGACGCGCTCGCCGGCAACATCTGCCGCTGCGGCGAGTACACGAAGATCCTGACGTCGGTCAAGAAGGCTGCAGCCGAACTGAGAGGCGAGAAGGTGACGTATACGGCGCCATGGATCGGCGAGGAGACGGCGAGACCTGTCACCGCCGCAGCCAATTCGGCATCACGGCAATTTCAGTTTGTCACGCCGCTTGGCACCATTGAGCAGTTCGACGACCTTGCGCTCGAACTGAAGCAGAAACCCGGGATTCTCGACGTATCGGGCACGGAACGTACAATCACGCCGGTTTGGGATCCGGCACGACTCGACGAAGCCAGAGTGCGCCAGATTCTGGCCGAGTCGGGCCATGCGGTAAGACCGTAGGAAGCGTGGGGGGACCGGCCGGTAGTAATGAGGCCGCGAAGCGGTGTACCGAAGCGATCCGCGTGAGCGGCTGCGAACGCAAGCCCGATAGGGCGGAGCCGTCAACAAAACGGTAGGCCCGACGCTAAGTAGATAGGAGCAAGGACTTCACGGTCTGGGTGTAGTCACCAACCTGGGTCACTACTGCGAGAACATGCGCATGAATCGCATGTTGTTCACGCGGACGCTGCGCAGTCCGTATCCACATGCGAAGGTGAAGCGAGTCGACACTCGGAAAGCTGAAGCGCTGCCCGGCGTCGTGGCCGTGCTCCATCGAGGTAATCTACCCGCGGAATATCGCGACGTGAAGTTGGGCAGCGGCCCGCCCGACCGATATCTCTTCAACGAAGAAGTCTTTGAAGTCGGTTCGCCCATTGCCGTTGTTGCCGCTGCGAGCGAGCACATTGCCGACGAGGCGATCCACTCGATCGAAGTCGATTACGAAGTCCTTCCGGCGACGTTGGACATGATGGAAGGCGCTGCGCCTGGCGCTCTCAAACAATGGGACAACCAGGAGAATGGGACGATCATCGCCACCACGCCTCCTCTGGTTCGAGGCAACCCCGACGGGGGCCGCGCCGACGTCAATATCGATGCGACATTGTCCAAACCCACCGAGCAACACCTTGCTCTGGAAATCACGAATTCCCTGATGTACTGGGAAGAGGACCGGCTGATCGTCTACTACACCAACCAGCATGCGCACGGAACCCGCGCCGGCCTTTCGCAAGCGCTGAAGATTCCGGCAAACCGCATTCGCGTGATTCAGCCCGGGTACATGGGATCCGGCTACGGATACCGCTCCGGCATCGATCTGGCGGAAGTTCATGCGGCCATTCTCGCAAAAATGACGGGACGTCCGATCAAGACGATGTATACGCGCGAGGAAGATTTCGTGACGCGCACCCATCGGCCGCAATTCCGCAATGAGATGAAGCTCGGCATCAACCGCGACGGCACGATTCAGTTTGGCCGCTTCCGAGTTCTTGCCAATGTCGGAGCGCAGCGCGCCGGCGCGGCCAACGGCTCGTGGTTCAACATGCAGAACCTCTACAAAATTCCAAACCTGAAGCTGGAAGCGATCGACGTTTTTACCAACAGCTATAAATCGGGTCCATATCGATGCGTCAGCCATCCCAACGGCACCTTCGCGCTTGAAATGACAATGGACAAGGCCGCGTATGCCATTGGAATGGATCCGGTCGAATTCCGGCTCAAGAATCTCAACGAAACCGGAAATCCCGACACCAAGAAACCGTTCAGCAATCCCGGTATTCGCGACTGCATCGTCTCGGCCTCGAATCGCCTTGGCTGGAAAGAAAAGTGGCACGCGCCGCGTGCGCGTGAAGTGAGACCTGGAATCTTCCATGGCATTGGGCTGGCCGCCCACGCCTGCAGCCACGGCGCTGGAACGAATCCGGCGACGGGCCAGGTCATTGTGAACTCCGATGGCAGCGCGCAGTGTGTGTCGGGCTGCACGGAGATCGGTCCCGGCCAGCGGACGGAGATGGCAATGATTGCCGCCGAAGCCCTAGGCATTCCTTTGACCAGAGTCAGCATCGCGACGTATGTCGACACCGATAACACGACCGACACGGGCGGTACCAACGGCAGCCGGCAGACCAATACAGGAGGCCGTGGAATTTATGAAGCCGCCATCGACGCCAAACGGCAAATTCTCGTTTATGCCGCAGAACGTTTGGTGGCTGATGCCAAACGCCGGAACCAGGAACTGCGGTTGACCGCGGATCAACTGGACATCCGCAACGGCGAGGTATTCGTCAAGACGAACGCCTCGATGAAAGTTCCGGTCGCCACAGTGGTTCAGGGAGCCGGACTGCCGATTCTCGGGCGCTCTCTCTACAGGCAGGATGACGACTGGGAACGAACCGCCTGGGCCGCGCACGCCGTCGAGGTCGAAGTCGACACTGGTATCGGCAGCGTCAAGATCTTGAAATACGTCGCCGCGCACGATGTCGGAAAAGCGATCAATCCATTCGCCGTCGAGCAGCAGATCGAGGGTGGTGTCGTGATGGCGTTGGGTGCGGTCTTCCATGAACAGTTGCTGATCGACGCCTCCACCGGGTTGCCGATCAATGCAAACATGCTGGATTACCGGCCACCGAGCATTCTGGACGTACCCGAAAGCATCGATGTCGTTCTTATCGAAAAACCAAAGAAATATGGAGTCTTCGGGGCGCACGGTATCGGCGAGCCGCCCATGGGTCCAGGCGCTCCCGCGATCGCTTCAGCGGTTTATAACGCTACCGGCGTCTGGATCGACAGCATGCCGCTGACGCGAGAAAAACTTCTGACCGAACTGAAGAAGGTGAGGTAGCCGCAATGAAAAGCTTTGAACTGTACGAACCTCGAACGGTGAAAGAAGCGGTCGATACGTTATCCAAGGCCGGGCCCAAGGCCAAAATCTTAGCGGGAGGCAGCGACCTCGTCGCGGGTGTCATGAAAGACTGGGTCGAGGGCCCAGGCATGCCTTTGCCCGACGCCCTTGTCGACGTGACCGCCATACCTCAGCTTCGCGGCATCAAGGCCGATCAAAACGGAGTCACGATCGGCGCCAACATGACCCTGACGGAGATTATCGAGTCGAAGGAACTGAATGAGCGGTTGCCAATGCTCGTCAACGCCGCGCACAGTGTGGCATCGCCCCTGATCCGAAACTTTGCGACTCTGGGCGGAAATATCAACCAGCGCCCTCGCTGCTGGTTCCTTCGTGGACCGGACTTCCACTGCTACAAAAAAGGTGGAGACACCTGTTTTTCCGTAACCGGAGATAACCGTTTCCACGCGATCATCGGCGGCGAACTGTGTTACATCGTTCACCCATCGGACACGGCGACGGCTTTGCTTGCGCTCAATGCGCAGGCCAAGATCGCGGGACCGGATGGCGAACGAACCGTCGCGTTCGACAATTACTTCATCGGCCCGCGCGAGAACGTGCTGCGCGAGAATGTGCTCAAGCCGAACGAATTAATGGTGGAAGTGTTTATCCCTACGCCCGCAGCCGGAACCAAGCAGACCTGGATGAAGTTGAAGAATCGTGATGTTTACGATTTCGCTCTGGTCAGCGTTGCCGCAGCATTCACGACCGAGAACGACAACTGGAAAGACGGCCGCATCGTGTTGGGCGGTGTCGCACCGGTTCCCTATCGGGCCACGGGCGTGGAAAACCAGCTCAAGGGCAAGCACGTTAAGAATTCCATCAAACAGGCCGCGGCCACTATCCGAACTGTAGCCCGTCCCATGAGTATGAACGCCTACAAGGTCGATATCGCTCAAAATATGGTGGAGCGCACCATCCTCCAGGCGCTGGCGTAGGGGAATAGCCACAAACCATGATTACACGCGCAAGCCCGCCTGGATACAGTTCAGTGTCCAGCCGTGGATAACGGCATTTGTGGCAATGTAGCCGCCATCGGAATAGAGCCAACTATTTCCCTGCGCATCCGTAAAGACGCCGCCGGCGCGTTGAAGGATGAGCGCGGCGGCCGCAATATCCCAAATCCTGAGATCCAGGTGCCAGTAAGCGTGCAGGCGTCCGCAGGCGACGTTGCATATTCCCAGCGCGGGTGAACCCATGATGCTGCATTCATTGACCTGGCTGCTCATCATTCCCAGGATCAGCCGCGTCCGGTCTCTCGGTTCACCGGAATGGGGCCAGTCGGTTCCAACGATTGCGCTGCTCCAGGCTTCTATTCCCTCGGATATCTGCTGCACGTAGATTCGCTGGCCATTACGCGTTGCCGCTCCCGTCAGCGTTGCCGCAAAAAGCTCATCATGGCAGGGATCAAAGACAACGCCTGCACAGATGTTTCCCTCCGCACGCAAGGCGACCGAAACAGCGAAGTATGGAATCCCCTGGACAAAATTCAGACTGCCGCAGATCGGATCGATAATCCACAACTCCGGCGCCCCGACCGGGACGGGAGCGTCCTCGGGGCCTTCCTCCGCGAGAATCCCGGCGTTCGGATATTCGGCCAGAATTACGGCAGCAATCGCATTCTGAATATAGAAGGAGGATTCGCACACCACGTCGCGGCTGCCCTTCCATGTGACGTATCCGGGATTACCCAGACGCGCCAGGGCGATCTCTCCTCCTTTTTGCGCGGCACGCGCTGCGACTTCGAGCGCGTTATTGACATCCAACGACATTGCTCTTCGGTAATATTGTGTACACAATGCCGGATTTCCGGGTGTCCTAAATGCGTTAGATTCCAGTCAGAGACAGCCTCATCCGCGTCAAAGCTTCTTCCAGTGTCGATCGAGGGCAGCCGAAATTGAGACGGACGAAGCCGGTTCCTCCTGTGCCAAATGACCGGCCGTCATTCAATGCAACGCGTGCATGGTTCAGGAAGAAGTTGAACGGATCACCCAGCTTGAGTCCGCGGCAATCGAGCCAGGCCAGGTAGGTAGCCTCGGGTTTACTCATCCGGATTCCCGGCAATTCCCGATTTATAAAGTCCGACAGAAGGTCTCGATTAGCCTGGAGGTAAGGGAGCAATTTGTCGAGCCACGGCTGTCCGTAGCGATACGCCGCTTCGGCGCCAATCAGGCCCATCGCATTCACCCAGGGCACGAGTCCTTCACGAGCAGAACGAAATTGCTGCCGGAGCTCCGAATTCGGGATGATGGCAAACGCGCACTGCAGACCCGCAAGGTTGAACGTTTTGCTCGGTGAGATGAGTGTAACGGTGTGGCTGGCGATCTCCGGATCCAGGGTTGCGATGGGAATGTGCTGATGACGATCGAGCAGAAGATCGCTATGAATCTCGTCCGAGCAGATCGTGACGTTCGCCGATAAGCATATTTCCGCCATGCGCTCGAGTTCATTCCGCCGGAAAACGCGACCCACGGGATTGTGCGGATTACACAGAATGAACAGCCGTGTATTCTGCGCAACGCCGGAACGGAACGAGTCCCAGTCGATAGAGTAGGACCCATCATCTTGGCAATGAAGCGGCGACTCCACGAGCTGCAGGTTGCTGTTTTTAGGGGCGGCGAGGACTGGTGGATACACGGGAGGTTGAACCAGAACGGAACCTTCCCTAAGAGAACGGCACGCGATGTTCAGGCCTGGCACGACACCAGGGATGGCAATGACATCGTCGGCAGCAATCTGCCACTTGTAACGATGCGCCATGCGATCCACCACCAGGGCGGCGAGTTCATGGACCTGAGCCCGATCGTGGCTGTGCAGCCCGCGAGGGTACCCGAAGATCCCCTCATCGACGTATGCGCCGAGCGCGCGGGCAACCGGGTCCGGCGAACGGAAGTCCATGTCCGCAACGAATAGCGGCAGCACGTCCTCGGGATATTCCCGCCATTTGTAACTTTCCGAACGCCGCCGGTTGATGACCTCATCGAAATTCATGCGAATAGTTTAGAGTTTCTGTGCTGTGGGATGCAGGTATTAAAGACCGCGGAAAGTAGGCATGAGAGGCGCTATCGCACCATCACCGCTCGATCAGCGGCGGGTAAAATCCTCAATCACCGATGCGACTGAAGCCGTCAGGTTCTTGCCCGTGTTGATGTGCAAGAACTCGTTCGGACCGTGGGCGTTGCTTTCGGGTCCCAGAACGCCTGTGATCAGGAACTGTGCCCTGGGAAACTTCTCACCGAGCATTCCCATGAAGGGAATCGAGCCGCCCTCGCCGTAGGAGCACGCGCTCTTGCCGAAAAAAGCGGCTGACGCTTTTTCGACTGCCCGTTCGAGCCAGGGCTCGGGCGCCGGAGCTTCCCAACCGGCTGCGGCGTTGATCCTCTCCAAGCGGACGTGGGCGCCGTAAGGCGGATCGCTCTCCAGAAGCTGCTTCAGCTTTTCACCCAGGCCATCGGTCTTTAGCGTGGGCGGCAGCCGGACGGAGAGTTTGAGCGACGTTTGCGGCCGCAGCACATTACCGGCGTGTCCGATGTCCGGCATTCCCGCCTGTCCCGTGACCGACAGCGTGGGACGCCACGTCCGGTTCAGGATCAGCTCGACCGGATCCGAATCCATCGGCACCGCACCCTCGACGAACGGAAACTTGTCGTACACCGTGGTGCCCAGCACCTCCGCAGTACGGCGCGCTTCGGCCCGACGGTTTTGTGGGATCTCGGCATGAAGCCACGGCGGCAGAATCCTGCCCGTCGCCGGATCTTCGAGCCGGCTGAGCAAATGCCGCAGAATTCGGAAGCTCGAAGGCACAATGCCGGAAGCGTCGCCGGAGTGCACACCTTCGCGCAGGATCGACACCGTTAAGTCGCCCGACAACAGGCCGCGCAGCGACGTGGTGCTCCAGAGTTGTTCGTAGTTGCCGCAACCGCTGTCCAGACAGATCACCAGCCCCGGCGTGCCGATGCGCGGCGCAAGTTGATCCACATAGGCAGGCAGGTCGAAAGAGCCGCTCTCCTCGCAACATTCAATGATCGCAACCAGCCGGGGGTGCGGGGCGTCCAGCCGCTCTAAAGCCTTCACGGCGCTGACAACTGCGAAAATGGCGTATCCATCGTCCGCTCCCCCGCGGCCGTAGAGCCTTCCGTTCCGGAGGACCGGCTTCCATGGATCCAGATCCGCCGCCCATCCCGTCATCGCGGGCTGCTTGTCGAGGTGGCCGTAGAGCAGAATCGGGTCGCCACTGGCCGTGCCTTCCACTTCCAGCAACAGCAGTGGTGTGCGATCCGGGGGAGAAAAGACATCGAGCTTGCTTTTCCCGATGTCTTGCTTCTCCACCCACTGCTTCACTAATCGAACGGCCCTTTGCATGTAGCCGTTCTCGCGCCATTTGGGATCGAACTCTGGCGATTCGTTGGGAATCTCGATGTAGCGCGAGATTGTCGGTATGACCTCGGCGTCCCAGAAGCGATCGATGTAGTCCTTTGCTTGTTGTTGGTTCATATCATTTTTGTGATTTTTGTGCCTCTTTGTGGCCTTACACCATTGCCGCAGGCGGAGCCGGCTCGTCCGGACTTCCAGCATTTGCGAGCGGCACGCGAACGAGCACGAAGGCGATGACTGTCATCACCGCGAGTCCGAGGATGTAGCTCGGGTTGCGGAAGATGCCCGGCAGCCGCACATCGAAGAAGTTAAACGCCGCCGTCACCAGGCCGACGAGCGCTTCTCCCGCGATCAAGCCTGAGGCGGCCAGGATGCCGACGTTCTCGACGCGGATCTTCTGGGCCTCGTTGTATCCTCTCCGGTCCCGATCATCGCAGCACCGAACAGAATGCCGACGACGACGAGAGACCACGCCATGTCGCCACCGACAATTCCCTGCGCGAGCGCCGCCATCAAGCCGGCTTGAGGGGCGGACAGCTTCGGGTCGCCAAAGCCGATCCCTCCCTGCGCGATGTTGCCTTCGTGAAGGATCATCACGGGAAAGTACATCACCAAACTCGCGCAGACGACGGCGATCAGTTCCACGATCTGAATCGTTCTCGGTGTGCCGCCGAGTATCCAGCCCACCTTGAAGTCCTGAAGCAGCTCGCCGGCAACCGCCGCTGAGACGCAGACGACCGACGCGACCCCGAGCACGGCGACGACCCCGCTCGTTCCAGACACACCCAGCGCCACCATGAGGAGCGCCGCGATGATCAGCGTCGAAAGTGTAAGCCCCGAGATCGGATTGTTGGAGGAGCCGATCATCCCCACGAGATAGCCTGAGACGGTCGCGAAGAAGAAGCCCGCAATCAGCATCACGACCGCCGCTACGATAGCGCCGGCGACGAGACCCGACATGTACACGTAGAGGACCGTCATCAGCACGAACAGCAGTCCTATGAGTGAAAAAACGGTTTTCCAGCTCATATACCGCTCAGTCCGCGCGACCGATGCTTGCGACCCCGGCCCCGAGCGGAATTCCGCGAATGCGCGCCTCAGCCCGCCGAAAAGATTCTTGCGCATCCGAAAGAGGGTATACGCAGCTCCCACGAGCATCCCGCCGACCGCAATCGGCCGCACGATGTAGCGCCAGACCGGGACTACCATGCCTATCCAATCCTCCCCCGCGGCGCCTCCGGCCGGGAGAAACGACTGGAGCTGCGGTCCGAGCAGGAAGATCAGCAGCGGGACCATGAGTCCCCATGCCAGGACGCCGCCCGAAAAGTTCAGCGCTGCCAGCTCGGGCCCGATGATGTAGCCCACGCCGATATAGGCCGGACTCACGCTCGGGGCCGCAAATTTCGTCACGCCTCCCGTTTGAATCGCCGGGGCGTTCGTACCCGCTCCGAGCCTGATCCTGCCGCCGAGACTGCCTACCGACACGAAGCGATCGAAGTCCACGGCAAAAAGTCTCAACGCGCCGAGGAAGTAGACGACCGCACCGAACCCCATGTTGTAGAAGAGATACTTGGCCGCCTGGCTTCCCCGCTGCCCCGCCTTGTGGATCTCTCCAGCGGCCACCGACTCGGGAAATGGCAGCGTGGGGTCTTCGACCATGACACGCCGTACGAGCGATACGAAAAGCACACCGAGAACGCTGCCGACGAGCATCAGTGCCGTCGACTTCCAATACGCATCGCCGGGCTTGAACGACGGCCACACGCCGGCGATAACGAATGCCGGCAGCGTGAAAATCGCGCCGGCGGCAACCGATTCTCCGATCGAACCCGCCGTACGCGCGATGTTCTCTTCCAGGATCGAGCCGCGAAACATCCGCAGTATCGCCATGCTGATGACCGCGGCGGGGTAGGTCGCGGCAATCGTCACGCCGGCGCGGAGTCCGAGGTAGGCGTTCGCAGCCCCGAGGATCAACGTCAGCGGCAAGCCGATAAAAAGCGCCCGCCATGTGAACTCGGTCATCGTGACCGATTCGGGCACGAACGGCTGATAGCGCTGCGCGGAAGAGGGAGCCTGTTGGTCGGTTTTCATGGCGGAGTCCTCCGGCTCTGAAAGTCGCACGAATCTAGCTCGGACCCCGG
>WNGK01005087.1_pt1 | contig 40995 bp, 29 predicted proteins | sample 5400601 | NCBI WGS metagenome assembly WNGK01 (sample SAMN13153376, study PRJNA577476) | soil metagenome | isolation source: 60 cm soil or saprolite under Garry oak tree replicate 1 | place: USA:California | collected 2016-06-15 | reverse complement strand
CGCCCTGGTCGGAACAAATGGGCGAATCGGACGCCGAAGCGGAGACGCGGAGACATCGCGTGGTGGCCTACGACTACGGAATCAAGCAGAATATTTTGCGCTTGCTCGTCGACCACCATTGCGAAATCTACGTCGTTCCGGCGCAAACTTCCGCCGAGGACGTCCTCGCAATGAAGCCGGACGGCGTCTTCCTTTCGAACGGTCCCGGCGATCCGGAGCCGATGGGGTATGCCGTCGAAAACGTTCGCAAAATGATGGGGCACGTCCCGATTTTCGGGATTTGCCTAGGGCACCAAGTTTGCGGCCTGGCGCTGGGCGGAAAAACATTCAAGCTGAAATTCGGGCACCACGGCTCGAATCATCCGGTAAAAAACCTGCTCACCGAACAAGTCGAAATCACCGCCCAGAATCACGGATTCTGCGTCGATCCGGAATCCCTGCCTTCCAGCAAAGTCGAAATCACGCACGTGAATCTGAACGACCATACGAATGAAGGCATGCGCCACAAGTCGTTGCCACTCTTCAGCGTGCAGTACCATCCGGAGGCCTCGCCCGGCCCTCACGATTCGCACTATTTGTTCGCGCAGTTCACCGATTTGATGAAGGAATTCGGGCAGCCGGGGAGTTCGCGAAGATGAACAACCATGAATGCTGACAAGTATTCGCTCTTTCACTTTAGTGTCACCTGTAAGACGGACGACGAGGCCGTTCTGCATTGCCTGAGGGCATTGGCGCATTGGGCCGAAGATGTGCCACCTCAGCAGATCGCTTGGGGTGGAAGAAAATCTCGGAGTGGCTTGCTACAGGCCACGAGGCAACGTTCAGATTTACAAAGGACGCTAACAGGCTGCGATTCAAGAGCAAAGCAACCGAGTTACTGTCGGGCAGATTCACTGAAGTGAACAGTAGCGATCACGACCCGGCAAAAAGGCAGCGAGCACGGCATTAAGCATGCTAGTCGCCATTTTGTCATCCCGAGCGAAGCGAGGGATCTGCTTTTAGGTTTTCGTCGTGGAGAAGATCTACTACGTCTACATTCTGTCAAGTAGGTCTAGGACTTTGTATACGGGCATGACCAACAACTTGATGAGTAGAGTGTCTCAGCACCGAGAAGGACTTGTGCCGGGATTCACGACGAGGTATCGAATTCATCGACTCGTTTACTTCGAAACCTTCCGTGATGTGAGAGCGGCAATCTCACGAGAGAAGCAGATTAAGGCATGGGGACGCGCCAAGAGAGTTGCCCTGATTGAAGCGCGGAATCCGACGTGGGAGGATTTGGCTTCTGACATCTTCCCACGATTCCCAGAAAAAGCAGATCCCTCGCTTCGCTCGGGATGACAATTGACGTGGCGAGATGGTATGGAAGAGACGCTCAACTAAATGCCGAAACGCAAAGATATCAAAAAGATCCTGATTATCGGGTCAGGCCCGATCATTATCGGCCAGGCCTGCGAGTTTGATTACTCCGGTGCGCAGGCGTGCAAGGCGCTGTGTGCGGAGGGGTACGAGGTCGTGCTGGTCAATTCGAATCCGGCGACTATCATGACCGACCCGGAACTCGCGCATCGCACCTACATCGAGCCGCTAACAAAAGAATATCTCGAGGAAATCATCGCGCGGGAAAAACCGGATGCCCTGTTGCCGACCGTCGGCGGACAAACCGCGCTGAATCTGGCCGTCGAGCTTTCCGAAAGCGGCGTGCTCGAAAAATACAAAGTGGAGATGATTGGCGCCTCGCTGCGCGCCATCAAGGTCGCGGAAGACCGGCTTTGGTTCAAGGATGCCTGCCGCAAAATCGGCCTGGAAGTCCCCGCGTCCGCATTGGTCAATAATGCCAAGGACGCATTGCGCCTCTGCGATCAACTAGGATTCCCGCTGGTGATTCGGCCATCGTTTACGCTGGGCGGCACGGGCGGCTCCATCGTTTACAACAAGGAAGAGTTTGGCGAAGCCATCGCCCACGCCCTGGACTTGAGTCCGGTGCATGAAGCGCTGGTCGAGGAATCCGTCCTCGGTTGGAAGGAGTACGAGCTCGAAGTGATGCGCGATTTCCGCGACAACTTCGTGGTCATCTGCTCCATCGAGAATTTCGATCCCATGGGCGTCCACACGGGCGATTCGATTACAGTGGCTCCCGCGCAGACGCTGACGGACAAGGAATATCAGCGCATGCGGGACGCTTCCGCCGCGATCATCCGCGAAGTGGGCGTCGAGACCGGGGGTTCGAACGTGCAATTCGCGGTGAACCCCGAAAATGGCCGCATGGTCGTCATTGAAATGAATCCTCGCGTTTCGCGCAGTTCGGCGCTGGCCAGCAAGGCGACCGGCTTCCCGATCGCGAAAATCGCGGCGCGGCTTGCTGTGGGAATGTCGATGGATGAAATCCCAAATGACATCACGAAGAAAACGCCAGCGTGCTTCGAACCGACCATAGATTACGTAGTCGTGAAAATTCCCAAATGGCAGTTTGAAAAATTCCCCGGCGCGGATAGCACTCTCGGAACGCAAATGAAATCGGTCGGCGAAGTCATGGCCATTGGCCGGACCTTCAAGGAAGCGTTGCAGAAGGGAATTCGCTCGCTGGAGCCGAGTACCCCGTGGCGCGCGCCGTCGGAAACGCCGGATTCGCTGCTGCGCGAAAAACTGGCGACACCCCGGCCGGATCGCATCCACTGGCTGCTGACCGCCATGGACCGCGGCCTGCCGGCGCAAGAAATTTGCGAGCTGACGAAAATCGACCCGTGGTTCATCCACCAGATTGAAGAGCTGACGGCGATGAACCGGCGCGCGGCGGCTGTGACCGTCGAGACCGCTTCGAAGGAACTGCTGCGCGAGGTGAAGCGCCACGGAACCAGCGATGAGCAGTTGGCGCAAATCTGGAGAACCACAGCCGCTTCCGTGCGCTTGCAGCGCGCCCGGTATGGCGTGACCCCCGTTTTCAAGCGCGTCGATACCTGCGCCGCTGAATTCGAATCCTTCACGCCGTATCTTTATTCCACGTACGAAGACGAGGACGAATCCGACGCCCAGGCGCGGCCAAAAGTCATGATTCTGGGCAGCGGTCCGAACCGCATCGGGCAGGGAATTGAGTTCGATTATTGCTGCTGCCATGCCTCGTTCGCGCTGCGCGAAGACGGTTTCGAAACGATCATGGTGAATTGCAATCCGGAGACGGTCTCGACGGACTACGACACTTCCGACCGCCTGTATTTCGAACCGCTCACGCTGGAAGACGTTCTGGCCATCGTCGAGCGCGAAAAACCGCAAGGAGTAGTCGTTCAGTTCGGCGGACAAACGCCTCTGAATCTTGCTCTCGAATTGAAACGCAACGGCGTTCCCATTATCGGCACCGCTCCGGAATCCATCGATCTAGCGGAAGACCGCAGGCGGTTCGGGCGTCTGCTCGACGAGCTGAAAATCCCGCAGCCGCGCAATGGCACCGCCCTGGTGCCGGAGGAAGCGGCTCGCGTCGCGCGAGAAATTGGATTGCCGGTGCTTGTCCGGCCAAGCTACGTGCTCGGTGGCCGCGCGATGGTGATCGCGTACGACGTGAACACGGTGCAGGAATACGTCGCCCAGGCGGCGCTGATGGGGCCTGCCCGGCCCGTGCTGATCGATCAATTCCTCGAGGAAGCGACAGAAATCGACGTCGACGCGCTGGCCGACGGAACGGACGTGGTCCTCGGCGGAATTATGGAGCACATCGAGGAAGCTGGAGTGCATTCCGGAGATTCTTCCTGCGTGCTGCCGCCTGTGAGTTTGTCGCCCGCGATTCTTGACGCCATCCGTGAATATACGAGGCGGCTGGCGATGGCATTGAAAGTGGTCGGGTTGATGAACGTGCAGTATGCGATACAGCGTGACACCGTGTACGTGCTGGAAGTGAATCCACGCGCGTCGCGCACCGTTCCATTCGTGAGCAAAGCGACCGGAGTGCCGCTGGCGAAAGTCGCGGCGCGATTGATGACCGGAAAGAAATTGGCAAACATGGATCTGCCGATTGTGCGGCACAACGGCGTTGCGGAAATTGCCGTGCACGAATTCTATTCGGTGAAATCCCCGGTGTTTCCCTTCAACAAGTTTCGCGGGGTCGATACCATCCTCGGGGGCCCTTGGAAAAGAGCTGTCATCGCTGGGCTTTCGTCTGATGGCCACGCGTGGAACCGCCGCCGCGCTGGAATCCGGGGGCATCGAGGCCGAACCCGTATTTAAAGTGAACGAAGGCCGGCCAAACATTGTGGACTTGGTGAAAACGGGGAAAATCGATCTGGTGATCAACACTCCCTTGGGCCGCGAATCGTTCTACGACGAAAAATCGATCCGGCGCGCGGCGATCCGCTATAACATTCCCTGCATCACGACGCTTGCCGCCGCGCATGCCGCCGCGCGCGGAATTCGCGCGCTTCTCGAGCAGGGAACGGAAGTTGCCGCGCTGCAGGATTTACACCGCGGCCGGGCTGCTGCTTCCGGAGTGCCTGCTTCAGGAGATTAATTTCATGAATGTTTGCGGAGTTTTCGCCGCTTTAACCACGCCGTACGGACACGACGGCTCGGTTTCACTTCCCGACCTGAAGCACAACGTTCACCGTTACAACCAGACTGACCTGGCTGGTTATGTTGCGCTGGGTTCAACGGGAGAATCCGTTCTGCTCACGCGATCGGAAATGGATGGGATTCTTATCACCGTGAAAGAAGCGGCGGCGAAAGGGAAAAAGCTGCTGGCCGGCGCCGGTGCGGAGTCCACCGCCGAAACGATTGAACGCACGAAGCGCGCAGCAGAACTCGGCTATGACGCGGCCCTGGTGAAGACTCCGTACTACTACAAACCCGCGTACAAGCCGGAAGTGTTGATCGCGCATTACCGGCGCGTGGCGGACGAATCTCCGATTCCCGTTATGCTCTATTCGATTCCGCAATTCACTGGCGTGGCGCTGGCAGCCGCGGAGGTTGCTGCCCTAGCCGAGCATCCCAACATCATTGGCATCAAAGACAGTTCAGGAAATGTGCAGGGCGTTGGGGAAATTATAGCGGCAACCCCTGGTGCGTTTCAGGTCCTGGTCGGTTCCGCGGCCACCGTGTATCCGTCGCTGGCGATTGGCGCGCGAGGGGCGATTCTGGCGCTGGCGTGCGCGCTTCCGGAAAAGTGCGTGGCGCTGTTCGAGTTGGTCCGTCAGGGTCACCACGAAAAAGCGCGTGAGCTGCAGTCTATTTTGGCCCGCGCCTCAAAACTGATCGTTTCCGAGCTAGGTATCGCCGGCGTAAAGCACGTCATGGATCAGCGCGGATACCGCGGCGGCATTCCACGCTTGCCTCTTCCTCCCTTGCATTCTGAACAAAAGAAACGGCTTACGGAATTCCTGGCGAATCTTGAACCAGCCGCCGTGAGGGCCTAATTCCGAACAATCAGACTCAATTGATGAGACGTTTTCTCGCGAGGTTCATCTAACCGCTCATGGATTGTCGCCCCCTCCCCTTTCGCCAGCTTCCCCATCAGCCGAAGCTCTTTCTTGAATACCTGGATCACTTTGAAAAGGTGAAGTCCTTCTATTTTCATGCGCCGAACATGCCGGCGGTGACGCGTGCGGCTCGGAAACTGGACTACCCAGACGAGCGGAGAGCAGAAATATCGTCCATTCTTCGCAGACAGAACGTTGCGCTTGGGGCGTGCGCGGAAACGCTGTCCAATCTGGACAGACTCGAAAAGGGCGCCGTCGCTGTCGTTTCCGGGCAGCAAGTAGGGCTGTTCAGCGGGCCGGCGTATTCCGTTTATAAGGCGCTCACGGCCGTCCAAATCGCGGAGGAGCTCACGCACGAGGGAATTCCGGCAGTGCCGGTCTTTTGGATGGCCACGGAAGACCATGATCTCGACGAAGTACGTCACTCTACGTGGTTCGATCAGGGCAAACTGCTCCGATTTGAATTGCCGGCTGGTGAGGAAACGGGACGGCCGGTTGGACGGATTCCGCTCGGCACGCAGATCGAGCCGCTTGTGCAAGAAGCCACAGAACTGCTCGCGAACCAGGGCAGCGACCTGCTCGCGCAATACCTGATGGAAAGCTATCGGCCGGAAGAAACGTATGGAAGCGCGTTCGGAAAACTGTTTGCCCGCCTATTTGCGCAGCACGGTCTGGTCCTCATGGACCCGCTCGATGCCGGGCTGCATAAAATTGCCGCGCCTCTCTATCAGCACGCGCTTGCGGAGCGCGACGTATTGAACGAAAAGCTTTTGCAGCGCGGGAAAGATTTGGATCGCGCAGGATTTGATGCGCAGGTCAAGGTAACTTCGCGCAGTACATTGATGTTCCGTTTCTCTGATGGCATGCGGCAAGTCATCACAGCGAGCGCCGGAAAATTTCAGGCCGGCGAAAAAATCTGGACGCGCGAGGAGCTGGTGCACAGAACGCACGCCGAGCCGGAGGAGTTCAGCCCCAATGCGCTCTTCCGGCCGCGGCATCTGCTCGGGAGGATGCCGGTGATGCTGCCGCGCCCGGGATTCACACTGGTAGACGCGAAGGCCAACAAACTTCTGCGCCGGTACGGCCTGACGGTTGAGGATGTATGGGCGGGGTCGCAAGGCTTGCGGCACAAGATGGAAGGTCAGTCGGTCCCTAGATCCTTGTCGAAAAACTTCGACCGCAACCAGAAAGAGATTGCCAAGATGCTGGCGCAGCTTGGCAAGCAGATCGAAAAGCTCGATCCGACGTTGAAACGCACGGTTGAACGGGCGCGGAAGAGAATCGAATTTCATATCGACAAATTGCGCCGCAAAGCGGGGCGTGCACAGGACCAGAAAACCGGATTGCTGTCCGAACATGAACGATACTTGGAATCGCTTTTGTATCCGCACAAGGGCCCACAGGAGCGGGAATTGTGCCTGCTGCCGTTTCTGGCGCGTTGGGGGGCAGGCGGGCTCAGCGAACTGCAAAAACACTCCACTGGAAAGAAAATCGGACATCACTTCATCGTGCACCTGCCGTAAGCTCTCAAACCAAGATGCCTGGCCTGAAGGCCGGCGCTACAAAGACATTCCAATGTAGCGGGGAGGACTCGTGCAGACGTTGCATGTGAAAACGGACGGCCGAACGCAGCTTGTGGACGTCACGGCGCAAGTGCAAAAGGCCGTGGCGTCGTCGGGCGTCGCCACGGGGATTTGTTATTTGTATGTGCCGCACACTACGGCGGCGACCACCATCAATGAATGCGCGGATCCAGATGTGGCGCGTGACGTCGAAGGCGCGCTGGACCGTCTGGTCCCCATGGCGGGACCCTATCGGCACAGCGAGGGCAACTCGGACTCCCATGTAAAGTCCGTGCTTGTGGGGGCGAGTCAGATTATTCACGTGGAAGGCGGCAAGCTGGTGTTGGGGCGCTGGCAAGGCGTTTTCTTCTGCGAGTTTGACGGGCCGCGCGAGCGGAAGCTGAACGTGCAGGTCTTGGCCTGTTAAGGCAGAGTTTCAGCCTATTATTTCGACTGCCTTGGCAAACCATTCGATTCTGCAGGATGGATTGGCGAACTTCGTTGGCCCTACCCCCAGCCCCCTTTTTTTTCTAAGTGCGGATTCTAAAGGACTTAGCTTTCCTGTAAACCCTTTAGATGCAACACTTATGAGCATCCTTGTAAGTGTTGCTTCTAAAGGACTTGAGGATGGACGATTGCGGGTAAAAACCGGCAAAACACGGTGTTTGTCCGGAACTGCGCATTCTAAACGACTTAACGGGGAAGAGCTTGCCACCAAAACAAAAATGCCAGCAAGATGCTGGCGCTACCGGTGCTTAGCTGCGCTTTTTCCTATCGCTTAATCTACGCGAACAGTAACCGCGTGTCAAGAGAAGATGCACCTTAGTCGGTGCCTTGCTGTCTGGCAGGGCATGCGAGAAACTTGACGAGATTTTATCATGCCCCCATCGTTCCATTAGGAGTATCGGGGCGCGTGGCTGGTTGGGGCAGGGGTGTGCTAGAGTTTTTGGGTGATGAGGAAGCTCGGGATTTACGTGCAGGTGCCGTTCTGCCAGACGAAGTGTACCTATTGTAATTTTCATACCGGAGTGGTGGCGAGTAGCAGGTTTGCGCCATACGTGGAGGCGCTATGCAGGGAGATTCATGGACATAGGGAGTTCCTGAAGGCGGCGGGAGTGGATTGGGCTGGGAGTTTGGCCTGTGACGGAGGGCGCAGCGGTGCTGTGCCCCCACAAAGTAAAACCGGCAACGGGGGAGAAGGTTGGGCTGTTGACACGGTCTACATCGGGGGCGGGACGCCGAGTCTGCTTGACCCTGCTCACCTGCAAGACATTTTGGATGTGATCCGGGCTACGTTTGGAGTGCGGCCCGCCTCGGAAGACGGGCCCTACAGAGCGAAGTTTGAAGAGGTGACGCTGGAGGCCGACCCAGAGACGATCGAGGCAGGAAAGGCGGCGGCATGGGTACAGGCGGGAATTAACCGGGTGAGCTTTGGGCTGCAGTCGTTCGCGGACAAGGAATTGATGGCGGCGGGGAGGATGCACCGGCGGGCGGATATTTACCGGGCGGCGCCGATTCTGCGCGAGGCGGGCATTCGAAATATCAGCTTTGATTTGATTGCGGGTTTGCCGCATCAGACAAAGGAAAGCTGGCGGCAATCGCTGGAAGAATTAGCGGCGCTGGGCCCGGAGCACGTTTCGGTTTATTTGCTGGAGGTTGATGAGGGCAGCAGGCTCGGCAAGGAGCTGCTGCAGGGCGGGGGGAAGTACAGCGCCGGAGCGGTGCCGAGCGAAGATGAGATGGCGGAGTTTTATGAGATGGCGCAGGAATCGCTGGGGGCGGCGGGGTATCATCACTACGAGATTTCGAATTGGGCGAAGCCGGGATTTGAATCGCGGCACAACCTGAAATACTGGCGGCGGGAACCGTACCTGGGATTTGGGGCGGGAGCGCATTCGTTTTCAGGGACGGAGCGGTGGGCGAACGCGCACGATGCGGCGGCATATGTAACTGCGGTGCAGAGCGGGCGATTGCCGGTGGAGCAACATGAGAAGTTGACGGCGGAGAGCGCGCTGGAAGAAGAGTTGTTTCTCGGTTTGCGGCAGCTCGATGGGATCGACCTCGCGCGGATTGAGCACGAATATGGTGTGACGGTGATGGAAAGATTCGATCCGCTGGCGTCGGCGGGCTTGGTGGAGCGACAGGGCAGTGTCGTGCGGCTTACTCCGGAGAAGCTGAGTATTTCGAATGAGGTGTTTGTGGAATTGATGAGGTAGAAAGACAGAAGAAATCTAAACGCAGAGACGCAGAGGGCGCAGAGAACAGAGCGAAGTAAGGAAAGAAGCAGATTCCTCGCTGCGCTCGGAATGACAATTGGGGTGGGGCAGAGCGCAGGAGAGCAGAGCGGAGACGTAAGCTAGACGGAGAAACAGGAATATGAGTTATACGGTGGCGAAGGGGAATCAGAGAGTGGATCCGGATCAGGTGGCGGAGGCGGGAAAGATTCCGGAGGGAGTGGTGGACCTGCGGAGCGATACGGTGACGCGACCGACGGCGGAGATGCGACGAGCCATGGCGGAGGCGGAGGTCGGCGATGACGTTTACGGAGAAGATCCGACGGTCAATCGATTGGAGCGGCGCGCGGCGGAGATTTTTGGGAAAGAAGCGGCGCTGTTTGTTCCCACAGGGTGCATGGGGAATCTTATCTGCATCAAGGTGTGGACGCATCACGGCAACGAAGTGATTTGCGAAGAGCGCAGCCACGTGAACTTGTATGAGTTGGCGTCGATGTCCGCAATTGCTGGCTGCATGCCGCGAGTGGCGCGAGGAGAAGATGGGATTCTGACGTGGAAGCAAATCGAAGCGGTGATCCGGCCGAAGATTTATTACGATTCGCAGACCGCGCTGGTGTGCCTGGAAAACACGAGCAACATGGCGGGTGGAACGGTTTATCCGACGGCGCTGGTGGAGGACATTTGCGAGCACGCGCATGCCGCGGGACTGAAAGTACACCTGGACGGCGCACGGATTTTTAATGCGGCGACGGCGCTGGGAGACACCGTCGCGAACATGACGCGAAAAGTGGATTCGGTGATGTTCTGTTTGTCGAAGGGACTGGGCGCGCCGGTAGGGTCGATGATTGCGGGCACGAAAGCGTTCATTGAAAAGGGACGGGTCTGCCGGAAAATGTTCGGCGGCGGCATGCGCCAGGCCGGGGTGATCGCAGCGGCGGGCTTGATTGCGCTGGAAAAGTCTCCGGCACGGCTGCACATCGATCAGGAGAATGCCAAGCGGCTGGCGGAGGGCATCGCCGAAATCCCGGGACTGACCATCGATCCGAAGAGAGTTCGCTCGAACATCGTGATCTTTGATTGCTCGAAGACCGGGAAAACCGCGGTGGAGCTGTGCGATGCGCTTCATCCACACGGCGTGTGGGCGCAGGATACGGCGCTGTACTCGGTGCGATTGGTTACGCACTGCGATGTGGACGGAGCGGGAATCGAGCGAGCGCTGGTTGTGCTGAAGGACATCGTTGCGAAAACGCAGAAGGTGAGCGCCTAACCAAAAGAGGCACAGCAAACATCTCGTTTACACTTCGTTGCGGCCACACCGCTTATTGCTGAAATAGGAAAAAGTGCTTGAGACCAAGAGGGCTGATAGCGGCGCTCGTGTAGAATCATAAAATGAGCAAAAGTTTGTCTGTTTGCTGCCAGCACCAGTAGAGACTGCCGAGGAGACCCGTGGAATTTAGTTTCACTGAAGAGCAGCAGCAGCTTCGCCGCAGTGTGCGGGAATTCGCGGAGGGCGAAATCGCTCCGCATGTGATGGAATGGGATGAAGCGTCCCATTTCCCGATGGAGATCATGCCCAAGCTGGCAGAGATGGGACTGCTGGGCGTGATTTTTCCGGAGCAATATGGCGGCGCGGGGCTGGGTTACATCGAATACGCGCAGGCGATTGAAGAGCTGGCGCGAGTGGATGGCTCGGTGGGCTTGATTGTGGCCGCACACAATTCGCTGTGCTCCAACCACATTTTCAAGTTCGGCACCGAGGCGCAGAAGAAGAAGTATCTGGTGCCGCTGGCTTCAGGCAAGGCGATTGGGGCGTGGTCGCTGACCGAGCCGGAGGCGGGTTCGGACGCGGGCGGCACGCGAACGACCGCTGTGCGCGACGGCAATCATTGGGTGCTCAACGGCGCGAAAACCTTCACCACCAACGGCCAATATGCGGATTATTGCGTGGCCATGGCGGTTACGGACAAGTCGAAAGGCTCGCACGGAATCAGCGCGTTCATTCTGGAAAAAGGAATGAAGGGATTCCGGCCAGGAAAGAAAGAGAACAAGCTGGGAATGCGAGCGAGCGACACTTCGGAAGTGATTTTCAACGATTGCCGCGTGCCGCAGGAAAACTTGCTTGGGGCGGAGGGCGAAGGATTCACCGGCAGCTTGAAAATTCTGGATGGAGGACGAATTTCGATTGCCGCGCTGGCGCTGGGGATGGCACAAGGCGCGCTGGAGGCGGCCACGAAGTACGCGAAGCAACGAAAACAGTTTGGCCAGGCGATCAGCGAGTTTCAATCGGTACAATTCAAACTGGCGGACATGGCCACGCAGGTGGAAGCGGCGCGGCTGCTCGTTTATCAAGCGGCGTGGCTCGCGGATAAAAAAGATGTGCGCTTCACACGGGAATCGAGCATGGCGAAACTTTTTGCGAGCGAAATCGCCGTGCAAGTGGCCAACGAATGCGTGCAAATTCATGGCGGCTACGGATTCATCAAGGATTATCCGGCAGAGAAGTATTATCGCGACGTGAAGCTCTGCACCATTGGCGAAGGCACCAGCGAAATTCAGAAGTTGGTGATTGCCCGGCAGCTCCTTGGCAAGAAATAATAGCGAGATGCTCCTGGCCCTCGAGAAGCTTCCACAGGAAAAGTATGACTCTGCCCGTTGAGAAGTGGGCGGAAAGCGTGCGCGCTGGCGATGTGCGCGCGGTATCGCGCGCGATTACCGCGATTGAAAACCATCAGCCTGAAGCGGAGGCGCTGCTCCGGCTGCTCTTTCCGCACACGGGTCAGGCTTATCTCACGGGAGTCACGGGCGCGCCGGGAACAGGGAAGAGCACACTCGTGGACCGCCTGGCTGCGTATCACCGCAAGAAGAAAGAAGAAGTGGGCGTGATCGCAGTCGATCCGACGAGTCCGTATTCCGGCGGGGCCATCCTGGGCGATCGGATTCGCATGCAGGGGCATGCCGGCGACGCGGGCACGTTCATCCGTTCGATGGCGACGCGCGGATTTCTCGGCGGCCTGGCTCGAGCGACTGCGGAAGTAGCGCTGCTTCTGGACGCGGCGGGGAAGAAGCACGTGCTGATCGAGACGGTTGGCGTTGGCCAGGATGAAATCGACATCGTGCGGCTGGCGGATTGCGTGCTGGTGGTGCTTGTGCCCGGGCTTGGCGACGACATCCAGAACATGAAGGCCGGACTCATGGAGATTGGCGACATTTTTGTTTTGAACAAGGCCGATCGCGAAGGCGCGGATCGGCTGGAGCAACAACTGGCGGCCATGCTGTCGCTGGTGATGCCGCGCGACGGCTGGCATCCACCCGTCGTGCGCACCGTGGCTTCGGAGAACAAGGGAATCGAGAAGTTGGCGGAGACGGTAACGAGATTTCAGAAACACTTTGAATCGAGCGGCCAGCGCCAGCGAAAACACGTCGAGCATTGGAAAAACCGTCTGATCGAACTGCTGGAATCGCGCTTGCTCGAGAGGGCTTTGGGCGGAGCTGGTGGAGAAGCACGGCTTGCGGAATTGGCGGCGGAGGTCGCGGATCGCAAGAAGGATCCATTTTCGGCGGTGAACGAAATATTGAAGAAGAGCGGCCTTCACGGCTAGAGGAGAGAAGCAGATGGCGGCAAGGAAGGCCAATAAGCCGAAAATTGCAAAATCCGCGGCTCGGGCGGCGATTGGCATCATCGGAGGGAGCGGGCTCTATTCGATGAGTGGGTTGACGAACACGCGCGAGGTTCGCGTGAAAACGCCGTTCGGGGAGCCTTCGGATGCGATCGTGCTTGGCACGCTGGAAGGAAAGCATGTCGCGTTTCTGGCCCGGCACGGCCGCGGGCACCGCATCCTCCCAAGCGAGATAAATTACCGCGCGAACGTTTACGCGATGAAGCTGCTGGGCGTGGAGCGCATCATCTCCGTAAGCGCGGTAGGGTCGCTGAAGGAAAACCTGCGTCCGGGAGAGTTTCTGGTTCCCGACCAGTTCTTCGACCGCACGAAAAACAGAGCGTCCACTTTTTTTGGAGAAGGAATCGTTGTCCACGTGGCGTTTGCGCACCCGACCTGCGGCCAATTGTCGGGTGTTCTGGCGGATGCTTGCGTTCATGAGGGCGTCATGGTTCATCGCCGCGGTACGTACATCTGCATCGAGGGGCCGCAGTTCTCCACGTTGGCCGAGGCGGAAGTGCACCGGCAGCTTCGCTTCGAAGTGATCGGCATGACCAACGTGACTGAAGCACGGCTGGCGCGCGAAGCGGAGATTTGCTATTCGACGATTGCGATGATCACCGATTACGACTGCTGGCACCCCGAGCACGAATCGGTGACGGCCTCACAGATTATCGACACGCTGAATCAAAACGCGGAGAATGCACAAAAGGTGCTGCGAACCGCGATTCGAGAGCTGCCCACGGGCAGGTCGTGTAAATGCGGATCGGCTCTGCAGCATGCGCTGGTTACAGATTTGAAGATTGTCCCCAAGGCGACAAAAAAGCGGCTCGCAGCTATCATCGGAAAATATATTTCTTAGGAGAGCATGGTGTCCTTACTCGTCGTAGGTTCCGTCGCGTTCGACGCTCTGGAAAGCCCGTATGGAAAGGTGGATCGCGCGCTTGGCGGCGCGGCCACCTATTTCGCCGTGGCGGCCAGCTTTTTCACGCATGTAAACCTCGTTGGGATCGTTGGTGACGACTTCACGGAAGTGGATGCGCAGATTTTTCACGGCAGAACCATCGATATTGATGGGCTGGAGCGCGCCGCGGGCAAGACATTTTTCTGGGCCGGGCGCTATTCGCAGAACTTGAACGAGCGCATAACACTGGCGACGGATTTGAATGTGTTTGCGGAATTCAAGCCCCGCTTGCCGGAAAAATATCGCAGCTCACAATTTGTTTTCCTCGCCAACATCGCCCCCGACCTACAGCGGGATGTGCTTCGGCAGGTCAGGAAGCGCCCCAAAATCGCGGCGCTGGACACCATGAACTATTGGATCGAACGCTCGAACGCGGAGCTGCGCGAAACGCTGAAATACGTGGATATCCTGATGATCAACGATTCGGAAACGCGCGAGCTTTCCAGCGAACATAATTTGCTGCGGGCGGCCAAGCATATTTTCAAGATGGGGCCGGCGACGCTGGTTGTGAAGCGCGGAGAGTACGGCGCCATGATGGTGGACAAGCGTGGCGTCTTCTGCGTCCCGGCATTTCCGCTCGAAGAGCCGCACGATCCCACAGGCGCGGGCGACAGCTTCGCCGGCGGCTTCATGGGGTACCTGGCGGGAAATGGCGATAAGAGTGATGCTTCGCTGCGGCGCGCGATGGTCTACGGCTCCGTACTGGGGAGCTTTGCCGTCGAGAAATTCGGCCTGGACCGGCTGCGTCACTTAAAACGGAGCGAGATACACGCCAGGGCACGCCACTTTGCGAAATTGACGCAATTTAAATTGTAAATAGTAAGATTTCGCTCGGGCGGGCAGTGGGTCCCGCTGACGATGCTTTCTTCTCAGGAAATATTTCTGCGGCTGACCGTCGCCGCGGTGCTCGGCGCGGTGATCGGCATTGAACGCGATCTGCGGCGCAGACCCGCGGGTGTTCGCACCAGCCTTTTTGTGTGCCTGGCGACGGCGTTATTCACCATTCTATCGGGCGAAATCGCACACCGCCTTGGCGATACAGGAAGCACGCGAATCGCTTCCAACATTGTCCAGGGCATCGGATTTCTGGGCGCGGGCGCGATTCTGCGCGAAGCGGGCGGCGTTGTGGGCATGACCACTGCGGCGACCGTTTTCGTGGAAGCCGCCATTGGTATGGCCGCTGGCGGAGGGCTCTACTCCGTGGCTGCTTATGCCACGGGCCTCGTGCTTTTCGGCTTGATCTGTGTCGGCTGGGCCACCCAGCGCTACAATCTGAAGTGCCGGATGATGGTATTCCGGATCACTACCAGCCATGCGGACAGCATCGCGACGGAAATCCAGCGGCTGATGGCAACCCTGAAAATTCCTCTAAAGCACTTTCGCGTTTCGATGGCGGGAGGAAACTCCATCGTGGAATTCGAATCCGACGTCAGCCACAGCCAGCAAGAGACGATCCTCACCCAGCTCAATCGCCAGGGCGTAATCACGGAAGTGATCCCAGTCGAGGGCCATCACGAATGACAGGAAGCAACGGGATTCCCCGGAAGCCCAAGGCGCTTGCTGCCGGTTCCCGCCTGGGAGTGTTCGCGCCGGCGTCTCCCGCGGAGTCTGTCGAAATGATCGCCGGACTTGCGGAATTGAAGCGCCACGGCTTCCAAGTTGTCGTCAATCAGGACACCAAACCAGAAGGGTATTTTGCCGGTCCGCCCCTGGAGCGCGCCAACGGTTTTCTCGGGACACTGAATTCCGAGCAGGTTGACGGGCTCGTCGCTTTGCGTGGCGGCTACGGATCGAATTACCTTCTTGAATTCGAACTGGAGAAAAGCCTCACGAATCTCAAGTGCGTAGTTGGCTTCAGCGACCTCACGACGCTGCAGATATTTCTTTGGCAACGATGCAACTGGATCACTTTCTACGGTCCCATGGTGGCTGCCGGGCTCAACGCCGGTCCCGGCGCGCGCAAGGGCTATGATGAAAGCTCATTTCTTCAAGCGGTGGGCCGAACGGAAGGCGGCTGGAAGCTGCGGCTGAGAGGTGAAGCCGTCCTGGCCGGTAAATCTTTGGGCAGAGTTTTAGGCGGATGCATGACTCTGCTGGAGGCTACGATCGGAACGCCGTGGGAACTGGACACCAACGATTCGATCCTGGTTCTAGAAGACCGCGCTATGAGGCCGTACCAGGTGGATCGCGTCCTGATGCACTTCAAACAAGCTGGAAAATTTGAAGGCGTTCGCGGGATCGTACTGGGAGACTTTCCGGAAAGTGAGCCGGCCGTGGCCGGAGCCCCCACCGTAAGGGAAGTTTGCGCGCGAATTCTGCGGCCACTCGGCGTCCCAATCGTCTTTGGCGCTCCCGTTGGGCATACGGTGCGGCCCATGCTCACGATACCGCTGGGGATAAAGGCGCGCCTGGATGCGGATGGGGAAGGCACACTCGAATTTCTGGAATCGGCGGTGGTGGCTTGAACGAAAGCAAACACGTGCATGTGATTGGGATCGGCGGATCGGCGATGGCGCCTCTGGCCGGGATGCTGCGCGAACGCGGCTTCCGCGTGACCGGATCGGATTCCGGAGTCTACCCGCCCGCCTCAACGCTCCTGGAAAGTCTCGGCATTTCGTTCTTCCATACTTTTGACGCAGCGCACTTGCGGCCGGCGCCTGACTTGGTGGTGATCGGAAATATCATCGCGCGTGGAAATCCGGAACTGGAAGAAGTGCTTGATCGAAGGATTCCCTATCGTTCGATGCCGGAAATATTAGAGGAAGTATTTTTGCCGGAGAAGCATTCCATCGTCGTCAGCGGAACACATGGCAAAACAACCACGACGGCGATGTTGGCATGGATTTTTCACACGGCGGGGAAGAAGCCGAATTTTCTGGTGGGTGGCGTTGCGGAGAATTTCGGCAAGAGTTACGGGCTTGGTGGCGGCGAAGAGTTCATTCTAGAAGGCGACGAGTATGAGACTGCTTTCTGGGACCGCGGGCCCAAATTCTTCCACTATCATCCCGATGACTTGATCATTACCTCCCTCGAATACGATCACGCCGACATTTATCCTGATTTTGAAACCTACCAGTTGGCTTTTCGCCGGCTGGTGAATCTTGTTCCCAGGCGGGGCCGCGTGGTCATTTGGGGCGACGCCGAAGATTCTGGTCCTGCCTTGCGACGCGCGGCGGAGAAGGCTTTTTGCCCGGTGGAAACGTACGGTTTCAACGAGGGGAATGATTGGGTGGCGAGCGGCTTCGCCATCGATGGCGAAACCATGCGGTTTCGCGTCGCGCATCGGGGTAAATCGTTCGAAGAATTTGCGCTCGCTGCCACAGGACGCCATAACGCCTTGAATGCCATGGCGGCGCTAATTGTTGCGCAGGGGCGCGGCATCCCAGCCGCGGAGGCTGCCAAAGCGCTCGCGACGTTTCGCAGCGTGAAGCGTCGAATGGATGTGCAAGGCGAAATCGGCGGAGTATTAGTGGTCGATGATTTCGCGCATCATCCCACGGCTGTGAAGGCGACGATCGAAGCCGCGCGGGGCCGCTGGCCCGGGCGCCGGTTGTGGGCCATTCTCGAGCCGCGGTCCAATTCCATGCGGCGCAAAGTGTTCCAGGAGGCGCTGCCGAAGGCGCTCGCCCTAGGCGACCGGGTCATTCTCGGCGGCGTTTTTCGCGCTCAGCAATTGGATGGCGAGAATCGCCTTGACCCCGAGACCGTTGCGGAAAGTGTGCGTGCCCTCGGCAAGGACGCCCGCGTGTTTCCCAGTTCCGACGCTATCGCCGAGCATCTTGGGGCCGAAGCCAAACCGGGCGATGTTCTTCTCATCATGTCCAACGGCAGCTTTGATGGCCTGTGCGAAAAAGTTCTGAAGAAACTCGGCGGGGCTGTTCAAGTTGCCGGCGAGGCGAAAACTCGGTGACTTTTACTTTGTCCCGAACCAGGCTGCTGACCCCGGCGAGCCTCTGCCTTTTTTTTGTCCTGACTTTCAGCTCTTCCACCACAGCAACAATTCAATACGCTGTCCTCCTGGATCATCCGGAGAGGCATCTATTTCACGTGACGATGACCATTCCGGATGTGACAGGCGAAGTTCTCGTTCGAATGCCCGCATGGAATGCGCTTTACCAGATTCGCGACTTCAGCAGTCATGTACAACAGGTTGAAGCATTTGCTGGTTCCGAGAGGGCGTTTACCGAAAAGGTGGACAAGCAAACCTGGCGCATCAAAGGTACCGGGACAATCAAGATTTCTTACGCGACGTATTGGGATGAAGCTGGTCCTTTTGCATCGCGAATCCGCCCGAAGGCTGGAGGGCGGAAAGTGCTTCCGCTGGTGGATTCGAATCAATGGGGGGCGCGCGGGCATTTTTCTTCAAGGCCCCCAACTACGATGCGCTCGCGGATGGGCCCATCGAGATTGGCAAATTCGACGAATTTCAATTGAGCGGTATCAAGCCGGAGATCCGAGTGGTGATTCACGGCGAGAATTGGAGGAAAAAACAGGTTGAAGACGACCTGCGGCGGATTTGCAACTACGAGTTGAAGCTGATGGATGGGGCGCCGTTCGAGCACTACACGTTTATTCTTCACATCGGCAAAAGAGCCGGTGGCGGGGGAATGGAGCATGCGAGTTCGACGGCGATCGGGGCCTATTCGGATGAATACTTGCCGAGTGTCGCGGCACATGAGTTCTTTCACCTATGGAATGTGAAGCGCATCCGCCCGGCATCGCTCGAGCCTGTGGACGATACGAAGGAGCAATACACCCGCGCTCTATGGTTTGCTGAGGGCGTGACGAACACCTATGCCTCGTACACCCTCTTGCGCAGCGGCATCTGGAGCAAAGAGCAGTTTTACGCGGACCTTAGCGAACAGATCACCGAGCTGGACGGCCGCCCGGCCAACCGCTGGCAGAGCGCAGAACAGTCTAGCCTCGATGCCTGGCTGGAAAAATATCCCCTCTACAATCAGCCGGAATACAGCGTCTCGTATTACACCAAAGGGCAGGTGTTGGGAGACTTGCTCGATATTCTCATTCGCGATCGTACTGGCAACGAAAAGAGCCTGGATGATGTCTTGCGTTCGCTGAATACGAATTTTGCCAAGCAGGGGAAAACGTATCGGGACAGTCGGGACGTTCAGTTGACCGTGGAGAGCGTTGCTGGCGGCTCGTTCGAGGAGTTTTTCGGGAAATACGTGGCAGGGGCGGATCCGTTTCCGTACCAGCAGATACTGGCGCTGGCAGGCCTGGCTCTGCGAACCGTGGAGCGCCGGAAACCGGCACTCGGTTTTTTCGTGGAGCACGAGCCAAACGGTCCGTTCGTCGTGAGCACGGTCGATCCCGAAGGCTCTGCCGCCCAGGCCGGCCTGCGAGTCGGAGATGTCATTCTCAATTGGAACGGTGGAGAAATGCCCCGGCGGCTTGATCGTTGGCTACAGGAACAGAAAGCGGGTGATTTTCTGAAGTTGCGGGTTCGCCGTGAAGACAAGGAGATTACGCTTGCATTCCGGCTCGGCGAAATCAAAGAGATGCTGTACGAAGTCGTTGAGGATTCGCACGCCAGCGAAAAGGCGCGCCACGTTCGAGAGGGAATGCTTCGCGGCGAGACCAGCGCAGTCACCGTTCGATAGGGATGTAGTGGGTTCCACGTTTCGCTTGACCAGCGGCGCGGGACTCGAGAAAGTTTGCCTGCCCATGCTTCGGACTCTTTTCATTGGCGTTTTCTTGTCGCTCTACATCCTGATTGTTGGGCCACCGCTGCTGGTCTACACCTGGATCACGCGCAATCCTGATCCGATTTACTGGGCAGGGGTCAAGGGCGTGATGTTTTTTGTCCGGGCCGTTGGCGTTAGGGTGCGCGTGCTTGGGATCGAGCGTATCCCTTCGGGCGTGTGCCTCTTTGTTGCGAATCATACGAGCTCCGCCGATGCGCCCGCAGTTGTAGGCGCCATCCCTCGCCGAATCGCCATTCTTCTGAAGGAATCACTCTTCAAATGGCCCATCGTGGGACAGGTCTTTTTGTCGGCGCACTTCATCCCGGTTAATCGGAGCGCTCGTGACTCAGCTGTTGCCAGCGTAGAGAAGGCGACGGAGGCTCTCAAGTCCGGGCAATCTTTTCTGATCTACCCCGAGGGCACGCGTAGTCCGGACGGACGCCTCCAGGAGTTCAAGAAAGGTGCGGTGGTGATGGCGATTAAAGCGGGCGTGCCAATTGTTCCGATGGCGTGCTCGGGCGCTCACCGCGTCATGGAAAAGCGCTCACTGGTCATTCACCCCGGAGAGATCGTCGTCGAATTTCTCGAACCTATCGATGCTTCCAGGCATTCCTTGGAGGAGCGGGACATCTTGAACGACCGCGTGCGCGACGCGTTGGCTGCGGGTCTGCCGCCGGACCAGCGTCCGGTCGGTTTTCCAGGGGCGGCTTGAAGCCCGGTCCACGGCAGCCAATCTTCAAGCCCCTTTCAATCGTTCCACTTGTGTTTCGAGTTCTCGGACGCGCTTCTGCAATTCAGGCAGTCGATTCAGCGCCGCCATCGTCTTTAGCCATTCACGATTCTCCACCGCAGGATATCCGGAATACAGCGAACGCGGTGGAACGTCGTTCGGAACACCGCTCTGGGCGGTGATCACAGAACCGTCCCCCACCGTCAAGTGACCGGCAGTGCCCACCTGGCCGGCTAGAATGCAGTTGCGGCCGACCTTGGTGGAACCAGCTAGGCCGACCTGCCCGCAGAGCATTGTGTCGGACCCCACCTGTGAGGCGTGGCCAATCAAAACGAGATCATCGAGCTTAGTGCCGCGGCCGATCCGCGTTTCGCCCACGGTGGCCCGGTCCACACATGCGTTTGCTTGCACTTCAACGTCGTCCTCGAGCACGGCAGGTCCGGACTGCGTCATTTTGTACCAGGTACCGTCTTTCTGCTTCGCGAAACCTAGCCCATCTCCGCCGATTACCACTCCATTTTGCAGAATCACCCGATCGCCGATGCGGCAGAATTCGCGCACGACGGCGTGCGCATGGGCAAAAAAATCATCGCCGATCTTTGCGCCGCGATAGATAGTTACGAAGCTGTGAAGCACGACATTGCGGCCGATCTCCGCCTCTTCGTCCACGTAGCAGTACGGTCCGATATGCGCGCCTTCGCCGATTCTCGCGCTCTTCGCGATAATGGCTGTCGGATGGATCCCCGGCGCATAACTTGGTTGCTGATAAAAAAGCTCGAGCGCGTGGGCAAACGCGAGATAAGGATTCGGCGTGCGCAGCGCGGCAAGAGGCGGGAGATCGGGATGACGCGCCATCTTGATGCCTTCCTCGACCAGAACCGCGGAGGCAAGCGTGGAATGGAGCAACGGAAAGTACCGCCGATTCGCGAGGAATGTTATCTGCCCCGCTTCGGCGTACTCCATTCCAGCCACCCCGCGAATCTCGAGTTCCGGCGGGCCTTCCAAGCGGCATCCTAATTTCTGCGCGATTTCAGCAAGTTTCATGGAGAAGGCTCCTCAATCGTTTGCGAGGCTGCCTGCGAGTCTCGCACAGGCCAAAGAGGGAAGTACAGCCGGGCCGCGGGCCTACTCGTTGAAAAGGCGGGGCTGGGACGCTGCGGCCGCGGCGGCGGGCTTTCGGCGCGCGACGCCTACGACACCGAGAACGGTCACTTCCGTGAGCGCGGCACGCGGAACAAAGATTCTGTCCGTGGAGGAGTTCAGGTCCGGCGACGTGATCTGCAGCCCGTTATCCAGAAGTGACAGCAAATCGTTAGGCACAACACCTTCCAGTGTTTCTCCGTCGTTGTAGCGCAGCTTCACCCACAGTCCGTCCAGCTTTGGCCGGCTCAGAAACGCTTTGCGCTCTGGTTCGAAGTCGTCGGAAAACTCGCGCACGAAATAGACCGATCGCACTCGCGCTAGCGGTATCTCAACGTGTTCGCCCTCTGGCGTCAGTAGATCGATGGGATCGGACTGCCCCAGCCTTCCAGGGTTCAGGTAGCCGCGCAAGGGTCTCTTGTCGGCGAGCACAACGATAACCTTCTTGTGCGTTGAGGCTGGGGTTCTGTTCTTCAAAATTCCGCGCTTCCCGGTCCGGAAGGCCCAAATTTGCCAATCGGCAAAATGTATGTTATGTTAAGCGCGTTTTTCCTGTCAAGTTATTGTTTTCATTAGGGTTAGGGCCCGGAGCACTGCCCTTTGACCGATAAAAAGCATATCCTCAAATCGGCCTCGATCATCTCCCTAGTCACGATTGCTAGCCGGGTTCTAGGCTATGTCCGCGACCAGCGCATTACTCTCCTGCTGGGGACAACCTTGACGGCAGACTCCTACTTTTTGGCCTACCGCATCCCAAATATATTCCGTAGGCTGGTCGCCGAAGGTTCCATGACCGCGTCCTTTATTCCCGTTTTCACCACCTACATGAGAGAGAAGTCAAAGGAGGAGCTGTGGGAGTTCGCTAATCGCTTGTTCTGGACAATGGCCCTGGTTGTGGCGGTGATCACCGTCCTAGGCATGGTTTTTTCCCCCATCGTAGTCCACACGTTCACCTCCAGCTCGGGGAAGAGCGTCTCTTGGGACGAAGCCGTGACCTTGAACCGAATCATCTTCCCGTATCTCTTTTTCATCGCGCTGGCCGCGCTGGCCATGGGCATCTTGAACTGTTTCCATACCTTCGGATTGCCCGCGGCGACGCCCGTCCTCCTGAATTTATCCATCATCATCTTCTCCGTCGGAGCGGTTTGGCATTACTTCAAACAGCCCGCAGTTTCACTGGCGGTGGGCGTGCTAGTAGGCGGGGTGCTTCAATTTCTTGTTCAAGTTCCTTCGCTCGTGCGGAAAGGGATGCGATTCAGTTTTGGGATATCGTTCAACCACCCCGGCATCCGGAATGTGGCACGATTGATGATTCCCCGATTTTTCGGAATTGGGATTGGACAGATCAACTTCTTCGTCGATACCTACTTCGTTCTGGCAAAAGGCATGCCACAGGGAAGTCTGGCGGCTCTCTCCGTTGCGGATCGCGTCATGGAGCTGGTACTGGGCGGGTACGCCATTGCCGTTGCCACCGCCATTCTGCCGATGATGTCTCACCAGGCGGCCGCCAAGGATTATGAGTCGCTCAAGAAAACTCTCTCGTTTTCCGTCCGCATCGTGGCCTTCATCACCATACCCGCCGCTCTCGGCCTGATGATCCTGCGCGAACCAATCATCCGCGTCCTCTTCCAGCACGGCCAGTTCGTCGCAGAATCCACTCGCTTGACGGCCCGCGCTCTTCTCTATTACGCGGTCGGGCTTCCGGCCCTGGCATCCGTCAAGCTGATTGTCCCGGCGTTCTATTCCACGCGTGACACCAAGACGCCCGTTATCGTCGCTTCCATTTCGCTTGTTCTGAATATCATTTTGAACATAGTCTTTTTGCAGTTCTTCTTCAAGCGAGTCCAGAACGGCGGTCCGGCGCTCGCCACGGCCCTGGCCACTTTCGTTGATTTCTTCGCGCTCTTTATTATTTTTCGTCTCCGCTACGGTCCGCTCGGCACCATGGATATCTTCCGTTCCTTTACAAAAATATCCTTGTGTGCCGGAATTATGGGCATTGCCTGCTGGTTCGGCAATTACTACACCGGGTTCGCGCTGCACTCGCGCTTCCTCGTGCAGCTTCTAGTTTTTGCCGGCCTGATCCTTGGCGCGACCGCCGTTTATCTCGCCCTCGCTTGGCTCTTCCGCTGCCATGAAATCGAGGAAGTCTATGGAATTGCCACTCGGCGCGTTGCCGGCGCCGGTGACGGATACATGGAGAGCTGATGGAAATTGCTGCAACCATTTCGTCGTTTTTGACCCACGTGCGGGTGGAGAAGGGGCTCTCCTCCAACACGGTATCGGCGTATCGTCACGATCTCCTAAAATTCGATGAGTTTGCCCGCAAGCGCAAGCTCAACCTCGAATCCGTCAGCCGCGACGGTTTGGTAGACTTCCTCGCCGGGCTTTATCGTCAGAAGCTCGAGAGCAAGACCGTAGCCCGTCACCTGGTTACACTTCGCAACTTTTTCCGTTTTGCCCAGGTGCAGGAGCTGATTCGCGAAGATCCCTCGGTGAATCTCGAATCGCCGAAGATCCACCGTTCCTTGCCGGGCTATCTTCGCCTCGAGGAAGTCGAGCGCCTTCTCAACCAGCCCGATGTGAAAACTCCGATCGGCTTGCGGGACCGCGCCATGCTGGAAGTTTTGTACTCGACCGGCTTGCGGGTGTCGGAGCTCATCGGGCTTCGCACCAGCGATCTCGATGCCAAGGTTGGCTGCGTTCGTTGCATCGGCAAAGGCGACAAGGAACGCATTGTTCCCGTGGGCAAAAAGGCGCTCGCCATCGTCGAAAGGTATCTCCGCGACGCCAGGCCGAAGCTGCTCGGCAAAGTGCCGGGCAGTCCGGCGCTGTTCGTGAATCGGCGGGGCGGGCCGTTGAGCCGCGTCGGTGTCTGGAAGATACTTTCGGCCTATGGACGGATGGCAGGTCTGCGTATAGCGCTGACTCCGCACATGTTGCGGCACAGTTTTGCCACGCATTTGCTCGAACGCGGCGCGGACCTCCGGTCCGTGCAGCTCATGCTTGGCCACGCCGACATTTCGACCACCCAGATTTACACCCACGTCGTCGAGGAGCGGTTGAAGCAGATTTACAAAGCGCATCACCCGCGTGCATAACGCGGCGGGCCCGGGGGACTCATTGCGGGTGCTTCCGCGGCGGTCAGCGCGGACATCCTGAATCAGAAGGAGCGCAATGCCAGACTATATGTTTTTGCTGGAAAGCCGGCTCTCGCCGGAGCAGCGCGCCGTGATGTTGCGCGTGCAGGAACTCTCCGCCGCACTCGGATTCAATGTGTATCTGACGGGAGGAACAGTTCGCGACCTCGTTACCGGTGCTTCGCTGCGCGATCTCGACTTCACCGTGGAGGGCAATCCCTCGAAGATCGCTCAGGAACTCGAAAAGGGCGGCGCCAAAATCCTCTCCGAGGATGAAAAGTTTCGCCATGTCGAAGTGCTCTTCGCGGGTGACTGCGAAGGCAGCATCTCGGCAGCCCGCGACGACCATTATGTTCGCCCCGGCACGCGTCCCGAGATTCGCTGGTCCACCATCATGGAAGATCTGCGCCGCCGTGACTTCTCCCTTAACGCCATCGCCATTTCGCTGAACCCCGCCTCGCGCGGCTTGCTGCTCGATCCCACCAACGGCCTGTCCGATATCGAGCGCGCCGAAGTTCGCGCGCTCACCATTCACAGTTTCACCAACCAGCCGGTCCGTTTGCTGCGTGTCTTGCGCTACGCGGCGCGCATGGGATTCAAGATTGAGCAGCGTACCCAGGAATGGTTTGACCTGGCCATCGAACGTAATTTTCAGGACACCATCGCGTCCGAAGATGCCGGTGATGAGCTTCGCGCCGTGGCCCGCGAAGAACGGCCGGCCGTTGTGCTGAAGGCCTGGGAAGAGCACGACCTCCTTGAGGCCGTCAATCCCGTGCTGGCCAAAAAACATCCGTCTTATGACGCCATCGGCCGCCTGATGAAGGTGCGCGAGGATCTATTCACCGCCGGCTTCCGTCCGCGTCTGGCCGCCCCGATGCTCCTCGCCATTCTGGGACGCTTGAAGGACCGGGAAATGGCAAACGTTTTATCCAAGGCCGGATTCCGTTCCTCCGAAGCGGAAGCCGCGCTCAGTTTTGAGGAAGAGGCGCTTGAGGCCCAGAAGGAACTCGTCGGGCGCAAGATGAAGGCCCCGGTCGATGCTTTCCGGTTTTTAGAAAAAATGCCGCTCGACCAGATCGCTTACCTGATGGCCGAGTCCAATAAATCGGCGGCCCTTTCGAAGATTCGCGCCTTTCTGAACAAGTGGCGACCGATTCGCATCGCTCTTCCGGTTGTGGCCAACGAGCTCGAAGCGTTGGGTATGGCTCGCGGGACCAAGTTCGATCAGGTTGTCGAGCAGGTCTTCGCCATGCAGCTTACCGGCCGCGGGAAGACCAAGGAAGAACGGGAAAAAATTCTGCGCAAGCTCTCCGGCATCAAGGAAACGCCGAAAAAGAAAGAGAAGGAAAAGAAGCCCTCGAAGGGGACCGACAAAGCCCACGCTGCTGCGGCGATGGGCGATGCCGCTCATAAGAAGCACGCCGCCGCAAAAGCCGAGGCAAAACACGCGGCCAAAGGGAAGCCTGCCCCTCCGAAGCCACACGCGAAGCACGCCGCGCACGCATCCCATGGCAAGAGTGCTTCCTCCGGAAAGAGGAGTCACGGCCGCAAGTAGCGCGCCGGTTGCCGGTCGCCTGCTTTCTGCGGGAAGCGCAGCAATGCGCAGCCTGGGGGAATGAATTTCTCACACCGTGCGGTTGGCTGGGCAAGTGTACGTGCTCCACGCTTTCCAGAAGAAGTCTAAGGCCGGCATTCAGACGCCGAAAGCGGAGATCAACTTGATCAAGTCGCGCCTCAGGCGAGCCGAGCAAGAACACGCAGCATGGCGTCGCGCCTCAGGCGAGCCGAGCAAGAACACGCAGCATGGCTGGAGCGCCGGAAAGGGACGAAAGAATATGGCTAAAGCAATCGAAGTCGAAGAAGGAAGCGGCAATGTCTTCGCCGACCTCGGGCTGCCGAATCCGGAAGAGCGTCTCGCCAAGGCAGCACTTGCTTTTCGCATTGCCGCGATCATTCGCACACGACGGCTCACTCAGGCAAGTGCAGCCCGCATCTTGAGGATCGACCAGCCAAAGGTTTCCCGGTTGCTGCGTGGCCAGCTTTCTGGTTTTTCGGCTGAGCGGCTCATGCAATTCCTGACATTGCTTGGACGCGATGTTGAGATCGTCATTAAGCGCGCGCCGCGCTCACGGCGCCCGGGCCGCCTACGTGTCGTTGCCACAGCGTGAGCCTCGATGCGTTGCGCGACTGTCCTCCGGCCGCCTGTGGGAAACCTCAGAATGCGTAATGCAAATCTCCAAATAGAGTTCTAAAATGGACTTCCATGGGTCAACCGCAGTTCGTTCATCTCCACCTTCATACGGATTACAGTCTGCTCGATGGGGCTTGCGAGACCTCTCAGCTTCTCGATGAAGCGTCTCGCCAGAAAATGCCGGCCGTGGCCATCACCGACCACGGTAATCTCTTTGCCGCTGCGAATTTCTTCTACTTTGCGAATCCCTCGAGGGCTATCACAATCTGATTAAACTGGTCTCCGCAGGCTTCCTCGAGGGCTTTTATTACAAACCGCGCATTGACTACGATTTGCTCTCCAAACACAGCAAAGGCTTGATTGCGCTATCGGCCTGCCTCCGGGGCCCGGTAACGGAAGCCGTCGTGGATCAGAAGTACGATCAGGCGCGTGAGAATGCTTACCGGTTGCGCGACGTTTTCGGCAAAGGGAATTTCTTCCTGGAAATCCAGGACCAGGGATTGCCGGTCGAAAAAGATGTCAACCGCGAACTGCTCCGTCTTTCGAAAGAGACCGGAATCCCGCTCGTTGCCACCAACGATTGTCATTACCTCCATCACGACGACGCGCACGCCCAGGAAGTGCTGCTCTGCATCCAGACCGGCAAGACCATGAGCGACACCAATCGCATGAAGTTCGCTACCGACCAGTTTTACTTCAAGAGTGCTGTCGAAATGGTGGAGGTTTTCGGCGAGCTTCCGGAAACGCTGAGCCGCACGGTGGACATCGCGTCGCGCTGCAACGTCAAAGTGGAGCGCATCCCGAATCCGTTCCCGGAGTTCAAAGTTCCGGAAGGGCATACCTCGGCGAGCTATTTTGAATCAGTCGTGCGCGAAGGGTTTGCCGCCCGCGTTCCGCAGCTCGAGCGTCAGGCGCAACAGGGCTTTCTGCGGAATTCTCTGGCCGAATACGAGCGCCGGCTCACGTCCGAAATCGAAATGATTAAGAAGATGCGCTACGAGGGCTACTTCTTGATCGTGTGGGATTTTATTCACTACGCGCGCGCGCAAGAAGTTCCCGTCGGGCCGGGGCGCGGTTCGGCCGCGGGCAGCCTCGTGAGCTACGCCCTGCGCATCACCGACGTTGACCCTTTGCAGTACAACCTGCTCTTCGAGCGTTTTCTGAACCCCGAGCGCGTCTCCATGCCCGATATCGACATCGACTTCTGCATGCGCCGGCGCGGCGAGCTGATCGAATACGTGACGCAAAAGTACGGCCGCGAAAACGTCGCCCAGATCATTACCTTCGGTACTATGGCCGCGAAAGCCGCGGTGAAGGACGTTGGCCGCGCCATGGACATTCCTTACGGCGAAGTGGATCGCCTTGCCAAGCTCATTCCCACGACCCTCGGTATCGAGCTCAAAGATGCCCTGGAAGAAGCCCCGCAGCTCAAATCCGCCATCAATAGCGATGAACGGCTCAAAGATTTGATGGCCGTGGCGTTGCGTCTCGAAGGAATGTCGCGGCACGCTTCCACTCACGCGGCCGGTGTCGTGATTTCGCCGCGCCCGCTCACCGACCTCATTCCGCTCTACAAGTCAAACCGCGATGAAATCACCACGCAGTACGACATGAATGCGCTCGAGCGCATCGGCCTGTTGAAGATGGATTTCCTTGGCCTCACGACGCTCACCGTCCTTCACGACACCGTTCGCATGATTGAACAAAACCGCAGCGCGAAAATTGACATCGACAATCTCGCCTTGGACGACGCCGAAACCTACAAACTCTTCGCCCGCGCAGATACGACCGCCATCTTCCAGTTCGAATCCCACGGCATGCGCGACATTCTCCGCCGTTACCAGCCAGCCCGCATCGAGGATCTCACCGCTCTCAACGCGCTCTATCGTCCCGGGCCCATCCAGGGCGGCATGATCGACGATTTCATAAACCGCAAGCAGGGCAAGACCAAGGTCAGCTACGAACTCCCCCAGTTAAAGGATATTCTCGAGGAAACCTACGGCGTAATCTTGTACCAGGAACAGGTGATGCAAATCGCTAATCTTCTGGCGAGTTTCTCGCTCGGCGAAGCGGACATTCTTCGCCGCGCGATGGGCAAGAAGAAGAAGGAAGAGATGGCCGCTCAGCGCGCCAAGTTCATGACCGGATGCGCTGCCAACAAGATCCCGGAGAAAAAAGCCGAGCGCATCTTTAACCTGATGGAAGAGTTTGCCGGCTACGGTTTCAACAAATCACACTCCTGCGCCTACGCTTTGCTCGCTTACCAGACCGCTTATCTGAAAACGCATTATCCCGTCGAATTCATGGCCGCGCTCTTGACCTCGGAAGCTGGCAACAGCGAAAAAGTCGTGAAATATATTAATGAAGCGCGCGGAATGAGCATCTCCATTCTCCCGCCCGATGTGAACGAGAGCGATCTCTACTTCACGCCTGTCGGGGAATCGATTCGCTTCGGTCTTGCTGCGATCAAGAATGTTGGCGAAAGCACCGCCAAAGCGATTCGTGAATCCCGGTTAAGTCAGGGGGAATTCAAATCGCTGTACGATTTCTGCGAACGCATCGAGTCGCGCTTTCTGAACAAGCGCGTATTCGAAAGTCTCATCAAGTCGGGCGCCTTGGATTCACTCGGTCCGCGCGAATCTATGCTCGCTTCGGTGGATGATGCCGTCGCCGCCCTGCAGCGTGCCTCCCGGACGCGCGAATCCGGTCAGCACGGATTATTCGGAACTGCCGCCGCTCCTGCGCCAATGCCATTCGAATTGCGCGAAGCTGCTCCGTGGAGCGAGGAAGAACGCCTCGCCAGCGAATACGCCATGCTCGGTTTTTACGTTTCCGGCCATCCGCTCGCGAAATACGCTTCCCGCCTGGTGGACCTGAAGACGGTTTCTCTGGATCAGGTCGAAGACCAGCGAAACGGAAAAGAGATCACCGTTGCCGCGTTGATTGTCGGCACGCGTCCGATGCGTTCGAAAAAGGGCGCGCGCTGGGCCATCTTCACCATTCAGGATATGACCGGCGTTCAGGAACTCCTCGCGTTTCCGGAGAGCTTTGCGCGCCTCGAACCGGTCTTGAAGCCCGGTAATCCGCTTCTCTTGAAAGCTCGAGTGCAAGTGGAGGAAGCGGGCACGCGGCTTTCCCTGCAGGAAGCGCGCCGGCTGGAGGAAATGCCGGAGCGCGCTGGATCTGGCGAGCTTCGCCTTCGAATCGAATTGCAATCCCTGAACGAAGAGGCTCTCGACCGTTTGAAAGATTTGTTTGCCGCTTCGCCGGGTCCGTGCCAGGTCGTGTTCGAACTGTGCTCTCCGGACGGTTCTGTCGCCGTGCTACAAGCGCAGCAGCGCGTGAAAACCACGCCGGAATTGGTGGAAGCGGTCCGCGGGATTTGTGGCAAGCCCGCCGTTCGAATGGTGCCGGAATGAGAGCAAAAGAAAAAAACAAGGCCGGCGCCCCGCCTCGGGATCGTTCGAAAGAGACCGAGCGTCAAAAAGAAATCGAGCGTTTGGAAAAAGATGTCGAGGAATTGCGCCACCTCGCTGGTAACACTGAAGCCGACGCGGAAGTGGAACGCATCCGCCAGCAGGTTGCGGAATTACGGCGCGAGTTTTACACCCACCTGGGGCCATGGCAGCGCGCGCAGATCGCGCGACACCAGCAGCGCCCGTACACGCTGGATTTTATTGGTTTGCTGTTTACAGATTTTATGGAATTGCACGGCGACCGTGGCTACGCCGACGACAAAGCAATCATCACGGGCTTGGGAAAATTTCATGGGCGCCCGGTAGCCATTGTCGGCCACCAAAAAGGGCGCGACACGAAGCAGCGGCTGGTTCGGAATTTCGGGCAGCCCAAACCCGAAGGTTACCGGAAAGCATTACGCGTGATGCAACTCGCGGCAAAATTTGGGCGGCCGATTTTTACATTTATTGACACGCCCGGGGCGTATCCGGGAATCGATGCGGAAGAGCGCGGCCAGGGCGAAGCGATTGCGCGAAATCTTAGAGAGATGTCGCGGCTGCCGGTGCCGGTGATCGTCACGGTGACGGGCGAGGGCGGCTCGGGCGGGGCCCTGGCGATTGCCGTCGGCGATCGCGTTAACATTCTGGAGAATAGTTTTTATTCGGTGATTTCGCCGGAAGGGTGCGCTTCGATCATCTGGCGCGATTCGACGAAAGCGGAAACTGCTGCCGCGGCCATGAAGATCACGGCGAAGGACTTGAAAGAGTTGGGAATTGTGGACGAAATCGTGGCGGAACCGGAAGGCGGCGCACATGCCGACCATGAGGCGGCGGCACGGTTTCTGGATGAAGTGCTGGACCGGCAACTGGTGTCGCTGACGAATCAGCCCATCCTGGAACTGCTGGATGCGCGGTACGAGAAGTTTCGCAAGATGGGGCAGTTTTTCGATTTGGGGAATTGACGGATTCTGACGCTTCTGACGCGCGAGATCTCTCCGGTTGTGAAATTCGGCTGGGGCAAGCCGGCGTTCTGGGCCCGGTATCCGGTAACTGCGTTCCGGTACGCCGTTCTCGCTCGGGATAGATACCTTTGGCTGGGTGCGAAGAGGGAGCAGACCGCTCGCCGCCCCTATGTTTTTCATCAAGCGTTGATTCTAAAGGGAGTTTAAGTCCTGTGTTTTGATACACTTGTGCAAATTTTTATTCTAAAGGAGATAGGTGAGCAGACTTCGAAGCTCCTACCCCCTACCCCCCGTTGTGATGAAAAGTGTGCGCAAATTGCTGATTCTGAGACGGTTAGATGGCAGTCGTCATGTCAAAGAGTGCGTAAGCTCTTGATTCTGAAGAGATTAACAGGTTCCATAATGAAGGCTAGAACGGATAACGGAGCGTAAATCGAAATTGCTGGAAAGATGCGGGCGATCGGGAATCGACGCAGTATATCCCCATTCAGATGGTACCAAAACAATTATGTCCGGTCAAGAAAAAGTTGCGGGGGCTTCGACAACCCGTAGATGTGTAGTCCGCCGCAGGCCGCACCTAGGACGAGCGAGGAGTCTTTGCTTGACAGCGGGGATGGCGAGTTATATATGTCCAGTCATCTATACAACTGTACGGGGGATGTGCGGGTGGCTACAGTCATTGTGGACAGGCGAAGCGTGGTGCCGCTGTACTACCAGATTCAGCAGCGCCTGAGCGAACAGATTTGTTCGGGCGAGCTGAAGCCGGGCGAGTTAATGCCTTCGGAGCAGGAAATAGCGGCGCGGCTTGGGGTAAGCCGGATGACAGCGCGGCAGGCGCTCAAATCCTTGTGCAGCCGGGGACTGGCGTTCAGCCAGCGCGGGAAGGGAACGTTTGTTTCGCGGATGAAGCTGGAGAAGAATTTTCGCCAGCTGCTTTCGTTCAGCGAAGAAATGAAGGATCGCGGGTCGCAGCCGCGGTCCAAAGTCCTGGCGTTCGAGCGCATTCATCCTGAAGACGACGTAGTCGAGGCGCTGCACCTGAATCCGTCCGAAGAAGTAATTTTCTTGCGCCGCGTGCGGATGGCAGACTCCGCGCCTTTGTGCATCGAAGCTACGCATCTGCCGGCGCGGCTGTGCCCGGATTTGCTGGAGACCTTCGAGCCGAGTGGTTCGTTGTACCGAGCATTGGCGGAGCAATACGGATTGCAGGTGCACATGGCGGACGAGGTGGCCGAGGCCTCGGTCGCGACGCCAGCGGAAGCAAAGCTGCTGCGTGTTCGCGGAAAGTCGCCCGTGTTTCGTTTCACGCGCACGGCTTACCTTCACAATGGGGAGCCCGTCGAATTTGTGAAGTCGACCTATCGGGGGGATCGCTGCAAGGTTGTAAATCGTTTGACCAGGCAGCTTGAAATCGTCAGCTAAGTTCAAGGGGGGTGTGTAATGCGAAGGCCATTTGTTTTGTTGTTGGTGGCGGGGCTGAGCGCCGGGATGTGTGGAGCAGCTTGGGCTCAGGAGGTCACGGGTTCAATCGTGGGCACGGTGACGGACTCCAAAGGCGGTGTCGTGCCCAACGCCAAGGTCACTATAACCAATACGGACCGGCAGATCGTGGTGCGCACGCTCACAACCGATGACCACGGCCTATACGCGGCCCCGCTTCTACCTGTAGGGCATTACTCCGTTACCGCCGAGATGGCAGGCTTCAAAAAGGCCGAGCGATTGGGCGTCGAGCTCAACGTCGACGACCACTTGACGGTCAATTTCACGCTGGAGCCGGGTTCGGTAAAAGAAGTTGTGGCCGTGGAGGCCAATGCGTTGCAAGTGGAACTCCAGACCGCGACAGCCGCGGGGCTCATCAGCGGCACGCAGGTCCGCGAGCTGGCGCTGAATAACCGGAACTATGTCCAACTCGCTGCCCTCATGCCGGGGGTCACCACAGGCTTTTCGAGCGACCAGATCGAGATCGGTGTCACGAGCTTCACCGGCCTCTCCAACCAGGTCAACATCTCCATCAACGGCAATCGCCCCACACAGAACAACTGGACGATTGACGGCGCCGATAACTTCGACCGCGGGGCCAACCTCACACTGCTGAACAATCCCAGCGTGGATTCCATTGCCGAATTCAAAGTTCTCCGCGGCCAGTACGACCCGGAGTATGGCCGGAGCTCCAGCGGCCAAATCAGCGTGATCACGCGAAGCGGCGAGAGCAGCTTCCATGGAGGCCTCTACGAGTTTTTCCGCAACGATGTGCTAAATGCCAACAATTTCTTCAATAATGCCGCTGGGATCGCTCGGCCGGCGCTGCGCTACAACGATTTCGGCGGGACAATTGGCGGGCCCCTGTTCATCCCCGGCCATTACAACAAGGACAGGAAGAAAACCTTCTTCTTTTTCTCGGAAGAGGTGCGCCGCATCAGCACATTTTCGACGTTTGTTGCGACGGTTCCTTCGACGGCGGAGAGAGCTGGAACGTTCCCCACGCCCGTTTGCACGGCTGTGGATTCCAGCGGAAATTGCACAGCGCAGACAACTCAAATCGCGGCCATCAATCCGGCGGCCGCGGCTTATATCAAGGATATTTTCTCCAAGCTGCCCCAGCCGCAGAATCTCGTCAATGACACGCTGACCAGCGTCGGCGGCAACACTTTCAATCACCGCCAAGAGACTATCCGAATCGATCACGTCGTCAACTCAAAGTTGAGCATTTTCGGCCGATTTACGAATGAGGCCATCCCGACGGTCGAGCCCGGCGGGCTGTTCACAGGAGATTCGCTGCCTGGTGTGGCGACCACGTCGACGAATTCGCCCGGGCGCAGCTTCACGGCCCGCGCCACTATGACCTTTTCGCCGCGGTTGATCAACGAGCCGGGGTATGCCTATTCCTATGGTGGAGTGGTTAGTGATCCGACAGGTTTGGGGGCGACGGCGAACTCACCGGACGTGGTTGCCGCAGTCACGCTGCCTCTCAAGTCCACCATAGTGCGGATTCCCGATCTCAATTTCGCAGATAACAGCGGGGTCTTCGGTTTTGGGCCTTACCGCGACTTCAACCGGAACCACAACCTTTTCGATACACTGACGTGGATCTTGAGCCGGCACACCATGAAGTTCGGCGGAACCCTTAACCTTTACCAAAAAACAGAGAATCACGGGGGAGGGAACAACGGGAGTTTCAGCTTTAATGATAGCCCAGCTCCAGCGGGAACCCCGCTCTTCCGTCAGGAGTGGGCCAATTTCCTGCTCGGTAATGTCTCCAGCTTCACGCAGTTGTCGGTAGATTTCCATGCGGAGGTCCGCCAGCACCAGTTCGAGGCCTTTGCCCAAGATGCTTTTCGAGTGTTGCCGAACCTAACCCTGACGTATGGTGTCCGGTATTCTTTTTTCGGTCAGCCAACGGATGCCAACGGGCAGGCGACTTCGTTCGACCCGGCCATGTTTAAACCTGCCATGGCGCCCACGATCAGTTTTACCAATGGACAGATCACTTCCGCCGCAGGCACATTTGATCCTCTCAACGGGGTCATCATCGGGGGCAAGAACTCGCCCTTTGGAAATGCTGTTGCGAATCAGAGCGCCACACTGTTTGCGCCACGAGTTGGTTTTGCCTGGGATCCATTCAAGACGGGGAAGACGTCGATTCGTGCAGGATATGGGATCTTCTACGATTCGCCGGCTATCAACTCGCTCGAGCAATTTCAGTTCAGCAACCCCCCTTTCGTGCAGAACGTCAACATCTCGAACACGACTCTGAACAATCCGGGCGCGGTGGCGCCAAACCTGAACCTCCTCCCGCAGTTCCTTGGGGGGCCTTCCACGGACTGGCACCAACCGTACACCCAGCAATGGAGCTTGGACATCCAGCGGGAACTGCCGGGCGGAATGCTGTTTGACGTCGGCTATTACGGCAATATGGGAACCCATTTGATCGGAGTCGTGGATATCAACGAGCCCCACCCTGGCGACGCGGTCGCCGCAGGAATCGTTGCCCCGGGACAAGCGGTCGGAGCCGGCTTGCCCACCCAGCGGTTGAACTTTGTCCGGCCTTTCCAAGGCTTTGACGCGATCAACCTGTTTAAGACGATCTTTACGTCGAACTATAATTCGCTTCAGATGAGCGGCCAGAAACGTTTGCGGGGAAACTCCGAGATTACAGTGAACTACACGTACTCGCACGGCTTGACGACTTCGCAGACCGACTTCACGGCCCCCCAGAACTCTTATAATATCCCTGCCGAGTATGGTTCCGACCGATTTGACCGGCGGCACGTCTTCAACGCCAACTTCATCTACGAATTGCCCTGGCTTCAGGCGCAGGAGGGGGTGGAAGGACATCTCCTTGGCGGATGGGAGGTTTCCGGCATCGTGTATGCGTTCTCCGGCCTGCCTCTGACGGTTACCGCCTCCAGGGATCCTGCGGGGCTGGGTCTGCGCGATCCGAACAGCTTCGCAGGTGGACGCCCCAATGAGGTCGGGAACCCCAACGCCAATGCTCCCCATACTGTCGCCCAATGGTTCAACACCTCGGCCTTTGTGCTTGTACCGACCGGATCCAATCTCCCGGGGAACGCGCCGCGCGGCGCGGTGCGCGGACCTGGGGACCAAAGGTGGGATCTCTCGCTCTTCAAGAACATCCGCATAACCGAGAGCACGAAGCTGCAATTTCGGGCTGAAGCCATCAATGTGTTCAATCACACGAACTTCAATACGGTCAGCACTTCCCGGACGTCTGGGTTATATGGTCGGGTGCTCAGTGCGCGTGACGCGCGTGTCATGCAATTGGCGCTGAAGCTCAATTTTTGATGAGGGATTCTCTACGGCAGAAGGCGGCGCGTGAATACTGCGCAGAACCAGTTCGACCCGGACCATAAAGGATCAACGCGGCCAGACGCCGGCGGCGAAGGATTTGATGGTGTGGAAGCCGAGATTCTCGTAGAGCTGGACGGCGGTGCGGTTATCCGAGGTTACGGTCAGCGTTAATTCCCTGAATTTCATGGAGCGAAGCGCTTCGGTGGAAGTTTGCATAAGCATGCGGCCGAGGCCGTGTCCCTGGTAGCCCGGCAGGACGCAGATTTGCGTGGTGTGGCCGACGCCGGGGGAGACTTCGCTGGTCAGAACCGCGGCGACGAGTTCATCGCTTCCGGGCTCGTGCAGAACGAAAGAGGCGCCCGGCACAAACTGCCCGCAACCGGGAAGCAAAATGATGTTCTTCAGAAATTTCAGCGCGCCGGAGCGGCTGCGGTACTGGTCGTTGATTTCGCCGTCGACGTGATTCGCGTAAGCCAGGTAGATCAGCTTGGAGCAAGGTTCGAAATAACGGTCGTTCCAGCGGTTGAGGCGCATGCCCGCGGAGGCGCCGGCTTTTGTGTCGTGCACCCTTTGCAGATCCAGCATCATGAACTGGCGCGTGTAGAGTTGAAATCCCTGATCGAGCAGGGGCATGTCCACCGGTCCGCTAAAGGGCATGAGCTGCGCTTCGATGCGCGCGAGATGCGGGATGGCGCGCATGGAGAAGAGCATCTCCTCGAGGAGCCGCCGGCCGATAGAATCCTGAGGGAACTTCGACGAAACATACAAGCCGCCGATCAGGCCTTTTTGATCTTCGAGGACATAAAACGAATACCCGGCGGCGATGCCGTTTTCGAATGCGACGCACCCGGCGAGTGCGTGCGCGTCCAGGAAGCGTTTGATAAGCTCCAGGGCGCCGCGGTAGTCCCAATGCAATTCGTCGCGCCAGTGCCGCGCTTCTTCTTCGAGAAGCGGCTCAATCTGACGGACCGTAGTCTGTCGCAAATCGACGATGTTCATGAATGATGGGATAGCGGCGCGGCCCCTGCCGCACCATTCCATCATAAAGGAAGTAATGGAGGGAGAGGAAGGATAGGAGGTAAAGGAGGAGACACAATTGGATATGCAGGCTCAAGGAACCGCGGAAAAGATGTGCTACGATGCCACGCATCGCATTTGTATTGTGAGGTAGAGAGACGCGGCGTTTGCCGCCAGCCCAATTGCCCAGACAACGCATGAAGATCCTTTACGAGCTCCGCTATCCATCCCGCTGGTCTACCAAGATACTGATGGCTTTATTGGCGCTGGTCTTTTTTGCCGCGCTGGCCACCACGGCCATCGCGGGCTTTCTCGTCTATCGCATCGTGAAACCGCAGCGCACCAGCACCGAAATCAACGTGACGAGTTTTCCCGGGCGGCCGGAGGCGCTTGAGTTTGTGGTGCCCGGGGGAATTGGAAAGCGCGAGGGATGGTTTTTTCCCGGATTTCGAGGCGCGCCGACGATTATTCTGTGCCATGGTTACGAGTCCAGCCGCGGCGAACTGCTGACGCTGGAATCTGCGCTGCAGGATCACCAGTACAACGTTTTTGTTTTTGATCTTGCAGCGCACGGGGAGAACGCGGGAATCAGCACGCTCGGCTACCGCGAAGCAGACGAAGTGCGCGCGGCGGTCGATCTCCTGGCCGCGAGGCCTGATTTGGATCCAACGCGGTTCGGACTTTGGGGCTATAACCTCGGCGCTTACGCGGCGCTGCGCGAAGCGGAAAACGACAAGCGGATTCGCGCGCTGGTGCTGGACTCGGTCTACGACGAGCCGAAACAAATGGTCAAGGTGGGCGTGGAGCGCAACGGCCTTGGCGGCTTTCCGCTGATGGTGCGCGCGGCAGAGTTCAGCTTTGAGTGCCTGAACTACGCGCACCGCGGCGACGCGCCGCTCTCAAGGAATTTGATTGCGCTGACCGGCGTCCCGACGCTTTTTATTGAGGCGCTGGATGACCCGGAGCTCGCGGAGACCACGCGGCAAATCTTTCTGAAAGCGCCGGAGCCGCGTGAGCAGGCCATCATCGCGCATGGAAATTTTGTGAGCTTGGGAGACGATGACAAGCGCACGTATGAAAACCGCGTGGTGTCGTTTTTTCTAGTGAGGCTGCCCGCTGTGAGGAAGACTGGACGATAAATTTCTCGGCGTGACGTGGGAAACAAACCACCCTGAAGCAGAAGATCCGAGTGGTACGTCAACACAATCGAACCCTTCTTTATGCAGGCGCTCACAGTTTAGCGAGCCCGACACAACATAAGCATCCTCATCGGGATTCTGGTCCCAGTCAGACACCTCCTGCTGCATATAAAAGTTTAGGCCAAGCCTTAGAGTGCGCCCTACTCCATGGTGGACAAAAGTGCGGTTGGGAGGCACATGCTGGGCATGAAGCTGTTCAGCCAAGCATTTAGGTGAGTTCGACAATATTCCATCTGCGAGTTTGTTTGCCATTACCAACGCAAATACGACCGGGACAACAGCTGCAGACGCCACAACATTGAGCTTCCACTGGCTTCTGAAGCACAAAAACCCGAACGCAAGAATACCGTTGGCCACCGCAATCACTGCAAGCAGGGTAGCGAAAGCAAGTTTCACTTGTTGAGATGCCAAAGATGCATACGAAAACATGCTCACAGCAATTCCTGAAACGACGCCGCCGACTATCGCAACTACGGCAAGACTGAAGCCGAACGACTTTCTGCGTTCGATAGCCAATTTTTCGTAGGAGCGAGCTAACATCAGAGCCAAAGACGGCACGGCAGGCAAAACGTAACCTGGTAGCTTCGATTTAGAGAGCGTAAAGAAAAGTACGACGAACATGGACCATGACAGGAACAAACTAGTATGAGGACTAAGACATGTGGATTTTGCGAGCCTTACTCCTCCCACAACGGCGGTCCAGACCATTGCCCCAGTCCATGGAAGAAAGGCCACAAGTAGAACGGGCAGATAATACCAGAACGGCTGGATGTGTTGGAATTCGGGGGTGAGGAAGCGCTTGAAATTGTGCTCGATGATGAAGATGCGGAAGAAATCGGGGTTACGGCGTGCACAAAGAATGTACCAGGGAAGAGCGGTGAAGCAGAAAGACGCAAGAGCGGCGGGATGGAAGAGGCGGAAGGCGTCGCGCCAGCGCTTCGTGAAGAGCGCCCAGAAAAAGATGCCGCCTCCGGAGAGAATGATGGCCGCGGGGCCTTTGGCGAGGACGGCGAGGCCGAGGAAGAAACCGAAGAGAATGAGAGCCAGCCAGGGTGTTCGAGGGAGAATTGCAGTGTGTTCGTTGCGCGTGAGGCCCAGGACAACGGCGGCGCAGACCATGGCGATGGTGAGCATGGCGCTAAAAGGCATGTCGGTGGCGGCGGCGTGCGAGAAGCCGATCATGCCCACGGTCGTCGGAAGCAGAAGCAGCAGCCAGCGAGCGGTTTCCGCGCCGTAGAGGCGCAATGCAAGCCATGCCAGCACAAGCGTAGCGAGCAGGGCAGAGATCGCGCTCGGCAGCCGCGCGGCGGCTTCGCTCACGCCGAAGAGCTTGAAGCAAAGTGCCGCGCCCCAGTAGAAGAGCGGCGGCTTCTCAAACCACGGCTTTCCATAGAGGCGCGGGGTGACCCAATCGGCGGTCTCGGCCATGTCGCGCGCGATCCAGGCGTAACGCGGCTCGTCCGGCCCGACGAAGCCGATGGTGCCAAGATGGCTGAAGTAGCAGACGTAGAGCGTGGCTGCGATGAGAATGGCCCAGCCAATTCGAGCGGCGGTGCTGGTGCGCGGGTTCTCGGCAACTGGAGCGGTTGTTTCGGTCACGGAAAGCTGAGTCTAACATCGAACTACTATCTTCCAGCGGCGGACCTCTTGCATACTGTCGCCCGACGGGGAACTCGCGCGAACTTGGGCAGGCGATGAAGGAATGGTTCGAATACGCGGCAGTGTGCGTCATTCTGAAAGGGCTGAGTGTCTTGCCGCGGCCGCTGGCGAGAAGTTTTGCCGCGGGAGTGGTGCGAATTTTCTATGCGCTGCTGCCTGGATTAAGGAAGACGGCTGAAGTGAATTTGCGCATTGCGTTTCCGGAATGGAGTGATGCGCAGCGTAAGACAGTCGTGCGGGGGATGCTGCGGAATCTGGGCTGGATGGCGGCGGAGTTTGCCCGGCTTCCAAAATATTCGAAAGAAAATATCCAGCAAATTGTGGCGCTGGATGGTCACGAAAACTTCCTGGAAGGACAGCGGCGTGGGAAAGGCGTGCTCTACCTGACGGGGCACATTGGCGCGTGGGAGTTGTCCTCCTTTGCGCATGCGCTCTACGGATTTCCGCTGCACTACATGGCCCGGCGGATCGATAACCCGAGGATCGATGCGCTCGTGAACGGTTACCGGTGTTTGTCAGGGAATCGGCCGATTTTCAAGAACGAATCGGCGCGTGTGATGCTAAAGGTTCTGAAAGAGGCCGGCACAATTGGGATTCTGGCGGACCAGAACACCATGCCGGAAGAAGCGGTGTTCGTGGATTTTTTTGGAACGAAGGCCAGCACCACGACCGGGATTGCACGCGTCGCATTGCATACCGGCGCGGCGGTCGTGCCGGGATACGCCGTTTGGGATGAACGCAGCCGAAAATACCGCTTGCGTTTCGAGCCGCCGGTCGAGTTGATTCGAACGGGCGATACGGAGCGGGATGTTTTGGAGAATACGCAAAGGTTAACGAAAGTGATTGAAGAGATTATCCGGAAGTATCCGGAACAGTGGGTTTGGGTGCATGGGCGGTGGAACACCAGGCCGAAAGGCGAACCATCGCTATACGATTTTCAGTGAGGATGATGATGAGACGAACTGCTAAGGAATTGGCCGAAGCAATTGGCGCAAGGCTGGAAGGCGATGGCTCAGCCGAACTTGGCGGAGTTGCCGCGCCGGAACGTGCGGGAGCGCGCGATTTGATCTATGTGGAGTCCGCGAAGCACGCACAGCGGGCCGCGGCTTCGGC
>WNGK01000465.1_pt1 | contig 41015 bp, 24 predicted proteins | sample 5400601 | NCBI WGS metagenome assembly WNGK01 (sample SAMN13153376, study PRJNA577476) | soil metagenome | isolation source: 60 cm soil or saprolite under Garry oak tree replicate 1 | place: USA:California | collected 2016-06-15 | reverse complement strand
TGTGGGCGGTCACATCCAGATCGCCACGGTCACTCCAGAGAAAGGCTTCTCTTGGATAATTAACCCCATCGCGGGGGCTTGATCGTATGCGCCCTGCCCTCACATTTCCGCATCCTTGTTATCAAGGGATAATTACCAGGGGGATTCTTTCTGTGGAAGGCTGTGGAAAAGGGGCGTTGGCGTCCTCGCTTTTTACTACCTAGCTCAACAATTGGGGAACGTCCCGTCCAGACCGCGGCTTTCCGCTGGGAAATCTTCTTCTTAAAAAAGGAACTCTTTACGGCACCACCGCTGCTGGCGGCGACCTCACTGCGGCCTCAATGGCGGCTGCGGGGTTGTCTTTGCTATCACTCCGTAGCAAGGGACTCAACCCGATGTTTTGCCGTAAAGCTACGGTGAAGCATATTAGAACCGGCCTCATAAATGGTTTTCCCATCGGGCTGTCCGTCCCTCAGGGGCTAAAGCCCGCATTCTTATTGGCCCTGGACGGCACGGCTAAAGGCGTGCCCTACCCAAAACCATTTATCAGACCAGTTCTAGCGGAACGACCTCTTGAGGGATCACAGCTGGTCCACCCTTGAGCCGCTACGAACGAGGCTGCCCCACGCTTCGCGGGATTTTCGAAGCGTGCATTCCACTAAGGTTTGGACACGGGGGCGTCCCAAGGGGGCATAATCCTTCAGCTCGTCTTCTGCACTTTCGTCTTCTATACTACGGTCCGTGTACTGTTCCTCAGTTCGGGTACGGTACCTCAGTTCGTAGCTGGCCTGCTCCATTATTCGTTAGAATTGTCTAATCGAGCGAAACTTTTTGCGAACGACGGGTTTGCAGGTGCTGGGAAGGCAAATCCCCGATTTTCGGAGGGCGGCCATGAAGTGTCCCTGGAAGAGGACGAGCGGGTTGGTATTGTGCTTGGGACTCGCCAGCTGCGGTGGTGGCCAGCCCCAGGGCCGGACAGTGAGCGTGGTTGGTCCGCCGGGCAGCATTTCCGACAGTTTTTATGGAATCCATATCAACAGCCTGGGGGATCCGTGGCCTTTTGTGCCGAACTATGCCTGGCGATCGCTGAGCTCTGCGATTAATTGGCATGAAATCAATACCGCACCCGGGGTTTACGACTGGTCGCGTTTTGACGACTGGATGAACGCGGCGCAGAGCCACAACGCTGAGATACTCTATACGATTTTTGGCACTCCCTCGTGGGCGTCGTCTGGCGGCATTAATTCCGGCAACCCCGACCAGCTTTGCACTGTGATCTTAAACAGCGGTCCCGGAATCTGCGATCCTCCGGTTGATTTGAACAGCGATGGCACAGGCCCGAACACGATTTTTCAGGATTTTATCAAGGCGCTGATGACGCACGTGGGCCCGGGAAAGATCAAGTATTTTGAAATTTGGAATGAGCCCAATATACGTGGGGAATGGAATGGCACCAACGCCCAGTTGGCCCGGTTGGCCCAGGATGTCAGCACAATCGTGAAGAACGCGGATCCGAATGCGAAGATCAGCGGACCTCCGGCTGTCGCGGAGACCGCAAACTATTTTGACACGCTACTGTCAACGACGAATATTGGGCAATACCTCGACGTGGTAGGCTTCCACGGCTATCCCAGTTCGACGGGAATGCCGGAAGATCTGATACCGATGGTCCAAAATTATCAGGTCGCGATGGCCTCGCACGGCGTGCAGAACAAACCGCTGTTTGATACCGAGGGTAGTTGGGGACAACACCAGACTTGCACCGGGAGCTGTCAACAATACTTCACCGCACGGTGGTACCTGATACAAATGTCCATGGGAGTGAACCGGGTCTACTGGTTTGCCTGGGATTTCACGGACACGGGCGATTTTTATAATCCCAATAGCGGGCAACTGACCCTGGCGGGATCGACCGAAGAGATCATCCATGGATGGGCCGCTGGATCGCTATTTGGCGCGATCAGCCAGTCCGGGACCGTATACCAGATCCCCCTCACAAGTGCAGGCGGTGTGGCAGAACTGGCAGTGTGGAACGTGGCTGGGAATAGCACATTTAGTGTGCCCTCGAAGTTTCAAAATTTCCAATATTTCAAGGCAGACGGGAGCTCCGCAACCGCCGGTAGCACGGTCACAATCGGAGTCGCTCCCATCCTCCTCACCGCCTCTCAATAAAAAACTGTCCTCGGCTTCCGATGGGTAGGTCGATTCACCCCTGGGGGCAACCTTTTTAGCGCATCTTTAGCGTATAACTGGATACAAAAAAATCGGAAGAAGGACAGCTCCATAGGCTAGAATGGGACAGCACGAGAACAGGCGTTTTTCCCCCCCGATTTATAGCAGCACGACCTCCTCCAGACAGTAGGCTTGATCGGTTGCATTTCCCTTCTTTTGCGGGGAGAATCCTCCCAATTGAGGTCGCGCGGCGATTTGAGGTTTTTGAAATCCAATGACGAATGACACGCTGAAGATTCTTTATATCGCGGGATCGGGCCGCAGCGGCACGACGATCATGGCGCGGCTCCTGGGGGAAATGCAAGGCTTCGTCAACGTAGGCGAGGCGGCACGGTACCTGTTTGACAGCCCGATGCAGGCTCGCGGCGTTCCCTGTGGGTGCGGGAATCCCGTGCCTGATTGCCCTTTCTGGAAAGAAACGGTGGCGGCGATCCCGCCTGAGCTAGCTGCGTCCGGCGCCGATCTGGTTCGCATGCGCAGGTTTCCTTCCATGCTGATGCGAGGGAAGGACGCCGCCGTCCCTGCAAAATATGGACCGATCATGGCGGCTGTGGGCGAAGTGTATCGCAAGGTGGTGCGCGACACCGGGTGCGAGATTATCGTGGATTCATCGAAGAATCCGGCGAACGCACTCCTGGTAAGTCTGGTCCCGAACGTGGAGTTGCACGTGCTTCACGTCGTACGCAATCCACAGAACGTGGTATCGAGTTGGACCAAGAAAAAAGGATATTTGGCGACGCACTCGCCGGGCAAGGTAATCGCGTGGTGGTGGTCCTACAACATTCTCTCCGAGGCCTTAAAGCTGCGGGCCAAGACGTACCGGCGAGTGAGGTATGAGGATTTCGTCCGTGATCCCCGCGCTCTGCTGCAGCAGGTTGCAATTGACACGGTCGGGCAAGAGCGGCCAATTGCCTTCCTGAACGGAACCGAAGCGACGTTTCATCTGCAGCATGTGCTGGCGGGCAATCCCGACAAACTCGATTCCGGAAAAATCAAAATCGAGGGAGACTCCAAGGTAACTCCAGCGAAGTCGAGGAAGTTGCTGGTCGACCTGCTCACGTTTCCCCTGCAGCTTCGCTATCAGTACATGTTTAAGGGTCATTAGTGCCGCTCGCCAATGTGCAGTAGACCAGTGCCCCGACGCTCTAAATTCCGCAGGCCAAAGACCTCCGTAATGTATCGTATGGTCGGGTTCGGAACTACATTACCTCTAAGACCTACAGTCCGACAGAGGTGGTGTAATGTCCCCCAATTTTTTTCCCTTAACCAGGGCGTCGAGCAATTTCCTCAGGACCTTTTGCGTCTTGCTCGGCATTTCCATTCTCATGGCAGCCTCGGGCTGCAGCATAAATCCGAGTGCTGCACAGAGCATGGACACGAAAGCCTCTTCCCACGGCCTTTCGTTGCAATCACAGGATGGTCTTGCTTTTTATGTCTCTCCGCAAAACGCGGCTTTGAATTCCGGCAACACGCTGCAGTTCGAAGCGTGGGCCGGAAATACTCGTGACAACTCCGCAACCTGGACGTCCAGCATCGGATGGATTTCCAATACTGGCTTGTTCACAGCCCCTTCTGTATCGGCGCACACCGTCGCCACGATCACGGCTACGAGCTCCCACAACCCGGCCACGAGCGCAGCAGTGCGCGTGATGGTTACACCTCGCGACTCGGTTTCGATTGCCGTCTCACCGACCAGCGCCACCCTCAGCTCTGGAGGCAAGCAACAATTCAGCGCGATTCTGACCAATATTGCTGGCGCCGATGTGACGTGGACCACCAGCGCGGGAAGCATCTCAAGCTCCGGCCTGTACGCGGCGCCAATTGTAACCAGCGATACTCTTGCGACGGTGACAGCCACCTTGACGGCTTATCCATCGAAGCAGGCTACGGCCGCGATCGTGGTCACACCAGTGCAGAGCGCGATTTCAGTTTCTGCATCTCCCCTCCAGCCAGCTCTGACTTCGGGACAACATCAGCAGTTCACGGCGACGGTCACCGGCACCAGCAACACAGCGGTAACTTGGTCGGCGGGACAGGGAACAATCTCTACGTCGGGTTTGTACATCGCACCCGTGGTTTCCACCAATATGACCACAAGCGTGACTGCGACCAGCGTAGCGGATCCATCCGCGAAAGCGAGCACAACTGTTGTAATTAGTCCGGCAGCATCGGCTGCACTCACGGTCAAGACGTCTTCATTGCCAAGCGGCGTAGCCTCTGCGGCTTACAACGCTGCTATCGTCGCGTCGGGTGGAACCCAGCCTTACGCCTGGCATGTGGTCGCAGGTAGTCTGCCGGCAGGATTATCGCTTGGGTCCGCGACGGGCACGGTTGCTGGCACGCCGAGCCAGACCGGAGACTTCAGCGTTACCGCTGCAGTGACGGACTCTTCGGTTCCGGCGCAGAGTGCTACCCAGCAATTTTCCTTGACCATCGCATCATCGGGCTCATCGTCAGGAGTCCAGAGTAGTTTCTTCGGAATTCACGTGAACAAAAACAGCAGCCCGTGGCCGAACACCTTAAAATCGACCTTCGGCGGCTTTCGAACACTCAGCAGCGGGGTCAAATGGTCAGATATCAACACCGCTCGGGGAGTGTACGACTGGCCGCGCTTAGATACGTGGCTGGCGAAGGCTGAAGCGGCGGGGCAGGATGTGCTGTATACCGTCTACTACACACCGGCTTGGGCGTCTTCCCAACCCTCCGGGGCATGTACAAATGGGCAACTTGGAGCCGGGGGATGTTACCCTCCGGTGGATTTGAATGCGGACGGAACGGGAACGAATCAGAATTTTAGGGATTTCATAAGCGCCCTGATGAACCATGTCGGGACCGGTAAGATCAAGTACCTCGAGATATGGAACGAACCTAATATCACCGGTGAGTGGGCAGGAACAACACCGCAACTCGTCCGTATGGCTCAAGACGCCGGTGCGGTGGCGAAGGCGATCGATTCAAATGTCCAAATCGTAGGTCCTGCGGAAACTGGCGACGGCACTGGTCTGCATGGGCTGCAAATGAATTGGCTGAACGGATTTCTATCGTCCGGCGGAGGAAACTACGTGGACGTCATAGCCCTCCACGGGTACGTCGTAAATCCGGAAGATGTTTCCACTCGCCTCGCTAACGTAAGAAGCGCGATGGCCGCATACGGGCAACAGAACAAACCCATCTTCGATACCGAAGGAAGTTGGGGAGTTTTCAGCAATCTGACTGACCAAGATCTGCAAGCAGCCTTCGCGGGCCGCTATTTTCTCGTCCAAATTTCCGCCGGGGTAAGCCGGTTATATTGGTTTGGCTGGGACATGACGAATACAGGAGACTTCTACAATCCCTCCACGCATGCCCTCACCAAGGCTGGGATCGCCAACCAGCAGATCTATCAGTGGATGATTGGCGCCTCTCCCGCTGGGAATTGCTCGGCGAGTGGAACCGTCTGGACATGCAATTACACGCGATCCAATGGATACGCTGCCATGGCTGTATGGGACTCGTCACAAACGTGTACGAGTGGCGTCTGCACCACCAGTTTGTTTGCGGTGCCTCCGCAGTTTGTTCAGTACCGCGATCTGACTGGCAAACTCAGCCCCGTGACAAGCTCCCAGATCCCAATTAGTTTGAAGCCGCTTCTGTTTGAAACCAGCAGTGCATGGTGAGGGCGGAGACCAGTGTTCAGTGGCCAGTGATTAGTGGTCAGTGTGCGTGGTCCGTCAGTTCTACGGACGGCGCAAATCTCACATGACGCACTTAAGGACGCTCCTTCATCGGCTGGAGTTCGGGGGATGAGCGGTCCGCTGCGCCGAAAACATCCACGATGAACGGCCCGAGGGCCGGTGGAGCAAGGCCGCTACTGTACTCCGGCGGTTACCGTGGTGGAGTATGACACGCCATTGCTTGTGCCTTTAATTGTGATCGTGTAGTTCCCCGAGGGCGTGCCCGGGGGATGGCTGGTCGAAGAGCCGCCACCGCAGCCAACTCCCGCAGTCAGCATCGCAAACAGGAACAATCCCATAGAGACGATCCTGCGACGGCGGGTGCATGGCAGATTAATCAGAAAGCAGCCACCCAACAGAGCTAAGCTGCTTCCCAGCAACCATCCGAAACCAGTGTGTGGCTTTGCTGAAGCTAATACGCCAGGACCAATCGTGGAAATGGTCAAAGTGGCGGTGGGGCTAGCAGGGGTCACTGACGCTGGCGAAATCGCGCAAGTGAGGCCTGCCACGCCTGATTGGGGCGTGCAGGTAAGACTCACAGTTCCGCTGAAATTGAAGACCGGATTCAGTGTAATCGTGGCCGTGCCCTGGGCTCCGGGGGCGGCGATGCTGACGCGATTCGGATCCGCCCCAAGAGAAAAATCAATCGGCCAGGCATTCACCAAGGCATTGGCATCCACAGAACCGAGGCCGGAGGCTTGATCGTATCCCGTATCCGCCACGAACCCCATGACGCCGCTGCTGGGGCAGTCAGGACTTCCCGCGTTGCATGGAACATTGTTGCTGCCGGTATCGATATCGTGAAACAACTGGGGCGTGCTGGCCGCCAGGTTGTAGAGAGTCTGGTTCACATTGCCTTGCCGGGAATTTGTAGCCTGGTTGATGATTGCAATCATGCCGGCAAACACTGGAGCAGAGACGGAAGTGCCTCCCACAGTGTTCACTTTGTTGTTTGAATCCAGATAGCCGTTGACGCAGGGTTCGTTGGATGCGCCCGAACAAATCAGGTAGGGGTCGTGATTCGAAGATGCGCTGAAGGAAACATCCGGGACATCGCGCATTCCGTCGGCGGGCACATTGGTGCCAATCTGCCATGCGGGTTTTGGAAAGACGGTACTGGCGCCGCCTCCGCCCGCGGAAAGGAAGCCGTTCAAAAGAGTATCGTTCCACACAATCTCCGGAATGTAGCTAATCGCGGATTCGCCGGTCGCACTGTTATTTGCAAGCCAGTACGTGGTTGTTGTGGTGCTGTCGGGGTCTCCGGTAAATTCGGTTCCGCCGACGCCCGTAACTTCAGGAACACTGGCAGGCACATCCACGGCCAGGCCCATTTTGGCCGAAGCGACCTTACCGTCGCAGTCCGCAGCTCCTTCATCGCCAGCTGCGGCGACGATGGTCTGGCCCTGCGCATTCGCCTGTTGAGCCCACTGCTGGACGGTAGTGGCCTCGCTGTTCTGATTCGCCTCACAAGTCCCCTGGTTAATGGCGATCACCGACCCGTAATTCTGATCGATGGCGTATTGCAGTGCGTTGAATGCATTGAAGGTGGGATCGTTGCCGACAAAAACATAAACAATGTTTGCGCCGCGCGCCACGGCTTGCGACCACTCGAGTCCGATGTCGGCGTCAGTGAGGTCTAAGGTGTTTACGGCCGGAACCCCACTGTTGGGCACCTGTTGCTCCACAAAGTTGGTGGAAGTCCGGGCGGGCAAGCCGGCGGCGCTGCGGAAGGCGTCGACATCCGGATAAACGTTGTTGAAGGAGTCGAAAAAAATCTGGGTCTGTCCAATTACCACAATTGTCTGACCGGTGCCGTCAAGCGGGGTGGCCGCCTGATACAGCGGCAGCAAGTCGTAGATGGTGGCAAAATCATCCGGCGTGATGGAGTGAGCGCCTGCGCCACTATTGGTGTAATGGCCTTGGGGCCGCAGGCTGGTGAGATTGCGCACCGCGCGAACCGCGCCGGCAATGGCCGCAGGCGCAGAAACTTCGGTGGCGTTCGAGAAGTGCATCTCGCCATTGATCAGGTAGTAATGGAGTTGTGTGTGAAATACGGCTTCGACCTGGGCGGCGGTCCCGGCAAACGATACCTGGGTACGGCTGCGGGAAACGCGAAGCTGCGTGAATCCCTCAGAGCGCAGCCACGAACTCACTTTCGCGATGTCCTGCGAACTCATCCCGAAACGGTCGGCATACTGCTCCGGAGTCAACCACTTGTGATAGTTGGGAGAGGAGCGGTCTTGCTGCTCGCTAAGTAACACCTCGAGAGCGGACTGCTGAGCCGGGGAAGGCTTGAAGATCAGGGAAACGCCGTTCAGCTGAAGGTTCCCCTCTACCCGCCCTACATCGAATTTAGCTTCACCGAGCGGATGGGCCGAACCTTGAATCGTGATAAAGCGATTCCTGTCGATCGCTAGTGCAATGCGGTTCGTCGGTTGGTCCTGGGCAAAGGAAAAAAGCACTGCGCCCAATGACAAAAATAATATGGCCGCACTCTTACGGAAAAAAGGCATCAAGGGCCTCCCCTTCAATCTTGCGTGACCTTGCTTTCTCCGCCCCTGAAATTTGCGGGCAGGAGTACTCAGGATGTCTCGGCTGACGCCTCTCCCATCCGGCGCAAGCCGGGTGGGTGCGGGGGATCGATAAATAAAAGGAAGAACCACTTATTCTTGCAGCAGGATAGCCCACTTGCATGGGTTCGGCTGGGATGTGACACCCGCGGTAAACTTTCTCAGTCGTCGATGCATGCCTAGCGCCGGGAACGAGGCGGCGCTCCAGGACTTCACGCCTCTCCCGCCCTGCTTTGGTTAGCGAGTCAAGGTCAATTCACGGAATTATACATGACCCGAAGAAGCTCAGGCGTGGCCGTATCGGGCTCGTCGCAGACCCGCAGCAGCAGAGTTTCAAACTAGGAGCACATTGTGATTCCAGAGCGGGTCTGAAGCAACTCTGCAACGCGCTCCCAGAAAATCCCCAGCATTGGACATCCATCCAGGAATCAGAGCATAAGTCTTCACCCTGCCCTTCTGAGTATTCCTTAATTGGGAAACCCGGAAGGACACTGATCAGCGCCCATCCGGCCATCCCAGGTTCGGCCAGTTGTGCACCGGCCCAACCAGCCAGGCCAGTGCACTTCTGGCATCTGTAAAGGGTTTCGACTTACCGCGACAATTGCTCCACAAGAAAACAACAAACATTTCAATTTCGCGAGGTTAATTGATGTTCCCCCACTTCCCCCACTTCATCAATCGTCTACGCCAGGAGTCCCTTTGTACACGCGTTGGCCTGGCCCGTCTTCGGCGGCTCTTAGTGTCTACCACCGTTCTTATGTACGTCGCATGGATTCCTTCACCCGCCAGCGCGCTGACCACTACTGTTTCCGTTTCGCCCATCGCTGCGACGGTTCCTTCTGGTTCAAAACTTAAATTCGCCGCGACAGTAATTAATACCGCCCAGCATCAAGTAATCTGGTCGGCAAGCCGGGGAACAATCTCCAGCACCGGGCTTTTCATTGCGCCAACTGTTTCCGCCCAAACCAGCGCAACGGTTACCGCCACCAGTGTTGCCAACCCGACTATTAAGGCGACTGCTACGGTGACGGTTACGCCAGTGTTGGCCATCGGTACAAGTCCGATGTTGCCAATTTCCAACGGGATTCCCTTCTCCGTGCAGTTGGCGGCTTCGGGGGGCGCGACACCATACACCTGGACGATCAGCGCGGGCACGCTGCCAAGTGGAGTGACTCTCTCCAATACAGGGATCGTTTCTGGGACTACAACACAAACCGGCGTTTTCGGATTTACGGCCCAGATCACGGATTCTTCGTCTCCCAACGAACAGATCTCGACCGCAAACCTGGCCGCTAATGTGCAATCAGTTCCTTCAGCTGTGCCCGCAAGCTTTTTCAATATGAGCATCAACCAGAGACGCAATCCCTGGCCCACGAAAATGGGTGTCAAGCTGGCCGGCGTTCGGTTAATGACCGCTGACATGAAATGGTCGGACATTAACACCGCTCAAGGCGTCTATGACTGGTCGAATTTCGACACGTGGCTGTCGGAGTCCGAAACCAATGGGCAAGATGTGCTCTTCACGGTCTACAACACTCCTGCGTGGGCCTCGACGAATCCGACAGCTTCGTGCGCGGCCACAGTGGGCGGGTGCTACCCTCCGCACGATCTCAATGCAGACGGCACTGGAACCAATCAACACTTCAAGGATTTTATTGGCGCGCTGATCAAACACGCCGGAGTGGGCAAGATCAAGTACCTGGAAATATGGAACGAGCCCAACATTACGACAGAGTGGACAGGGACGATTGCCCAACTAGTACGCATGGCGCAGGACGCTTCCACGGTAGCCAAGGGTATCGATCCAAACATCCTTATCAGTAGTCCCCCAGAGACCGGCGACGGAAAATACAGTCTCTACATGAATTGGCTAGGGACTTTCCTCGCGGCTGGCGGCGGACAGTATGTAGACACTATAGATTTTCACGGTTACGCCTATCATACGGCGGAGGATATCGTAACCCGCATCATCAACTTGCGTGTCATGACAACGGCTTATGGGCAGCAGAACAAGCCGATTTTTGACACGGAAGGAAGTTGGGGTGTCTTCAGTAAGATGACAGACCCAGACCAGCAAGCCGCGTTCGTCGCCCGCCACTTTTTGTTACAGATCGCGCAGCAGGTAAATCGCTTTTATTTCTTTGGTTGGGATTATGGCAATACTGGCGACCTTTACAGTTCAAGCACTGGGAAACTCAATTCTTCCGGCGTCGCCTACCAGCAGATTTATCAGTGGACACTAGGCGCAATTCCGACTGCGCCTTGCGCCTACAATGGAACAGTGTGGACGTGCAGTTTTACCCGATCGAACGGATACCAAGCCCTGGCCGTGTGGAACCCCTCTGAGACGTGCACGAATGGTCTGTGCACAACGAAGGAATTTACGCTGCCGATCGGCTACGTACAGTACCGCAATATCAGCGGCACTCTCACGCCGATTACCGGCACACAACTCCCGGTTGGGCTGAAACCCGTCTTGCTGGAGAACAAGAGCGCCTGGTAGGGGGTACAGACGGGGACATGGCTGGGGAGGTCCGCAGAGAGAACTGAGATTTCAGGGCGCTACATTCGACTGCGCCCGCGGAGTAAAGCGAACGACGCGAGCCTCTCTCAAGCTACTTCTGATCGTCGGGCTTCTGCTCGTCGAGCAAGGGGCGGAGTTCTACTGCCCAGTACCACTCAGGTTTACGATCTGGGGACTAAAGCCAGCGTTATAGGTCAGCGTCAGACCACCCGTGATCGTGCCAGTCATCGTCGGACCGAAAACAACACCTATATTGCACTGGGACTTCGGGGCAAGACTGGCGCCACAGGGGTTCGTGACAGTTGTGGTGGTCGCAAAGTCACCACTAGTCGCGAAATTGATCGCAGCTGTCGTGCTCTGGTTGTTCGTAACCGTGAGCGTCTGTGGAGTACTGTTCGTGCCAACGGTCTGAGCCGCGAAAGACAGGCTGGCCGCGGACAGACTCAATGGCAATACGGCAGAACCATTGAGATTCACAATCTGCGGGCTGACGGAGGAATCGTCTGTAACCGCCACGGAGCCTGCCACGGTCCCAGGGGACAAGGGACTGAAAGTGACTGTGAACGTACAGAAAGCCCCGGCGGACACAGCACCGTTGCAGGGCTTAGTGCCGCCCGGAGCCGCCGAAAATTCATCGCTGGCAGTAATTCCGCTGATGGTGACTGTGCTCGCACTCACGTTCGTTGCGCTTACACTCTTAGCGACACTGGTGGTACCTACGATAGTGTTTGCGAAAGATAGAGTCGCTACAGAGAAAGAGAGCGGACTAGTGCTTCCATTCACTCCCGCCCCGGTGAGCCCGATAAGGACCGGGCTGAAAGCGCCATTATAGGAGGCATTAACGGAGCCCTTGATGGTTCCATTCATGCTGGGGACAAAGGTCACGCCAATCGTGCACTTTCCGTGCGCCGCAAGGCTGGTTCCACATGGAGCAGTCCCATTTCCCACGGCGGCGTAGTCGACGCTGGCGGTGATCGCCAACGTCAAAGGCGTATTGGCATTATTCGTGAGCGTTACCGTCTTCGTGCCATTGTTCGTTCCGACCGTAACATTCCCAAAGTTCAGATTCAGCGGCGAAAAGGTCAGGGGGAGCACCGCGATTCCCGTGATCGGTATCAATTGCGGAGAATTTGGCGCGCTATCCGCCAACGTAATATCGCCCGCATAAGTGCCGGCGAGATTCGGCGTGAAACTCACATTGACGTTGCATTGACCCGAAGGCTGCAGGATGGTGCCGGAACAATTGTCGGATTCGGAAAATCCACCGGTGGCGGAAAGCGAATTAATCGACAAGGCGCCGGCGCCGCTATTCGTTAATGTGATCGAATTCGCGGCGCTGGTCGTTCCCACCGCCTGAGTTCCAAAAGAGAGGCTGGACGGGGAAAGGGTGACCGCAGTTGTGACGCCGGTTCCTGCAAGGCTTGTGATCTGCGGACTGTTCGTGGCCGAGTCGGTTACAGTGATCGTTCCGGACCTCGCGCCCGTGACCGTCGGCGTAAAAGTAACTGTGATGGCGCAAGTTGCACCTGCCGCGAGGCTCGATCCGCAATTGTTCGTCTGGGCGAAATCGCCAGAGGCTGAAATCCCGCTGATGTTCAACCCCGTCGTTTGATTGTTACTGAGAGTGACCAATTGCGAAGGGCTCGTCGTGTTCACCACTTGGCTATTGAAAGTCAGGCTGCCCGGAGACAAGGTGACAAGCGGGATCGCATTTGAACAAGCGGGAAAGTTGAACGATGCGACTCTGGTGTGCCAGTTGCGACTACCAGTCGCCGGTAAATACTCATTCGTGTACCAGAAGGTGCAATCGTCGACGGGATCGACGCTCATGCTGCTGTAGTCGCCCCAGCGGTTGGCACCCACCTCCGAACCTCCACCCTGGAAAATCAGCGTTTCAGTTTCCATAGTGCCGAGCGGATCGGAGGGGACCCTGCCGGTGTAATAAATGGCTGGGTTCATGCTGGCACTGGACTCGCTGTATCCGACGGCAATGTCACCAATGTGATCCATTGCGATGCTGGGCATCCAGCGCCAGTTGCCATCGGGAGAAAATGTCCCTTGCTGGTTGACCACCGGGGTTGCCCCAGGATTCTGTATTTCATACCACCGGATGCCGGCGGGAGTGCCCACGGAATGTGCCACCACAAGCGACTCGTGACCGTCCTGGAAGTGCCGGTAAGCAAGCCGATACATAAGACGATCGCCAAGCGAATCCAGGGTTTGGGTGGTGCCTACCTGGGGTACGCAGACTCCTCCTGCGCAAGCTTGCGAGAATGGGAGAACCGGAATTGCAACGGGCCCGGTGAAAGTTGAATTGCTCGGGGTCACAAAATCGACATGAAATTTCCAAAGGTTCAGGGCATTGGCGCCGAGATTCAAAAGATAGTTTGGCGCGCCGGCGGGCGGGGGATTCGTGCCATCTAGATCTGCCGGAAGCAAACTAGTGGAGGTAGGGCTCGTGGAAAAGCAGATCGAGGTAGCCGCGGCGCCGTTCAGCATCGAGTTGCGGTCTAACGCACACATTGTGCCGCCGCCGTTGCCGAACGTCGACGTTTGCAAATTGATCGTCACGTAATATGCATCCGGCCAGACACCAAGCTTCGGATAATCGGGGAACAGGCTGGTCAGTTGGAAGGCATAGCGATAGAAGCTGCCGGTCGCATCGGAGGTGGTGGAAACGGCAACACACTGGAAGTAGGGTCCGCCGGTCGGTGTCGCGTGCTGAGTCATCACCCAGCGGCCCGCCAGTTTGTCGAACTGAGCGATAACGTCGCCGTTGTTGTTGGTCTCGCACGGCCCGCCGAAGCCGGTCCATAGCTTATTTCCGGCGAGAGGTCCCAGCAGCAAACTGCCAGTAGTTTTGCTGAACACGGCGTAGAAAGTGTTCACCCATTGAACATACTGGGTGGTTCCCACCGCGCCGTTCGTGTCGGGCACCGCCCACCCTGAAAGTGCTGCGGACACGCCATCGAAGTTCAACCCCGAAGAGGTTCCGACTGGGGCGAGAATATCTGCCTGCACGATTGCCGCCGATTGACGCGCGCTGGGACGACGGGTGAGCCTGTCTTCTTTTGTCTCGGTAGCTGTCGCTTCTGAAGTCGTTTTGGCTCTGCCTATTGCACCGTCCATATCGGCCATTTCCGCCGCTTCTTCCTCTTCCGCGGGGGACGTCACCGTACCCAAACCTGCATTTGGATGCGGATCGGCGACCATATCCCGCAGAGGGCGAGAAACATCGTGCTTCACATCCTGGCTGGCCTGAGGACGGGCTTTTCCGGATGCAACTACACGGGGCGAGATTTCGTCGCTAACCTCGAGTCGAATTTCAGATCGAGTCTGTGGCGTCGCAACCGTTGCCGCGCCTGCAAACAGTAGCAGGGCGCCAACGACTCTTACCACTGCCGTCCAACGGCTTAGTTCCCCTGGCATGTAGTTCTCCGAAAGCAACCGTTTCACACTTTTGAAAACTGCGCCGCCGTACTTTCGTACGGCGGCGAATCACCTTTACTGCCCTGTGCCGGTCAGATTAACCGTTTGCGGTCCCGTTGGATCTGGATCGCCAATAGTGATCGTTGCAGTCCTGGTCCCGGTCGCCGCTGGACTGAAGGTCACTGAGATGGTGCAAGATCCTCCGGCTGGAATACTAGGCACGCAATTATTCGTCTGGGCAAACTCCCTGGGATCGGTGCCCGCCAAGGTAATACTAGTAACGCTGAGAGCCGTGCTACCAGCGTTAGTCATGGTCACAGTCTTAGCGCTGCTCGTAGTGCCAACCATCTGTGCCGCAAATGTCAATGACGTGGGCGTGATCGCCACAGCCGTACCTGTTCCGGCGATCAGGCTTGCTTGCTGCCCCTGGCCCGCCGTAAAGGTGCCAAAAATATTCAGTGCGGCTGTAAGTCCACCCGTTTGCAGCGGCTTGAATGTTACGTTCATGGTACATGTCTGTCCTGCGGGAAGACTGCTGCCGCAGGTACCGGCCTGAGAGTAGCTGGTCGGATTGATCCCATTGATCAAGATGCTGCTGATGGTGATGGTAACGCCGCTGAGATTCGTAAACTTAACTGGAATGGACTTGCTGGAAGTGTTCAGCAACTGCGGCTTGAATGTGAGAGTTCGCGGCGAGAGATTGATCGAGATAATTCCCGAGCCGGTCATCCCAAAACCGACCGAAGTTCCGTCGGCGAGAGTTATGACGAACTGACCGGTCTTGGGCCCCATTGAATCCGGCGTGAACGTAACCGAGAAGGCACAACTGGCGCCCGCCGCAAGTGAGGACCCGCAAGTATTGGTCTGTGCGAAATCCGCGCCGTTAGGCCCACCCATGAGCATGCTGCTGATGTTGAGAGTCGAGGTTCCTCCATTTTTCAACGTCAAGGTCTTCGCTGCGCTCACAATCCCGGCCTGTTGGTTCCCCCAGATAAGGAGCGTAGGCGATAGCGTGGTGGTACCTTGAAGCAGGATGGAGATGGTGTTCGAAGAGGACCCAGGCACCGCTAGATCGAGCTTCCCGTCTCCATTGAAGTCACCCACAGCGATCCATCCCGGACCACCATTTGTGGGATACAGATTGGGCGTCTTGAAAGTCCCATCTCCGTTGCCCTGGAGCACGGAAAGGGAATTCTCCGCAAAATTTGCGATCGCCAGGTCAAGTTTTCCATCCGCGTTCAAATCCGACGCGATTATCCACTGAGAATTGAGACCGCTGTTGTAATCAGTGTGAGTTCCGAAGGTTCCGTTGCCGTTTCCCAGCAGGACCGACACTTTGGTAGAAGCGCTGGAAGTGGCAATGTCAAGTTTTCCGTCTTTGTTGAAGTCGCCCACAACTACGGAATTCGGCAATGCGGCCGTGGCAAAATCGCTGTGGCTGGCAAAAGTTCCGTTACCGTTACCCAGCAGCACCGAAACCGTGTTGTCGTTGTTATTCGGAGTGACCAGATCCAGAATGCCGTCTCCATTGAGGTCGCCCACGGCCACTGTTTGCGGGCTCGCACCGGTCGGGTAATCCGCTTTATTGGCAAAGGTTCCGTTGCCGTTCCCCAGCAACACCGAAACTGTGTTGTCATTCGCGTTGGCGACCACGATGTCCAACTTGCCATCGCCATTGAAGTCACCGACGTTCAGGCCAACGGGGTTATTCCCCACAACGAAATCCTGATGGGTCTGGAAGGTGCCGTCTCCGTTTCCGAGCAGAATGGAAACCTCACCCACCCGCTCGACGACTACGGCCAAATCCAATTTGCCATCATTGTTGAAGTCACCCACTACCGCGGCTAACGGACCACCCGCCGCCGTGGCAACACTGGGAAGCGGCGTCTGAAACGTGCCGTCCCCGTTACCCAGGAAAATTGAAACTGTATTCGCATTTCCATTCAGTACAGCCATGTCCTGCTTGCCATCGCCGTTGAAATCGGCGACGACCACCGCTTGCGGGTTCTGACCTGTCGGGATAGTGCTCCGTGTCATCGCGAGTGGGACGATAGTCTTAGTCACGCTAAAGAATGCGACGTTCGAGGTTCCCCCGCCGGGCGCAGGATTCAAAATGGTGACGGAGGCGGTGCGCGCCGTGGCAATATCTGTCGCCAAAATCGACGCCGTTAATTGTGTGCCAGTTACGAAGGTTGTGGCTCGCGCGGTACCGTTCCACATCACGGCAGCGCCGGGTACAAACCCTGTTCCATTGACCGTCAGCACGAACGCCGCTCCGGCGGGCGCCGCGAAATTGGGGATGGTCTGCATGATGGACGGCACGGGATTCTGCGCCCCGGCCATGCCCGTTAGTAAGACAACAATCAAAGCCAGCAAAGCCGGTTTGATCGGGGCGACACACGCGCGTCGTACTGCTGCTGCCGTGTCTAGAAAGTCATTCGAGAATCGAGTCGCGCTTACCTTCATAATTCATCTCCAGTGCGGATCGCCAGTGACTGGCGGGTCTAAGTTTTGTGTTGCCTCTATTGAAACTTGCTTATTTCCCGCCTTGGGGAAGTACGCGGTTGTAAGCACCTATGATCCGAAACTGGCTTCATAAGAGCTTCTATCGAAAAATAAAGCGCCACTCCTGATACCTAAACCGTGGATCGCTTCAGAACACTCAATCTGTACCCACGTAAACTTCGGGCTCGAAACTATTTGTCTTTCTACTCGAACATCCGCAGTCCCAGTAGTTCGAGAGAAACATGCCACGCGAATATCGGGCCAAGTACCAGGTACCTGCGCCACAGCCGCCGTGGTTCCGTTCCCAGGCGAAACAGCCATTCCAATCCGTTCTCCCGCATCCACTTCGGGGCCTGCTTCAACTTCCCGATATTCAGATCGAACGCCGCTCCGATCCCGAACATGACTGGCGATAAGAGCTTGTCGCGATGCTCATACATCCATGTTTCCTGCTTGGGGGTGCTGAGTCCGACCCAGACGACATCGGGGTTCGCCGCGTTGATGTGGCTCACCGCGGCTTGATCTTCCGCAGCCGTCAGAGCCCGGAATGGCGGGCAGTAAGTCCCTACCACCTCAATGCCATAACGCTGCTGCAACTGTCGCGCTAGTTCGTCCGCCACTCCCGGCGCCCCGCCATAAAAAAAATGGCGGTACTTAGCCCCAGTGGCTTGGCAGAAGGATTCCGTCAGTTCCGGACCGTATACGCGCCTCCGCATGTTGTGCCCGTGCCAGCGACCGAGCCATACGAGAGGCATGCCGTCGGCCACAACCAGACCTGCCTCGCGGAGGATGGCGCGGAATCGCGCGTTTCTTCGCGACTCCGAAACCCCATGCATTCCGGTCACCGCAACGTATCGACTCGGTCCGCGCTCCGCGATCCAGCGCTCCACCTGCTCGATGACCTGCGGGATCTGGACCGCATCCACGCGGACACCCAGCACTTTGTAGGAACAGTTCTTTGCAGCCTGAGGCGCTGCATCGGACTCCGAACATCGATAAACCGGCAATCCAAGGTCTGTTGACATGGCGAAACTCGTGAATGTTATTCGGTTATTAAGAACTTCGGGGGAGGGGCTAATGGTTCATCTCACCTCGGCGAGAACCGGCGAGGCCGCAGATGCATATTTTGGCGACTTGCGAACTTCCGATTCGATCCACCGGTAGGTGACCGCCAGGCCCTGCTCCAGCCGGATGGACGGTTCCCATCCCAGCACGCGGCGCAACATTGAGTTGTCACTATTGCGGCCACGGACTCCCTGCGGCCCGCTGAGGTTGTGCACTTTGTTCAACTTCTTATCCGCAATCTTCGCGATCATGTCGACCAAACCGTTGATGGTCACCAACTCGTCCGTGCCCAGGTTGAGTGCGTCACGGCAATCGGAAGCCATGATTCGGATCAGCCCCTCGACGCAGTCGTCCACGTACATGAACGAGCGAGTCTGCTCACCGTCGCCCCACACTTCAATCTGTCCGCCATTCTGGGCCAACGCCACCTTGCGCGAGATCGCGGCGGGAGCTTTTTCCTTGCCGCCGTCGTAAGTCCCCAGCGGGCCATACACATTGTGGAATCGCACAATTCGCGTCTCGAAGCCGTAGTCCTTAAAGTAGTAGCGACAAAGCTCCTCGGCGAACAGCTTCTCCCAGCCATAGCCGGGCTCGGGATCGGCCGGGAATGCATCCGCTTCGCACAGGGGAGTGACTTCCGGATTTTTCTGCTTGCTCTGCGCATACACGCAAGCGGACGAGGAAAACAGGAAGCGCTTCACCTCATTCTGACGGGCTGCCTCGAGCATTTGCGCATTAATCAGGATGTTATTCCGGCTGATATCGGCATGGAAAGCGGTGATATAGCCAATGCCTCCCATATCGGCTGCAAGGTTGTAGACCTCGTCGATGCCGCCGCGAGTGGCGAGCAGGCAGTTATCGGCTTTGCGCAGGTCGAGAATTTCGAACTGATCCGCGGCGCTGGCTTCGTATTCTGGGTACTTGATGTCCACACCCCGAACCCAGTGTCCGTCGGCTTTAAGCCGCCCGACAAGATGATGCCCGATGAATCCTCCTGCACCTGTTACCAGTATCCGTTTACGCGTGTTCATGTCCCCATTTCCTTTCCCGAAGTTGTCGAGCGAATTTGAACAGTTCCCTGGGAGGGCGCCTGGTCGTCCGCATTTCCAAGTACATCAAGAAGCCACCAGCGTTCTTGCCACCGCTTGCGGGATTGCCGCCTTTGACAGCACAAAATTTTCGATTACAAGCGCATCAATACCAGAGCAGAAATAACTGCGCACCGCATCTTGCGGCCGCGCCACCAGCGGCTCGCCAGCCATATTGAAGGAGGTATTCAGCAACAACGGCGCGGGCGCGTGTTCACCGAAGCGTTTCAGCAGCTTCCAGAAGATCGGATTGCTCTTGCGCTCGACCACGTGCAGGCGAATGCGGTCGCCTGGCAAACAGAAGCCTCGGGGAACCGCATCGGCGTCGGGACGAACCCTCCCCAAAGAATTCATGGAGCGGCACAGATCTGAACATTCGAAGTAGCGCGAACAATCTTCTTCCGGCACCGAGATCGCAAACGGACGGAACCACTCCCGGTGCTTGATATAGTCGTTCAAATTCTCCTTCACATACTCAGCCCAGGGTGAGGCCAGCAAGCTGCGATTTCCGAGCGCCCGCGGCCCGAATTCCGTTGCTCCCTGGAACCACCCCACTATCTTTCCCGCTTCGAGTAACTGGATCGTCGTGTCCACGGTTCGGTCTGAGGTATTCGGAATCGTGTATCGCGCCTTCGAATTGTCCAACACGTCTTTCACATCGTGGCGTCCGTAGGAAGGCCCCCAGTAACTCGCCGTCTCGGCGTCCTGCCGAGGCTGGCCTTGCACCTGGTGCCATGCCAGTAAAGCGGCCCCAACCGCGCAACCAGAATTCCCAGGGGCTGGCGGCACGAACACATTTCCCATCCCAAGTTGTCTTTCCACCTCAGATACCAGGAGCACATTTTGGAACAGGCCGCCGCCCAGGCAGATTTCCTGAACCGCCTGTTGTTTGCAGAAATGCCTGAGCAGATCCACAACGATTTCGGTGCAGGCCTCTTGCAGGCTGCTGGCCAGGGAGCTCGCCTGGTCGTCGCTCGGTTTCGTCACGCCTGCTGGCAACCCTAGTAGACGATGGAGCTTGCCCGAAAGCGCAAGCCGGCCGGTCACACCGTATTGCAGAAAGCTAGAATTCAGCCGCGGCAAGACACTGCGCGGATTCCGCAACATATTCAGAAACACCTGCTTGAATACTGGTTCGCCTTTCAGGCTGAGCCATTGCGTCTTATGCTCTTCTTTTCGAGGAATGAAGCCCAGCAACTCGGTGACCTGGGAGTACACCCATGCGAGCGAGTGCGGGAAGGCAATCGTTTCCAGCACCCTGATCTGCGTTCCCTCCCCGATTGCCACCATGACGGATTGACCGTCGCCATCTTCGTCCATAGTGACGATGAGTGCCCGTTCGAAAGCCGACCTATAGAAGGCGTTGGCGGCGTAACCCAGATGATGCTCGAAGTTCAGGTGCCGGCAGGGTGATGTGCCGTTCTGGTGGTGCAAGATTCGCAGGTTGCTCAAATCCCGAGCCAGCCCGCCCAACTCGTTTGCCTCGTAATACGCGCCCGCAATCGGCGAAAACGCGGAGCTAGCCGCCGCGCCCCAGGAGCGCCGCGCCCAGCCCTTAAGCGGCCGCGTCGAAACCGCAATCGCGTCGAGGTCATGCCATGTAGCTCCGGCTTTCTCCAGGCAGAACTGGATGGCAGTCTCCGGCAAACCCCGCGTATCGGAGCGCGCCAATTTGGCCTCTTCCACCGCCGCGATGATCTTGCCATCTTCGAGCAGCGCTGCCGAACTGTCATGCCGGAACGACGATAATCCTAGAATCCGCATAGAATCCTTGACCTGAAAACGGTATTGACAAAGCCGCGCAAGCTAATCGCCATCTCCAGCGTAGGTTGGGATCGCTTGCATGCCTGCCAGTAAGGGACTGTTGCGTGACAGAAATTCAATGTGCCCGCATTTATTGCATTCGAGCATTACCTGTGAGTGCCCCACGCCATAGGGCAGGAAGCTCGAGAGCAGGAAGAGATACCCCTGGATCTCGGCGTCACAGCGAAGACAGCTTGCTTTCATAAGGCACCTCGAGGGACTGACTGGTTGCCGGTTCCAGTAGCTGACATTTCAACCACTGGGATAGTTCTTATGGGGAATGCTTCTTGAGGAGAAGGGGTGGTTGTCTCGACGTCACCCGCGGCCTTCTGAACCGGGCGGGAGGCTGAAGCGTCACGGTATCGCTTGACTCTGCGATAGTTTCTCAATAACCACAAGGGCGCATGACAATAGAGGTGAAGCACGGATTGATCGAAGATGCGCAACGAACGATAGCGTAGCCGATCGAACCCACGCTCAAGCCAGGACGCGGTTGCCAAGTTTCGCGAGTCGAAAACTGGAACCGCTGGCCAATTTCCACCATATTCTTCATGCCAGAACCCAATGTAACGTTCGATCTTGTTCTTGAGGCGGCGGGACAGAACTTCCGCGTTCTCACGCGATGGATCGATCTTGGCGCCTTTCACCATCGCATGATGTTCGGCGGAGTAAATTGCGGAACGGTCGGCGTTGTTCAACGAGGCCATCCTGGAATCGAACGCGATTCCCAGGAACCTGCAAACCTGCATCATCGCCGCTCCAGGATCCTTTACCATCTCTTCGTACTGAATCTGGTGCAGGGCAACGCCGCGGGACTGCAGCATGTCGCATTGTTTCTTCAACTCCCGGCACCCGAGAATGGCGCGCAAGGGCATGCCGGTTTTCCGGAACCATGATGATTTTTCTCCCGCGCGGATGATGCTTCTGACAATGTCCCGAGGGTCTCGCCAAATAACGATGAATCGGGCTGTCGGAAACGTCTCGGCCAGTTTCGTCATGGAATCGTAGTAATTAGGGGACTTACATCCCCAAATCGCCAGTCCGGCATACTTCTTGTAAATCGCTTTCGTCGCCGACGGAATGTCCGTGACATTCTCAGGAATCGCGTTCACGTCAATATTGTGGCGTCGGGGTGCTCCATTCCAGAAATCCCAGCGTTCCACCCAGTCCAGTTTGGGTTTGCCATTCTTGAACAAGGGCCACAACAGCGGGAGATCGCCTTCATACAACAGCGCTATCTGCGGGTTCTGGTTTAACAGGGCATACAGCAGGGACGTCCCCGAGCGCCAAATACCCACCACGAACAGCGGACCTGAATTTGACTCGTGCGTCACAACCTGTCTCCTTTTAAATCTGTTCGCACTATGGCTGCTTCGGCCCGGAATTGACGGGAACGGCATTGACGGTAACAGCGGCAGCCCGTGAATTGCCGCTTCCAGACTGGCAAACCGCAGCGTAGGAATTCAGCCCCCGCACCGTAGACGCGAGCTGCTGTGCAATCAATGCGTGTCCCAACGCTGTGGGATGAACGTGATCCATGAACATTGTCTTTCGATTTTGTGACCGCATTACGTCGATCATGTTCACCAGCGGAACATGGTTGGTCTGAGCAAATTCCACCATCGCCTTCTGATAGGGGTGCTCCGGCCCAATTTCTTCTTCCGACCCGAGGAGGAGCAAGATCAGTGGGACGTTGCGCGCGTCTGCGGCCGCCTTGGCTTCTTCCAGACCCCGAGTGAAATGAGAAACGTCGAGATCCGGGTGCTCCTTGGCTGTATTCCAGGACCCTTGCATCAACAATTCGCGGAGGCGGTAATATACGAGCTCCCGCAGCAGATCCTCGATTAAAAAGTTGTAGATCGCGCTCCGACGTGCGATCGACTTGAGTTCCACCCGCCGCAGGAATTTCTGCCGCTCAGCTCCCTGAAGTTCGGGCAGCCGCTCGAAGCCGGTGTTGAAGCTGTAGGCCACGACCACCGCATCGGGCTGGTAGTTGTCTTCCAGCACCTTCTTCATGCGTTCCACGACTAGTGCATTCGGATAAGCATTCACTCCCGCAGAGATCACCTGGAACTTCGGACCCGGACAACCTTGCGCGTTCAGCAAAGTCTCGAGCGCACCGCTATAGGTAGAATCGTCGCCCACTCCCCAGCCCATCGTGACCGAGTCGCCAAAGGCAAAGATCCGGTACACGCCGGGGTGGGCGGTTCCCAGCAACTGGCGATAGCGAAATCCCTGCTCGCTGATCGTGATCGGCTGATGGTTGGTCTCGGTGACCTTATGCGATCCAGCTCTTGGCACCCACAACAACCGCTGATCAGGCCGATAAATTACGTACGAGCCATACCCAAAGGGACGCAATCCGACCTCAAAGAGGAGAACGATCGCCAGCAGCCAGAGCACTGCCTTTCCTAGTCTCTTCAACCCTCCCTGCGGGGCCGCCACAGAGTCCGTTGGCGTCAACGTATCAGGCGCAGACACAGGCATTCATGACCCTTTCATAAATGTCGACAAGCATTTCGTAGTTGCGCGCAGCGGTGTACCGCGTTTCGAACTCGCGGCGCGCGGCGCATCCCATCGCGTCGGTTTCTGGGGCGTGATTCCATGCCCACTGGACTTTGGCTGCAAGATCATCCGCATCTCCGGAATTGAAGTGCACTCCGGTCAAACCATCTGTCACGATCTCCTGCATGGATCCCAGGCGAGAACAGATCACCGGAAGCCCACAGGCGAACGCTTCCACAATGGTCATGGGAAAACCTTCATACCATTCGCTCGGAAACACGAGAAAGCGGGCATTTTTCATTGCATCCAGCGTGTCCTGCCGGGACAGGCGGCCGCGGTAAAGAATATTGGTGAGCCCCTGACGAGCTATCTCCGATTCCATCTGCAAACGGAAGGGTCCATCACCCGCGATGACCAGCGGCACAGGTTCGGCAAGCCGCTGCCAAGCCGCCAGCATGGTGGGAATCCCTTTCAGATCTGCCAGTCGCCCGACGAATAAGGCATATTCACCTCGCGTGGTGCGGCGGCCCGGATCTTTCAGCATGAAATTGGGCTTAACCACAACCTTCTCAGCAGGCAGGCCACCGCTGATCATCTTCTCGCGCGCAAATTCCGTCAGCGTAACGTAGCAATCCACCATTTCCGTCCAAGTATTCCGGCTGCGATGTGTCTGAATCATCGCCGCCAGAGCGGCCGTGCCTAGCCGGGAGTTGCGATAGCAGCCGTAGCGAACTCCCTGCCAGGGACCGCGATCCAGGCATTCCTCGCAGACGTGACCGTCCCGATAAAACGTAGCCGCCGGACAAATGAGACGGTAGTTATGGATTGTCTGCACCACCGGCACCTCAGCTTCCCGACAGGCGTAGTAGAGGGAGGGAGAAATAGCAGGAAAAAAGTTGTGGACATGAACCACATCCGGCTTTTCCTCGCGCAATATTTCTCCGAATTGTGTGTGACTGCGCTTGGACCAAATCGAATTCAACGCAACATCGAACTTCTGCTTCAGCCCTTGTGGATTACTCGCTGGTTCGGTAATCATTCTGACCGCGCAGCCATGATCGCTCAGCAGTTGAGCTTCGGCTTCGAAGACTTCGTCTTCTCCGCCGCGTTGCTGGTACCGGTTATGGACTGCAACGATCTTCAATGACATACGCACTTTCCCGAATTCACGTTTACTGTCCCACCCCTACGGGCTCGAGGTAGGTCCCCAGGGACCGGCGAGGTTCCCGAGCCAAAGCTCCGGCCCTAATCCGGCGCCGCAGCATCTCTGCGTACCCGAGCACTACAAAAAACAGCAGCGGAGCATGCCAGATCAGCTCCACATTGAAGAAGGAATGCAAGGTCAGAAGTCCCATCACGCCGAGGCCTTCGATCGCGTACTGTTGCTCGTTCGCGGAAAATAGAGGGTTACGCACAGCGCGGATCAGGAACCACCAAGTTCCTACCAACGCAATGAGAACCGGGAGCACTCCCCAGATTCCGGTGCCGACGATGATTTCCATCAGGTCGCTATGGATTGCGCCATTGTTCAGACGCAGCTTGGCGAGCACGGCAAATTTTCCGCCGGCATAGGCGCCCAGCCCCGTGAACGGATGCTGAAGAAACTGCTGCCAGGCGAATGCCCACCATTCCATCCGTCCGGTCAGCGACATAAACTCTTTCTCGCTTTGGTCTCGTTGCAGATACGTCAACACCGCCGGCCCCAGACTGGTGAACACCAGCGTCAGAGTTCCGCCCAAAGTGAGCAATCCGGCGGTCACCCAGCGACGCATAAAAAACAGTACGACCATCATGCCGAGCAGTAGACCGCCGATCGTATTGCGCGTCTGCGAAAAGAAAAGCGAGACGCCTCCAAAAATGAACAGCACGCTATACCACGATCGATCTTTTTTTCTGCCGCTGATTGTAAGGAGGCGGCAGAAGGCGACCAGTGCCAGCAGGGCACCGGTTTCTCCCACAGCGTTGTAGGGTACGATCGGAAACACTCCCTCCAGCCGGCCGTTCACCCAGGCGTCCGACGGCCAAACCATCGTGCCCAACCAGGCTGAAACCAGTTCCGCTCCGTAGAGAATCCACGTCCAATCCAGCAATGTCGTGTACGTTTCAACCGAATCGACGCTGGCCAGGATCGCAGCCAGCAACCCTGCGTCAAAAAGGAACTCGATTGACTTGTAGGCAGTCCATGCCGGATAAACTGACCAAATGGTCGTGGCAAAACAGATTAAGGAAAAGATCGCCATCCACTTAGGCAGGCCGGTAAACAAATCACGCAGCCAGTTGGGCCTTTTCAGAACCAGTCGAACCACCAGGACCAGCATGACAATGCCTTCCGGTCCGACGCGCAACATAGCCCAGGCATCAAGCGGTGCAGACGCGACTTCGCTGGCATTGCGGGCAAAACGGAAAACCAGCGCGCTGCAAGCGATCAGAGCCCACATCCAGTGCCACCAGGCCAGCTGTTTTCTCAACACCGTCAGCTTGCGGACACCCTGAAGCGCGCCTGTAATTCCAAGCGCGCCAGCAGGGATCGCAAGCAACAGAATCAACGCCACTCCGGGTGCCCCCAATTTCGGCACACGATCAGCGATTGACATTATGGCGATGCTGCTCAAAATACCGAAAACCACAAAGGCGAAGAGCAGCCAGCCCCGTCGCTGTACCGACGGCGTGGCGGCTGCGCTTCCGTAATTTTCGCTATTGTTCATCGACAGAGACATGGCCTTCAACGTTGATCAGATTCGTCGCTACACCTTATCGATCACGAAGTTTTCCAGTACCAGCGAATCCATTTCGCTCCTCGAGAATGTACTGAAGGCATTCGCCGGAGTGTTCACAATCGGCTCCCCCCGCAAGTTGAAGGAAGTATTCAACACTACCGGCACTCCCGTGGCTTGGCCGAAGCGCTTGATCAGGTTGTAGTACCGGGGGCTCTGGTCCTGGAATACGGTCTGCAGGCGCCCCGTTCCATCTATGTGCGTGATTGCCGGCAGCACCTCCCGCTTGTTCTCCTTCACCGGCACCACGTACAGCATGTAGCGCGCCGGAGAATGTTTCGCAGCATTCGGCAGATCGAAGTACTCTTCCGCATGCTCTGCCAATATCGAGGGAGCAAACGGACGATAGGGTTCGCGGAACTTAATCTTCGAGTTCACGATCGCTTTCATTTCCGGGTTGCGCGGATCGGCGAGGATGCTCCGGCTTCCGAGCGCCCGCGGACCCCACTCGAACCTGTCTTGCGACCAGCCCACCACCTTGGCATTGGTGAGGCGGTCGACTACGGCGTCCAGTAACTTGTCTTCAGAGTCGTATCTCTTGAAGGGAATGTTGTTCTGTGTGAGGAAATCCGAAATCTCATGGTCGGAGTTGGATCGTCCCCAGTAGGCGTGTTGCATGGTGAAATTGCGCGGCTTTCCCAGTAGCGAGTTCCATGCCCATAAAGCCGCTCCCAGCGCACCGCCGCCGTCTCCCGCGGCCGGTTGCACATACAGCTCTTCGAACGGGGTTTCCTGTAGAATCCGCGTGTTGGCGACGCTATTCAAACCTACTCCGCCGGCAATGCATAACCGCTTCATGCCGGTGGCGCGATGAACGTTGTTGGCCATGCCTACCAGCAACTCTTCGGTCACCTTCTGAATGCTGGCCGCAATGTCAGCGTAATGCTGATTCAGTCTGCACAATGCTTTGTAGTTCGACGGCGGGTCTCCGAAATAGCTCGGGAATCCGGAGGCCTCGGTGAAAAACTGCAGATTGCTTGGACGAGAATCGCCAAAAAGCTGCGCGAACTTGCGGTTATAGGTTTTCTCCGTGGAGTGATGGAACGAGAAATAATCCATGTCCAGAGAGAATGAGCCATCCTGGTTTTGCTGGACCACCTTCCACACTTTGTCCATGTAGCGGGGCACTCCGTAAGGAGCCATGCCCATGACCTTGTACTCGCCCTCATTGACCTCGAATCCCAAGAACGCGGTGAAGGCGCTGTAAAGCAATCCCAGAGAGTGCGGGAACTCCATTTGCTTCAACAGCCGGATGTCGGTGCCACGGCCGACGCCGTAGGTCCCCGTCACCCATTCGCCCACGCCGTCCACCGTAAGGATGGCCGCTTCATCGAAAGGCGAGCATAGGAACGCGCTTGCCGCATGGGACAGATGGTGCTCGGAAAACAGGATCTTATCCTTCGAGATCCCCAGTTCCGATTGCAGCGTCGTTGCCACCCACAGTTTGTCGATCATCCAACTGATCATCGACTCGCGGAAAACCTTCCACGACTGCGGATAGGTCTGCAGAACGCTCATCAGAATGCGGTCCAGTTTGCGGAACGGCTTCTCGAAGAAGACCACATAGTCGAGGTCTGCGCCGCGGACTCCAACCGAATCCAGGCAGAACTGGATCGCCTTGCGCGGATAGCCATAGTCGTGCTTGATACGTGAGAAACGTTCCTCTTCGGCGGCGGCCACTAACACACCGTCGCGTAGCAGGACTGCCGCCGCATCATGGTAATAGCAAGAGATACCTAGGATGTTCATTGGCCTTATTGCCTTCTGGCCCACTGCAAATCCGTGGGTTCGGTGGGATGATCCAGCCATTCTGTAGGACGCCGCTTGATCCTCAAGGGATCAGAAAACAAGCGGGCGGCCAACCCAAACGGCATGACCAGCACGCCGTAGAAAATTGTGAGTATTACCCGCGCTTGGAAATTACCTATCTTGTGGGCAATTGCTTTCCAGGCGGTCCATGCGCGTTTCAGCACTGACAGCATTGCGGTCTCCTTAGAACAGCGTGTAGATAAATGGAGCGATTGCCGAGCTTTGCGCCAATACGATCAATGCGCCGATCAAAAACAGGCATACCATCATGGGCACGAGCCACCATCGTTTTCTGCTCCAGAAAAACGACATCAACTCACCCGCAACCCCCAAGTTTCGTGCGGCATCTCGAATCATCTTCATTGCTTTGTCTCCGTGATTTGTTTTGAAGAAATTATTTTGCTGCCACTCTCCGCCGAATGGTTCGCGGCCATTGCCTGTCCACTTCCCACCGCCGGAGGCAACAACTGGTGTTGCTCAAGTTTTTGAACAATTGCTTCTGCGCTCGCTCTGTGTCCCATTGCTGAAAAGTGCGGATCGCAGGTGAACGAGAAATAGGGCCATTGCAAGCCATGCTCGTCTCGATAGGACCGCAAGTATGGAGCTATGAAATCGAACGAAATCTGGTTCCGCTCGGCGATACTCTGTATGCGCTCTTCCGGTTTGAAGGGGCTGAACTCGCCGGGCACCTGACCCACTTGCTTGATCATCCGCGCGCGCCATTGCGGATCGATGTCGGCAAAATCCGGCCAGGCGACCAGCATGAATCTTGAGCCATCCTGGGCAACGGTGTCTCGCATGAGGGTCATGACTTTTTCCGTGGTCAGCCAGGCTTGATTCCACTCGGCGTCAAGCGGATCTCCGTAGGTGCCAAAGTAGATCGGAATGCCCTTCCATTTGTTCGGTGAAAAATCGACGGTTAGCCACATTCGTTCGAGGTAGTAGGTCAGCACGGAATGGCGTTCCAAATAGGAACGAACGCTGCCGAAGGTCCGGGGTTCCACCGCCCGGAGCGAAAGCTTTCCGTCCGGTCCAAGGTCGTAATAGGGCGAATACCAGGTGTGGATTCCGTACGATTTTGGCTGCAGAGTCGAGGAATTGTTCATCACGTCATTCCACGAAAACATAACCAGAACCAGGTCAGGATGAAACTGGCGCACTTTCTCTTTGTACATAACCAGTTCCTGCGTCGTTCCGATCCCCTCGACTGCGAAGTTCAGGACTGAAACATTCTTGTAACCTTTGGCGGCCAACAACCGTTCCATTTGCCGGTTTACCACTTCTTCCGGCTTCACTTGCACCGCTTCCACAGCGGAATCTCCCAACATCGCGATGCGAAATTCCCCTGGACTCTTCTCCAGCGTGCGCTCGCGGTCCCGCATGCCCCACCGGTTCGTCACGACTTCACCGGCGAAGCAGCCGCGATGATGAGTGACATTCATGTCGGGCATCAGGGAAAGTCCGACTTCGGGATCGTACTGGCGAAATGGAGCGCTCTTATACGAACCCAGGGGCAACACCCGCAACAAACATTCCCCCATGATCGCGATCGAAAACACCATCACCAATGCGTATAGGCTTCCGAACAAAATCCTTTTGTGCCACGGGAGCCGCTGCGGATCAATCGGCTTGTCTTGGATTTGAGTGGTAGCCATGTCCTCGGTCCGGAATCTGCTTCAAGCAAAACAGTGAGGTCAACGACCACACTCAGATCTCAATCCATTTCTATTTCGGAATGTGACCGCGTTAGATCGTTCGCATTAGCGGTGACGGTTACCGCAACCGTCGACTGGGGGAGAATCAGTATTTAGGGGGACCTGCGCCGTTCACTTGAATATGTCATTCAAGTGGTACGCGGTCAAGGAGACCTTCGACTCTAGGCAAAACTACTGTTAATGATTCACCATCTGTATTATCATCAAGTTATCTGCCTTCTTTCAAGGCTTGCAACACCCCATAATAGGCTGGTTTTTTATTGTAATTATCGTCGAACAAGAGTGGATTGGCATCGGTCAGGTCGTCGCGCTCTCGCAACCAAGAATACTTGTCAGTGACCCCGAAAATTGTGATGGAGGTGCAATTTGGATCATGTACGCAGGTACGCACAACGTTGTAATAAACTTGTTTTTGGTTGGCATAAGGATCGGGAAAAGCTTCGCGGGAACCCTGGTAAACGTCGAGTTCGGTAATGTGCACCTCGACTCCCAATTTTTTTACTCCCTCCAGAAAATATTTAAATTCCTCAATGTAGTCCGCATGCAGGAGTTGAGCCTGAAGGTGCATCTCGGTGCCGGCTACGTCGATCGGCACACCTTGTGACTTCAGCTTCTTAATCAATGCGAGGAAGTTGTCCACCCGGGATCGATCGAGTCCTGCCTGTCCAAAAGTGTCGTTCAATACGAGTTGCGTATTCGGAAACGCTTCTTTCGCATAACGGAAAGCTTTCGCGATCACTTCTTCGTCGCCCAGGATTCTTGACCAGCAGCGATTGTGGCCCGGAGCCGTCGGTTCGTTCACCACATCCCACGCGAAGTAGTTGTCGGAGCCGTGTTGGAGCAGCGTCTGGATATACTTCTTCATCGCCTGGTCCAGCGAATTGGCGGACCAGCCGCCACAATCAAAACCGTTGAAACGGAGCCACGGGGCTGCCTCTGCGTTGCGATAGATCAGCGTCGTCCCAAACAATTTCATGTTGTGTTGTTTGGCAAAGGCAATATCGCGATCCATGGTGCCGAAGTCAAACCGGTCTTGCTGCGGCTCGGTAAACCGCATTGGGATGATCGAAACCGCCCGGTTGAACTCTCTGCCAACGGTTTCTCGAAACCGCGTATCCTGGCTCCAATACCGGCCCTGGATGGCGCTGCCAATCCCGATGCCGAGCTTGTCGGCATATTGGCGCAGGGTTTCGCTCTCTTCTGGCGTGCCGGGTGCAGCGGAAGATCCCGGGGTGAGCAGTCCGATCGCAAGCAATGCCCAAAGCAGCCGGCTTCTCATGACAGTTTGACCTAGTTACATCCCGGAAACTTGAATGCGAAGATTCTTGTATTCCATGTCCCGTTTCCGGTTGTCTTGTAGTACTCGTTGGTGTACCAGAATGTGCAATCGTTCACGGGATCGATTGACATGCTGCTATAGTCGCCCCAATTATTGCTTCCGGTTTGGATTCCGGTACCGGCAATAATAGTCGCCTCCGCTTCCAGTTTGCCCAGCCCATCGCTGGGCACGCGTCCGGCGAAACGAAGTCCTGGGTTTACGCTCTTGCCGGAGACGCTGTAGCCGACCGCGATGTCTCCAACTTTGTCCATACCAATGCTGGCCAGCCAACGGTACGTAGTAGTGTCCGGCACAAAATTGCCGGTCTGGAAGACGACCGGCGGGCTGCCGCCCGGGTTTTGAATCTCATACCACCGAATTCCTACGGTTCCAGATCCAGTCGCGTAGGAATGGGATACGACCATTGATTCATGGGTTCCGAAATTGCGATAAGCCAGGCGGTACATCAAGCGGTCCCCAAGAGAATCCAACAGTTGCGTGGTTCCTGGTTGCGGGATGCAAACTCCTCCTCTACAAGCCTGTTGGAAATTAGCCACTTTGATGTTTGTGGGGCCCGTTACACTCGAATTCGCCGGATGTACCCAGTCAACGTGAAACTTCCACAGGTTCAGCGAGCCGGCACCAAGCGCAAGCAAGTAGTTGGGCGCACCGGAAGGAGGTGGCGTTGCTCCATCGAGATCAGAGGGCAGCAAGCTGAAAGCGTTGCTGCTCATGCTGAAGCACTGCGCGGTTGCGGCAGTGCCGGCGAGCATGGCGCTGCGGTTCAGCGCGCAAGCCAACCCGCCTATCCACGCGAATGTGGTGGGATTCTGCTGGTTGATCGTAATGTAATAAGCGTCTGGCCAAACTCCAAGCTTTGGGTAATCAGGATAGTTATTGGTGAGCACGAACGCATAGCGGTGCCAGCTTCCGGTGGCATCCGAGGTGGCCGATACAGCTATGCACTGGTAAAAGGGGCCGCCGGGTTGCACGGCGCGCTGCGACATGATCCACCGTCCCGCCCCTTTGTCATATTGCGCAATGATGTCGCCGCCGTTGCTGGTTTGGCACAGTCCCCCGAAACCGCTAAAAATGCTGCTTCCCTGCACGGGGCCAAAGATCTTCGCTCCCGTACTCTTGCTGTAGACGGCGTACTGTGTATTCACCCACTGCACAAATTGGGTTGCACCCACCGCACCGTTAGTATCTGGAGATGACCACCCGGTGTGCGAAATACCGTCAAAATTGTGCACTGTCGTCAGCGTTGCGGGTTGCGCAGTGGAACTCAAAGCCTGGTCTGCAGGCGGAGCGGTCGCAGAGTTCTCCGCACCCTGTTGATTGGCCGTGTCGTGATAAGCCGCCGGGAACATATCGCGCAACGGCAGCGAGGTATCGTGACGGTACTCGTAAACAACCTCAGCCGAGGGTACTGCGCTTTGCCCCAATGCATACCCCGCGCACAGCAGACCGCCACAGAATACGGCCGCGATCGCGGTAGCCACTTTTATCGCATTCGACTTCATTAGTTTATGTCCTCGTGGCGCTGTTAGGAATCTGCTAAGGGTTCGGTTACGGGCCAATGTTTCGATGGTTGCGAAATTGGAATCAGGGAGCGCTATGCAGGATCCGTCTGAGGTTCTGTATTTATCGGGTCACTACCTGCCGAAACTTTCCGGTTCAGAAGGTAAAGTGTGATCAGGAATGCAGCGACATTCGCCAGCACAATGCTCCAGACTACTCCAACCAACCCGTAGGACCGTGTTAGGGGAACACCGATCGCCAACGAAAGTACACTAGCGGCAAGCCGTGCATAGAAAATCGATGCCGGCGACTCCATGGCGCGAAGAACCGTGGCTGGCCCAAAGGCCGCACTGGAAAGCAACGTCTCAAGCCCGACCAGAGGAATCAGATACGCGACTTCCAAATACTTGCCGCCATACAGCAAATGAAATGCTGGAACCCTGAGCGGAATCACTATCGCCCAGTAAAGGATCGCACCCCCGGTATAAAGAGCGGTGAGCCTGTGATTGAGACGCGACGCACCTGCGATTCCTTCTCGCAATTGAACTCTGGCGGCCCATGGAAGCAGGAGGCTGGAAAGAGCGGTATAGGTTTGCTCCAGCGGCAAGGCCAGATTCATCAGAGCTCGCAATTCGCCAGCCTGGGCCATCCCCGAAAACACGCTGAGCAAGGGGTAATACATATAAAAGGGAATCCAGGTGGCGAAGGAACTGGCGAGAGCCCACCGCCCATAGTCCCAGTGACGGCGGCACGCCTCGGCGAATCTTGGTCCGGCTTCGATGCCGGGAAGGATGCGGCGAAGGTGCCACAGCAAATATCCAGCGGTTGCCAGCGCCCCCGCGCCCATCAGCACGTAGGCAGTGAATGGGGAGAGACGCTGACGGTGATGAATCAGAAAAAGCCCGGCCACCAGGATCGAGCAATAAACGGCCGCGCCTGACGTCGCTCGTGCGGGTGACAATTGCGTGTAGTAGGCACGACGGGCCAGCCAGAACAACAGTATGCAGGGAGATGCCAAGGTGACACCGAACAGCGCACCCGGCAAACCGTTCGGCTCCGCCCTGAGGAATGCCACGCCTGCCGCTGTGCCCAGGAGCAGGAACGTGATCACCGTCATCGCGAGGTGGATCCAGAGCACCGACCGGAAATACCCGCGCATCGACTTCTGGTACGCCGAGCCGGAAAAGACAGCCATTGGCTCAAACAATAAAGACTGGGAGACGAAGGAAAGGAGCAGGAAAATGGCAAATGCCAATGCATATGCGCCATACTCTGCGGGCGCCAGCCAGCGGGCCAGCAGAATCCCTACCAGAAAGTTGGATCCGGAAATAAGTCCCTGGTCCAGGACTGCCAAGCCGCCCTTCGTTGCCAGGGGTACAGCTCTCCAGAAAAAGGATGTTCTCGAGGCCGAACCTCCCAAAGGAGCGAGCGGTTTCTCGTTCTCAATACTTTCGGCTAGGGCTGTGCCGATATTTTGTTCGCGCAGATCAGACATGGATGATTGGATTTATGTATCGATTATTTATTGTCTACCGATCGACTAGCGCGGACAGAGATCTTTCTCCACTAGTTCCGCCTGCACGCTGTGGATATGGGTTTTCAGGTGTTCTGCCAGAATCTGGACTTGAGGTTTGGCCAGGATGCTCACGTGTCCACCGGGAATTTCGCATACTTCCAGTCGGCCTTTAGCAAGTCCCTTCCAGCCGGCATATGGATCGCGGGCGCCTCGAAGGGATTTCTCGCTGGCCCGGAATAGCACCATCGGTCCGGGATAGGGATGCATTTGGTACCGCATTCCGGCTTGAGTGATCCCGGCGCGTACGTTTCGCAAAGCTCGCGGTAGAAAAATCCTGTTGAGCCGCTTTCCCAAGTTTCGCACGTAACTTCGGAGCTTCCGGCTGATGTAATCGAACTGATCTTTTCTGGGCAGCTGCAACAGTTTTACCAGGAGCGAGGAAGTAGTTTCGTATTTTCCTGGAAACGTATCGAACATGTACAACAGTCCGACCGATTCGCCTTGTGCCGTCAACTGCTGAGCCATCTCGTAGGCAACTGTCCCGCCGAATGACAGCCCTCCGATGAAGTACGGACCCTGCGACTGGATCGTTCGAATCTCGTCCAGGTAGTGTGCCGCCATGTCTTCCACGCGCGTAAAACATGGCTGCTTGCCATCCAACCCCTGAGCTTGCAATCCGTACAAGGGTTGGTCCGGTGCCAGCAATTGAGCCAGTTCGCGATAGATGATTACCGTTCCACCTGCGCCGTGAATGCAGAATAGAGGAGTCTTCGTGCCGTTGGGCTGGATCGGCACCAGGGAGGACCACGAGGGCAACCATCCCTTGGTGCGCAGCATGTTCGCCAACTCCTCAACCGTAGGCGCCTGCAACAAGGTGGCGATTGGAAGGCGTTTACCAAGCATTTGTTCGATGCGATGCATTAACCTCACTGCCAACAGCGAGTGGCCGCCAAGCTCGAAGAAGTTCTGCCTGACTCCTATCGGACGCTTGTCTAAGACCGTTTCCCAGACTTTTACCAGCTGCGATTCCAACTCATCTTTCGGCCCAACCTGCGTTTCTTCTGACACCAGATCCTCGGGCCGCGGAGCAGGTAATGCCCGGCGATCCACCTTGCCGTTGGGCGTGAGGGGCATCGCCTTCAGCATCACGAATGCGGAAGGCACCATGTAGTCCGGTAACTTCGCTTTCAGGAAAAGGCGGAGATCGCCGGCTTTGAGCGATTGATCAATGGGGACAATATACGCAATCAGCCTTTTGCTTTCATGGCCATCTTCACGTGCGACCACAACGCTCTCGGCAGTCTCCGGGTACTGGTTTAATGCCGCCTCAACCTCTCCCAGTTCCACGCGGAAGCCCCGAATCTTAACCTGGTCGTCGCTGCGGCCCAGAAACTCAATATCTCCGTTAGGCAAATACCTCGCCAGGTCGCCGGTGTTGTAAAGACGCGCTCCCGGCTCCGGTCGGAAGGGGTCCTTGATGAATTTTTGCGCCGTCAATTCCGGACGATTCAAATATCCACGTGCCACCCCCACTCCGCCAATGTGCAACTCGCCACGGATTCCCACTGGCACCGGTTGCAAGTGCGAATCCAGTAGATGGATCTGCACGTTTCGGATGGGCCGCCCGATCGGCAGGGTGGCCGGAATTTCTTTCTCCACGGGCTCATAGGCGGTGGCAATAACGCTCGCTTCCGTGGGGCCGTAAGTGTTCACCCAGCGTATTCGCTCTGCCGCAATTTTCTTCCACGCAGCCAGAGCGCTCGCGGAGGCCTTTTCTCCGCCCACAATCACCAGCCGCAACTTTGCCGGCAGCTTCTTTCTGAGCTCCGCTGCCTCATGCACCAGTTCATGCCAGTACGCGGTCGGCAGATCGAGGACGGTGACGCCACGCTCCCGGATCCAGCTCAGGAAATCCGCGATTGCCAGTGGCATCTCGTTTGTTTTTAGGACCAGCGTCGCTCCACCCATCAGCGTTGGAAATATTTCCTCGATCGCGATGTCAAAACTGATCGACGAAAACTGCAACACGCGATCCGAAGCGTGCAGTCCATAGAGCTCGATGGAAGCAGTGTTGTGATTCACCAGTCCGCCGTGAGTGAGTAGAACTCCGCGCGGCTTGCCAGTTGAGCCCGAAGTGTAGATGACGTACGCCAGGCTCTCCGGGCTTGCAACATTCTCAACATTCTCCCGAGGCTCACGCCCGATCACGTCCCAGTCCGCCGTGATGTTTATGACGCTGCATGGTTCACCAGGCAATCCGGCGATCGTCCCGTCGTCCGCGATCACCAGCCGAGCCTCCGAGTCCTCCAACATGTATTCCAGCCGCTCTCGCGGATACTTGGGATCGAGCGGAACGCACGCGCCGCCAACCTTGAGCACAGCCAGCAGTGCGATGATCAATTCGCTAGAACTCTCGAGAGCAATTCCAACCGGAGTTTCCGGACCAACTCCGCGCTGCCGCAGGTAGCTCGCCAGTTGGTTGGCTCGCCCGTTCAGCTCCCGATAGGTCAGTTTTTGCTTTTCCCGGACTACGGCCAGGCTTTCCGGAGTGCGGGCTGCCTGGGCTTCAATAAGTTGGTGAATGCACTGCTCGCGGGGATACGCCTTCTCGCTGCTGTTCCATTCTACGATCTGTCTGTTCTCAGCTGCGGTGAGCAGTTGAAGGTGCGATACCTGCTGCTCAGTATTAGCCACGATGTCGTGCAGCAAGACCTGCCAGTGTCCCGCGATGCGCGCCACCGTGGTTGCATCAAACAGGTCAGTGTTAAACACCAGACGTCCCTGGATCCCCGACGGCCGGTCATCCAATTCCAAGTCCAGGTCGAACTTGGCCGCGCCGGTGTCTACCGTCATCTGGCTCAGATCCCAACCCGGTTCCACCCTGGTCATCTTCGGCGCCAGCGAGATCAACACTTGCAGCATTGGATTGCGGCTGAAATCGCGCTCCGGATGTAGTTCGTTCACCAGCGTGGCAAATGGCACATCATCATTGGACAAAGCCCCCAGAGTGAGATCCTTAGTTCGCCGCATCAGTTCGCGGAATGTCGGATTTCCCGCCAGATTCACTCGTAACGCCAGAGGGTTCTGGAAACAGCCCAACAGTCCGTCTAACTCTGACCGTTTCCGTCCCGCGCTCACCGTGCCCACGACAATCTCGCTTTGCCCGGTGTAGCGGTGCAGGAGGACCGCGAAAGACGCAAGCAGTGTCATGAACAGGGTGGTACCTTCCCGTTGGCTGAGCGCCCGCAATGTATCGCTCAAGCCGGGGGAAAGTTGAATGGGCCGTTGCGCTCCGCGGCAGCTCTGCATGGCGGGGCGCGGGTGGTCCGTGGGCAGTTGCAACACCGGCAAGCTGCCGCCCAGTTGTTCTCGCCAGTAGCTCATCTGACGGGAGAATTCTTTCCCCTGTAGCCACCGTTGCTGCCACACTGCGAAATCGGAATATTGAATCGACAGGTCGGGCAATGGCGAAGGCTCACCCCTCGAGAAGGCACCGTAAAGAGCAACCAGTTCCGGCAGCAGCACGCGATAGATGGAGACCCCGTCGAAGATAATGTGATGCAAACTCACCCACAACTGGTAACAATTCTCATCCAGCCGCAGCAGCGTGAAACGCACCAAAGGCAGGCGGCTCAAATCAAACGGTTTTTGACTTTCCTGAGTTGCCAATCGCAGCGCTTCTCGCTCGCGATCCAGTTTCGGCGTACTTCGCAGGTCCACTACGGGCAAGTTGATTTCGCTTGCCGGGTAAACGACTTGCAGGGGTTGACCGTTCACCATTTCGAACGTCGTACGCCAAGTTTCATGACGCCGGACAATTTCCGTCAGGCACCGCTCCAGTACGGCGACATCAAGAGGGCCAGTCCGGTAAATCGTAACCAGTTCGTTGTACACCGGCATGTCGGGCGCCATCTGACAATGCAGCCAGATCTGTTGTTGAGGAAAAGATAGCGGAGCCGGCTCCAAACCAGACCGTCGAGGAATCTCATCCAACTGCATCTGCTGTGACAAGTACTTTTTGATGAGAGCTTGCTTTTCGATCTCAGGCTGGACCGCTTCGCTGCCTTGCACCACGATGGGAGCTTGTCTTCGATTCTCCGCGTCAGCACTCGCCATAACCATGTCGGGCGGCGGCTGCCGGAAATTGACCTTCAGCGAGGTAAGTCCACGCAGCCCAAGATTCGTTCTCCAGACCAGGTCCTGAGGCTCGAGTGTCAGCTGGGGGAAGCGGCGAAGCATCGTCTCGAAGGCGATCTGTCCTTCGGCGCGTGCCAGCGGAGCTCCAAAACAAAAGTGCGCAGCGTAACCGAATGCGAGGTGACGATTGTCTTTGCGTGTGATGTCAAACCGGTTTGGATCGGGGAAGCGCTGGGGATCGCGATTGGCCGCAGCCATCACTGCAATGACCGCCTCCCGCTTGCGAATCTGGCGTCCTCCCAGTTCTCTGTCGCTCGGCGCCAAGCGAGCCGTATGCTGGCTCGGACTCTCGTAGCGCAACATTTCTTCCACTGCGGAAGGAATGAGCGACAGGTCCTGACGTAGCTTTTCCATCTGATCCGGATGGCGCAACAACGTCAGCATGCCATTGCCGATCAGGTTCGTGGTCGTCTCCTGCCCGCCCACCATGGTCACAATGGTATTGGCGACCACTTCCTCTTCCGTCAGGCGATCGCCCTCAATCTCGGCGGTCAGCAGCGAATGGATGAGTCCCTCCCGGGGATGCGCTTTAACGTCATGAATTGCATCCCGGAAATACGACGTCATCTCCTGGACGGTGCGCACCATCGTGTCTGCATGGTCCGGGTTATGCTGGAAATTCCCCAGCATCTCCGCGAAATTCGCCGACCACGACTTCAGATACTCGCGATCGGAAACCGGTACACCCAGCATCTCCGCCGTCACGATCGCGGGCAAAGGCTCAGCCAAGCCGGCGATTACATCCATGCCACCCTTGTCCTCGACCTGGTCGAGCAGGTCATTCACAACGTCCTGGATATGTGCCTTGAGCACATCGACTTTTGCCGGAGTGAACGCCTTCGAAGCCAGACCTCGCAGACGCGTATGAGTCGGCGCGTCCATGAACAACATCTGCTTCACCATGACCTGAGCGATCGGATTCAACTTCGACAGACCCATGGCCGTCAGTTGTTCCGGGCCGGGCGTGCGGTCGGCGGAAAACGTATGCAATACTTCAAGCACTTCCGGGTAGCGGGTCACCACCCAGGCATGCAGGAATGTATCCCAATGCACCGGGTCCTCTGTTCGCAGGCGGTCGAATAAGGGGTAGGGATTGCCGAGGATCTCCGGATCGAGCAGATGGTAGAGGCTCAGAGCGGCGTTCGGATTGTCCAATCGCGATGGCGCGCCGAAGTTCACCGCGAATTTCCTTCCATCCAGGCATGCTGCACCAACTGCTGCTGCTTTCCGTTCATGCCTGCGATTTTTTCCAAAATGAGTTTTTCAATTTCCTGCGACATCTCAGCCAGCGTGGGATGATCGAACAGACTGAGTAAATTGAGTTCTACCCCAAAACTTTGGCTGACTCGAGTTAACAATTGTGTACCCAGCAGCGAGTGTCCCCCGAGCAGGAAGAAATTGTCGTTGAGCCCTACGCGCTCCACCTGCAGCAGCGAGCCGATCACACCTGCCAGTCTTTCCTCTACGATGCTTCGCGGTGCGATGAACTCCGCCTCTGACAGGCTGTTACGGCCATGGGGCAAGGGCAAGGCCGATTTGTCGACCTTGCCATTCGCACTCAGCGGAAAGCTGGGCAGCTGCACAAAGCTCGCCGGAACCATGTAGTCCGGAAGCTGCTTGCGCAGGTAATTCCGCATGGACGCCGCCGTCGGCTGCTGCGCGCTATTCAAGATCACGTACGCTACCAGCCGCTTCTCGCCCGTTTCATCTTCTTGGGCAAGCATTAAGCTGCTTTGCACGTCGGGATGCGAGTTCAACGCGCCCGCGATCTCTCCCGGCTCAATACGATATCCGCGAATCTTAATTTGGTCATCAAGCCTGCCCAGGAACTCAATTTCGCCATTGGCTAGCGCCCGAACCCGGTCCCCGGTGCGGTAGAGTCGCGATCCCTCCCCAGAATTGAAGGGATTAGCCAGGAAACAATTCCTGGTTGACTCCGCGGAGTTGCGATACCCCCTCGCCACCCCGGCTCCGCCAATCCACAATTCTCCGGCCGAACCGGACTGCACCGGTTTACAGTATTCATCGAGGATGTAAAGTTGCGTGTTGTCGATCGCCCTGCCGATCGACGGCGGACCAGGTTGATCCCCGGTAGCGGCGACAGGCGCCGAAGTCGCGACCACAGTGCACTCCGTCGGACCATAGTTGTTGACAAGAGTGAACGGCAAGCCAGCCGGTGGACGACGCCGCAGCGTGTCCGCGCCCGTCAACAGAATGCGCAGCGCGGTTTCCGCCGGCCACTGCTGAAACATCATCTGCTCGGCCAGGGCCGTGGGAAGAAATGCAATCGAGATCATCTGTTCGACCAACCAGTGACGGAGGCCTTCCGGGTTATTTCGTACTGCCTCTTCCGGCATGTGCACGCTGGCGCCAATCGTAAGGTAGGGCCAGATCTCCCACACCGCGGCGTCAAAACCCAGCGTGGCCAGATGGCTGGCACGGTCGGCCGCGGTCACTCGAAACGCGCGCCAGTGCCATGAAATCAGGTTACGCAGCCCGCGGTGCACGATCTCCACTCCCTTAGGACGACCACTGGAGCCGGAAGTGAAAATCACATAGGCGAGTTGCTCTGAACTGAACTCAACTGTAGGAGGCTGCGCTGCGTACCCGGCGATTTGCGAGCGCTCAAGATCGAAATCCACGACATGCCAATTCCCTGTTGCCAAGGCGCCAGGCATTCCTGACCGGGTTATTACTGCACACACATCCGCTTCGCTTAGGATAGACTCCAGTCGCGAAACTGGGAATGTGG